>Ga0316197_10000041_pt1 | contig 117445 bp, 105 predicted proteins | sample OudBiesiAoxic_MG_FD_204939 | JGI IMG/M metagenome (GOLD analysis project Ga0316197, IMG submission 204939) | Coastal sediment microbial communities from Oude Bieten Haven, Netherlands - site A oxic | ecosystem: Environmental > Aquatic > Marine > Coastal > Sediment | place: Netherlands...
ACGCTTATAAATAGAAATTCCTGCCCTCGATAACCGAGAGCAGGAATTTTATAACATATTTTGTTTATTTGTTACTGTTTAGCTTACGAATACGGCTAGACAGTGAATATAAACGGATGAAACCTTCAGCATGTTTTTGGTCGTAAACGTTGTCATCACCAAATGTAGCAAACTCTTCAGAGTAAAGGCTATTTGGAGAACGTTTCTTCACAGCTGTTGCTTGACCTTTGTAAAGACGAACAACCACTTCACCGTTTGCATCTTTTGCTAGTGACTCAGATGCCGCTAATAAAGAACCACAAAGTGGTGTGAACCAACGACCATCATAAACTAAGTGAGCAAATTCTTGGCCCACTTGATCACGCCAGCGACGAGAAGGTTTGTCGTGTACTAGTTCATCAATACCACGCAGTGCAGTGACCATCACTGTACCTCCCGGCGTTTCGTAACAACCACGAGACTTCATACCAACCGTACGGTTTTCTGTGATATCGATACGGCCAACACCATGAGCGGCTGCTTTCTCGTTTAATACCATTAACGCATCGTAAGGAGAAAGTTCAACACCATCAACCGCAGTAACACGTGCATTTTCAACTTTTAATGTTACGTATTCTGGTTCATTTGGTGCATCAAGCGGATCAACCGTTAATGTCCAAACACCTTTACTTGGTTCGTTGTATGGGTCTTCTAGCTCGCCACCTTCGTGCGAAATATGCCATGCATTTGCATCACGGCTGTAGATTTTAGTCGCGCTTGCTGTTGTTTCAATATTACGCTCAGCAAGGTAGTCCAATAAATCTTCACGAGAAACCATATCCCACTCACGCCAAGGCGCAATAACACGTAGCTCTGGCGCTAGTGCAGCAAAACAGCTTTCAAAACGAATTTGGTCATTACCTTTACCAGTACAACCATGACAAACAGCATCAGCACCTACTTTTAAAGCCACTTCAACTTGTGCTTTAGCAATGATTGGACGCGCCATAGACGTACCTAATAAGTAAGTACCTTCATATACAGCGCCTGAAGCAATCGTTGGGTAGATGTAGTCTTTAACAAACTCTTCTTTTAAGTCAACGATGTGACATTCAGAAGCACCAGAAGCAATTGCTTTCTCGTGTAAGCCAATCAATTCTTCTTCGCCTTGGCCTACATCGGCACAAAACGCTACGATTTCACAATCATCATAAGTTTCTTTTAACCATGGAATGATTGCTGATGTATCTAGACCGCCTGAATAAGCGAGAACAACTTTTTTAACTTTACTCATTGATTATTTCCTTTCGTCTACATCTATTTATTAATTAAGGTAAGCATTATAGCGTTTTGTATGTGCATTCTATTTTCAGCTTGATCAAAGATCAATGAAGCTGGACCATCCATTACATCAGACGTGATGTCTAAACCGCGATGTGCAGGCTGACAATGTAAAATATGTTTAATACCTGTGTCATCAAGTAATGCTTGGTTAATTTGGTATGGCATAAATTTAGCTTTGATTTGCTCTAATGGCGTATCATCGCCCATTGATAACCAAGTGTCGCCATAAACAACGTCATAACCTTTAATATCTTCAATATTATTAGTTACAGTAATTGTAGCACCTGTTTCTTTTGCGATTTCTTCTGCTTTTTTAAGAATTTGTGCATCTGGACTATGTCCTAATGGACAAACTGCAGTCACGGTTGCACCTAAGATAGCACCAGCAATGAATAACGAATGTGTAACATTATTACCATCGCCGATATAAGCCAATTTCACTTTTGTTAAATCATCGTAGTTTTGCGAGATGGTTAAAAAGTCAGCCATGCCTTGGCATGGGTGGTATAAATCACATAATGAGTTAATAACAGGTACTGAAGCGTACTCTTGCATCTCAACCAATGTATTGTGGTCAAATACACGTGCAACAATACAATCTGCCCAGCGAGATATATTTGCGGCAAAATCTTTAACGTCTTCGCGGCTACCCATTGCACCATTAGTCTGATCTAAATAAACCGCATGACCGCCTAATTTATTCACACCAATATCAAAGGTGACACGCGTACGCAGTGATTGTTTCTCAAATAAAGTAACAACGCTTTTACCGGCTAATGCCTGTGCATATTTACTTGGATTTGCTTTTAAATCTTTACCCAATGCAATCAAGTCTAATGCTTGTTGTTGAGTCATTTCCATGCCGGTTAATAAATTTTCCATTGTCACTCTCTATTTAATCTTTATTTAATTACTTTGGTTCCCACTGCTTTACCTGCAAGCAATGACACTAAATTTTCAGGATTCTTCCAACTTGCTAACATCACATAACCTAATTCATCGGCGGCTTGTAATGCGGCTTTTACTTTCACAGCCATACCATCTTGAATCACATTTTCAGCGATAAGTGTATCAGCTAGTTGCGTATTTAACTCAGGAATAACCTGTTTCTGTGCGTCCCATACGCCATCAACATCGGATAAAAATACCAACTCTGCCCCCACTAGCTCACAGATAGCAATAGCCGCTTGGTCTGCATTTACATTATATAAATTACCATCTTCACCAATTGCGATTGAAGAAATAACCGGTAAGAAGTTACCCGCTAATAACGTATTAATCAGTGTCGGGTTATTAGGGCTACATATGCCTACGGCACCTAAGTCTGGATCCATCTGTTTTACTGAACAACTAAAGCCATCTGCGAGTGATAAGCCAACAGCTGACAAACCTGCTTGTAATGCTTTTGCCATCAATAATTTATTTGATGTACCTGCAAGGGCACCTGCAACATAAGGAATTTGATCAAATGGTGTAATACGTAAACCATTTTTCTTTTCACTTTTAATGTTCATTTTACTGAGCACGTCTTCAACAATCACACCACCACCGTGTACCAGCAATAATGGGCGCTGTTGTGTTGCTAAATATTCCGTTAACGCAGTGAATAAATTGGTCAATGCTTGATTGTTTTCTAATACTGCTCCACCTAGCTTAATGAGCAGTGGTTTTTGTTGTGATTGTGATTGTGTCATTGAAAATCCGTTTTATAAAATAGAAGCCGTCATATCAAAACCAAAACGTAAATTAATGCATTGCATTGCTTGTGAAGAAGCGCCTTTAAGCAAATTATCAATCGCACTAAATACCACTAGGTCTTGGCCATCAAGCGCCCAACCTAAATCACAGAATGGGGTGCCGACTACATTCTTCAGTGCAGGGAAAGTCCCTTCCATTAATCGCACTATCGGTTTATCTGCATAAGCAGTTTGATATGCTTGGTTTACTTGTTCAGCCGTGACACCTTCATTTAGTACCACATTAATACTGGCTAAAATACCACGTTTGAAACTGCCTAAATGTGGTGTAAATACCACGTCAGTGCCTAAGTGTTGATCAATCTCAGGTTTATGACGATGAGTGAAAACACCGTAAGGCTGTAAGCTCACTTCACAAAAACTACTCGCAACATTCGCTTTACGCCCTGCACCACTTACACCGCTAGTCGCATTAATCGTTGGTTTTATACCTTGTTTAATAAAACCAGCTTCAAACAAAGGTTTTAATGCAGTTAAAGAAGCTGTTGTGTAACAGCCAGGTACTGCAATGAGGTCAGTCTCTTTTACCTGTTCAGCGTTCCATTCTGCTAAACCATAAACAGCCTGTGCTAATAATTCAGGGTATTGATGTGTAAAGCCGTAATATTTTTCATAGAAACCTACTGATTGAACACGAAATGCACCTGATAGATCAAATACCACCGTATTCTCAGCTAAAAACAAAGGTGCTAAGTCATGGCTCACTTCATGAGCGGTCGCTAAAATAACGATATCAATATTTTCACAGGCCGCTTTAATTCCGCTTACACCAAGAGGTTGTAATGGTAAATCCACGCAACCGCGTAAATTGCCGTATAAATCGGAGATTTTTTTGCCTTTATCTAAGCTACCTTCAGAAACATACAATCCAGATAATTCGATACTCGGATGGCGCGTTAAAAACGTCGCTAATTCTGCTCCCGTGTAACCGCTAGCTCCCACTACAATCGCTTTTAACATAAAGAAAATTCCTGTTTAATTACTAACTTAATACGTGATAAATAAACTCGATTAACAGTATAAAGGTAGAGTCACTTGATATAAAGCTATACTCTAAATCAAAGTGACTATTTATTCAATAAATGTGAATAAATATATAAAAAATGTTAAATTGTTTTTTGCTTGTATCAATTTGTTTATTTTGACTTATAAAAGCCACACAAAAATCTATTGTAAGAACATGAATATAAAGCGATTTTCTTTTAATAATCTTATTTTTAAATTCATTCTTTTATTGGTTATTACCGTGTTATAGCTAATTACCGCCCTGTTTTACAGGTCCAATAAAATGATAAATTTGATTGCGTTGAATAAAAGATAAAAAATCAGCTAATCCATTATTTTTTTATGAGCATAAAAATAGCTTTAATATTACGCACAATCAGGCATAAAATAAAAATGCTTAAGTATTTAGAGCCACCACAGAGTAATGTAAAAATTGTAGCAAACACAGAATATGCCAAAGTAGGTCTATTCATTAATAAATATCACCTTTATGACTCGTTGTATTAAGAGTGTGATCTTGTATCAATAAAATAAGTGATTTTCCTATTAATAAATCATTTATTTTAGCCACAACAGTGGAACAGTGAGTTAATACAATGAGCTTAAGCTCAATATTAAGGAACAGTATGTCATTACCAGCTTTCATCGACTTATATAAAGACCTTATCAAACTACCTTCCATTAGCTCTACAGATAGTGCATGGGACCAAAGTAACGTTGCCGTGATCAATCAACTTGCAGAATGGTTAACTGACCTCGGCTTTAGTACCGAAATAACAGAGGTAAAAGCTGCACCGGGAAAGTTTAACTTGGTCGCAACCCTAGGTTCAGGTGACGGTGGCTTATTGCTTGCAGGCCATACCGATACGGTTCCTTATGACGAAGGAAAATGGCAGACGGATCCATTCCAAGTGGTAGAAAAGGACAACCGTTTATATGGTTTAGGTACTATCGATATGAAAGGTTTTTTTGCTTTTGTTATAGAAGCATTAAAAACAATCGACCGAAGCAAACTCACCAAACCGTTACGTATTTTAGCTACCGCAGACGAAGAAACGACCATGTCTGGTGCACAACAGATCTCCGAGCAAAAACATTTCAAGCCTGATTATGCGGTGATTGGTGAGCCAACTGGGATGGTACCGGTGACCATGCATAAGGGACACATGTCTGAAGGGATCCGCATTACCGGCAAAAGCGGTCATAGCTCAGATCCAGACAAAGGATTAAATGCCATTGAAGTCATGCATTTAGTCTTATCTGAACTTAAGAAAGTACAGCAAACTTTCAAAGAAAAATATAACAACCCACACTTTGAAGTGCCCTACCCGACACTCAACTTTGGTGCGATCACTGGGGGTGATAGCCCTAACCGTATTTGTGGCTGCTGTGAATTACATATTGATATGCGTCCTATTCCTGGTGTCACCACTAATGAATTATTTATTACGGTGAAACAGGCATTAACTGAAATTGAAAAACGCTACCCGAATAGTATAGAAATGTTTCATTTACATGAGCCGATCCCATCTTATCAGTGCCCACTTCATTCAGATTTGATCGATAATGCAGAGATTTATACCGGTAATAAAGCGACCAGCGCCAATTACTGTACTGAAGCGCCATTCATTCAAGCATTAGGTTGCGATACCATCGTCCTAGGCCCGGGTCATATTACTCAAGCACATCAACCTAATGAATTTTTAGATCTTTCCTTTGTAAAACCAACGCAAGAGGTAATAACAAAACTTATTCAACATTATTGTTCATAAAATATAAGTGTATTTTTTTCCGTAATTAAATTACGAGAAAATTATTTACAGGAAAAGAAATACGCAATGCAAGCGAAGCTAGATTGACTAGCCTCTTCATTGTGGTATTTTATTTAGTTCTACGACAAGAAATTGTAATTTTATTACAGGAATAGGGAAGTACGATGACAGAAGAATATGCAAACCTGCGAGGCAATGTTAGTTTATTAGGTCAATTACTTGGAAAAAGTATTAGCGACCACCTGGGTGAATCATTCCTTGAAAAAATTGAAAACATTCGTCAGCTTTCTAAATCATCTCGCGCAGGTAATAACCAAGATGGCGAGCGTTTGATTGAAGTGTTATCAAACTTAAGTGACCATGAATTATTACCAGTGGCACGTGCATTCACGCACTTTTTAAACCTAGCCAATATCGCAGAACAATTCCATGGCATTTCTCGCCATTGTGATACTGGTGTTTGTGCACCTGAGCCGCTACAGCAATTAATCTCAAAATTAAAAAGCAGCGATATCTCAGAAGAAGAGATGCAAAAAACAGTTGCTGAATTAAAAATGGATATGGTGCTAACAGCACACCCAACGGAAATAACACGTCGTACTTTGATCCACAAACACAGTGCAATTAACCAATGCTTGAGCCTTTTAGAACTCACTGATATCTCTGATAAAGAGCGCGACCAACTGTTAGTACGCCTTGAACAGTTAATTACACAAGCTTGGCACACCAATGATATTCGTAAAAACCGCCCGACACCTGTTGATGAAGCAAAATGGGGTTTTGCGGTTATTGAAAACAGCTTATGGGAAGCAGTTCCCCAATATGTGCGAGAATTAGACAAAACCTTACAAGATGGTTTAGGTATCTCATTGCCACTTGATGCATCGCCAATTAAGTTTACGTCATGGATGGGTGGAGACCGAGATGGTAACCCATTTGTAACGGCTGAAGTTACCAAAGAAGTATTAATTACTAGTCGTTGGGTCGCTGTCAGTTTGTACCTTGAAGATATTCAGGAACTAACAAAAGAGTTATCAATGGATAACTGCGATCCAGCTTTACGCGCTATTGTGGGTGAAGGTGTTGATGAACCTTACCGTGCAATCCTACGTAAATTACGTACAGAACTAAAAGAAACCTTAACGGCATTAAGCGCAACCTTGCAAGGCCATGAAAGCAATGCAAAAGATATCATCATCACAACTAAGCAGCTTAAACAGCCATTAGAGTTATGTTACAACTCTCTGATCAATATGGGCATGGCTTCTATTGCGAACGGGTTGCTATTAGATATTTTACGTCGTGTAAACTGTTTTGGTGTCAACCTGGTTAAATTAGATATCCGTCAAGATGGTGAACGTCATGGTGATACCTTATCTGAACTAACACGTTACTTAGGTATTGGCGATTACAACGCTTGGAATGAAGAGGACAAACAAGCCTTCTTATTACAAGAGCTAAATAGTAAACGCCCGCTTATTCCTTCTGCTTGGAAGCCTTCCGCTGACGTTCAAGAAGTATTAGATACCTGTAGAGTTGTTGCAGCAACTGACCCCGAAGCCTTAGGCATTTATATTATTTCAATGGCTCGCCAAGCTTCTGATGTGCTAGCAGTGCAATTGCTACTAAAAGAAGTCGGTTGTCCATTCCGTATTCCTGTTGCTCCATTATTTGAAACATTGGACGATTTGAATAATGCAGCCGATGTGATGAAACGCTTATATGCAGTTGATTGGTACCGTGGTTATATTAACGGTGAGCAACATGTCATGATTGGTTATTCTGATTCAGCTAAAGATGCTGGCGTAATGGCGGCTAACTGGGCGCAATACACCTCACAAGAAGCGCTAATTAAAATCAGTGAAGATAACGACATTCAATTAGTATTGTTCCACGGCCGTGGCGGTACAATTGGTCGTGGCGGTGCACCAGCACAACAAGCATTATTGTCACAACCTCCAGGTTCTTTAAAAGGTGGATTACGTGTAACAGAGCAAGGCGAGATGATCCGCTTTAAGTTTGGCTTACCAAAAGTAGCGGTACACAGTTTGAACCTTTATACCGCGGCTATTTTAGAAGCTAACTTACTGCCACCACCAGCACCAAAACAAGAATGGCGAGATGTAATGCAACAATTTGCAGAGCAGTCATGTGAAGAGTATCGCCACTTTGTACGTGATGAGCCTGACTTTGTGCCTTATTTCCGTAGCGTGACACCAGAGTTAGAGTTAGGAAAATTAGCTTTGGGTAGTCGTCCAGCTAAGCGTAAACCTAACGGCGGCGTTGAAAGTTTACGTGCAATTCCATGGATTTTTGCTTGGAGTCAAAACCGTTTGATGTTGCCAGCCTGGTTAGGCGCAGGTACATCACTTAAAACATTACTCGACGAAGGTAAAAAAGACCTGTTGCAAGAAATGTATGTTAACTGGCCTTTCTTCCATACTCGTTTAGAAATGTTTGAAATGGTATTCATGAAGGCTGATGAAGAGTTAACTAAGTTTTATGAAGAACGTTTAGTACCAAAAGAGTTATGGCCTTTAGGCGAACGCCTACGTGAGAACCTGAAGTTAACACGTGAAACGGTTTTAGAAACCATTCCAGATCACCAGTTAATGCAAGAACAACCTTGGATAAAAGAGTCAATCAAACTACGTAACCCGTATGTTGATCCACTAAATATGTTGCAAGCTGAGTTATTGTCTCGTTCACGTTCATGTGAGAAAAATGAAACGATTAACCCAGATATTGACCAAGCGTTAATGGTGACTATTGCAGGTATCGCGGCTGGTTTACGTAATACAGGTTAAGGTTTAATAAACAACTAAAATAGCAATTTCATCATATTGCTTTAGCAGCCCTTTTGTAATGATATAAAAGGGCTGTTTTTTTATCATTAATTATATTCTGCTCTGTCCCTGGTGATAATTATCCTCATCCTCTGTCCACATTAAAACTAAATAGCTCAGTAACCAAATCTTCAATCACCAAAGCAGTAGAAAAATCATATTGTCACAGCCCTGCTTTAATTACTCAACCTGCTTAGCTTTTTGTCTGATAATACGATGTCTTTATTTTCAACTTTTTTATGGTGGTTTTGATAAGAGTGAATATGATAAAATCCATTTTTGACAAGAACTCGGTACAAAAATGACTAACGATATAGCAATACAACAACTGGATGCACTTGGATTACGCTGCCCTGAACCAGTAATGGTGATCAGAAAAACGGTACGTAAATTGGAAGCGGGTGATTTATTAGAAATTATTGCAGACGACCCAGCCACCACACGCGATATCCCTAGTTTTTGTCGCTTTATGGAACATCAATTAGTAGAAGCACAAATTGAAACACTGCCTTACCGCTATTTGATCAAGAAAGGGTTGAAGTAATAAACAACGAGCCAATTCAGGTAAAAAGCCTATTTTATTCATGGATACAATGCCCCCATTCATTCGACTAAAGTGACATGAGGATAGATTCGAACCGGTCATGATAAAAGCATTAAAACAACAGGAAGCCTAACGCGACTAAACATCATTGGTGCATAAATTTGAATTAAATTGGGTCAGCCATTGTGAAAGGTTATGAAAAAGTGAACAGTGAATATATTAATTTATTCTTAGAGGAGCTGAGAGCACAGCATCCATCTAATCTTTGTGTTCATTTAGTAGTAGATGGTGCAGCTTGCCATCGCGCTAATATTATTAAAAATAAAGCGAAAGAGTTTCGAGAATAAATAGATGATTTTTTTGAAAGAAAACTGCCAGAAATAGGAGACTCATTATTGAGTCTAATTAATGGCAACTTTCAAAAGATAACGTCTGCATCGTGAAGTGGGATGGATATATATCTTTGTACAAAGCTGTCGGGCGAACACCACAACAGCTTATTCATGCGTAACCAAATAAAAGGATCATGAATCATTATTTGTAAAAGATTTGAAACTTAATCTAGCTCGTTTTCAGCTTGCTGAATAGCAGCAAACTCTTCAGCAGCTGAATGTTTTGATACTTCTTTATGTTTAAATACAAAGAAATATGCCATACCAACGGCATAAAGTCCCATTGCCCAAAATGCAGCACGGATGTCATAAACAAAACAAGATGTTAATGCAATCAATGCAAGAACAATAGTGATCCATGCAGTCACAACACCACCAGGAGCTCGGTAAGGACGGTGTAGATCAGGTTCTTTACGACGTAATAAAATAAAACTATAAGCTTGTAGTGCATAAGAGATCGTGGCGCCAAATACAGCAATTTGGATCATCATATCGCCTTCACCAGTAAGCGAGGCAATAAAGCCAACAATCCCTGGTACGATCAAGCCCCACAGTGGTACTTTAGTTTTCGTTGTAAGGGATAATGACGCAGGTAAATACCCAGCACGAGAAAGTGCAAATACCAAACGACTATAACCATAAACAATAGAGAAAAAAGAAGCAATTAAACCACTTAAACCAACAACATTAACAAAGTTAGCTAACATTGAGTTTTCACCATAAGCAACACGCAACGCATCAACCAATGGAGCGCCATAACCACCAGCAGCAGAGGCGCCTGCAACACCGGGAACGAGGAACAATACAACCCCAGCTGAAACGAGTAGGAATACCATTGCGACAATAATACCGCGAGGTAAATCTTTTGCTGGATCTTTCGCTTCCTCTGCAGCTAGCGGTACACCTTCAACCGCCAAGAATAACCACATGGCAAAAGGTAATGCAGCCCAAACACCAACCCAACCTTCAGGTAAGAATGTTGTTGAACCAATCACTTCTGGATTGGGGGCAATATCAAATAGGTTAGCCGCTTCAAAGTGCGGAAGCAGACCTATTGCTGTAACGATGATCGCCACCACGGCAAATGCAGTAATTACCATCATGGTCTTCATCGCTTCACCGGCACCAACCAAATGCACACCGATAAAGACGATGTAGAAAACAGCGTAAACCATTGGTCCATTCAAGCCAGTTAGTGCTTCAACATAATTACCAATAAAAATAACAATCGCAGCTGGTGCGATTACATATTCCAACAACACCGCTAACCCAGTCGCAAACCCACCAACAGGCCCCATAACTCGACGAGCAAAACTATAGCCACCACCTGCAGTCGGAATAGCAGCTGATAATTCGGCTAAGACTAGAACTAATGTAAAATACATCAGCCCCATCGCGATTGTGGCAATAAGCATACCACCCCAACCAGCAGTTCCGATACCAAAGTTCCAACCAGCATAATCACCAGATATTACATATGATACGCCGAGTGTCGCAAGTAGCATCCAACCCGCTACCCCTTTTTTCAGCTGTCGATGTTCCATAAACTCTTTGGAACCAATACCTGATGACTCTTCGTGATTTGACATAAATTTTCCCTTTAATTAAAATTATTATGTTGGCGTTAAGGTTATTTGGCGGAGACCTCCAAATTGAACAGCATCCTTTCAATCCCTACATCAAACCTATTTTCCAAGTGGTATTTGACTTCTTCTTCATGCTTTATTTTCAAGTATTAGCTTGAAATTAAACTTTTCCTTCTAGAATTTCTTTTCGTGGTTGTGCAATGACTTCCATATTCACTAAAACACCTTTATGTTTAATACACTCAACCGCGGCATCCACAGCTGCCTGTACCGCAGCAACATCACCAGTGAAGGTCACAAAACCTTTACCACCAATCGCCATTGCCATGTGTACTTCTAACAGTTCGATATTTGCCGCTTTCACCGCTGCATCGGCAGCCTCTACTATTGCAGCAACCGAAAATGTTTCGATGATTCCCAATGCATCTGAACGCTCAATAATGCGAGATCCAGAAATGGCAGGAAATACATCAGGATGTACATTCGCAATGATTAAATCATCAACAACCTCACCTGCACCAACCTGTAATCCAGTCGCAACTGCGGCATTGATAGATGCAACATCACCACTTACCATCACCATAAATTTGCCGGGACAAATTGTGCGGTTAAACAAGATGTTAACCTCTGCGGCTTTTAACATTGCATCTGCCACTACGTAGCCTCGCGCAATCGAATTCAATTCAATACAACCAATGGCATTTATCATTTTTTCACTCTTCTAATTATTGTTTATTAAGTCAGCGGTGCGTTCAATTACCACGATATTACTGAGTTCAGTCACTGTGCCGTCGATACTGGCATGTACAGAAACACTTAGTGCTTGATCCACTGCAGCTCCGATTAGTTGGCCCTTGCTCACAATGTCTCCAACCTTGACGACCGCTAAAGCGGGGGCACCGATATGTTGAGATAACGGTATTGATACTTTTTCCAAATTTAACATTGGCTCAAGAAGATTTGCCGTCCTATGGCTGTATTGCAATACTTCCAATCGTTGCATTAAGCGCTTAGTAGGTATTTTTCGGTAATCCCTTAATGGATGTACATCTTTAGTTTTTGCCTGTAACTGGGCGGGCGTCATGAGTAGATTATTTTCACGTAAGTCACGTTTCGTCGTAGCACAAACTTGACTCGGATCTAGCCCTTCTGGACAAGACCACATAGTACACAAATTACATTCTGAACAAGGTTGCGCAGCCTGTGTTAGGCTGGAGTTATCATTGGCAGAAACCTGTAATGAGCGCATCGCTAAATGAGGATGTATAGGGTAACCCAACAGATTTCGAGGGCACATATCAGTACAAATAGAACACTGATCACACGCCGATTTACCAATTCGACGAAGCGCAGCTTCACTACGATTTTTGATCGTGGCGACGCGAGAACTGGCAGGTAATACTAATAACCCACTAGATATTTTAGTGATAGGTTTGCTTAAGTCATCTGTAACAGAGCCCATCATCGGACCACCTTCGACGACTATAAAGTCATCGCAGGTGATGCCACCCGCAAGTGCAATGACTTCACTATAACTCATGCCTATCGGCAACCAAGCAGTGAACGGTTCTTTTACTTCGCCATGTACGGTGACCATAGTATCGGTAACAGGTATACCCTGTGCCGCATGAAATAGATTAATAAAAGACTCTACATTGTTGATCATCACCCCGATGTCTTTGGGAAGACCACCGGATGGAATACGGTTACCTGTTGCTTCATAAACCATTTCAGCTTCGTCACCGGCAGGATAAACATCATCCATCTCCAACAATTCAATGTTGTCAGGTATGGCATCACGGAGCACAGCGATCGTGTCCGCATGCTTTTTCTTAATACCAATCACGCCTCGACTTGCACCCACTTGATGCATTGCTAACATCATGCCACCGATCAACGATGGAGCACTACATTGCATCAAAACCTGATCTTTATTCAGTAATGGTTCGCATTCTGCCCCGTTAGCAATCACAACATCCGCTTGAGACTCGAGTTTCACGTAAGTAGGAAAGCCAGCTCCACCGGCCCCGATCACGCCACCAGCTTGAATTTTCTGTAAGAATTGATCCATTTAGTTATTCTCGTATTAGTTAGCGATTGGGTTCTGGGCGATATCTAAAACAGCAGCTTTAAATGCCTCGCAGGCAGCCAAACAAGCAGCCTGTGAACCAGCTAAATGACCACCACCAAAGTTAGTTTCAGAAGGGGGAGCAAATAGATTCATCAGCTTCACATCGGCAGCTTTGAGCGCTGCATCTAAGCCCACCATAGCTTCAAGCGGTGGCGCAATAAGGTAAGCCAGTGCTCCACCTTCATCAATACCTGCTTCTTTCGATAGATATGAACCTGTCGAAGAAACTAGATGAGCGAAAAAAACGAGCCCTCCCGCTTCATCTGCACATTGAAAAGCCGCTTCATTTTCAATAAATTCTTTACAGCGCTCAAGCCCAGCTATTACATCTGCAGGACAACTACCCGCAATGATGCCGATCACTTCGCCTGATGTTGGGCCCGATGAATTGTCGGCGCCCGCATAAAAAGATTTGGCATATACCACATCAACGTTAGCCGCTTTAGTAGCTTCGTCGAGGGCACAGTAGGTAACATCGTCACAGTCAGAGGTGATCAGACCAATGCTGTAATGGTGAGGTTTCAAGCCCAACTCTTTTGCATAGGCAGGATCAACTGAGGCGATCACTCGCGTTGCTAATACCGAGGATTGAATTTTGTCTAAAATAGCCATCATTAACTCCTATTAACGCTTTAAATTAATACCGCTAGCTTTTTGAGCCAACATGGTTTTGACAAGATCTACAATCACAGCGGCAGCTTCAACTGGCGGTGTACCACCCGCATGAATATTTGAAATTACTGTTCGATCGGATTCGACTGTTTCTTCAGTAGGTTTATATATTGCATAACAACTGAGCGACTCCGATTGGCCCAATCCAGGCCGCTCTCCAATAAGCAATATATTTACTTCCGCATTTAGCAACAACCCGATTTCATCTTGCGCTTTAACTCGACCATAGCGGAGAAACAGAGGTGAACCTACCGTAAGTCCCGCATTCTTCAAGCCATTCATCAATGCGGGTAGAATTTCATCATGATTAACCGTTACGGCATCTAAGCTCAGACCGTCAGACAAGATGACCTGTACCTGTGGCGATTTAATGCATTTTTCCTGTAACAAGCTTTTTGCTTCGTCATTCAGTTTTCGCCCCAAATCTGGACGTGTTAAATATTCATCCTTATCGGTCGCACAGGATTGAATTTCTATTAAATTTCGCTCCTGTAACCAAGATGATTCAACATTTTTAATCACGGTATCTTTCGAGCGAGAGTGGTCCGCAAGAAAGCGTAAAAGTGCAGATGTACGCGGACGTGGCCCAGCACGGCCTTTACATACTCGAGCATCGGTCTGATTGATCAGGTCATCATTAATTTTAGGATCCAATGCGTCAACGACACCGTTCCATTTTTTGAATTTTATTCCACCCAAATCTGGTAGTGCATCATCATTTTTCGTCGGTTGAGGAGCTAAGGTCGCATCTACAATTTTAGTAACTGCAGATGGCGTAATGCTGGTTTCCCCTAACTGCGATAACACAGTTGATACGATGTCCTGAATTTTTTGTTCGTTCATTGCCACGCCCTTACTTAAAGAAGATTGACGGATCGCCCGCTTTTTTAGTTAAGCGGCCATTTTCCATCAGCCCCATAGTTTCCATCCATGCTTCAAATTCTGGTGCAGGACGTAACCCCAACAGCTGTCGAGTCGTTGCGGTATCATGAAAAGAAGTCGTCTGGTAATTCAACATAATGTCATCACCCATACCCATGCCAATAACAAAATTGATACCCGATGCGGCCAATAATGTGACTAGGTTTTCATTGGAGTTTTGATCAGTATCTGCATGATTGGTATAACAAGCATCACAACCCATTGGCAAACCAGAAAGTTTACCCATGAAATGATCTTCTAAACCTGCACGAATAATTTGTTGGTGGTTATACAGGTATTCAGGTCCAATGAAGCCGACAACCGTATTCACCATGTGGGGTTTATAACGTCGAGCTAAACCGTAACAACGCGCCTCTAATGTCATTTGATCTGCTCCATAGTGCGCATCTGCGGACAATGCAGAACCCTGTCCAGTTTCAAAATACATCATATCGTCACCTGCCAATCGACAATACTCTTTGCCTACTTCATAGGCTTCATCTAACATATCAATGTCAACACCAAACTCGGCTAACCCTTTTTCAGAACCGGAAAGACTTTGGAACAGTAAACCACCTGGTGCGCCTTTGCGTACCGCTTCCATCTGCGTAGTAATATGCGCAAGTACACAAGGCTGTGTTGGAATATTCCATTTATCGATCACGTCTTGAATAGAGTTAAGCATCTGCGTGGTATTTTCGACACTATCAGTTACAGGGTTAATCCCAATAACAGCATCACCACACCCATAAGCCAACCCTTCATAGGTTTGCGCCATGATTGATGCAACATTATCGCGAGTATCGTTGGGCTGTAAACGGCAACTAAAACGCCCAGGAATCCCCAAAGTGCCGTTTGCTTTTGAAACGACAGGTAATTTCTTCGCACCGTACATTAGGTCTGAATTTGAACAAATCTTAGCGACCGCAGATACCATTTCTGCACTAAGGCCTTTACGTAAACGCTGAAATTCTTCCAGAGAAGGTTCATCGGATAACACGTATTCCCTTAATTCACTAACAGACCAATTCTGAATTTGTTGGTAAACATAATGGTTAAGCCCGTCTTGATTGATTCGGGTAATGGCATCAATATCATAACTTACCACTGGATTTTCCCTGAGATCTTTCAAGGTTAATTCAGACAGAACATACTTAGCTGCAACTCGTTCCTGTGCGGTTCTTGCGGCAATGCCAGCTAAAATATCACCAGAACGTAAATCCGAAGCTTTAGCAAGTACCTCTTTAACATCCTTAAATTGGTAAGTCTGACCGAATAGGCTCGTTTTCAATTTCATGCACAACTCCTTTTTAAGACGGGAAAGCGAGTGATTTCACTGTAAGAGGAACTATCTCCCCGCCAAAATAACTTTTACCAATATCTATATAATCTCCCTCACGCGTTATCACTTCATCGATAACCGTTAACGCCTGAGGAAGGAGCAAAGGTTGTAATTCCATACCTAATGCTTTGCCAATATCATTCTGTACAACAATCAATGCCGGATCATTATGGTTGCCATGATCACGATAAAACTTGGCCAATTCTTTAGCTGCATGTTGAACCGCATAATATTTTTCAGGCATTCCGGTATCCAGTGCAACCACATAACGGTCACAACCTAGCACCAGATCCATACGCTCTGCGGCAATCACAATTTCATTACATATATCAGGTGTAGGTTGTTGCCAATCGATCGCCGGATGCACGACGGGTATATTCTTTAGTGGTAGTTCATCGGCATATAACCAGATGGTTGATCCGGACAGTGACAAAGAGTAAGCGCCTGCGCCAATAACGGTGGCACGTAATGTTTGACTTGGCTTGCAAATAGGCATTGCACTGATCGCACTATTGCGTAATAACGCACGTGCCAATAGGGGGCCAATATCTCCAAATTGAGTGCTATCAAATGATTTTTTTTGTTGTTGGTAGTAACACTCACCAACGCCACCACTAAAGAAAATTGCATCAATATTAGCAATATCTTTGAGTTCAGGAGTTTGTAGCAAATGTGCTGTAAGCTTTGTCATCTTGCCCTGAATCAGCTCAACAATTAATTCCGCCATTCGAACTGCGACACGATTAAGGTGATCAAGTGTCAAGTCACGCGGGTTAAAACTGTCACCAAACAACTCTTTGATCACAGCAACGCCTGGTTTGTGAATGTAATGACATCCTCCCTGTTCATTAAGCTCAATCAAGCGACCACCGATATTGAGACAAGCAGTATCAACAACCCGACCGCAATCAAAAATAACAAAATTTGAAGTACCACCGCCCACATCTATATTCATCACTTTTTGGTGATTATCCTGAGAATACTTCTGTGCACCACTACCACGTCCTGCAATTACAGATTCTAAATTTGGGCCTGCCGTCGCAACGACAAAATCACCTAACTGTTGAGACAAGTCCATCACAGCGGCACGCGCATTATCTGCTTTGGCCGTCTCTCCAGTAATAATAATTGCCCCACTTTCTACCCCTTCACCCGCTAAACCCGCCAATTCAAACTGGCTATCAATAAAGACACGCAAACGATCGGTATCAATCATGCCTTGATGATTAATTGGCGTAAAGACAACAGGGCTTTGATAAGAAATATAACGATCTACAAATTCATAAACAGCGACTTGGCTAGCGGGTGCGCGGTTAACCACAGTCAAGTCAGAAAAAATTACTTGTGTTGTTGTGGTGCCGATATCAATACCGACACTGTGAATGATTTTGCGTTCCATTAGCAGTACCCTTCAGGAAAGTCATTTGCAAGTACGCGATTAAGTAAGACGACTATTTGTGTGGCAGTGACTTGGCGTGGATTCCCGATGAGGCAGATATCTAACATTGCTCTTTCAGCAAGTTGCGGTAAGTCACCTGTATTAATATTATAAACAGTTAGTGAGTTTGGTAATCCTAGATCCTGCACTAAGCTTCGAACCATCTGAATAACCGCATTACAACTCTCACGCTGGGTCATGGATTCAACTTTGATGCCCATCGCAACGGCCAGTTCGGCGTAACCTTTTTCACAGGTCAGTGCATTGAATGCCATCACATAAGGCAACAAGATCGCATTCGCAACACCATGCGGTATATGGTATTGAGCACCAATTTGGTGTGCTATCGCATGAGTTAACCCAAGTCCTGCATTACTAAACGCGATTCCAGCCTTATATGCGGCAATAGACATCTCATAACGCATATCCAAATCATCTCCACATCCAACAGCTACCGGAAGAGATTTAATAACCGTTTCAATTGCGTGATAGGCGTAAGCTTTAGATAAAGGATTAGTCTCACGTGATACATATGCTTCGATTGCATGTGTCAGGGTATCGATACCAGTCGCAGCAGTAACATGATCGGGCACCCCTAGCATTAACACGGGATCGAGTAATGCAAAATCAGGTACCAAGGCAGGTCCTTTTACTGGTACCTTAATACCGTACTCTAGATCTTGAATAACCGTAATATCGGTCGTTTCAGATCCCGTACCTGCAGTAGTTGGAATACATCCAAGACCCACTTTACGTGACGCTATACCACCAATTTTCAAATCAGCCAAAGGCCCTTGGTGATCAATCATCACCGCCATTCCCTTGGCTGCATCAAGTGCAGATCCACCTCCGATACCAACCACAAAATCAGCTTTACTTTGCTTTAAGACCTTGATTCCCTGATTGATAATTACAGTATCCGGCTCTCCTTCCACTTCAGTAAAAAGAGTCAAGCCGATACCAGCAAGAGTGATTGATTGTTCACAGCCAGACACAAGACCTAGTTGATGTACAAGCTTGTCCGCAACGAGTAGCACATGAGTCGCGCCTAATTCTAGAAGCGTATCCCCCAACTGGCTAACACAATAAGCACCTGTTACCGTTATTGCTGGAGAGCGGAAGGTAAAACTTTTACCTGAGCATGGTCGTTTTTTTTGCTGCTCACCAGATTCACTCAAATATTGTGTGATAGTCTGATTTACCACGGTTGCAATATCGTTAGCAGACATGTGTTTTTCCATAACTTAACTATTCCCTTTGATCATTAAGCCATAACTAGCTATCGCCAATGGGGTTAAATATAGTGCTTTGGAGAATTCAATAATGTCAATATCTGGAAGTCGTTTCTTAAATACTTGAGCAAAACCACTGATCAGTGTGCCACCACCAGTGAGGTAAATAGCATTCGGTTGATAGCCTGTTATGTGTCCTGCAACGATATCAGCCATTTTCTCAATCACAGGTTTAGTCATTGAGGCAATAACTAGATCGTTTTCACCACCCCGTTTTAACTGCTCTGCCTCTTCAATGGTTATCTTCATGCCACCCGCAATGGTCAAGGTAACATGTCGCCCACCGGAGGGTTCATCTAGTGACACAACCAGCTCACCATTTTCGATAATGGCAGTACCCGTTGTACCACCACCAACATCAACCACGGCACCACTGTTAATATCTAATAAAGCAGCAACACTGGCTGGTTCATCGATCACTTTCGTCACCTCGACGCCGGCAGACTCCACCACATTGATAGAGATCCGAGCATCGGTACCAGGAGGATATGATGTTACCGCTTCAGTCACAGAGCATCCTAGTTTTAGCTCTATTTTTTCTAGTTGTTTACGCACGATCTGACACGCACCAAAATAATCTACCACTACACCATCCTGAACCACATCGGCCCAATCTAAAAAGGCTGCAATAGGAGCTCCTTCACCATCTACCACAACAGTCTGAATATCCGCTGTCCCAAGATCAATGCCGACCTGCCAAGTTGCTGGTGCTTTCACGGGTGTTACATCATTAACTAACTTCTCGATTGTCAGTAGATATTGATCAATCAGAGTAAGACGTTGACTATCGACGATCTGCTTTGTGTCATTTACCATGGTTGGTATCATTGTCGTAGTTGTCATTTACACAATCCTAAAGGAGTCAACTAGCGTGCAACGACGTTTGCGGGTGAAGGTTAATGCATTGGTTACCCCTTCTCCTGTTGGTGTTGAAATAGTCATGGTAGTCCAACCTTCTCCACCTGCACCAATTGCAGCTAGAGCAGGACCATTTTTTGCCAGCAAACTACAATCCATTTCATGTGCCATGCGAGTTAATACATCAATATTTTTTGAATGAATAGCAGCGGTATGACGATTTCCATTTTCTAATTCAACAGCCCAGTCAATTGCCTGATCCGCGTTAGCCGCTCTGATCAACGGTAAAATAGGCATCATCTGTTCTGTCACAGCAAAAACATGTGATTTGTCTGCTTCAAATATCAATAGACGGACTTCATCCGGGACTTCGATACCAGCAGCGGCTGCAATTTTTGAGGCATCGCGACCAACCCAACGAGGATCAGCAGATGGTTTATCACCTGGATATCCTTTTAATACGACACGAGCAATCGCTTCTGCTTGCGTAGCGCTCAACTCATATGCACCATTGCGACACATTGCTGCCTTTAACTCATCGGCAATTGAGTCCACTGCAATAATTTCTTTTTCTAATGCACAAACAATATTATTATCAAACGAAGCACCATCGACAATAGAGATAGCTGCACGTTCGATATCAGCAGTTTCATCTACAACGACTGGTGGATTACCAGGGCCTGCTGCAATCATGCGTTTATCGGTAATTTCGCGAGCAGCATCTACCACTGCATCACCGCCAGTAACCACTAAAAGACGAATTCCTGGATAGGTAAATAAGGCACGTGCATTATCTAATGAGGGTTTCAAAACAGTAGTGCAAATATTTTCTGGACCGCCAACACTTACCGATGCTTGATTGATCAATTGGATCGTATGCTGACAAACACCTTTTGCAGCTGGATGGGGGGCAAAAACAATCGAGTTGCCTGATGCAATCATACTGATAGCATTATTGATTACAGTACAGGTTGGGTTGGTGCTCGGAGTCACCGATGCAATAACACCCCAAGGCGCATTTTCCATCAAACTCATACCCGCATCGCCGGTTACAGCTTGTGGGACCAAAATTTCAGTGCCTGGAGTACGACAAGCGACCAAAAGATGTTTTTTAATTTTGTCTTCAACTCGTCCAAAACCCGTTTCTTTTACTGCCATTTCTGACAGCTCACGCGAATATTTCTTTGTCATCCGACGAATAGCTTGGATAATCTTATCTCGAATTGCGACATTGCGAATCTGCTTTTGTGCTTGAGTTGCAGCAGCAACCGCATCATCCAGACTTTCAAATACACCATCATTACCATTCAACGATGCAGGAGCAGTAACCTGTCCACTCAACTGCGTTACCACGCGTCTGACAATTTCTTCTATTTCCTGTTGTTTCATGTAGAGATACTCCTGCAATTTTTCGCTATATCACATTGCTTAAATCCAGTGTTGTTTAAGTTTTTATTCAAACTCGCTACACACGAGTTATCGCTACTTAACTATTTTTACTGTTGCTATTTGCAATATATTTGCCCGTCTTCAGATGCGACTATGTCAATAATACCAACAACACAAAGGTCAACTGGGGAGGCTTGTTCCGCACTGTTATAAGCAGTTCGTGCAGAACTACCTGCAACAACCAAGACCCATTCACCTTCACCCGCCCCAAGTTGGTCCATTGCCACATGAACATCACCAGAAGACTTGCCTTGTTTATCGATATACTCAACTAAACACAACTTATCCATTCTCATGTTGTTACTTCGTACTGTGGCGATTACATGGCCAATTACGCGAGCTATTCTCATGAGTTATCCTTTTTATTCAACACCACCTTCAGCCCTATATGGCTTGGAAGGAGGCTACTACTTAGCTTTAATTGGAAATATTTTTTCCAGATCACTGTGTGGGCGAGGAATCACATGCACAGCAATTAACTCACCAAGGCGTTGAGCGACAACAGAACCTGCATCAGTCGCCGCTTTACAAGAGGCGACATCGCCACGGATAAAAGCTGTGACATAGCCAGACCCAATTTGCTGGTAACCCACTAATTCAACCTGTGCTGCTTTTACCATTGCATCTGATGCTTCAATCAGTGCAGTAAGACCTTTTGTTTCTAAAATACCTAAAGCATCCATTTTTATTTCCTTAAAATGAGTTAATTATTTTTTGTTAGTCGATTTAGTTGCTGGAACTGTCGTTTTTTCAGCATTAGAAATTGGAAAAATACCTTCCAGATCTGAATGTGGACGAGGGATTACATGTACTGCAACCAATTCACCAAGTCGTTGTGCAGCAGCAGCACCTGCATCTGTTGCTGCTTTGCAGGCAGCCACATCACCACGTACCATGGCAGATACGATACCCGAACCAATTTGTTTGTAACCAACCAGCTCAACACGCGCGGCTTTTACCATCGCATCCGACGCTTCAATTAATGCAGTCATGCCTTTTGTTTCAATAATGCCCAGTGCTTCCATTATGTTCTCCTTAAAATTCAAAAAGTTAATATGTTAATCACATATATTTGATGCCAATACGGCAATGTCTACAATATCGTCAGCACTGCAACCACGTGACAAATCGTGTACAGGGTGTGCAAGCCCTTGTAGCATAGGCCCTAGGGCGATATATCCCCCCAGACGCTGCGCCACCTTGTACGCAATATTGCCCGCATTTAACGACGGGAAAATAAATACATTAGCCTGCCCAACCAAAGGACTGTTAGGCATTTTCTGAGCTGCGACAGAAGGCACAAATGCAGCATCGAACTGTACTTCACCGTCAATGATCAAATCTGGCGCGCGCTGCTTTACTAATTCCGTCGCTTCTAGCATCTTACTGGCAGCCGGATGTTTCGCACTGCCTTTAGTCGAGAAAGACAACATCGCGACTTTTGGCTCTATTCCAGTTAAACGCTTATAATTAGTGGCTGTATCGATAGCGATATCAGCCAACTGTTCGACTGTAGGTTCAGGAATCACCCCAGCATCTGAAAATGCATGCACTTGACTGCCATCGGGAGAAAGCATCAAGAAAAAGCTTGAGACCGTTTTGGCTCCAGGTAATACACCAACACCTTTAATAGCGGCTCGGATCATGTCACCAGTAGAAGAAATATTGCCGCCAATACAAATATCGGCATACCCCTGTTCAACCATCATCATAGAAAAATACAGTGGTTGCTTTAATAATTCTTCTGCATCCTCTTTGCTAATCGGTTTCTTCTGCTTTGCCATATAAAGGCTAACCATCTGATCAAAACAACCTGCAAATTCCGGTGTCAGAGTAGTTAAACTGGGTACTGCAATCCCACTTTGATGGGCCCGATCACGTAACATAAAAGGGTTACCTAACAAAATAGGCTCAGCTAACCCCTGTAATTTAAGTTCATTAGCAGCATGCAACAAACGGACATCTGCAGAATCAGGGAAAACAATGCGCTTCGGCTGTTTTCGGCACTGAGCCCTACAGCGTTCAAGCAGTTCCATTATGCAATTCCCCTAACAACGATTGTTTCCCGTTCTGACATTGCCAGGTCAGAATCATGACCACGTAGACTGCACTCGACAATCTATTGAGACCAGCAATGATGTCCGGACGAGAAAGTTGCATGCTGGCATCTAAAAAGACTCGGCTAGAAATTAATTCCAGCTCTCGAATGAGTGCACGCAGGTAATTCAGTTGAGCAACGAGTGGTCCATAACTCACATCTGGTAGCATATGATCATGCTCTAAATACTTGAGAGGATAATGTGACCACTGATGAATTGTGTCAGCACAAAAATCGCCTAATCCAGGTAATTCCAACTCTCGTTCTGTTACTTCAGCTTGTAATACATGTCCAAGATAGGAACGAATATCTGCGACAAACCCTTTTAACATGGCAGGGCTTTCTTCCATCTGTGTTTGTACGATGACACAATAACTAATGCAGCTATCTAGTTTGCCTCGCAGCTCAATTCTAGGATGTGTTTTGGGTACCAGTAATTTGTCATTAAGATGCGTCATGAGTGCAGGTTTATCTACAACTTCTGATCCACATAACAAACAGCCATTCTTAGGACGTATGTTATTGCTTTTTAATGGGTGTACCTTAACTAGCACGTCTGCGGACTCATCATTGGAAACAGATCTACTTTCAGCGATAAACATCTGACCTTTTTCGTCACGCCAGCGCACTTTGATATTCTTATCATTCAAAAGCCCATGTGCAGCGGGCGTGAATCGACACCCAGGGGTAAGTTGAATCTCACTACCATGGGCTAAACCGAAGTACTGACGTAGATAATCTTCAGTAATAAATTTAGGGTCAGACACACTAGTCATTGGTTACGACCATTCTGCTGGGTAGGTCACATAGACATAACGGACGTGGGTTGGTGTACCAAACTCTACAGAGCTACCTTTAGGAATAAAAACCACATCACCCGGTTTACCTATCGTAGTACCGGATGCAGTTTTCACATGTAATTCACCTTCGAGTACCACATTAACTTCATCATAATTTAGGGTCCAAGGAAAAAAAGCATTTTCCCAGCCCATATAACCCACCCCCATGTTACTGCCATCTGCAGCGCCTAAAACATCCGTCAATCCAATATTCTTGCCGGGCGCACCATCAAACACCTCTAATTCAACCGCATTACCACGAATCATCACGATTCCATCATCGTTAATCTGACGTGGAGAAGCTGGCGCTTTACTATCAAAATTAGCCATTGCCTTAGCCACTAACGACTTTATTAAGTCACTTTGGCTTCCATCTACATTGGGTAATCTCGCCTCAATTTCTGCTTGTATAGATTGTGCGGTCGTTAACGTTGTTGAAGCTTCTACTTCTTTAGTGGCCATAGAGGCAGGATTAAGATTAGTCTCAACTTCGTGTTCAAGAATAGCAATTTCGTTGGTACTGGCTAGATCCCGAGCTTCTGGAGTAATAATAAAATCTTTAGCAGGAGCAACTATATACGTTTTTTTTTCAGACTTTACGCGTCGAATATCAGCTGCCGAAATAAGTATTTTCATTAACTACAATCCTTATTGGTATTTATACAACATGCACTGGGTCGGACTGCAGCGCTAATAAATGTTGATAGAGACTATCAATCGATGCTTGATCAAAAATCGAAATTTGCAAGTATGGCTCAGGTAAACCATTCAGCTTGAATAGCTTAGAGGCTTTGGCAATATCAGCATCGTTTGCGTCAATTTTGCTAATCACACTAACAATATTTTTATTTGGATAAACTCTGAGCAGCCCACTAGGGACAGCAAAATGCTTCGCATTTGCAGGTTGTAAGCAAACGATGGTTTTAACACTGGCGATTGTTGATAATAAAGCGCCGTTCCAAGACCTGTTATCTACAAATTCACCAGGAGTATCAACAACATGACCGCAATAAAAGATAGGAGCCTGAGTTTTACCAGTAGCAGTTTTCTGAGCAATTAACTTATCCAATAATGCAGACTTACCCGCATCAACTTCTCCAATAATCGCAATACTAGCTAAACCATCTTTGCTCATATAAATACCTAAGTTCGGGTTAGCTTACAGGTGGTATAAGAAAGGTTGTCATCCAGTACTTGAATAACCGTTTTAAGGGCCTCTTCAACGGAAGCAACTGAACCAGTAATTACCAACGCACCAGAAAATCGATCTAGAAAGCCAATTCCAACATCAGCAGCCTTTGTAGCAATATCACCTGCAATGATCGATGTTTCACCTGGAGTAAGAGTCAATATTCCAATCGCTCCTTGGCTATCAACACCGACTCGTTCACATAGCTCTTCAGTAGGATTTGCAATGAGGTGGGCTAAAGTGATCTGCTTACCAGGAACAAACTCCTGAATGATTCGATTCTTATCCGTACTCAGATCAAACTCTACCATCAGCCACTCTCATAAGATTAATGTTGAGCAAAGATTATCCATTAAACCTAAAACCAAAAACGTGAACAAAATCAAAACAAATCATAATGTTAAAACTGAGAATTTAATTCACTCACAGATCCTAATTTTATTAACTGATTCAAAATAAAGAGCAGTCAGTTTCGGATAGATGATTAAAAACATAGGGAATAATCGTTCTAATTACCTTTTGCGGCTAAAAAAATCGTTTACGCCTTTATTCATAGGGTTAGCTTACACTCCACCCGACTCGCCTGCTGAGCTAAAACAAACTGCTGAAGAATAAAATGCTCACATCGAGTGAAATAAAATGTTGGTATCAGCCTTCTTTTTAGATTGCTGCTAAGGATAATTAACGACGATACTTTGAATCAAAAATGTGAACAAAATCAAAATAAATGACAATTTCTAGATAGGGGGCTATATTTTTTGATTCCACACAAATTCCGGTACTCTGAAGACATTCCAATAAAAAATATGCAGAGGCGCGTTAGCTTGAATAAGTTTCTAGCCATGCACTGAATTAATTTATTTACCCTGCGTAAGACAAGATCACAACATTAATTCATTTACCAAAACCTACATCTATGTGAAAAATATGCACTCAGATGATGAACGATAATGGGCGGATTCAACATTGAAGTACATAACGACTAAGTAGCTATAGCTACTATATGTTCAGCCATTTGATAGGTTTTAAATGAATACAGCCAGCTAAACTGGCCGTATTCTTCAATATTTTATTAACAAACTATGGATCTAACCGATGTTTGGACCTAACCAACGTTCTGCAGTTAACATATCCCAACCTTTACGTTGTGCATAGTCTTCTACTTGATCTTGTTGGATACCGGCAACAGCAAAATAACGACTTTCAGGGTGAGAGAATATCCATCCCGAAACAGCTGCACCTGGGTACATGGCGTAACTTGATGTTAATTCCATTCCAATTTCTTGCTCAACATTCATTAAATCCCAAATCACAGCTTTTTCACTGTGTTCTGGGCATGCAGGATAACCTGGTGCAGGACGAATACCTTGGTATTTTTCACGAATTAAATCGTCGTTGTCTAAGGTCTCATTTGCGGCGAAACCCCAATACTCTTTACGTGTTTTTTGATGTAGATATTCAGCAAAGGCTTCGGCTAAACGGTCACAAATAGCTTGCACTAAAATGGCATTATAGTCGTCATTATCTGCTTTATATCGCTCAGCAACTTCACGCTCACCAATCCCGCCTGTTACAGCAAAAGCTGCAATATAATCCGCGACACCTGATGATTTAGGAGCAATGTAATCCGCTAAAGAGTGATTCACAAAGGGGGGCTTTTTCTCTGTTTGTTGACGTAATTGATGACTCACTTGCAAGATTTCAGAGCGCGTTTCATCGCTATAAATTTCAATATTATCGTCAACACGATTTGCGGGGAAAATCCCCACAATACCCGATGCACTGATTTCACCGGCAGCTTCAACCGTGTCTAACATAGCGAGTGCATCTGCAAACAGACGTGTTGCTTCTTCACCTACGACTTCATCTTTTAAGATACGTGGGTATTTACCTGCTAATCCCCATGTCATAAAGAATGGTGTCCAGTCGATATAATCACGTAACACATTAATCGACATATTTTTTACTACTTGCACACCCAATTGATTAGGCACAGTGGGTTTGTAATTTACCCAATCCAATTTAGCACCATTAGCACGTGCTTGTGTTAAACCAATTGGTGCACTGCGTGGGCGTTTATTGGCATGCTGTACTCGTACACGGTCATAATCTAAATTCAGTTTTTCAACAAATTCAGGTTTATGCTTTGGACTCAATAATTTTTGACATACACCTACCGCACGAGAAGCATTCGATACATAGACCACGGGTTGATCGTAATTTTGTTCAATTTTAACTGCCGTATGTGCCTTCGACGTGGTTGCGCCGCCGATCAATAATGGAATCGTTAGTCCTTGGCGTTGCATCTCTTTTGCTACATATACCATTTCATCTAATGACGGAGTAATCAAACCCGATAATCCAATCAGATCCGCATTATGTTCCAACGCTGTTTTAATGATTTTCTCAGTAGGCACCATTACACCTAAGTCGATAATTTCATAGTTATTACATTGTAAAATAACACCAACAATGTTTTTACCAATATCATGTACATCACCTTTTACCGTCGCCATCACTACTTTACCATTGGTTGCGCCAACAGCTTTAGTCGCTTCGATGTAAGGGTTTAAGTAAGCAACGGCTTGTTTCATTACGCGTGCAGACTTAACTACTTGCGGTAAGAACATTTTACCTTCACCAAACAGATCGCCAACGATATTCATCCCATCCATTAATGGGCCTTCAATCACTTCGATTGGCATATCCACATTTTGACGTGCTATTTCGGTATCTTCTTCAATAAATTCTGTAATGCCTTTAACTAATGCATGTGCAATACGTTCATTAACGGGCAGACTACGCCATTCTAATACTTTGGTCTCGTCTGCTTTTTCAGCGCCATCACCACGGTATTTTTCTGCAAGTTCTAATAAAGCATCTGTGCCATTAGCATGTTTATTTAAGACCACATCTTCAACGGCATCTTTTAATTCTTTGGGAATATCATCATAAATCGCAAGCTGTGCAGCGTTTACGATCCCCATATCCATCCCGTTTTGAATACAGTAATAAAGAAATACAGCGTGAATCGCTTCACGTACAGGATTGTTACCACGGAATGAGAACGATACGTTTGAAACACCGCCAGAAATCATTGCATGAGGTAAGTTATCTTTAATATCTTTCACTGCTTCAATAAAGTCTACAGCATAGTTATTATGCTCTTCGATCCCGGTGGCAATAGCAAAAATATTAGGATCAAAAATGATATCTTCCGGTGGAAAGCCAACTTGGTTAACTAAAATGTCATAGGAGCGCTTACAAATTTCATATTTACGCTCGCGGGTATCCGCCTGTCCGTCTTCATCAAAGGCCATCACAATTACCGCAAAACCATAACGACGAATCAATTTAGCTTGATGAATAAAGTTATCAACGCCCTCTTTCATACTGATTGAGTTAACGATACCTTTCCCTTGAACACACTTAAGCCCTTCTTCTAAAATTTCCCACTTAGAAGAATCAACCATGATTGGTACACGTGAAATATCAGGTTCAGAAGCACATAGGTTTAAGAAACGCTTCATCGCAAATAATGAATCAAGCATCGCTTCATCCATATTAATATCGATAATATCTGCGCCTGCTTCTACTTGATGCAAGGCGACTTCAAGCGCTTCATCGTATAATTCATCTTTAATTAAACGTTTAAAACGGGCAGAACCGGTTACGTTTGTTCGCTCACCAACATTTTGGAAGAGTGAACTAGAACGAATAGTTAACGCCTCTAAACCACTTAAACGACAAGCAACTTCAATCTCTGGTAATTCGCGCGGTTTGATACCCGCAACGGCATCAGCCATCGCCTTAATATGCGCAGGCGTTGTACCACAACAACCACCCACTAAATTTAAAAAGCCACTTTCAGCCCACTCTTTAATATGCACCGACATTTCATCGGCTTCTAAGTCATATTCACCAAAGGCATTGGGCAAACCGGCATTAGGATGTGCAGAAACATAAGTTTCTGATATACGCGACATCTCTTGTACGTATTGACGTAACTCATCGGGACCCAAGGCACAGTTTAAACCGAATGTTAGGGGTTCCGCATGACGCAATGAATTGTAGAAAGCCTCTGTTGTTTGACCTGATAATGTACGCCCCGATGCATCGGTAATAGTACCAGAAATCATCACAGGGAGCTTATAACCTAGCTCTTCGAATACCGTTTCAACTGCAAAAACAGCGGCTTTTGCGTTTAAAGTATCAAAGATAGTTTCAATCAGAATTAAGTCACTACCACCTTTAATTAAGGCTTTAGTCGATTCAATGTAAGCAACAACCAGTTCGTCAAAAGTAACATTACGAAAAGCAGGATCGTTAACATCTGGCGAGATTGAACAAGTACGGTTTGTTGGGCCTAGCACACCCGCTACAAAACGAGGACGGTCAGGTGTTTCATCGGTTTTTTCATCGGCAACACGACGCGCAATACGTGCGGCTTCATAATTGATTTCAGCAGAAATAGATTCCATTGCATAATCAGCCATAGCAATGGTTGTTGCGTTAAATGTATTGGTTTCAAGAATGTCTGCACCCGCATCTAAATATTCACGGTGAATATTAGCAATGACTTCTGGCTGCGTTAAAACTAATAGATCGTTATTGCCTTTTAAGTCGCTTTTCCAGTCTTTAAAACGTTCGCCACGAAAGTCAGCTTCTTCAAATTTATGGTCCTGGATCATGGTTCCCATACCACCATCGATCAGAAGAATGTGCTTTTCTAACTGTGCTTTAATTAATGCACTACGATCACTTATCGACATAGAGTTCCCTGCTACTTTATTCTGATTAAAAAATGAGTGTGAATAATAGCATAAAACTTGTAGTCATAACCTTTCAAAGCCATTTCTATCTTGAAATATTCTGTTATAAATTATGAATTTTTTGATGGTTGAAACAGGTCATATATTCACTAATGTAATAGCAATTATATTAGGGAAGTGATCTAGGCAGCGCAGGAAAGCAACTTAGCTTAAAGGGAAGATTTCAATCGAATCGTAAAAATTGTATATAAAAAAGCGAGCTACTTAGCTCGCTTTAAAATATAAAGAACAATTGAGTTGTGACTATTAAAAGAGGCATTAATATCGATAATAAAAACTAACTTGATACTAATAAAACTTTACAAATAATCCACTATCTAATTTGATAAAAGTGAATGTTAGAAACGCCCGTTGGCAATGAGTTAACTAATATAAACTCCTAACTCTGACACCCACTTTCAATAAAATGATAAAACGTAAAAATAATTAATCCTCCTGTATTAATGAATACAACCAGTATTAACTTCTAAAACTGTATCTAATTACCCCGTTGGGTAGGTGAGTGTTTAAATTAACAACTCAGTTTTTGATGCGGTTTCAGTACACTGGTACGAGTAAAATTTAAAATAATCTTATACCTCCGTTTTATGTTTGTTAACGTGAAAATGCTTAAATTGGTCAAGTGCATTTAATGCGATTGTGAAGTTAATTTTAATAACTAAGCTTCCTGAATAACCAACCTGCTAACTGCGCAGAAGCACTGCCTATATTTGACTTTACTCCTCTTAAGCTCTCTTAGCTACTAATAATTGTAGGAGAGCTTTTTACCTTTTCCAGTACTATTTTTCATCTTTATAAATTATTTACAAAATTTAGATTAAGTCACTGAGATCGTATGGTGTTACCTGATAAACACAATAATTTAGCCAGTTGCTATATAAGAGGTTTCCATGGCTACGCCAAATTGCATGTGGAATTTCATTCTCATCATCATTCGGATAATAGTTAATTGGCATGACCGGATCTAGCTCTTCTTCAAGGTCTCTTAAATATTCGTTATTTAGTGTATTTGCATCGTATTCGGGGTGCCCAGTGATATAAACCTGACGACAATCAGGACTTGCCGCAAGATATACTCCCGCATCAGGCGCATCTGCAAATACTGTTAAATCTGTTTTATCTTTAATAGTACGGCTATTAAATTCAGCATAACGAGATAATGGCGCCCAAAATTCATCGTCAAACCCTCTTACTAGTGGATGATGATGATGTGACGTTCGGTGTGAATAAATACCAGAGAGTTTATCATCACGGGTTTCTTTCTCTAATCCATACAGTATGTTTAATGCTGCTTGTGCCGCCCAACATAAAAATAGCGTTGAGGTAACGTTATGGCGAGACCAGTTAACTATTTCCGTGAACTTTTCCCAATAATATACATTTTCAAACGGAATGGTGCCAAGTGGTGCGCCAGTAATAATAAAGCCATCCCATTTTTGATTTTTGATTCGCTCAAAGTCACCGTAGAACTTATCTAAATGCTTTTGCGGTGTATTTCGTGTTGCTCTAGCGTCCACTCGTAACAGTTCAATATCAACTTGTAAGGGAGTATTAGATAATAAACGCATGAGTTGCGTTTCAGTTTCAATTTTTTTAGGCATTAAATTAAGGATCAGAACGCGCAGAGGACGAATGTTCTGGTGACTAGCTCGTGTTTCTGACATCGTAAAAATATTTTCAGATTTTAAAATACTTGATGCAGGTAAATCATCTGGAATACGAATTGGCATAATTACTTCCTTAAAATGGCCTTTTAGACATCTAGAAGTCTAACACTAAAGTAACTATTTTAAATACTTAAATCTAATTTAGCAGCTGTATTTATTTTTTATCTCTATTTTTTGACCTCAATTATTGTCAAAAGTTAACTACTTCCTATGTTGATCCTTGATTATTTTTATCGATGCTAGCGCTTCCACCAGCTTGTCCTCACTTTATGTAGAATAATTTTGATACATTAGTTAGACTAAAAAAACACCAATAATTAAAAATAAAAGGAATAGTAATGCTTAATATTCAAACGGTTGTAGCGGACTTACATAATCCACAACATGCACAGGCTTATTTAAGCTTAATGTCGCATTATGCTTGTGACCCTATGGGTGGAGGTGAAGATTTGAGTGACTTTGCCAAAGAGAACTTAATCACAAACTTGCTTGCTAGGAATGATGTTTTTATTGTTTTAATTTTTAGTGATGAGCATCCAGCTGCATTACTAACTGCGATAGAAGGCTTCTCTACTTTTGCTTGTAAGCCATTATTTAATATTCATGATGTTGTCGTACACAATGATTTTAGAGGCCAAGGCCTTACTAAACATTTATTTGAAAAAATTGAAGAAGTCGCAAAACAGCAGGATTGCTGCAAAATAACGCTAGAAGTATTAAGTGGTAATGCCATTGCTTGTAAAGCTTATCAGCGCCTTGGCTTTTCTGATTATCAGCTGGATCCTGAGTTTGGTAGTGCATTATTTTGGACAAAAAAGTTATAAACTGCGATCACCTACCGTTTAGTTTATACATCAACTCAACGGTAAACAGCCCTTACTGATTTAGCAGCCCCCCTAAATGAGGCTAAATCCATTAGCGCTTTTAATAATTCGCCTGTATTGCTTTAATGTCTTCAACCATTAAATCCATATCAACATGATTAATGCCCTGTGCATTAATTGTCGATTTAAACGTAGCATGAAACTCACCTTCAGGATTGATTAGAACAATAGAAGCACTATGGTCAACTAAATAAAAATCATCAGTTTCTCCCTCTTCAACCAAGCTATAAATCAATCCTAATTGAGTAACAAATGGCCAAAGTTGTTGATGGGTGCTGGTTACACCAATAAATGCTTTATTAAAATAGTGCACATAATCTGCCAGTTGTTCTGCTTTATCTCGATTAGGATCAACAGAAATAAATACAACTTGTGTGGTTGTATTTTGATCATTGGCTAAGCTTGGGTAAATACGGTCTAGGTCTGCTAATGTGGTTGGACAAACGTCGGGGCAATAAGTATAACCCACAAAAAATAAGGTCCACTTTCCTTTTAAAGATTGGTTGGTAAAAGCGACTTCCCCAGCTTTTTCAAAGGCAAATTCAGGTAGTGGCTGCCGTGTCTGTTGTAACACTAAGGCATCATTTTTACTGGCAGTTTTACTGTGAACTAAATGAAAAGATTGGGTGCTACCGATAATAAAAAATAAAATCATTAACAGCGCACTAAAAATTATTATTAAACGTTTCATTTAATTCACACTATAAGTTTGGAAGAGGGTTATTAATAACACTAATTGCCAATTACATCCAATCTGCAGTACGAATAACCCCAACCGCAATCCCTTCAATATCAAAAGATTGATACTCTAAGTCGACCTTTATCGCATCAAATAAAGCATTTTCTGCTTTTAATGTTATCTGCTTACCATCACGATAAAAACGTTTTACGGTGACATTGTCTTCAACACGCGCAACTACAACTTGGCCATTGTTTATGTTTTGAGTTTTATGTACAGCCAATAAGTCGCCATCCATAATACCAATATCTTTCATGCTTTCACCTTCAACGCGCAGTAAAAAATCTGCCGCAGGATGAAATAAAGCGGGGTCAACATCGTAATGTGCTTCTACATGCTCTTGAGCAAGAATAGGCTCACCAGCAGCGACTTTGCCAATTAAAGGTAAACCTTCATCGGCCACTATTTCATTATCTTTATGGTCGCTAACAACACGAATACCACGAGAGGTGCCTGACAATATTTCAATTGCACCTTTACGTGCTAAAGCTTTCAAATGCTCTTCTGCTGCATTGGCGCTTTTAAACCCAAGTATTTTCGCTAATTCAACACGCGTAGGAGGCATGCCAGTTTTTGCAATCTGATCTTTAATAACGTCTAAGACTTCGCCTTGGCGTTTGGTTAATTCTTTCATTATGAACTCCAAGCAATAAAAAACTGTAAACAAACACAGTGTATATTTACACATGGATAATTACTAGGGGCTGTTTCTCTTTAGCGCCGTTTTTATAGGAATTTATGCGACTACTATCAGTTTGAATAGATTAATGATTTTAAACCTATTTAAAAAGCTCAGAAATGGACAAAGGACGTACTGTTCGAAGTAACAATAAAAAACCACAGGCCTCTAAAATTCGACATTTATTCATCCCACTCACCATTCCACTTACAATCATCAGTGAACTGAACGGCAAGCCGATTTTAGACTGCACGTCGAAGAGCTCGCGAGTAAATTCAGACAACGTAGACCGCTTATAACACACCTTTAAAACTAACAGTGGTTGCACCGCTGTCGTTTTTAGGACCAATCCAAGTTAATGATTGTGCTATCGATGGGGGGAGTTTATCTGTGCCTTGAATTTCACCATTTAATTGGTAGATACCGTCCTCACCAAGATTAATATCTAAGTTTGTATTTAATTGCTCAGATTCTTGAGTGACAAAAGCAGTAATATTGCCATTATCACATCCTAAGTCTACGGAAGGAGAAGCTAAATTTACATTACCCATTTGACTATAAACAAAGGCATTATGCCATACCACTGTTCCCTGTAATTGCTCACAGTAAGGGTCACCTTGCTTTATCTGCTGAATAACTGCAGAAAAATCACCTTCTATTTTTACTGGTAATTTAGTTGGTATCAATGTGAGTAATTCTGCGGAGGTTAAATCAACCATAACATTTGATGCACTTGCACCTGTTAAACCATATTGCACAAAACCTTTGCCTGACATTTTATTAGGGCCATTATAAAAGGAGACATCAGCACCTATTGCTAAATTCAATAATGCTTTTAATTGAACATTCCATTGCACATTATGGAGCGTAACCTTAGGGTTGATGATAATTTGTTTGGCTTGTCCATTCCATAGGCTACCAGAAACATTATTGATTTTAACCGTTGAAGCTGGCATCCAGCTGACAACAGCTGCAGCAGGTAGATTAACTAATAAACTACCACAGTAAACCAATACAACAAGTATCGCTATTTTGACTTTCATTTGAACCCTTTTACAATGCTAATAACTTAATGACAGACGGTTAATCTTAACCATACCTTGTATTTTATCCTGATTTAAATCAGCACTATTAACTTGTACTTGGTATTGATTTTGTAATGCAGTGATCCATTTTAAGAATTGGTTGAATTCAACTTGATTAATCCAAATATCAACGCTGCCATTACGGTTTTGAATACGAGAAATAACAATTTTATTACGCTTTGCAGTACTACTAATCAACTGTGATAAATTTTGTTTTCTCGCCGTTGTCTTATTATTTCCAACACCCGCAGCAACGAGTTTATTAGCATTACTTTCTACCCAATGTAATGTTTGTTGGCTACTTTGTAGTTTTTGCTGACTCTCTGCTAAATTAGTCGCAATAGGTTGCCAAATAAGAAAATAAATAATCGCAATGAATATAACCACCAGCGAAATAAAGGTCAGCTGTTGCTCTCTTTCTGAAATGTTATCCCACCACTCTTTGATTTGTTCAAACATTAGTTAACCCTCACCGTTAATACACCGCTGACACGGTTTTTATTATTACTCAATGCCCCTTGGCCAAGCGTATATTTAGTAGGAACTTTTTTGGCGAGTAATTCAAAGGCCTGAAAGCTATCGGCACTAACCGCTAAACTTATTTGTTGGTTTGCACGATTAAATTTTAACGTTGAAATTTGTAAGCTCGGTACCGCTTGAAAAACTGGAAGCAAATCATTTAACATCGGTAACAAACCATCTGCCTGTGTACCAATCGATGATTCAGCCAACAAACTTTTCAATTTTTTCTTAATTCGGCTGTATCGTAAAGGTGATTGATTAGGAAAAGCTTTTTGGTAGAGAGTTTCTACTTGATGTTTTACTAATAAGGTTTCTCGAGCTGCTTGTTTTGTGGTGATAACAGCATTAATTAATACCACAATAAACAAGATAGCAGCGGCAATTGCAGGTAGCTTCCACTTAGCGAATTGAAAATTACTTTCTTTTTTAACTTTAAACTCACCAGTTAACAGATTAATAGAATTATTAAGACACCCCTCTGCTAACAATTGCATCGGCAATACAACTGCTTTTTGCTGCCACTGGCCTATACAATCATGGGGAATGGCACTATAACTTTCAATTTGCTGTTCTGGTTTATCTAATAAATGTAATTGCAAAATGTTATTTAACATATCACTTTCACAACACCAAGCTTGATATTCATCGGTACGTATTAACCATTGGTTATCAAGTTGTAATGCTTGCCATTGTTGCTCCGTAGGTAGGGGCAGTGTTAATGCCTCTGGAATCAAACGTTGACAAAAAATATCGGCATCAGCTAACCAACCCAACCACATTGTTAATTTACTTTTAAAACAAATGGCAATTTCAACTAAGTCTGTTTTTTTAGCTAAAACTGAAAAGTGTAACTTATCAACATCACTAGCCAAGTCATCTTCCAACATATAAGGCAGAGCTTGTTGCATTTGACGTGTATAGGTCCCTTTAATCACTACTGATTTTAATGTGACATCGACGCCTGGCACTAAGCAAATAACTTTACGAGACTGTGCTTTTTCCGCTAACAATTTCAATGCCTGTGCATTATCTAAATCACCCGACGCAATGATCTCTTTTTCACTTTCAGACCAAACTAACCAATGGATAGTTTGGTGTGCTTCACTTGCTAAGCGGATAATTAATTGTTCACTCACTTGAACATCTCCATGCCAACCACCTCTTCAACTCCTGCATATTGGAAACGAATAGTCGTCGCTTTTTTATTCTCTACTTTAAATAATAGCTTGAAAACCATTACTCGCTGATCAAACTCTGCTAAACCAAATAATTGAAAAAAATCACTCGTGACACTTAACTGTGAACTGATCACATCAGGTATTAACTTATCGGCAATTAATTCTGATGCTAAAAATTCATCAACAGATGCCCAACCACTAATTGGTCTATCGTCTAATATAGATTGAATATCCTCTATTGTAATAAGCAATTCAGGTGGAAATAAAGCAAATAGTATTTGTGGTTGTTTTTTATTAACCGTATTCACATTAATCAACTGATTTGATGCAGGTAGAGCACATAAAAAAGGTTTTATGCGTTCATAAATCTGATCAGTAACCCCTTGTATTGCTCTTAACTCTGAAACATCAACCATCAAATGGTTAGCGGTTAAATGTGGTACTCCCACTGACTCGTAATATCTATCTTCTGCACCCTGTGAAACATCGACAGTATCATTGTTATCCAGCCAATCCCGCGTAGACTCTGCAATTATTTCAGCAGCATACTCTTCAACACCTAGCGAAATCAGTAATATTTGAAATTGGCTAATAGGTAAAGCACGAGTATCATCTTGGTCAGCTTGGGCAATGGCATTAATATTAAAACAGCGACGGTAATCTACCATGTTGCCGGTAATCGATCCTTCGTCGACAGGAAAAACGATATCTGGCGTGGCCCATATTTGATCTAGACTAATCACTTCGCTATCGGCAAAATCATCTTCTAATACCATGCGACTAAAATCCACGGTCGCTTGCCCGTACCAATATACTTTTTCTGAATACGAAAGTCCTTCTGTGCGCAATAAGCTAGAGGTCATTCGCCCTGTCATAGTGGCAGCAATGGTCACCATGATGGCTAAAATCATTAAAATAGTGATTAATGCAATACCTCGTTGCTTATGATGTTTCACCATTAATCTTCTACCGTACTATCAGGCAATATAAAAACTCGCTTTAATTCACCGTAATGTTGGCTGTTAATCGTCATTTCAATACCTTTAGGTATTGTTTTATCTGCATTCCAAGTATCTATCCAATCATCATCCCAAAATCTAAAACTTAAACTATTAACATCGTTTAATATTACTTGTTGTTCCGGTTTCTCTCCCGCGACAATATCTGGGTGTAAATAATACAAACGCTGTAATTGATTATTCTTAACGCGATAACCTACTCGTAAAATAGTTGAACGAGGCAATAAATTAAGTGGGTTAGTCCAACCTAAGCGATTAAACTCTATGCCTTCAGAATCTGAATCCAATACTTTTTTTCCCACATACAATACTTGTAATTTTTCATCTTCGGCATTACCTGTTCGTGAAATGCGTGCCACCATTTGTACAAAATCACGTTCAATTAATAACATACCACGCTGAATTTCAACTAAGTGCTTATCATGCTCACGGCTGATTTCTCCACTGCGTAAAACACCTTGCAATATCTGGTAAGCAGCAAGGCTTAATGTTGCAAAAATAGCAATGGCAATCAAAATTTCAATTAAGGTAAAGCCATTTTGTTTAACCTGCTGATGGTACTTATGGTTTGGCAATGTAAGTCCTTATATACCCAAGCGCTTGCCCATCTTTTTGGTCACTCACTTCAACATCTAATGCCCTGAAATCCGTATTACCTGTTGCTACACCTTGAAAGCGCAAATACCACTTAGTATTCGCAAACTCAACTTCCTCTCGACGCCAGTGTAATTCAGGCCACTGCTGTTGTAATTTAAGCTCTGCAAGGCGGTTACTTGCTACCCACATTGCGAATGTTTTTTGCTGTAAATAACTTTGATTACTTAATGATTGTGATGCGGCTTGCATTACCGCAATACCAGCAGAGGCTAAAATCACTAACGCTAACATCACTTCTAGTAGCGTCATGCCTTGATGTTTTTTAATACCTTGATAAGTGAATAATTTGCTCATAAATCACTCATTAGTTAATTCAACTTGACCGCTCATGCCCACTTTAACGGTTATTTTACGCGATACATTCTCTGCACTAGAAAATTGATAGCTGAAAGGTGTCACTTCACCACTAGACATAATAAAAACATGCGGGTTAATAGATGACTGTCTTATTTGACCGTCAATGTTAACTAAATATGATTGCTCTACAAAAGTGTCAGAGTCCGCTTTTTTTTGTGCTTGTTCTAACTCCCCCCAAACGTTGCCCACTAGATTATATTCGGCACTAATATTGTCTGGGAATGTTATGTAACCATTGATCTGCGAGTTTACTAAAGGTTGCCATTGTCTTTTACTAAAGTTATAAAAAGCAAAAGTGTAACCTTGCTCATTAAACTCAATACCAAATTCAGTATTTAAAATTAATGCCTGATCCTGTGCTAGCTGTAATAAAGTACTAAAACGTTGCGCATGCCATTGGCTGCTTTGCGCAGTGTTACCTGAGCTGGTTAATGTCATGACCACGCCAACAGAAATTATGCCCATTAACACTAATACCAGCATGACTTCTAATAAAGTGAAACCTTTCACATTACGCATTGGAATGGCCACAAATACATTTATGCATTATTTATCATTGAGGTTCCATGTACCGATATCATCATCAGTTCCTTCTTCACCATCCAAACCGACTGAAAGTACATCGATTTTACCTTTCTCACCTGGACTATTTAGAATGTAATCATTACCCCACGGATCTTGAGGAAGTCGCTTGATGTAACCATCTTCACGATAATTACGTGGTGCAGGAGATGCGCTTGGCTCTGAAACTAATGCTTCTAAACCTTGATCGGTTGTCGGATAAACACTGTTATCTAATTTATACATATCTAATGCATTTTCTAAGGCAATAATGTCTGATTTAACTTTTTGTACATCTGCTTTATCTTTATTACCGATTAAGTTAGGTACAACCATTGCTGCTAATACACCTAAAATAACGATAACCACCATGATTTCTAATAATGTAAAACCTTTTTGTTTCATTTTTGGTTTTAAATCTTTCACGCTTTCACCTTTTTTTATTATATAAATTGTATAGTTCAGTTATCCTGAAACCATATTATTAAGAGCCAAAATTGGCTGTAAAATGGCTGTAACAATAAACAAAACCACTCCCGCCATTGAGATAACGAGCGCAGGTTCAAATACCCCTAGTGCTAATGTTACTTGTGCCGAAAACTGTTTGTCTTGATTATCGGCAGATCGTTCCAACATATTACCTAATTCACCACTTCTTTCTCCACTGGCGATCATGTGTAACATCATCGGAGGAAACAACTTAGTACTATCTAATGCTCTCCCCAAACTTGTTCCTTCACGAACACGTTCAGCGGCTTCCTTCACTTTTAAGCGAATATATTGATTGCTTAATACATCACCGGCAATACCCATTGCCTCTAACAATGGCACAGCACTGCTATTTAAAATACTTAATGTACGTGCAAATCGTGCTGTATTTAATTCATTTGCGACTTTCCCTGCAACCGGAATACGTAATAAAAACCGGTCGAAGCGTAATTGGTTATTCGCTTTTCGCAAATGATGTTTAAACAACAACAAAGCAATAATACAGAAGCCTACAAAGTACAAACCATAGGCGCTTACTGCATCACTAGCCGCAATCAAAAAAAGTGTCGACCCAGGTAAATCTGCTCCCATATGCTGAAATTGTCCAACCACTTGCGGTACTACTGACGTTAATAGAATAGCAACAACAGAGATAGCCACTAAGGTTAATACGAGCGGATAAATCAGCGCTTGCATCATCTTACTTTTCATTTCTTGTCGTTGTTCGGCGTAATCAGCGAGCCTATCTAGTACTTTTTCTAGATGTCCTGATTTTTCTCCCGCCGCGACCATCGCGCAAAATAGATCATCAAAAATCATAGGGTAATTGCGCATACTATCTGCGAGTGTATGACCTTCAATTACTCCACCACGTACCGACGCTAGCATGCTTTTAATTTTAGGCTTATCACATTGCTCCGCTACTGCTTGCAATGACTCTTCAAGGGGAATGGAAGAAGCAACTAAGGTAGATAGCTGACGAGTGATCAAAGCTAAATCAGCAGTTTTTATTTTACTTTGAATAAAAGCCTTACCAACCCTTTTACGTTTTGAGGCTATTGCTTCAACTTCTAAGGGCATCAAGCCTACATTACGCAATTGTTGACGCAACATTCGAGCAGAGTCTGCCTCTTGTGTTCCTTGAGTTTGTTTGCCTTTTGCGTCTAACGCTTTATAGGAAAAAGTAGCCACACTAATCCTCTCTTGTCACACGTAAAATTTCTTCTAACGTCGTTTGACCTTGTAATACTTTCTTAATTCCGTCATCTCGAATGCTCGCAGAGGTTTTACGAATTTCTCGTTCCACAGCTTGCTCACCAGCACCGGTATGAATTAATTCACGCACCACCTCATTAACGACTAATAGTTCATGGATCCCGGTACGCCCTCGATATCCAGTATGGTTACATTGACGACAACCATCAGGGCGATAAATAGTGGCCTCTTCAAGCTCAGTAATACCTAATATTTCTTTTTCTGAAGGACTTGCTGAATGCGGAGCTTTACATTGTGGGCATAAACGGCGCACTAACCGCTGCGCTAGTACACCTAAAATACTAGAAGATAAAAGAAAGGGTTCAACGCCCATATCACGTAAACGGGTCACCGCACCTACTGCAGAATTGGTGTGTAATGTAGATAATACTAAATGCCCAGTTAAACTCGCTTGTACTGCGATTTCAGCAGTTTCAAGGTCTCGAATTTCACCAATCATCACAACATCAGGATCTTGACGTAAAATAGCACGTAAACCACGAGCAAATGTCATATCAACCTTGGTATTTACTTGAGTTTGACCAATACCATCGATGGCATACTCAATAGGATCTTCGACTGTGAGGATATTTCTATCTCTAGAATTGATCTCCAATAGGCTAGCATAAAGCGTAGTACTTTTACCCGAGCCAGTGGGCCCGGTCACTAATACGATACCATGTGGTTTATGGATAAGATTTTGTAATAATACGTGATTTTCTTTGGTCATGCCTAATGTAGAAAGCTCTAGCTTAACTGCATTTTTATCTAATAAACGTAGTACAACACGCTCTCCATGACTTGCAGGCATAGTTGATACACGTACATCTACTGCGCGACCGCCAATACGTAATGAAATACGACCATCCTGTGGAATGCGCTTTTCAGCGATATCCAGTTTTGCCATCACTTTAATACGTGACACTAACAGTGCTGCTAATTTACGATGTGGTTTTAATATTTCTCTTAATACACCATCAATACGGAAACGAATAATTAATGTTTGTTCAAAGGTTTCAATATGAATATCAGACGCTTCTTCTTTAATCGCCTCACCTAACATCGCATTAATTAATTTAATAATCGGAGCATCATCTTCAGCTTCTAATAAATCATCGTTAGCTGGCAGCTCTTCGGCCAAAGTAAAGAAATCGTCAGCGCCTAAATCTTCCATCAATTGTTGCGTTTCTAAGGAAGATGATTGGTAAGCGCGAGCCACTAACTTATCAAACTCATCACTCTCTACTTGTTTAATCGTAAAAGCCTGACCAATAACACGGCGTACTTCTATCAATAGCTCAACATTCGGCGTTTTTTTAAAGCACAACTCACTCTGTTGTCCATTGTGCTGCATGACTAATTCATGCTTTTTAGAAAAAGCAAAAGGCAACTGACCTGAAGGAGTAAACTCTACTACTTCAGCTTCTTCAATTGCTTCGATATCGCTTAAATTACTCATTCACTTGGCCTGTCTCTTCTTTGTTTTGTGCCGCCTCTTGCTTCGCTTTATTATATTCTTGGTTTTTACGGAACATGTTAGGGTCTATTTCTACAGGTTGCCCCCATTCAGGTAATACTGGTACATTACTATTTGGCATCAATTCAATACCATCTTCAGTTTGACCTAATTGTATTTGACGAATTAAACCGTATTTACGTTGGCTCAATTCCATCATAGTTTGATCATCTCTAATAATGGTTGCACGTAAGAAAATCATTAAATTACGTTTTTCAGTACTACTTTTAGTCGATCGAAAAAGCTGCCCTAAATAAGGGATATCACCTAATAACGGCACTTTATCAACAGTTTCATTCACTGTTTCATCAATTAATCCACCAATAACAATGGTCTCACCTGACTTAGCCAACACAGTAGTTTTTACTGCACGAGTAGCAAAAATAACATCTACCGAGGTTTTTCCTTTAATGTTTGAGACTTCTTGCTCAATCACCATTTGCACTGAGTCACCTTCATTAATTTGCGGAGTGACCTTCAGTTTTATACCGATTTCTCTACGCTCAATGGTTTGAAAAGGATTATCATTCGATGAACTAGATGTAGAGCCTGTCAATACAGGCACTTCATCACCCACAATAAAGCTAGCTTCTTGATTATCAAGCGTAGTCAAACTAGGTGTAGCAAGAATATTAGACCCTGTTGTCGTACTTAGTGCCTGTAATATTACTCCCCAATCACTACCCACATAACCAGCCACACCACCAGCAATTGATGCTAGCGATGAAGCGAGGTCTTCATAATCGTCTTCATCATTGTTAATCGCATAAACGCCAGTTGCAAGTTCGCTCGCGGTTATGCCATTATCATTAAACTGCGTTCCAGCACCTGCCGTAGAAGCCCATTGCACACTTAAGTTAATACCATTCCCTTCCGATACCTCTACCACAATTGCTTCTACTAATACTTGTGCTCGACGAATATCTAGCTGACGAATAATACTACTCAATGATGACATCAAGGCTGGCTGCGCTGAAATCACAATGGCATTCGTCCCTTCATGCGCTTGAATATTTAAAGAAGACATGTTTTTAGAGGAGCCAGACTGACCACCAGACGCATCTTCAATGCCTTTACTAACTCCTGTTAACACATCGACGACTTCTTTTGCATTGGCATATTTAAGGTAAAATACACGGGTATTACCATTATTCTTTAATTCGTTATCGAGTGACCTCACTAATTTAATAACACGGGCACGTGTTTTAGGTTCACCACTAACAATCACTGAATTAGTACGCTCATCAGCAACTAAACGTGGTTTAAGTACACTACTCGTACTATTTTTTGAGGTTTTTGGTGTTTGCTGAATAGAATTGATCATATTGACCATTTCTAGCGCACTTGCATACTCTAGTTTAACGATATCAACTTCTTGGTCACCGGCTTTATCAACGCGCTGGATAATTTTCACTAAACGATTAACCACCGAAGCACGGCCAGTGATCATAATAACGTTAGAAGGATCATAATGAACCACGTTACCACCACCAGCACTATCGTTTAACTGACGTAATAGCGGCGCAAGTTCACGCACCGAGACATTAATAACAGGCACCACTCGAGTGACCATTTCATCACCTTTAAAGCGACTTCCATCATCCACGACTGGAATTGCGGCTACTTTAGCATCTTTTGCTTTAATGACTTTAAGGACCCCATTATCCATTTCAACAACAGCAAATCCGTATACTTCCAAAACATTTAAAAAGAATTGATAATATTGTTGTTCATTTAGTAAGTCATAGCTGCGAACATTGATTTTTCCACGCACAGCTGGGTCTAGAATAATCGTTTTTTGTAGGTTCTTACCGACAATATTAATGAACTCATTCAGATCCGCATTTTTAAAGCTCGCTGAATATTCAGCAGCTTGTACCAAAGTGGCCTGTGAAAACAAAACAAAAATACTGGCTCCGATCAATCCAACCAATTTTTTCTTTATCCCTAAAATCATTACAACAACCTCATTGTTTACTTGTTTCAGCAGCTTAAACTTATTTTTATACTACGGAATACTAAAAAATAACTCGTTTAACTCACCGTCGCGGTCAACGGTTAAGCTCATTTCTGTCATGGTGGGGAATTCTTTCATTAGCCCCATCGCTTGGCTGATATCGGTTAAATCAATACCGTTTAGTTCTACTGCTAAATCACCTTCTTGTAATCCTGCTTCTTCAAATAAACTAGGATCTTTACCAGGGCTCACACGATACCCTTGGATCTGATTGCCTTCTCTAACGGGGGAGATCCTAATATAATCGAGCAGCTTGCTAGGGTTTTTCAACAATGCCTTCCTATCAAGTGCAATTTCAGTTCTTTTACTTGATCTAGTTTGACCTTTTGCAGATATTTGACCATTTTCAATTCTGGCCATTCTTTTATTGGCTTGTTCTAGACCATCTAATATTAACGTTTGTTCCTCACCACCTACCGAAATAATAATTCGATCACTATATATTTGGCTCACACTTGCATCAGTCCCTTCAATCTCAGAATCAATAAAATAACTATCCTGGACATTTTTATACTCAATGATAACACTTGAAAGCTCAGGATCTGAAGCCGCAACAATGCCTACTAAAGTCAGTTTTAAGCGCGTTTTAGGCGCATCTGTTTGAGTAGATTGGACAGGCTGCTTACGTTGCCCTTGAAATTCTCCGAATAAATGCTGTTGCTGAATTTTTTGAGAGTTTAATGCTACCGCTTTTGTCTTTGGGTCAATGGAAGGAGGAGTCCACTCATATGTACTGTCTTTTATGGGATAAACAGCCCAAGTAAATAACGCTATCTGATAGGCGATTAAAGCACAGATAACTGCCAATATTATTTTCGGTAGTAGGGATATTATCGCCACTCTTTACATCCTATTTATTTACACTGAATATTAACCATTCTTATTTACCATACTAATGCCAACGCCAATCTTTATAAATCAACATAACTAGGTAAGCTCAAATAATGAGATCTATCCTGGAACTTTATGCTTTAGTTGGCGATAGAATAGCCCTTTGAATATAGCATTATCACACAACTATGCCTTGATTTATCAAATTTTGCCCCAATTTAATTACCTTAATAATTCATTATTTTCTTTTAACTTAATAACAAAGTTGATTTTTGCTAAACTAAAATCCGCTTTTGAGTGAAAAATATGAAAGAAACAACAGTACGATTAGACAAATGGTTGTGGACTGCGAGATTCTATAAAACCCGCAGCTTAGCTCGTGAAATGGTGCAAGGTGGTAAAGTCCATTATAACGGCCAACGCTGTAAAGCGAGCAAAAATGTAGAGTTAGGGGCATTATTGTCAATTCGACAGGGTGAGCTTTTATTTGAAGTCTGCATTGAAGCCCTTTCAGAACAGCGTCGCGGTGCGCCAATTGCGCAAACGCTTTATAAAGAAACAGAAAAAAGTATCGCTAAGCGAGAACAATACCAAGTTTTACGTAAACTCAGTTTACAAAATGCACCACATCCAGACCGTAAGCCCAATAAAAAAGAACGCCGTGAATTAATACACGCAAAAACACAACGTAACACAGCGAATTTTGATTAATCGTTGCAGAATAAATATTGAGAGAAACTATGACAGACCAACTACAACGCTTCCTATTTGATGATTTTGAAATTCGCGGCGAAATTGCACAAGCACACACAGCTTTTCAACAATGCATCAATAACCATGACTATCCCGTTGAAATAGCTAATACCATCGGTGAATTGTTAATTGCCACCAGTTTATTAACGGCAACGTTAAAATTTGAGGGAAAAATCACCGTTCAAATACAGGGTGATGGTCCACTGAGCATGGCTGTCATTAATGCAAATCAAGATTTAGAAGTGCGTGGTACGGCGCGTTATCAAGGCGATACCACTGGTTTATCTTTTTTACAGTTAATTGGAAAAGGCAACCTGATGATAACTATCACACCAGAGAACGGTGAACGATATCAAGGTATAGTGGCATTAGAAAAAGATAGTTTAGCGGCGTGTTTAGAAGATTATTTTGTACAGTCAGAGCAATTAGCGACTAAAATTAGTTTATTTGCCGATAGTCAAGCAACACCAGCACAAGCAGCGGGATTATTAGTACAAACGTTACCTGCACACAGCGATACGCATGAAGAAGATTTTGCGCATGTTTGTGCATTAGCCGGCACCATTAAAGCAGAAGAAATTTTTACCTTAAGTAATGAAGAACTATTATTCCGTTTGTATCATCAAGAACAAGTACGTTTATTTGAGCTACAACCCATTAGCTTTAAGTGTGGCTGCTCTCAAGAACGCTGTTTATCGTCTTTAGCATCTCTTCAAGAATCTGAAATAAAAGAAATTTTAGAAGAACAAGAGAGTATTGATATGCGTTGTGAATATTGCGCAACCACTTATTCATTTAAGGAAAAAGATCTACAGATTTTATTCACTTCTACGGATCAAAAACACTAATTTGATCAACTATTGTTGTCACATCACGAAGTAGCCATAATAATTTTTATTGTGGCTTTTTTTTAATCGATTATTTGAGCCTGCTCCCACAAAAATAACTTCAATTCCCCTACCCTACACACTCTTGTTTTCATTTCTTTTACAATAAAATTACACGTCATAATGGAGCTAACTATGACCCAAATAGCACTATCGACCAAACAGTTACAACAGTACGGTATTACCGATGTTTCAGAAGTTCTTTATAACCCTAGTTATGAAACCTTGTTTACAGAAGAAACTGCAGACTCATTAAGTGGTTATGAAAAAGGTACGATTACTAATAATGGCACTGTTGCAGTTGATACAGGCATCTTTACTGGTCGCTCACCGAAAGATAAATATATAGTAAAAGATGATACAACTCGCGATACCGTTTGGTGGAGTGATCAGGGTAAAAATGACAACAAAGCAATTGATCAAGATACTTGGGCACATCTAAAAGGCCTTGTATCAAAACAACTCTCTAGTAAGCGCTTGTTCGTTGTTGATGCCTATTGTGGTGCTAATGCTAACTCTCGTTTAAAAGTACGTTTTATAATGGAAGTTGCATGGCAGGCACACTTTGTAACGAACATGTTTATTCGCCCAACTGCTGAAGAACTAATTGATTTTGAACCCGATTTTGTTGTAATGAACGGCTCTAAAACAACTAATCCCGATTGGGAAAAAAATGGCCTCAACTCAGAAAACTTTGTTGCCTTTAATCTAACAGAAAAAATACAAGTAATTGGTGGCACTTGGTATGGCGGAGAGATGAAAAAAGGTTTGTTCTCTGTGATGAACTATTTATTACCGCTGAATGGTATGGCGTCAATGCATTGCTCTGCAAATATAGGTAAAGCTGGCGATACGGCAATTTTCTTTGGTTTGTCAGGAACAGGGAAAACAACACTTTCAACAGATCCTAAACGTGCATTAATCGGTGATGATGAGCATGGCTGGGATGATGATGGTGTATTTAATTTTGAAGGTGGTTGTTACGCGAAAACTATTCGATTAAGCGCCGAAGCTGAACCTGATATTTATGGTGCAATTCGACGTAATGCTTTACTAGAAAATGTGATGATTAATGAACAAGGTGAAGTTGATTATGACGATGCAAGTAAAACTGAAAATGGACGTGTTTCATATCCGATAGATCATATCGTAAACATAGTAAAACCAATTTCTAAAGGTGGACACGCGCAAAAAGTAATCTTTTTGTCAGCAGATGCATTTGGGGTTTTACCACCGGTTTCAAAATTGACTAAAGCACAAACTCAATATCACTTCTTATCCGGTTTTACTGCCAAGTTAGCTGGTACTGAACGTGGTATCACAGAGCCGACTCCTACATTTTCTGCTTGTTTTGGCGCAGCATTCTTGAGCTTACATCCAACTCAATACGCACAACAATTAGTAAAACGAATGGAAGCATGTGGTGCAGAAGCGTACTTAGTAAATACGGGTTGGAATGGTTCTGGTAAACGTATTTCAATTAAAGATACACGCGGGATTATTGATGCGATTCTAGATGGTTCAATTGAACATGCTGAAACTAAAACGATTCCACTATTTAACTTAGAAGTACCGACTGCATTACCTAATGTAGACAGCAATATTTTAGACCCTAGAGATACTTATAGCGATGCGTCGGAATGGAATGAGAAAGCTGAAAAACTAGCACATCTATTCATTGATAACTTTGTACGTTATACGGACAAGGAAGAAGGTAAGGTATTATTATCTGCCGGCCCTACGCTTGATAAATAACTGTTAAATTAAGAAGTAACGGTTAAATTAAAACTTAAAACTAACATTAATTAATAACTGATTAATGTTAGTTTTTTATTATTTGAATCTAAGAAAGGCTGAATTTGAAAGGCTTAACTTAATAGCATTCTCGCCCACATGCCAAAGGGGCTAGTAAACCCGGTTGTCACAGAAGTAATTTGCCCCTTATCTATCACCATCAAGGTTGGCGTCAAACTAATCCCCCATGCGCGTCCAATTAATCCTGTAGCGTCATTAAACACAGTAAAGTCATAATCTTTTGCACTCATGTATTGCTGAATACGCTTATCGTCGCCTGAGTTTAATGCAACGGTAACAACTTGCATATTGCGACTCACAAAATCAACTGAAGGTGAAACAGTGCTACAAACACTACACCAAGTTGCCCAGAAATAAACCAATACCGGCTTATCTTGACTCATCGCCATTAAGTCGACTTGTTCTCCTTGAATACTCAGTGCAACTAACTCAGGCGCTTTTCCTGAAACAATTGACTGGGCTCGCCAGAAATCAGCTCCCCAACCCACCGCGAGTATAAAAAGCCCATACATTGTCACGGTTTTAAGTCGTGACAACCATGTTCTTTTGAGCTTCTTCTCTGTCACCCTACAGCCCTTTTGCTTGTTGCATAGCATTAATGACATCTTCGCTATTTAAAATGGTCGATAACTCAATACCGTTTGGCGCGGCAGGCCCATAAACAATATTAAAAGGTACACCATAGCGCCCAAATGATTGTAAATACGCAGTGACAGAGTCCGATCGCACAGTCCAATCTCCACTCATTGCGATCACTCCCCTTTCTTGTAATGCGCTATACACAGGATCTTGTAATAAAACCCCTACTTTATTAGCTTTACAAGTGACACACCATTTTGCGGTGACATCCACAAAAATAACGTTACCTTGATCAACCTGCTGTTGAATAACTTGTGCATCTAATGGCACCCAACTAATTTCATCCTGTAAAGGATTAGCCCAATGTTTAGCAGTTAAGCTCCCAACAATTAATACAACAGAAACGACCATCATACAAATGCTGAAGATAATAAAAAAGATACGTTTACCATGCTTTTTAATAATCAAGACAGCCAATAAAAGCAATACTAACAATGCAACTAAAACAGTATAAAACACGCTAATAAAGCTACTTAGTAGGCTCACTAACCATAAACAAGTGGCTAAAATTAACACACCAAAAACAATTTTAACTGTTCCCATCCATTTACCTGGTTTAGGCATTAATAATGCGATGCTAGGAAATAAAGCAATTAATAACCAAGGTAATGCCATCCCCATCCCTAAGGCGGTAAAGACTGCAAATAGCTGCCAAGCACTCGCGCCTAAGGCAAACGCTACCGCAGTCCCTAAGAAAGGGGCCGAACAAGGAGTCGCTAATAAGGTAGCAAACATACCTTGTAGATAGTGTCCAAGATAAGAGTTTCCACCTTTTTTCGCTAACCAAGTCTGCATCGAAGAAGGTAGTTGGATTTCAAATAAACCTAGCATATTGGCAGTAAACAAGGCCGTCACGATAATCATAAAAATAATAAAGTAAGGACTTTGGAATTGAATACCCCAACCTAATGCTTCACCTGACAACTTAAGAACGAGTAAGAAAGCAGCTAGCAGCCAAAAAGAGCTAATAATACCCGCACTAGAGGCTAAAAATTGTTTACGCACTTTTCCTCGTTGACTGGCTTCGACGCCTAGCACGGAGCTTAACTTCATACCTAATACCGGTAATACGCAGGGCATGATATTGAGAATTAACCCACCCAATAATGCAATCAAGAAAATCGATGCAATGGACTCTTCATTAGTTGAAATAATTTGCTTCCCTAATGTGGTAGCAACTTCAACAGCAACACTATCGTCTACCACCGTGATATTCACATTGGCATTACTTAAATCAACTTCTCCTCCCCAACTGCTTACGGCAAAGGTCGCAGTAACCTGTTTCTCAGACACTGAAATAGTAGGCTTAGAAAAAAACACATTGTCTAGTTCAGCGTCGCTACTATCAATGAAAAGATCGGGTTGCTGCCAACCTATTTGATGAGATAGCTGTACGACCACTTGTTGATTGAACTGATCCCAAGAACTAGTGATATGCGTAATATTCGCATTATTTTTTTGTGTATCAATGGCACTTTGGTCTACGAGGATAGGCACACTACTTACAGCCTGAGCATAGGCAAAAGCAATGTCTTCATTGATGCTCAATTGAGCCAAATCAAAACGCAGATCTATATTATAATCTGTTAATACACAAATTGTGGTACATGAAGCTAATGTCAGCGTCCCCTTTAAACGACTAGGTTGTTCGGGATCGTTAACAGTAATATGCAGAGGAAAGTGAATTTTATCTTTATAACCCACAGTCTCAACACCTAGTACAGGATAGCGTTTTGGAGTAGGCCAAGACCAGTTGAATGCTTTTATATTAGTTGATTCAGCTTCCCACTCAAAAGTAGGTGCAACGCCACCTTCACCTGGCGATCGCCAATAGGTTTTCCAATCTGCATCGAGATTTACATTTAACAATGCATTGGCTGTATTTTGTTGAGCTTGACCAGTGAGCTGTAAATTAACTTTGACAGGAAGATGATTAAGATTACTTATCCATCCTGTTTCAGGCGCCAGTGCTAATGCATTAATGGAAAAAATACAAAGAGAGAATAATAACAAAAAATAACGTTTAACAGTGGGCATGAATACTCCGAGAAAATACACAACACAACCTAATGATTCATTAAGTTAAAAGTTCGAGCAAAATTACATATTGGTTTATGGCTGACTTAAGCATAAAAGGTTCACTACCATGCACCTAGTTGACCATAATAACGCTAAATTTATTGCACTTATTAGCAAATAATTAAATTCATTGAAATTAATAAGCTCGGCAACATCATTAATTAATATCGATACAGCCTTTCTTTATATGATCAGGCTGTTAGGTCGATTGGTATTACTTAAGCTTAGTGATAAAATGAGACGATGATCAAACATTTCTTTGTGAACTCAGTTCACCAATAAAACATTATGCATTGCTATCTTGGTTGCAGAAAACAACAACTCCATTCCAGCAATAGTATTTAATAGGGAGCCACCTTTATGAAAGTCGCCATGTTCAGTTCTCGCAGTTATGATATTCAACACTTTAAGCCATTAATTTCAGCTCCGATTAGCATCAACTTTTTCGATACTCAGCTCAACTTGCAAACCGTCGCGTTGGCTTCTGGATTTGATGCTATTTGTGCTTTTGTAAATGATGATTTAAGTGAGCCGGTTTTAAAGCAATTGCATGCATTAGGTATTAAATATATTGCCATGCGCTGCGCAGGTTTTAATAACATCGATTTATTTTGTGCTAAATCCCTAGGATTCACGATTGTACGTGTTCCAGCATATTCTCCAGAAGCTGTTGCAGAACATGCTATCGCTTTATTAATGACACTTAACCGCCGAACACACAAAGCTTACCAACGTACGCGTGATGCTAATTTCTCTTTAGAGGGGCTAGTAGGCTTTAATTTACATGGTAAAACAATCGGTATTATCGGCACGGGTAAAATAGGGGTCGCCACCATGGCGATCTTTAAAGGTTTTGGTTGTCGTATATTAGCTTCAGACCCTTACCCATCAGAACATGCAACAGCATTAGGTGCAGAGTACGTTGACCTAAAAACTCTATTTTCAAATAGCGATGTGATCAGCTTGCATTGCCCATTAACCAGTGACAATAAACATTTATTAAATAAAGATACTTTTGCGTTGATGAAAGATGGGGTGACGATTATCAATACCAGTCGCGGTGGATTGTTAAATGCCCATGATGCTATTGAAGCTTTAAAATCAGGTCGTATTGGCGGTTTAGGCTTAGATGTATATGAAGAAGAAGAACATTTATTCTTTAATGATCATTCTAGTGAAATCATTACCGATGATATATTCCGACGTCTGTCTGCTTGCCATAATGTTATTTTTACCGGACACCAAGCATTTTTAACAAAAGAAGCACTCACTAGTATCGCTCAAACCACGCTCGATAATTTAAGAGATCTTGCTTCTGATATTACCAGTGTTAACCAAGTTAACGAATAAAAAATACAACTGCAGATAAACGCTACGCTGAAAATAGTTAATTATTCAATCTCGTCGATTTATCTGCACTTTTTACTGATTAAGAGCAATTCCATTAAAGATGAAATCAAATATGGGACAGGAAAAATAAATCAGTTTCATGTACAAGTGATAGATTTTAACCAATAAGATGGACCGGCTATTTAGCGGACTTAGTAGAGCATCAAATATCAGCACAATCGGCATTACTTGAGCTAAGATCAATAAACAACCTTCCACCAAATGGCATAATTTATTGTAAGTATCGCGTTAAATCCTAGAATCTACTTTAAAGTTACTTTCGATCATTATTTTTATTGAGCAAATTGTGCACGGAAGCCTTTTTTAGTTTAAACTGCGCGACTAAATTAATTCCAGAGGAAAATGATATGTCTGACAAAGTCTTTATCACTGCACAACAATTACTTGAAGACTCATTTCGTCTTGCTGCACAAGTATACGATAGCGGCTTTCGCCCGCAGTTTATTGTTGGTATTTGGCGTGGTGGTGCCCCAATTGGTATTGCAGTTCAAGAATTCTTTGACTACAAAAAAGTAGAAACAGATCATATCGCAGTACGTACTTCTTCTTATTATGGTATTGGTAAGCAAAGCAAAACCATTAAAGTACATGGTTTACATTACATCATTGAAAATGCCAATGCTGACGATGGTTTATTAATCGTTGATGATGTTTTTGACTCTGGCCGCAGTGTTGTTGCATTGACAGAAAAATTAAATGAGGTGATGCGTTTAAACATGCCACGTGATGTACGTATTGCAACACCTTATTACAAGCCTAAAAATAAAGCCGTTGACATGGTGCCGGATTATTATATTCATGAATCTGAAGAATGGTTAGTTTTTCCACATGAAGTATCGGGTTTATCAATTGAAGAGATCACTGAAGGTAAAGGTGACTTCCAAAATATTAAGCATTTATTTACTGAAAAATAAAATAACTTTATTAGTTAATAAATGAACAAAAGGAGACTATTTAGTCTCCTTTTGTGTTTATTCCAAGCTCTATTGTAAGATCCTCAACGCTGTTAATTTCGATAATCAGCCACAAACTCATCACTCGCTTGCAAAACATGTGCATATAATTCAAAGAAAATATCACTGAGTTGGTTGTAATGTTCATTTAAAATTTTGCCCGTCTCAGCTAAAGGAGCCATTCGTTCACTGCGTGTTGCCATACGTTGTAAGGCATAGTCAATATTAGAAATTTTTTGATACGACTCAAGCCATTTATCTTGCCAAACCCAATGATTAACACGGCAAAACCGTTCCGGTAGCGATACGTCTTTAATATTTGTTTCTTTAATAATATTTTGCTCTGCCAATTGGCAAAATTCAGCTAAAGATAAAGCATGGAAAGTCGACCAATATCGAGCCAGGAAATGGTCCCAAAACATATCTAATGCAATGGGGGCATATCGACGCAATGATTGAGGAAATAACAATTTGGCAGCAAGTACTTGGGTATGTTTGTCTGTAAAACTATCAACATAACGATGCAATCTAATCCCCTCAACAATCTCTTTAGGGAACAAGCCTTCAGGATTTCCTTTGACAAAATCTCCTAGGAAATTACCACTAAAACTGGTATTCGTAACCTCTGCGATATGCAGATGAGCCAGATAATTCATAGAAATCTATCCCTTAAAAAGATGTAAACACCAACTACCATTTACATGCGAACAGAATATTTACTCACTAGCATATAACGTTAGGTTAACATGTTATATGTAAGCATGGCGTTTGCTGATTAGAATGCCAATAAAGACAACAGCAATACTCGCCCACTGCCAAACAGTTAATATTTCATTCAATAATAGTGCAGACAATAACAATGCAAAAATAGGAACTAAATTAGAATAAGCAGCAGCGGTTAATACCGAAGATCGTGCCAATGCATAGTTATACATGCCATAGGCGCCTAAAGTCACTGCAGAGCCTAAATAAAGAATATTTAATAACGCATTAACATCATGTTTTACCGGCAACTCAATGAATAATAAAAACGGAGCGAAGAACAGCGTACCAGATAAACCTTGTAAAGCGATTAAAGACAACGCTGAATATCGATTCAATAAGTGTTTCATGCTAACAACATAAAATGCAGCACACACCATCGCAATAAATTCTAAGGTATTACCTAATAAAGGATTAGGGGCATGATCTGTATTAGGCGAAACGAGGCTCAATAAAATACTGCCCGTAATACACAACCCAAATCCGATGATAATTTGCTTACTGAGCTTTTCTTGGATCAGAAAAAAAGCAAAAAAAGCGACCATTAAAGGTAAGCATGAAACGATAATACCGGCTTGCGAGGCAGAGGTATATTGCATGGCATAACCTTCAAATAAAAAATATAAGCAAGGTTCTGCTAAAGACATCATTAATAACCACTTCCAGTCACCTTGTTGATACTTAAAGCGTTTAATCCAAGGCTTTAAACAAAAGCAAATGAGGAGAGTAATTAACATCCGCAAAAATATAACAAAGGAAGGTGGATAAATATCAATTGCCGCTTTCAAAGCTACAAATGAGCTACCCCATAAAAAGGTAGCGATTAAAAAGCATAAACCCGCTGGCATAGTTCGCCTCTAAAAAGTAGGCATCCTACCACCAGTGTATTTCAGCTACTATAGTAATTTTTATAGGCATAATGAAGCGATCAAAAATTAAAGTCTATTAATGACTTTCTATCACGGCACCTACTCCTGTTTTTGTTGATATAAAGCTAATCCTCTTGCCTTATAATTAGCCAGTGCACTTGGATGATCTAAACTACAGGTATGAACCCAAACACGCTTTGCATGGCATACTGTCCAAGCCTGCTGAATAGCATAAGTTAATAAATATCCACCAAAACCTTGGCCGATAAATTCAGGTGCCAACCCAAAATATTTAATCTCTACTGCTTGCTGTTCGCCTATTTCAAGCTCAAAATATCCAACAATACTACCTTGATAATAAGCGACCCAAGTACGTAATTCCTCACGTTCAGCATAAGCTTTCCAAGTTTGTTCTGTATCATTAAGCTTATCGAACCATTGCCATTGCTCACCCACGAATGAATATAAAAACCGGTTAACACGATAATTCTTAATTTCTGCTTCGGTAATGGTTAGTCCAGGAATTGGCTGTTTGGGTTTAAGCTGCTTCGCCTGCTTCATTTCTAAATAATAAATACTAACCTTTGTCATTCTGTACCTTCTGCAAATTCATAGAGTATTAGGGTCTGTTGATCTTTAACGTGCGATTAAAAGCGCGCGTTTATATAACTTTTCGAAACCTTTATTAGTAAAAACAAAAGCATCCTGTGTAGCATAAGGGCTTAACTTTATTTCAGACTCTTGGATAAACTGTTCTAGCACAAAATCGTTACCCGCTTCAGTCTCTGCAAAAAAAGTTAATACATCACCGTTACACTGTTGTTTGAACTTTACCAAGGTCCCATTAAGGTACATCGGAAAACTTTTATTATCTTTTAACGATTCATCTTCGCAAGCTAGCTTATCCGTAGCTTGAAAAAAGACACTGAGCTTCTTATGCTGCCCTCGACCTAACAACGCCATAAGCGAACCGACTGTTAGCTCTTTATTACTGATTATCTTTCTCTCTTTATCAATATACCAACCTTCAGCACCCTCAGTTTTTAGCTGCAGTTCACTGCTTTCTAAATATTTTGGCATATCATCGACATAAATATCGACAACCCTTGCAAAATTTTTCCAACGGTCTTGTGTTGGCAAATAATAATAAGCAAGATCAATGGCTTGGCCATTAACCACTAATTCCCATAAACCTTTATAATGCGCATCCTGTATTGCTACTGTGTCGATCAACACGTTCTGCGGTAATTGGTCACCACAGGGTTTACAGAACTTTTTAATAAGATGAATATTCTCGTCTTTTAAAAACTGTAACGCTAGCGTTGCTTCTTTTTGGCTCACGCGTTGCGCTTGGTCAGCCTGCACAACGATGCACATACTTAGCCCGATACAAATAATCAATAATTGTTTTACTATATTCATTGCCAATTAATTCCTGATTTTTTACAAAATAGACAACCCATTTTTGATATTGAAAAACCTGTCAACACCGATTATAAATTTAACACTAAGTCACTTAGGATAATGAATAATATTAAGAAAACGCAGCGGAATATCACCAATATTACGATATATATGTACTTTATCCGCACAAAACTTCGCTTTATCACCGACTTTCAATGTTGTCCATTTCTGATCCACAAAATACTGCATGGTACCGGTTGTCACAATAATGTGTTCGATAACACCTAGCTGATGTGGGGCAGATTGTTGTTGGTGACCGACAGCAAAAGTTAATTCAAAAACTTCTATTCCAGTATCCATATCATAAGTAAATACAGTATTAATACTAATACTTTTATCTTGGGTAAAGTTTTCAACCAATGTATTAATAGGCTTATTTAATTGCTTAGCATTTCCGATATACTCATAACTGTCTTGTGCATCAATATCATGGTTAACAGCGACTAAACTTTCCTGTTGCAAGAAGTAAGATAATGGCAAAGAAAACCCTGTTGCGATCTTCCATAGTTTAGCCACTGTTGGGCTAGATTCCCCTCGCTCAATTTGTCCTAACATCGCTTTAGAGACTCCGCAGACTTGGCTTGTTTTTTCTAAGCTCCACGCTTTTTCTGCACGAATTTTTTTTAATTGTGCAGCTACTGTTTTATTAATTATGTTCGACATATTTTCCTTGTGCGTTATAACGGTCAATGTTAACTTGAAGATTAATACGTTATAACGCACAGGGTATATTATGAAAATAGTTTGGCAACCCATCAATACAATAATTGCAGCGATGAGTGCAGGTTTAATGGCCGTGATTGTTGGGTTTTCTAGCTCAGTGGCATTGATATATCAATCGGTGATTAATTTAGGGGGAGATGCTAACTTAGTCGCGAGCTGGTTTTTAGCACTTGGTGTCAGTATGGGGAGCTTGAGTATGCTCCTATCATGGCATTACCGAGCTCCTATTTTAATTGCTTGGTCGACACCTGGAGCGGCCTTGTTAATTGCTAATGTACAAGGGTTTACACTTAATCAAGCTATTGCAGGCTTTATCGTTAGTGCTGTTTTGCTCTGTCTTTTCCCGTTATTGGTTCCTTTAGATAAATTGTTTAAATGGTTACCCTCACAACTAGCTTCCGCTATGTTGGCCGGTATTTTACTATCTTTTGGTTTTGCAGTTTTTGAGCAAATCAACTTACAGCCGAACTTGATTATTGCCATGTTGTTTAGTTATCTATTAGCTAAGCGCTTTGTACCTCAGTGGACACTGCTAATCGTCACCTTGGTTGCCATTATTCTCGCCTGGCAATTGCAGCTTATTGAAAATAAAACCATTGAATGGCAGTGGAGTGAATGGCAATTTATTCAACCTGATTTTTCATGGTCAGTAGTGGTTGCTATTAGTTTGCCATTATTTATTGTTACAACGGCGGCTCAAAATTTACCAGGCATTGCAATGTTACATAGTTTTGGATATCGACCTCCGCTCAAATCTATTTTGTCTATTAGCGGATTAATTAATATCATTGCCGCTCCTTTTGGTGGCTATGCGCTTAACTTAGCAGCAATTAGTGCTTCACTATGTATGGTTGAAGAAGTTAATCAAGATCCACAAAAACGCTATTGGGCAAGCTTCTGGGCTGGTATTTTTTATATAGTGTTAGGCTTATTTGCAGCTTATATTATGGCGTGGTTTGCATTATTGCCGAACTCACTGATCCTTGCTTTAGCTGGCATCGCTTTATTTGGCACCATCACACATAGCTTGCAACAAAGTATCAATAGCGAGCACAAATACATTAATGAAGCCGCCACTTTTACGTTATTAATCACCGCATCCCCTATTTCATTGTGGGGTTTAAGTTCGGTTATTTGGGGGCTATTGGGTGGAATGTTAGTATTATTAATGAATAAAATTAGACGAGCATGATCAGCTATTGAACGGCATTGGGTTATTTACGTGATGCTTGGATCAGTAAATTACGTGGCGTAATTTGGGTGTCACAAAACTTACTTTTGCTCCTGTTTTATGGTGAATTAGTAGCCCTAAATGACCTTTTCCCGCACACCTCTCCAAAATCGGTAATGAGCATTTTATAATGTTAGGAAAGCAATCTACCTGCGTCCAATTTTTACCTTTAATGCCTTGCTTAAACCAACATGGAATATCGTCATCAAAATGATTGCTTAGCTTGTTTAATTTAAACAAACTAGCTTCTAAATTCAATAACTCAGGAATGGCTTGCTTTAATAGCGAGTACAGTAGAGTAGTTATTTTTGGTAAGCAGCTAATTGGCCGTCATCAAGACTTTGTAACAACTCAGTGAGCTCTGTAGTGCCATTGAAGGTGAGGTATTCACTCAAAACAAACAAAATTGTATTGCCAATATTGCATAAACTGAGTTAAATAAAGATCTATTTTATTAAAATAATCAATTAATGAATAATTGCTTGCTAAGTCATTACTTATTAAGCAATCACTTAACAATATTTCTTCTACTTGCTTACCATCACAGGCAGTCATTTTTCTTTTTATCTAATGAACAGGCTTTCAATTCAGTTTTGTCTTTTTCATCGATATCATCGTTTGTTAATGGGTCACTGCAACAACTACTCAAATGCACAGCCTCTAACCATTGCTGCAGCTCTTCTTCAGTAGGTTTCTTTTTATCACTCATGTGCGCATTACCTTTTAAGTTGAATGAACAATAAGATATTCAAATGCCGATACTATCTAATATTTCCAAAAATACATCTTCTCGCGTTTTAGCGGTTAAGTTGGGGTACAGCCGACACAAGCGAATGGCTTGGCTGAATTTATTTTTTCCTAACACACTAAGTACTCGTGTGAATAATGTTTCATCTAGAAAGAATGTTTTAACGGCATGATTTACTGCATCATCTAATGAAACATAAATAACTCCGTCAAACTCAAAACTATCGTTATCACTATTCACTTCTAATGGCGTGTTATTAATGATCAGCGGCCAACCTTGGTAATTAATACGAGCTTGCATCATTTCAAACATTGGCCATGCACTGCGTTTAAAACCTTCGAACGCACTTCCCTCTAATTCAGACTCTTCAAGCTCTTTTTTTGTCCAATTCGACCCAATACTTAATACTTTTTGGTGTTTACTAGTAAGCGCTTGTTTAATTGCATCGCGATAGCTATAAATGGAAGGGAAAGCCGAACGTTTAACAATGTTTGCACACTCTTTACAACTTGGCAGACTGAGAGGCTGATGATCTAAAATATTAATTTCATAATCATGCTTAGGAAACTTAATTTTTTTATCACTTGGCTCGCCGCAAAACCAACAAGTATTTCGAAAATTAAAAGGAATTTCTACCGCGGCAAAAGTGCTCATATTAAGATCTCTCAAAAATGACTTAGAGTACGTTTAGAATGGCTATTAATCAATGGAAAAAATGATTCAGGAAATCGCTAATAGAGGCGGCAAACAATGCATGGATCATCTAAAAATAGGAATGATTATAAAATTAATCACGATCAAAGGTTAAAGTTAACAAGGAGAAAAATAGGTTATTTACCGCTTGTAAATTACTGATATATAAAGATTTACAGGATCTAAAAACAGGAAAGGGCAGCCTAAGCTGCCCTAATTTTAGTCACACTATCAAATCCGTGATAGAAATTGCTCCATGCAATACATCCCTTTGACTACTGCCATACTAGGCGTCCACTTCCCAAATCCTTTGGTTTCTTCCTTGCTTATATCCATATACGATAAACATCCGGTTTATCAATCCAGTATCCTACTGGTTTCATCCTTGATACATCCTTATTTAATAAACATCCTGTTTATTAACAGCTCCCTTTCCCTGGAAGGTGTCCCTATTACATCCTGTAATGTCGTCCTTGCTTTTCCATAACGATAAACATCCGGTTTATCTCACTCCAATCCTTGAAGTTTCCTTTCATCATCCTGATACGATAAATAATCCTTATTCACCGTGTTACAACATCCTGTTGTATCCTGCTATCCGTATCGAGTCTACATCCTGTAAACTATCTACGTCCTTGTTTGCGGAATAGATAATACTGCGCATCGTAGTGATAAAAAGAACTTAAACATCAACAGTTAATCAAACATATACATAAAAAATAATTATATACATATAGATCAGTCTCTTAACTTGAAAACGCATTTTGAAAATGTATTAAATAAGCAAATCAAAGTGAGGATCTATTACGACTACAATGGTCGATCTCGCACAAAACTAAATTAACCGCATCATCACCCTTAAACCTAGGGGACAATAATCTTGATAGCGGTCACATTCATACTCACAGCGAGATTAAATTCGCTTCCATTAGCGCGCTAGCTTTTCTAGCAAGCATTGATTTTTCAGATTAAATTTTAGTTAAAAAGATCAATTCATCAGAGAGAAAGTCGTTATTGGAAGACCAAAAAATAGCGAATTTTAAGGTAAAATCTAATCGCTCTCTATCATGAAAAACACCAAGCAATAGGTAGTTCTGATACTGATATTTATTCAAAATATAAAATAATGAACTAAGCATAGTATTTGCTACTGATTCGCATTATATTTATGCCTTTATTTCTACCCTGGGTTATTTTATGTCTGTTTACGCCACTTTATGCTTCCTCGCCGCTGCTGCAATGTTGATTGCATTTGTTAATAGTAAATTAGGTAAATGGCAAACAACCATTGCGATTACTGCAGGTTCATTACTTTTTTCTTTATTAATCGTAGTCGCAGGTAAAAATGGGTTTACACAATTACAAGATACCGCCATTACACAACTTGCAAAATTAGATTTTGAGCACTTTCTATTAAATGGGTTATTAGGTTTTTTACTATTTGCGGGCGGCTTGGGTATTAAATTGGAAAGCTTAAAAGACCAGAAATGGGAGATTACTGCTTTAGCTTTAGGGGCAACGTTGTTTTCAACTTTCTTTATTGGCTTTACTCTGTATTTTATTTGCCAATTAATCGGTATTCCTTTTGACCTTATTTACTGTCTACTGTTTGGTTCGCTGATTTCACCTACGGACCCGATTGCCGTATTAGCTATTGTAAAGAAACTCGATGCACCGCAACGTATATCGACTCAAATTGAAGGTGAGTCTTTATTTAATGACGGCTTTGGTTTAGTTATTTTTGTTACCTTATTTAGTATTGCATTTTCTGGTCAGCCAATATCCATAGAAAGTGTTTCAATGATGTTTTTACATGAGGCGATTGGCGGTATTGTGTATGGTTTTGCGCTTGGCTTACTATTTCATTATTTAATTAGTGCCACTAATGACCATGCTATGGAATTATTGTTAACAATTGGTGTCCCTACTGCTGGATATGTATTTGGCCAAATGATCGGAGTATCGGGTCCACTCGCCATGGTTGTCGCTGGCATCATGATTGGCAATTGGACTAGAAAAAATGGTTTCTCTAAAGAGAGTAAAGCACAACTCGATCACTTTTGGGAACTCGTCGATGAATTTTTAAACGGCATATTATTCTTGTTAATTGGCTTAAGCATGTTGGAATTTAGCTTCCATGGTGAAGATTGGATCATCATGCTTATTACTATCCCGTTAGTATTATTAGCGCGTTATTTAAGCGTTCGTTTATGTTATGTAGGTTTTAATCAATTTCGTAGTTACAACCCATATTCAGTGATTATTTTAACCTGGGGTGGTTTACGAGGCGGATTAGCATTAGCTATGGCGATGGCTATTCCAGCTGGCGTTTGGGTTTTACCAGAGAAACAAATTGATGTGCGTGAGATTATTTTGGTGATCACATACGGTGTTGTATTATTTTCAATTCTTGTACAAGGCTCGAGTATTGTGCCATTAATTAACAAAGCAAAAGAATGGCAAAATACGCATCAACGATAGTTAATCAGAATGAAATAAAGTGACCATAAAACAAGACTAGCGGGCAAATAAAAATAAGCCTGTTAGTCTTGTTAACAAACTGTATTTGACTGCTAACCATTAAAATAGGTTAGTTAATCCGATTGCAATGGTTCAAGTCATTATTTTACCGATCTCTGCAACATTAAAACGTCTTAAAAATCCTCAAAATATCAATTAACATCTTGATATTACAAGCGACTAAATAACTTCTAATAGATATTAATACACATCAGAGCAAAAATATAAAATAAACCAACAGTCTAACAATATGGACTTATGTATTAACAATCAGGATGAATTATGTCTAAAGCTTCGCAAAAACCGATGCGCTCTATCCGTACCCTCGTCATTAAAGTATCCATCTTTATATTTGTACTGGCGATCTCTATTACACTTGCTTTGCAATATTACTTTAGCCAATCGACCCTACAAAAATCGACCGAACTGTTATATCGAACAGAAGCGAATAGGATCAGCAAATATATTGAACAACAGAATGCAAAGGCAATCAGCAACAGCTTGCTATTAGCCAATTTCACTCACTTAACTGAGGATAAAAAAATCACACCACAAGCACTACAGATACTGACCAAGTTAATGCACAACAACTCTGGTTACCATAGTATCTCTGTTGGTTTTGATAATGGCAATATGCAGCAGCTTGTTGATTTAAATACGACATACAACGATCCTGCATCACAAAGTGTGGCGTCAGACAGGTGGCTTTTAATTTCAATTAATGGGCAGCAAGAGCAACGTATTCGAACATTTTATTACTTTGATCATTCCTTTAATTTACGTAAGCAATATCAGGAAGAAACTAATTATGATTTAACACTGCAGCCTTGGTTTCAGGATGCAATCATGAACTCGGTAAAAAAATCAAAACCTTACTTCTTCCCATACGCTAATACTTTTGGCCAAACCTACTCGATAAAGGTGCCTGAAACTAATATAGTATTAGGTATAAACATCACTTTAAATACCTTGTCTGAAACTTTACAAAAAGATCAAAAAAGTAGTAAAAACAAGCTCAACAGCTTATTCCATGAAGCTTATATTATTACCCAATCGGGTCAATTAATAGCATCAAATCAGGCTAATAAAGCATTTAGTAATGGCCATCAATTACCTACAGCTCCCTACCCTGCATTAATACCGTTAATACAACAAAAACAGCAGTTTAATCAACTTATACTGATCACTTTGAATCAACAACCCTATTATGTTTATATCACTCCTATCAACAACATAAATGGTCTGAATAAATATTTAGCATTAGTTATCCCTAAACAGCAATTAATGGCTGAGAACACACAGCAACTAATAATGATTCTGTTGCTAAGCCTACTGTGCTTACTATTATTGTTACCCTTTCTATGGCTATTTTCTTCATCAATTATTAATCCATTGAATGCGTTACAGCAAAATATTGAAAAAGTGAAAATGCGTCGCTTTAAACAATTAACAGCAAGTACCAGCAACATCAGTGAAATACAAAATTTAGATCGGTCACTGCTTGAGATGAGCCTCTCTATTGAAACTTATCAAACTGAGCAGAAGCAATTGATGGAGTCTTTTATTAAGCTCATTGCACAAGCCATTGATGAAAAATCACCTTATACAGCGGGACATTGCAATCGAGTACCTGAGCTTGGCTTAATGCTCGCAAAAGCGGCACAAGCCTCTAACTTAGCACCCTTTACAGACTTTAAATTTGAAAATGAAGATCAACAGCAAGAATTCAATCTAGCGGCTTGGTTACATGACTTAGGTAAGATAACCACACCTGAACATATCATTAATAAAGGCACTAAATTAGAAGCAAATTATAATCGAATTCATGAAATACGGATGCGCTTTGAAGTGTTATGGCGCGATGCAGAGATCACTTATTATCAACAAAGCAGAGCGCACCCTGAACAAAATAAGCCACTCAAAGAAGCATTAATAAAACAGCAACTGCAATTAATGCGAGATTTTGAGTTTATCGCTAAAGCAAATATTGGCGATACCTTTATGGTGCCGCAAGATACTTTACGCTTACAAAAAATTGCAGAGCAAACCTGGTTACGCTATTTTGATGATAGATTAGGTTTATCCTTGATTGAAGAGCTTAACTTAACCGGTAAAAAACAAAAATTACCAGTGACAGAAAAATTATTAAGCGATAAAAGCGAACATATTATCAAGCGAGATAATCAACTTGAATTTGACCCCAAGTTTGCAATAAAAATGCAAGTTCCAGAGCACCTTTATAATTTAGGTGAGTTATATAATTTATCCATTAGCTGCGGTACGTTGACCGTGGAAGATAGATTTAAAATCAATCAAAACGTAACCAGCACAATTAAAATATTAGACAGCCTTCATTTTCCGCCTGAGCTTGCTAATGTACCTCGTTACGCCTCCACACACTCAGAAAATCTAAAAGGAACTGGTTATCCTCGTCAGCTAAGCGCCAAGGATTTATCAATTCCTGAACGTATTTTAGTGATTGCCGATATTTTTGAAGCGTTAACAACAACCGACAGACCTTATAAAAAAGCCAAACCCCTCAGTGTTGCCATTGATATTTTATATAACATGGCATTGCAACAAGATGTTGATATGGATATTTTTAAACTATTTTTAAGCAGCGGTATTTATTTGCAATATGCGAATAAATTTTTAGATACAAAACAGATTGATACAGTGAATATTGAGCAGTATATTGATGAATAAAGCGGTTAATATAGCGATCAATGCAACGAACATTTCTGCTCATAAACTAGTAGGGTTATCAATGTGAATATAACATCTACAATAGATTGGCCTTGGTTAATAAAACAAGCTAAACAACATAAAAAACGTCTTATTATCGCAAACATAATTGCTATTTTAGCGACCTTAATTAGTGTGCCTATCCCCCTATTAATGCCGCTAATGGTAGATGAAATATTATTAGAACAACCCGCCTCTGGTGTTGCCTTAATGAACCAATTTTTACCTACAAATTGGCAACAACCTGCAAGCTATATCATGGCTATTTTTTTTGCAGTTATTGTAATGCGCACCATTAGCCAGTTATTGAATATTTTGCAAAGCCGCCAATTTACACTCGTCTCTAAAACTATTACTTGTGAAATTCGACAGCAATTATTAGATAAAATAGGAAGAATTAGCATTCGCCAATATGAAACACGTGGTAGTGGCGGCATTAACTCACATTTAATCACAGATATTGAAACCATTGATAAATTTCTAGGCAGCACATTAAGTCGCTTTATTGTCAGCTTATTAACCGTTATTGGCACTGCAATTATTTTATTATGGATTGATTGGCGTTTAGGGCTTTTTATCTTATTGATAAATCCACTGGTAGTTTATTGCTCTCGAAAATTAGGCGCACAAGTTAAACATTTGAAAAAACTTGAAAATCAAACTTTTGAAGCATTTCAAAACCGTTTAATTGAAACGCTTGATGGCATTTATCAATTACGAGCCTCTAATCGTGAAAAAGATTTTTTACATCAACTAAAACAGCAAGCGAACAATATTCGCTATAGTGCAGATAAATATGCATGGCAAAGTGAAGCGGCAAGTCGTTTCTCATTTTTACTGTTTTTATTAGGTTTCGAGTTATTTCGGGCTGTCGCGATGTTAATGGTATTGTTTAGTGATTTAACCATTGGACAAATGTTCGCGGTATTTGGCTATCTCTGGTTTATGCTCTCCCCCGTTCAAGAGTTGCTCAATATACAGTTTTCTTGGTTCAGCGCCGCAGCAGCTTTGAAACGAATCAATACTTTAATGCTCATTGAAGAGGATCAACGACCGGTCAGCAAAGTAAACCCTTTCCTTAAAAAACAGGCAACAGAAGTGATCATTGAAAATGTTGACTTTGCATATGACAACGAACAACAAATATTAAATAATCTAAGTTTAACTATTCCTGCAGGTAAAAAAATTGCCTTAGTGGGTGCAAGCGGAAGCGGAAAATCTACACTTATTCAGCTATTAATTGGTGTTTATCAACCTAATAACGGCCATATTCTATTCAATGGAGAAGATAGCAGTGACATTGGTTTCGATATCATTCGCGATAATATATCAGTGGTATTACAACAACCTGTATTATTTAACGATACGCTGCGTCACAATTTATCATTAGGTCTAACCTATAGTGATCAACAACTATGGCATGCTTTAGATATCGCACAACTAAGTGACCTTAAAACTCAGCTTACAGAGGGTCTCGATACCCCACTAGGACGACAAGGATTACGTTTATCAGGGGGACAACGGCAACGTGTTGCTATTGCAAGAATGGTATTAACAGATCCTCAATTAGTGATTTTAGATGAAGCAACCTCGGCATTAGATACACAAACAGAAGCAGCATTACACTGTGCTTTAAGTGATTTTCTGGTGAACCGAACAACCTTGATCGTTGCGCACAGATTATCCGCCGTCAAGCAAGCCGATACTATTTTTGTATTAGATGAAGGACAAGTCAGCCAATCTGGGACACATCAAGATTTATTAGTTGAAGAAGGTTTATATCAAACATTATACGGGGCTGCGCAAAGTCATTAAGCAGTTATTTCAATTGCAACTTGATCCTATACAAGTAGTTACTAATAATGCGCCCTATCAGCAAACCTACAGTCTGGCAGCAAAATAAGATGAATAAAGTACAATTACACCAACAGTTAATGAAGCATCTACAACAGCTTTTAAATAATGCCAAGTTAGCAGCAAAGCAAGCACATGAAGCCGCCACCAGTGAAGAAAATATTGCCGAGAGTAGATATGATACATTAGCGATAGAAGCTGCCTATTTAGCACAGGGGCAATCACAACGAGTTATACAATGCCAAGCGGATCTCGATGCCTGCATTAATTTACCCACCAGTAAGTCAACCATTGGTGAAATAGGCGCTTTAATAGTGCTGGTCGATGAGCAAAAACAAGCTAAATATTTATTGATATGCCCCGTTGCAGGCGGTATGAAATTAAAATGGGATCAACATACCGTGTTGGTTATTACTCCTCAATCTCCAATGGGCCGAGCATTATTTAATCAACAGTTAGACGATGAAGTTGCCATCACCATTGCAGATAAAAAACAACATTATGAAATATTACAGATCATTTAACCTTTTAATGCATGATGAGAAAATGTTGAATTAACATATTCGCGCTTAAGTAGTAAAAGGAGATCTTACTTTTTATTTTTAAGATATATGGTTAAAGTGATGATCTCTGATATAGCGTAAAGCTAGACTAATTATCCAACCCAACATACTTTTAAATGTTTACACTCAACATTCCTCCACTTACCCCACACTTCAATTTACCTCTCCTTCGATGAATCGTTCAGCTTTAAAATTAAAGCGTAAAAAATGTTCTTTAAGATTTAATCACTTTTTGAAAATCTCTACTATTCTTATTCTTTCATTAAAAAAGGACATAAAATGATTGAAACTAAAAAGATTTCTCCTGCTAGAAGACATTTTTTAAAAGTCACAACAGGCATAGCCGCTGCCGGCATCACAGCCAGCTTATTGCCTACTCAAGCAAGTGCAAAAGGATTTAAATTTAAGCCTAATCATCATCAGAAAAAGCGTTGGAAAAAAGTACAAAAAGAATTTGTTTTAGATAAAAAAACAACTTATATGAATATCGGCACAACCGGCTCTATGCCTAAAAGTGTATTAGAAAATTACCAAGAAAATAATTTGAGCGTGGCGAAAAACCCGTGGGATATGCAAAATAAATTTGGTGCATGGCCCTACGTGACAGAAATGACAACAAGTATTGCACCAGGCTTTGGTGCAAATGCCAATGAAATTATACTTAGTCGAAATACCACTGACGGTATGTGCAGCATTATTAATGGTTTACATTTTGAAGCTGGTGACGTGATCTTAACTACACATCATGAACATGTTGCTGCACATTCGCCACTACATGTACTTGCTGCACGTTATGGTGTGGAAGTTATTTATTTAGATATTCCTGTTGATACTGGTGATAATAGTATTACAGAGCAACAGTTTGTTGATTTATTTGCACTGGCAGCCAATCAATATGCAGGCAGAGTACGATTAATCACTTTTTCGCATATCACTTACAAAACTGGTACCCGTTTACCCGCAAAACGAATCTGCCAAGAAGTCGCCATTCCAAATCAAATTCCAACACTTATTGATGGTGCACATAGCATCGGTATGCTGGATCTAGATTTCCATGACATTGATTGTGATTTTTATGCAGGCTCTGGGCATAAGTGGCAATGTGGTCCAGGTGCAACGGGTATCTTATTTGTACGAGATGGTGCAACACGATTAGATCAGTACTGGTCTGATCGCGAAAACCCGTTATGGTTTATCAATTCATCATTAGGCCATGCAGATTACTTAGGCACACAGCTACAACTACAATACATAGGCAATGACAACTACCCAGCCAAACAAGCGTTAACTGATGCATGTAAAATGTGGGATGAAATTGGGCGAGATACAATTGAAACACGCGTATTATCTTTGAGTAAATATTGTAAACAACAATTAAAAACAGCGTTTCCAAGTGCCGCTATCTACTCACCAGACATTGATCAACTTGCTAGTGCAATAACCAGCTTTAATCCTTTTGAGGATGTTAACGACTTAGTAACGTTAGCTGAGTTTAGAGATAGGTTACGCGAACAAACTGGGTTCATTATTCGTACCACTGATTTTAAAATACAACAAAGTGATACGGTCGATACCCATGCATTAAGAATCTCAACTCACCTATTCCATGACCATAGTGACGTAGATGGATTAATTAATGCGATGCAGCATGTGCTATACAGCATGAGTTAATATTCCTAGTAAGTTAATGATTGCTGATTTTTATACCTGGTGGATTGGAGAGGTGTAGCGAGGTTTGGTTATACTACATATTTTCGTTATCAATCAACATCGAGTATAAATTATCAGCGAACATGTCCTTCGGATCTACCACAAGCTAGTACTGTTTTAGTTGATTCAGTGCTTTTAACTAAAAAGACATGCAGTATTTCTCAGCTTGAGAGCATGATTATTAATTAATACTTCCAACATCTCACCTTTAAGTTTGAATACTTCTGTCTATACTGGTTATACATCATTTAAAACTTAACCGAGCACATACGGCACTGAAAAAATAAATAATGACAAAACAAATTGTTATAACCAAATTGTGCTGTTTTTAAAAACATCAGCTCCGAGCCTTTTATTTTAACCAGTGCACTTAATCTGTAAGTTTTCAACATTAATATTAGAGATAAAAAAATTTTACATGATAAGGCCTATTTAATGACCCTAACAAAACATAAATATCTTTGTAGTTTAATAGCGTTTCTTCTAATTTACTTTTATAGCAGTGTCAGTACCGCTAGAGATCTTGAGCAGATTAAAGCTGAGGGAGTGTTAAGACATATCGGCGTACCCTATGCGAATTTTATTACACTATATATTGAGGGTGATGAAACTGTTGTAGGCGGGCTAGATGCCGAATTAATGCAAGGTTTTGCTCAATACTTAGGTCTTGAATATGAATTTATTGAAGCAAGTTGGTCGAATGCATTTACCTTACTCACAGGAAAAAGTGCAAGTTACATTAATAATCAATTACAAAGAGGTCAAATTGACCATGGAATAGAGGGTGACGTTATTGCTAATGGGGCAACCATTTTACCATGGAGATCTGAGGTTGTTGATTTTTCTATCGATTATTTCCCATCAGCGGTATGGTTAGTGGCTAAAGCTGAATCAGACTTAATTCCCATCACCCCTACAGGTATAATTCAACAAGATATTCTTGCCGTTAAAAAACTGATAAAGAATCATGATGTTTTAGCAATGAAACAAACTTGCCTCGATCCTGATTTATATAATTTATACGACACTGAGGCAAATATTATATTGCCCATTACAGAGTTAAAACTGAATGAAATGGTACCCGCTATTCTCAACAATGATGCAGAAAGTACATTACTTGATGTACCAGATACGTTAATAGCACTACAAAAATGGCCCGGTGAAATAAAAGTAATTGGCCCGGTTTCAGACGACCAAAGAATGGCTGTCGCTTTTCGCAAAGACTCTCCACAATTACGTGACGCCTTTAATCAATACCTACAGGAAATGAAAAAAAATGGTGAATATAACCAATTAGTTAAGAAATATTACCCTTCCGTCTTTAATTTTTACCCTGACTTTTTCAAGATAAAACATCAATGAGTATGATTCTTCGCAAATGGTTAACCAGTAAAAATAGCCTATTATTTGGTAGTGTTATGTTAGCAGGTTACTTGTTATTAATTTTAACTGTAACTAACGTTGGACAAAAAAAATTACAAGAATCGCAACATAATGAACTGCATTTAAAAATACAACATTATGCCAATTTATTAAGCAACTATTTTGAACTTTCAAACCGTAGTCTCAGTTTTATTGCAAGAAACAAAACAATCAGCACCTTTTATGCGAACAAAAACTCAGGAATGTCAATGACTTACGGTTTAAGAGCCAGTTTATTTAATGTTCAACAATTACTTGCAGAGCGTATAGAACCAAATCAGGATAAACGTCCGCCTTACTTTTCACGTATTACATTATTAGCATTAGATGGCACAATTATCGCCGACACCGCACAGCAAACAGAATTCAATCGCGGCAATATAGACCTATCAGCATTAAAGTCTGTTGATCAAAAATTATTAATTAATAAGTATCAAAATCAGTTAAGTCTGCGTTTATCTACTACTGTGTATTTCCAAAATAAGCCAATTGCAATGATGATTGGCGAATATAATCAATCACCTATCATTGCATTGCTCGATGCGCAGCAATACCAAGGCACTGGCAGTTATATTCGATTATTAAGTGAATACGGTAGCATATTTATTTGGGATTCCTTAAATAATCCAGAAGATTTCGATCTAGATAATGATCATGATGATCATGATGATCATGATGATCATTTACATTCTTTTCATTTAAATAAAAAAGTAGAAAATACGCCTTTCACCCTAGAGGCTTGGGTTGAGGGTGTTGATAATAAAAGCTTATTCACCTCTAAATGGTTTGTTTTATTACTCTCTTTATTGGCTATTCCAGTGTTTTCTAGCTTGTATTATTTGTTTTATATCGAGCGTAAAAATAGCCGACTACGAGTACAAATCCATCATTCAACAAAACAACAGACAGTACTTTCAACACATAATTTACAGTTAGAAAAAGAGGTTAGTAAACGAAAACTATCTGAAGAGAAGCTAGCCTTTCAAGCCACACATGATTCATTAACAGGCTTACCAAATAGAAGTTATAGCCTGCAAAAATTAAATGATGCCGTCAATAATTGCCAACGTAGCCGTAAAAAAGTCTTAATCATGTATGTTGATCTAGACAATTTTAAACAAGTTAACGACACTTTGGGCCACGCCGCTGGCGATATCATTTTGCAGAAAACGGGTAAGCGACTAAAACTAGCTCTTCGTAAAACAGATACCGTTGCACGTTTAAGTGGTGATGAATTCATGGTGATCATTGATGAGTTACAAGATTTAGAACAAGCTAAAGAGCTAGCCGTTAAAGTATTACATTTATTTGACCAACCTTTTAAAATGAATAAACATCTATTCCATACTTCTACCAGTATTGGTTTAGCAATTTTTCCTGATGACGCCACAGACGCAGAAAACTTATTAAAAAGTGCTGATATGGCACTTTACAAAGTAAAAGAGACAGGGCGAAATAACTTTAGCTTCTTTGAATCCAAGATGAATGACGATGTAAACCGCAAGGTAGCTATTAACGTTCGTCTACGCGCGGCACTTAAAGAAAATACCCTAGAAATGTACTATCAACCACTGATTGACCTAAGCACTCAAAAAATTATTGGGGCGGAAGCATTAATGCGCTGGACAGATAGTCAACTAGGTTTTGTGCCACCCGATGAGTTTATTGCTCAGGCTGAAAAAAATGATTTAATTGATCAGTTAGGTAGTTTTGCTTTAAATACCGCAGCACACCAAGCAGCTGAATGGCAGAAAATTGCTCCCTTACAAATTGCGATCAATTTTTCTAGCGTACAATTTAGACATTGTGAGTCATTATTGGCAGAAATTCAGGAGGTTTTATTAAAAACCGGTTTACCACCAGAAAAATTAGATGTTGAAGTAACTGAAAGTTTGTTAATTAATCAAGAAGGCGAGTTATTTGATATGCTGAAGTCGTTACGTAATATGGGGATCGAACTGAGTATTGATGATTTTGGCACTGGTTATTCAGCACTGAGTTACTTGCAGAAATTTTCATTTACTAAGTTAAAAATTGATCGCGCTTTTATCATGAACTTAACCAATAACAAGGCTGATCAGTCACTAGTTAAAGCAATCACTGCGATGGCTAAAGCGCTTAACTTAAAAGTCGTTGCGGAAGGAATTGAAGATGAAAAGCAAATGCAATTCTTAACAGGCCTTGACTGTGAGTTTGGGCAAGGCTATTTTTTTAGTCCCCCAGTAACGGCGGAGAAGTTTGAACGTTTATTACGAGATCAAGTTAATGCAGAAAGTTAAGGTTATGATGCGAATCTAGGAAACTAACAAGTTAAGTATTTCTTATAAAACTTTCTGTATTCACTAATAAGGCCAATATTCTATCGATGGTTTATTGGCCTTCATTTTAGATTAAAGTTACTACTCACTCTATCAATACACATTTACATTGATAAATACAACGAACAGCATGTTAGTTCTGTTGTTGCTCGGTTAATAACTCAGTTAAAGCTTGTTTGTAGGCTGCAACGGGCTGCGCACCAGATAAAGCACTACGGCGGTTGAAGACCACTGCAGGCACAGCAGAAATGCCTAACCGTTGCCAATATTCTTCTTGTTCAATCACTTGCTCACGCTGTGTCTCACTCTCTAGATGCTGCTTCGCTTGCTCTACATCTAAACCGACTTGAGCAACCTCTTCAAGTAACGTGGCACGATTAGAAACATCTTTTTTCTCAGTAAAAGCAGCACTAAATAGACGTAATTTTAATTGTGTTTGCTTGCCTTGCTCATGTGCATATTCAAGTAATACATGTGCATCACGTGTATTGACTATCTTCATTTTGTCAAAAAAATTAAATGTGAAACCCGCTTCAGCTCCACGTTGAGCAATGTTAAGGCGTGACTGCCTACTTTCTTCCTCTGAAGAGCCATATTTTTCTGCTACATGCTCTCTTAAGTCTTGCCCTTCTGCAGGCATATTAGGATTTAACTCAAATGGTTGCCATTGCAGTTCAACTTTATCTGCTACCTCTAACTCATCGATTGCTCTTTGTAAGTTTTTATAACCAATAACACACCAAGGACAAACAACATCAGAGACGATATCAATCTGAATTTTATTACTCATAGCAACCTCTATATTTAGCTCATACTCAATTTAAAAATAACAATTTATAATCACAATGAGTATTTGTAGTAACCAATATAGCTAAATAAGAACGATCGTTCAATAAATTATTATGCGCTCCTATTAATTACTACCACATAGTAATTTAAAGTAAGAAACTTGCCCCTGTTAATGAAGAAACAAAACAAAGTAGCCGCTTAAAATACGATTAACATATAAGGAAATATAAGAGGATTAAAAAATTCTAACTTTAAAAATAGTGCTAACAACTAAAGATCCGCAATCATAATTGTATTACAATAAATTCAAAACTAGCTCTATTAATCATTCTGAAATAAAGGTTTACTTGTGTCTCAGCAATCTTACATTAAGAAAAACTTATCTCTTGCATGGCCATTAGCATTAAATGGATTGCTGATGCAGTCGATGCTAATGATCGATACATTATTAATCTCCCCATTAGGGGAACTTCCTCTTGCTGCTATGGGTATTTCAACAGCTATTATTGCCGCTATTCTTGGTATTCAAATGGCATTAGCCAATGGAACTCAATTAGTATTGAGCCGTGCAGTAGGTTCAGGTAATAGTGCTTCGCTATCAAGAGCATTTGTATCAGGGCTGATTATTAACACTACCATTTCAGTCATGTTTTGGGTCATTCTGACGTGCTTTGATCAAACATTAATTCATGCGATTACCAGTGACATAACCCTGCATAAAGAGATCACTAACTACCTAGATATCGCCAAATATATTGTTATATTTACCGCACTCACGCAAGTGATCATCGCACTGTTTAATAGCTTGGGGAAAACCCAAGTACCCTTTAAAGGTTACCTTATCGAACTGCCGATCAACGCACTGCTTTCGTACCTCTTTATACACGGCTATCAATTCACAAATACGCTTAGTTTAGAAGGAATGGGCGTTCAAGGTGCAGCGATTGGTAGCCTGATGGCGATCACAGTGAGGCTTATTTATTTGACTCTGTATATGTACTTGAGCAAAGAGATAACGATTACGTTACCGGTTAAAGACGTGTCAATGATACGAAATATTCGCCTACATTTTATTGAAATCTTCCCCGTTGCCGCCAACGTAATGGTCTTGGCAATGGGTATTACTGTGTATCAGTTACTGTACTCACAACTTGAAATCAATGCTTATGTAGCGATTACATTAATGATGCCATGGATACGTGCGGGGACTCAGTTTATTGCTGCATGGTCACATTCAACAGCCATTACAGTAAGCCAAGCAATCGGATCAGGTAAAATGGATGATCTCGCTAAAAACGTAGATAAAAGCATCGATATTGCAGTCTTGATATCCATCCTATGTGCTGTTTTTTTTGCAGGCATCAGCTTATTCATTGCCAATATTTACCCTGATTTAGATGCCGAAACCTATCAAGCATTATCGATTATTGCCCCTCTTTATATCTTTTTACCGATAGTTCGCGGTTACAACACGGTTCATGGCAATGTGTTACGTGCATTAGGTAAAACAACCGCTGTTTTCAAAATCAACTTTACTGGCCAATGGATTATCTCCATCCCACTCTGTGCACTTATTATTTTTATGTTCGACGCTTCTATATTTTGGGCATTTGCGATACAACCCTTTGAAGAGATAGTTAAAGCGATACCTTTTAGGCAACTCGCCAGAAAATCTTTAGAGGAATTTGATTTAGAAAAAGCAAAAAATTTAAATCATGATTAAAAATGAACACCATAAAAATAGCGATTAAAGGAAATAAAAAGAGATTAATAGTTGAATTCAAGAAGCTTAAATAATCAAAAGTCGATTCGAATATTTGATCTCGGCATAAGTTCTGTTTTTTAGTATGTGATCAATAATACACATTTTATCATCTCTACTTCTTTTCAGAGAATGACTCCCTATGATACATAGTTAATTAATATAGTATTACAATATAAAATCATAAAAAGGGATTAGAAAATGAAAAAAACACTTATTCTTGCTGGTTCAATGTTGCTTGCTTTACCTACATTAACTCTTGCAGATGTTGCTAATAATGGCGTTTCAAACGCAGTACCAGCTGACAAATTTGACATGCGCAATTGGAAAATTACCATTCCTTCAGATATCAACCAAGATGGCCGAGTAGATGAAATCGAAGGTGTTGCAATGTTGAGTTATGCGCATCAAGATTTTTTCTTTTTAGACAAAGATAACAATATGGTTTTTGAAGTACAAAACCAAGCGATCACCACTAAAAATTCAAAAAATGCTCGTTCTGAATTGCGTCAAATGCCTCGTGGTGCTGACTTTTCCATAGACACCTCAGACAAACTTAACCAATGGGCACTAAGCAGCCACCCACAAGCTAAAGAATATAGCGATGTTGGCGGTACTTTAGAAGCAACAGTTAAAGTTAACCATGTCGCTGAAAATGCAAAACACCCAGAACGCCCACCAGCCCACTCAGTTGTTGTTGGCCAAATTCATGCTAAGAAACATGATCAGTTAATTAAAGCAAAAACAGGCTTTGGTCACGGTAATGAGCCACTGAAAATTTTCTTCAAAAAATTCCCAGGACACCAATACGGTTCTGTTTTTTGGAACTATGAACGAAATCTAGAAAAGAAAGATCCTAATCGTATGGATATTTCATTACCTGTTTGGGGCAATACTTGGGAAAACCAAGCAGAGCCAGGTAAAGCAGGCATCGCTTTAGGCGAAGAGTTTAGCTATAAAGTAAATATTGAAGGCACAATAATGCACTTAACTTTTGAGACGGCTCGTCACAAACCTGTTAGTTACGATATTGACTTAAGCAAAGCATACGATGAAAAAGATCATGCTCAAGGTTATGCAGAAGATGATTTTTACTTCAAAGCAGGCGCTTATGGGCAATGTAGTGTGAGTGATAAGCATGCGGTTTGGGGAACTGGCTGTGAAGGGACAGGCGATTTTGCTAAAGATAAGAAAGACGGTAATTACAGTAGCGTAACATTCTCAGCACTTAAACTTAACGGTCAATAAAAAAGCGAATAATTAAATGATTAAAGAGTCTTTTGCTTTGCAATGGACTCTATTTTTATCTTTTAAAAAGTCGCTCTACTCCCCTACTCTATGACTCTTGATTCGGCTTATCCGTTTGTGTGATCACAGCCTCTAGTAGCTGCTCTTGCAACGTATTTTCTTCTGGTTTATCGTCAATGGACGCACTTAAATCACTGCTATCAACTGCCTCAGAATCTTGTAATAACTCTACCATTTCAGAAGCGACTTCAGGTACAGAATCAATAAAAGTACTCGCAACGTCAACTGCATATTCAGGAATATTCTCAACTACTTGAGTCAAATAGTCATTGACAGCTTCTTCAATACCTTCCGCTTGCTGTGCTTCACTTTGTTGTTCACTATCTGTATCCATTAAGTTATTTACATAAGCTTCTGCGACAGCATTAGACGATTCAGGTAAAGCCTCAGAAACTGTCAGTGCTAATTCCGCAGAGTATTCAGGTGAAACATCACTTAAGCGGCTATACAATTCAGTCGCCGTTTCCTGTGAAGCTGCTGCACTTCTATCGACTGGACGCATTTCATCTAATGAATCAGAAAACTCAGTCATATATTGCTCAGTCATTTCTAACAAGTCGGCCGAATCTTCACCGGACATATTTTCAGCCGCTAATTCCATCACTCTAATACCATTATCTGGCATCGAATTAGCGATCGCGACAATAATATTAGTGAATTGATCTGGGTGATTTGCGCTTATCCAATCAACCAATTCTTCCGCTTGTTCAGGCGATGCAGTGGTCAATGCTTCGGCAATATGAATAGCCATTTCAGGCGCAGCAGTACTAATCGCAGCATATAACTTACCAATATTGATTTCCTCAATAGTACTTAAGGCCGCTGCTAAATTGGAGGCATTATGTGGGTCTCTTAAAGCTAGCGCTTTAGCCATATTAACAGCAGCACCCGGATTTTTAGTCGCTAAACTAACGGCGACTTCGGCTTCAGCACTTGGCTGGTAGGCTGGTTCAGCATAATCGATACGTGGATCCAGTGCTGATACCGCACCTGCTGGCGTCTGCATAACAAAATGATCTTGGTCTTCTTGCGGTAAAGCAGAACGTTGCTTCATGCGGATTAAGATAAAAACTAATAACGTAATCGCAACCGCAATAATAAAGGTAAATAATGCATTACTACCAAATGCACCCATTGCGGCCGAAGCTAAATAAGGCCCCAGAATACTGCCAAATGCATAAATTACTAATAACGAAGACATGGCAGCTAAAATTTGTTCTTTTAATACTTTATCAAAGGTTTCAGACATACTCATTGGGTACAAACAAGCAGCAACACCAGTGATCAACGCAATTGAAAATAAGCTTAAATTGAACATATTCAATGAAAGTAATAAAGGAATACACAGCGCCGCTAAAATAATAGTTGCTACCATTCCAAGCATAATTTTACGTCGATCAAAATGATCAGAAAGGTAAGCAATAGGGAACTGTAATAGAATTGCTCCTAGTATTGCTGACCCCATAAAAATGGATAAATCAAGATCTTTAATTCCATTATCACTAGCAAAGATAGGCAACATATTTAATAAACCAGCGTACAGTACACCACAGTAAAAACAACTCACTACCCCTAATGGTGAGAGTTTTGCAATAGTGAGCAAAGACATCGATTCACTATCTTCAATCTTAGGACCTTGCTGTTTACTAATCACAATTGGCGTGATCGCTAAGCTAAATAAAACCCCTGAAACAACAAATAACGTCATTTGATCAATAGGTGCAATAGCTAATAAAAACTGCCCAGAGAATAGTGCACTCATTACCACCATCTGATTAATAGAGAGTATTCTGCCGCGATTTTTTTCAGTTGCACTAAAACTTAACCAACTATCCAACGTCGCATTGGTACAAGCGATACAAAATCCCGTTAAAATCCTCATTGCTCCTAGAACAAGTGGATCGGGAAACAAACCAGACACTAAAATAGCAACCGAGGTTAAACTACCGCACATCGCAAATATTCTAATATGGCCAACACGTTGTAATAACTTACGACTATAAACCGCACCCAGTAAAAACCCCACCGACAACATTGATAAAACAAGACCAATATTATTCAGGCTAACGCCATCACTTTGCATTCGAACAGGTAACAAAATATTGCTTAACCCATAACCTGTCATTAATAAAAAACAGCTTATTAGCAATAGAAAAAAAGGTTTAATTGTCATTATCACAGAGGGATTCTCTTATTTAGCAGCGCATTAAGTGCTCCTAAATAGTCACTCATATGCAGTGCACTTCAGGAGAAAGGATATCGATGACCAATTGCTTAAACAATCGGCAAGAATGTTAAATATAAAGCAAAAAGCATTAACAAAAAAGGCCAACGTAACGCTTCGAGTATTATATTAAACCTTTTAATAATACATCGACTTAATTTTGTAGAACGATCAAACCTTTTAATCTCAAATGCATCATATGAAAATAAAAAACACACAAGATTCATCAAAGGAACTAACAAGTTCAATGGCATCTTTGCTTAAAAAAATGTCTTTGCACCTGCTTAATGCAGAAGTGATCTGTTTTTCTGCATATTCTTTTTATTTATATAAATTTATTTTTTATAACAAAATATTACAAGAAACTTTCCCTTCACCATTGTGAACCAAGACTCCCAAGAGGATGATTATTAAATGATCATTTTTTATACACACAAAAATATCATTAACGTAACTTCAACATCATCAAATTTAATACTGAGGAGTATCTAAATATGAGTCAAAGTATCGCAAGTTTTATTACTCAAACCCTTGAACAAGCTGGTGTAAAGCGAATTTGGGGTGTAACTGGCGATTCACTCAATGGAATAAGTGATAGTTTACGAAAAATGGGCACTATCGAATGGTTAGGAACACGCCATGAAGAAGCAGCCGCTTTTGCCGCAGGGGCAGAAGCCCACATATCAGGAGAGTTGGCCGTCTGTGCTGGTTCTTGTGGCCCCGGCAACCTACATTTAATCAATGGTTTGTTTGACTGCCACCGAAATAAAGTCCCTGTATTGGCGATAGCCGCCCATATTCCCTCTTCTGAAATTGGCAGTAATTACTTTCAAGAAACACATCCCCAGGAATTATTTAAAGAATGCAGTGTTTTTTGTGAGTTAGTTTCTAATCCAGAACAAATGCCGTATTTGCTCGAAACAGCCATGCGCCAAGCCATCTTACATAATGATGTAAGCGTGCTTGTTTTACCCGGAGATATTGCACTCAAAGCAATGCCAGAATTAACTAAAGCAAAATGGAACGTACCCAAACTAGCAACTTACACCCCTGATACAGAAGATATAAAAACATTAGCAGCACACCTTAATAAAAGTAAAAAGTTAACTTTATTATGTGGTGCAGGGTGTAAAGGATCGCATGATCAAGTTATTGCGTTAGCAGAGAAGCTACAAGCCCCGATAGTACATGCGATGCGCGGTAAAGAGTTTCTTGAATATGATAACCCCTATGATGTTGGTATGACTGGATTTATCGGTTTTTCATCGGGTTATCACGCAATGCAAGACGCGGATACGTTATTAATGATCGGCACCAGCTTCCCATATCGAGCTTTCTATCCAGAAAATGCCACTATTCTGCAAATAGATAACCAACCCGCATCACTGGGACGACATGCTCAGATTGATTTTGGCGTACTAGGGGACACCAAAAATACTGTTGCGTCATTGCTTGGGCATATTAAGGATGGCCGTGATAGCACCCATTTAAAAAAATGTGTTAAAAATTACAAAGAGTCCCGAAAGGACCTCGATTTATTGGCCAATGGCAAGACCTCACATAATTTGATACACCCTCAATACCTTACACGACTACTCGATGAACAAGCTGCTGATAATACCGTCTTCACCTGTGATGTTGGAACGCCAACCGTTTGGGCTGCTCGTTATTTATCGATGAATGGTCAACGCCGTTTAATTGGATCATTTAATCATGGCTCAATGGCCAATGCCTTATCACAAGCAATGGGAGCACAATCCTTAGATCGTAACCGTCAAGTGATTGCAATGTGTGGCGATGGTGGTTTTTCGATGTTAATGGGTGATCTATTATCGCTAAAACAACTCAACCTACCGATTAAAATCATTGTCTATAATAACCGCTCATTAGGTTTTGTGGCAATGGAGATGAAGGCTAGCGGTTACTTGTCAGATGATACCGATTTAGATAATCCAAGTTTTGCAAAAATAGCACAAGCCTGTGGCCTAAAAGGGATCCATGTTAGTAATCCAGAAAAGCTACCCCAAGCAATGACTGAAATGATGGAGCACTCTGGACCAGTAGTACTTGAAGTTGATACGGCAAAACAAGAACTTGCCATGCCACCACAAATCAAATTTGAACAGGCAAAAGGTTTTAGCGTTTATATGATGAAAGCGTTAATTAATGGCAAAGGTAATGAAATAGTCGAGCTTAGCAAAACCAATTGGTCACGTTAAATACCTGCTCAGAAACTATAAAGCCCCTATATGTGGTGTGAAGTGACCCCATTAAGTTGGGGCTTTATTTTAAGTGGTAACAGAAAACAAAAAAGCATCGCGTAGTATGAGCTATAAAAAAATAAGCATGACGATGAATGACCCTTAATCTAAACTCTGTATAAGTAAATCGATACAACCTCATTATTCCACGAATTTCCAAGCTAAATCACCTTCCTAATAATCTGTCATAACATCGATAATTAATATATTGAACCACACAAAACTAACAACACGATACGATGTAAAAACTTTAACATTTGAATATTTAACCGTATTGCACTCGATGACCACGGGATGAGGTTATATAAAATGATGCTTAAGTCTATTTTTCTAATAATTATCAAAAAAAAGTAACCGGTTACATTGGCGATAATTATGCGTTATGATTACTCATTAGGATATAATATCTGTCGTTTATCCGAGTCTATTTTAGGAATATTAATGAGTACGATCCTTGACGTATGCAAGCTAGCTGGAGTCTCTAAAGCAACCGTATCCCGTGTTATTAATGGGATAGGTCAGGTGAAGCAGTCAACTCGTGAGAATGTTTTTTCTGCAATGAAAGAGCTTGGGTATAGACCGAATAGGTTAGCCCAAGCATTAGCCACCAACAAAACACATACGATTGGTTTAGTGGTTTCGGATTTTGATGGCATTCACTTTGGTTTGTTACTTAAACAAGCAGCCGCCAGTGCAGAATTTGCAAAAAAACAATTAATCGTTACCGATGGACATAACGATCCAGATTACGAATATGAAGTTATTTTACAACTGGAAGCACAGTGTGATGCGGTTGTACTTTATAGCCGTACCTTGACTGACGAACATATACAACGCTTGCATGAGCAACTCACTATTCCCATTGTTGTATTAAATCGTAATATGCCAGAACAATGTTTTCATTCAGTTTCTTTTGAACAAGAAGCAGCGGTAACCATTATGATGGATCACTTGTTCGAAAAGGGACACCAAAAAATTGCCTGTATTACTGGTCATATGGGCAATCCAACGGGGAAAGCTCGACTTAACGGATATAAAAATAGTCTACAAGCCGCTAGTATCGATTTTAAAGATGAGCTTGTTAAGCACGGTGTTTACGATATGAAAAGTGGCTATCAAGCCTGTAAAGAATTATTAAATGAAGGTATTACTTTCACTGCGATTGTTGCTTTTAATGACTGTATGGCATTAGGCGCTTTAAAAGCATTAACCGAAGCGGGTATCAAAGTCCCCGAACAAGTCTCTATTACTGGCATAGATAATGACCCTGTTTCAGAGTTTTTCACACCAAGATTAACCACCGTTAAACTACCAATTACGGACATGACCAAACAAGCTATCGAATTGGCAATAACCCTATGCGACGAAACAAAACCGACACATTCTTATCAATATAAAGGTCAACTCATCGAACGTGAATCTGTAGCGTCAGTTTATACAGCGAACAACTGAGCAAGAATAATACCGTAATATAAAAAATTATCTTCATTAAGATTAATCATTTAACAGCACTTCTGCGACACAATAATGAACAAAAAATAATGCCATATCTGCCATGTTAAAACTGATATGGCATTGTTATAATGCGACTAAAGTGTGTCTCTATTAAAATGTAGTTTTATTAAAATACGCTTTATTAAAAAATGCTTTAAAGCTCTAGTTCAGAGTATTAAAGCTCTTCTCCGCGATTTTTAATCACACTATTATACCAATGGAAAGAGGCTTTCTTTTCTCGTTTTAAACCGTTTTTATGGTCTACATAAATGAAACCATATTGTTTTTTATAGCCATTCAACCAACTCAACAAATCAATGGCAGACCAAGCATAATAGCCCTTAATGTGAGCACCACGACTGATCGCATCTTTTACTGCACTTAAATGTTCTTTGATATAATTAATTCGTGGAATATCACATACCGTATCTTCTATGATTGGATCTTCATCACCGAGACCATTTTCAGTAATATATAATTTAATTTGCCCATAGTTTTCTTTGAGCATATCCAGACCATCAATAAACCCTTGCGCAGAAATCTCCCAGTCCCACTTAGTATACTTTTTATCAGCCATCTTCACCGTACGATAAACCCCATCGTAACTTGGATTACCAGGCGCACCGGTAGAGTTTTCACGTGTAATAACACGCCCTTCAAGCTGACCTTGAATCTTTTCGATACGCATCGGTTGGTAATAATTTAATCCCATAAAGTCGTTTAAAGGAGCAGCTTTTTTAATAATGGCTAGCTCTTCTATAGTCCAGTCAGGTAGGTTACCTTCTGCGGTTAACTGCTTAACAACATACTCAGGATAATGCCCTAATAGAATAGGATCATAGAACCAGTTTAAGTTAAATTGGTTAGCATGCTCAGTAGCAAACAAGTTTGCTTCTGAGTCATCTACGCTAAAGGCAGGGCTAAATACATGACTCAATCCAATTTCACCAAATTGATTCAGTTTTTTATATGCAATAACCGTTTGAGCATGGGTATAAAAAACATTATGTATTGCTTGGAAGTATTTCTTAGGATCATTTTGAATACCCGGTGGGTGTGCGCCCGATAAATAACCTAAGTTACAAAATACAAAGGTTTCGTTAAAAGTAATAAAGTTTTTAACGCGATCGCCAAATGCTTCAAAACAAAGTTTTGCAAATACTAAATAAGCTTCACCAGTCTCTCTATTTAACCATGCCCCTTTTTTCTCTAACGGTAATGGTAAATCCCAGTGGTAAAGTGTGACAAAGGGTACGATCCCATATTTTAAACATTCATCAATAATGTTGTTATAAAAGTCGATACCCTTTTGATTTACCTCTCCAGTGCCTTCTGGAAATATACGCGCCCATGAAATAGAAAAGCGATAAGATTCCAATCCCATTTCAGCCATTAACGCTATATCTTCTTGATAGCGATTATAATGATCAATCGCCACATCACCATTAGTACCTTCAAAGGTTTTTCCGGGTATTTTAGTGAATTCATCCCAGTTTGTTGGACCTTTACCATCTTGATCCCAAGCGCCTTCTATTTGATAAGAAGCGGTCGCGGCACCAAATAAAAAATCATGAGCAAACTTCATTGTAGATCCCTTTTGAATTATAATTTTGTGATTAATCGCAGGCTCAACAAAATCGAGCCTGCCTTTCTATAAACTGTTATTGGAAATAAGGTTTTGATACCAGTAGAAGCTTTTTTTCTTAGTGCGCTTTAATACTTTAAGATCAAACTCTTCGCGATCTACATGAATAAAGCCATAACGTTTTGAGCACCCTTGATGAGTACTAATCAGGTCGATCGCAGACCAAGGGCTATAACCAAACACCTCAATACCATCAGTAATAGCAAGTTGAACTTGCTCGATATGTTGTGTCAGGTATTGAATTCGATAGTCGTCATTGATCTCACCGTTTTCATCTACTTTGTCAAAAGCACCAAGCCCATTTTCAGTGATAATTAATGGCAATGCATAACGCTCATAGATATCACGCATGGTGGTACGGAAACCGACGGGATCAATCTCCCATCCAAATTCGTTTTTTACTAAATGAGGGTTTTCAACCCCTTTATAAGCACCAACCTCACCAATGGTTATTTGTTGATCACCGGTAGAGTTGATATCACTTGCATCGCCAGAGCTTTCAGCAACGGTTTGTGAGTTGTAATAATTAAAAGCAATAAAATCAGGTTTAGCTGAGGCTAATATTTCCATATCGCCTTCGCTGATAGTTGGTGCCGCACTTCGCTCTTCAAGGAAACGCCAAGCCGTCGCGTTATAACGGCCATAAACTGCCATATCAAGATATAACCAGTTACGTACAGCGGAAAAAGTATTTGCGGCTAACACATCTTCGGGCTTACATGATGCAGGATAAATAGCCGAGATATTGGGTGCAGGTCCAATTTTTGCGTTCGGTAACAGTTGATGACAAAGTGACATTGCTTTCGCTTGTGCCACCAGCATATGATGATTTTGTTGGTACAAGTCTTTCATTGGGTTAGTTGCATCAACATGCTTAGTGCCCAATGCATCGCCATGTAAGATCATCATGTTTTGTTCATTAATAGTTAGCCAGTATTTAACGCGATCACCAAAAGCTTCAAACAAGGTTTTGCTATAAAGTGCAAAAGCATCCACCGATGCTCTATTTGACCACCCTCCTTTTTCTTGTAATGCATAGGGTAAGTCAAAATGGTACATCGTCGCGATCGGCTCAATACCTTTAGCGATTAATTCATCGATTAAGTTACTATAAAACTCAAGACCTTTTGCGTTAACCAGACCTTCTCCTGTTGGGAAAATTCTAGTCCAAGCGATAGAAAAGCGATAAGCTTTTAAACCTAGCTCTGCAAATAATGCAACATCTTCGTTATAACGATGATAGTGATCACTTGCGACTTTAAAATCAGTTGTCCCTTCAACGACATTACTCATATCAATAACAGAAGGACCTTTTCCATCTTCATCCCAGGCACCTTCAACCTGATACGCGGAGGTCGATCCTCCCCAGAAAAAATCACTTGGGAAATTTTTAAGTTTTGACATATAAACTCCTCATTATTTCTACAGCTTAAAATGTGAATGGCTTAGCTAGCTACTCGCTTATTATTAGATTCTTACTCGCTTGTTAATCACTATTTAAGCTTTCTATGGATATCGATTAATTCTTCAATTAATTCTCGCGCCAACATGGCTGTCATAATATGGTCTTGTGCATGCACCATGATTAAATTTACCGGTACTTTACCCTCACCTTCATCCAATCCGATAAGCTCAGTTTGCACTTTATGTGCACGCTTTGATGCTTCTGTCGATTGAGCAAGAAAATCGTCGACTACATCCCATTCACCTTTTTTAGCTGACATCAAAGCTTGCATCGCTAAACTTTTTGATTCACCTGCATTGATGATTAACTCCATCACAGTCATTTCTAAATCCATGTTAAAACTCCACTCTTTACTGAGAAGCTACCTTTAGTAGCTTCTTGTGTTTCAGGGTCATTAATAATTCTTGGTTAATAGTTATCGGTTAACCATCAGTACTAACTTGTTATCGCTTCTTTAGCTTCAACTTCAGCAGTCTCTTCAGAGATAAGTTGCTTCTCATAAATTTTGAAGAATGGGTAGTAAAGCACCATATTGATACCGATAAGAATGAACACTAATATGGCATTATTGATCTGCCAACCTGCCCCCCATGCAGCACCAATTGGCGCAGGCGCAGTCCAAGGTACTAATGAAATCGTTTTACCAATTAAATTCCAACTTGCTGCGCAATAAGCGATAGTCGCATTCACCATAGGGATACAAACAAAGGGAATAAACATAGTTGGATTCATAACAAATGGCGTACCAAATATAATCGGTTCATTAATGTTAAATATGGAAGGTACTAAGCTTAATTTACCAATCGCTTTTAGGTGAGCTGATTTACTACGTAAATACATCAAGACCAAAGCAAATGTTGCACCAGAGCCACCTAAGGTCACAAAGAAAGACCAGAATGATTCAATAAAAATATGTGGTAACTCCATACCAGCCGCTAATGCTTCTTGATTTGCACCTAAGTTAGAAAGGAAGAAAGGTGCCATAATACCGCCAACAATCGCTGCACCATGAATACCAGCGAACCAAAGAACATGTGCGACTAATACCGCTAACAAAATAGCAGGAAGCGTGTCAGATGCAGAGATTAAAGGTTGAAACACTGCCATGATTGCACCTGGGATAATCAAGTTAAATTCATGTTGTACTAATAAATTAATTGGATAAATGGTCAAAATAATAATCAATGCAGGAATTAATAAATTAAATGACTCACGAATCTTATCTGGCACTTGCTCTGGCATTTTAAAGCCAATGTTTTTTCGGTTAAGGAAATAAGCTAATTCTGTCACTAAAATTGAGATGATAATGGCAGTAAATATCCCTGTACCTCCTAGATATGAGGCAGGAAGTACACCCTCTTCCATCGGTGCAGAAATTAATAAAAACGTCATTAACGCTAACATACCTATTGATAAACCATCGAGTTTGTAGGTTTTTGCTAAGTTGTAAGCAATACAAGTACAGATATAACAGGACATAATGCCCATCGTCATATGGAAAGGTGTCATGATTTCACCAAAGTACTGCTTAGATAACCCCAGCCACCATTGGCCAAAACCAAAAGTGGTTTCCGGTGAAAATGGTGGGAAAGCAAAAACGAGTAGGAATGAGCCTACAATCATAAAAGGCATCGCACCAATAAACCCGTCACGGATAGCGCAAATATGTCTTTGAGAAGCAAATTTTCCAGCGATCGGCGTTAACGTGTTTTCTAAAAATTCAAAAAATTTGTTAGACATTTTATAGCCCTCTTTAATTAATCATCGCTAATGCGTCAGCTAAGATTTTTTCGCCTTTCATCATGCCGTAATCCATTTGATTAATTACCGCAATCGGCTTACCTGCTTGATCAGCCTTAACCTTAAAATCATTTAATTTATATTTAATTTGAGGGCCCAATAAAAAACAATCGTATTCCGTTACATGTGAATCAAACTCTTCTAAACCAACAGCATCAATTTGGACTGCAATGCCTTTGTTAGTAGCAGACTCACGCATTTTTTTAACAACCATACTGGTTGACATACCAGCAGCACAGCAAAGTAGAATTTTAGTCATAATATTTACCTTTAGTTGAATGTTTATTTTAAGAATTAGTTATCATGTTTATGCTCACAACCCAATGTAACCGGTTACAGAAACCGATTACAGTAAGCGGTTACATTTTTGTGACTAAGTTCGTTTTATTTTAAGTAATTATTTATTTTTTAGTAATTTGTGGATTTTTAGAAGATCTATCACAGAATAGTGGGCAAGGTATGTGCTTGTTTCCCAGCACAAGCAATGTCGATTTGTAGTCCTCACTCTTTCGACTATTTTTTTAGTGTTTAGAAAAATGGCGTTAGCTATTAAATATAAAATAATATTTGATAGAAAGCGCCTAAAACGATCCGACAGTAGACAGTCAAACTTGAATGGCACTGTTAATCATTAAAAACCCTCAACCTATATATGATTGAGGATTTTTTATTGATGCTTAATTTGAATATGGCAGCATGACCAATATTTTATGAAGCCCAACAATAATTGAATAAATAATAAAATTATTTTTCCTGCTAAACACGTTAATAATACAAATAATATTTGTATGTTACACAAAAAAAGCCCCGATATACGGGGCTTCATGAGAGTTAATGAACAACTAGAAACTAGCTAAAACACTATTCTATATTTTGTACCTGCTCGCGCATTTGTTCAATCAAAACTTTACATTCAACTGCTGCTGCAGTGATGTCTGTGTTGATTGCTTTTGAACCTAGCGTATTGGCTTCACGGTTAAACTCTTGCATCATGAAGTCTAAACGACGGCCTACTGCACCGCCCTTCTTGAGAACATTACGCGCTTCTGATATGTGAGAATCTAAACGGTCTAGTTCTTCTGCTACGTCTGATTTTTGTGCTAATAATACGAGCTCTTGTTCAACACGAGTGCTGTCCAAATCGACTTTAGCATCTTCGAATTTTTTCAGAATACGCGCTTTTTGCCATGCATGTACTGCTGGCATAAATTCACGTACTTTAGCGGCTTGTTCGCTAATACCCACTAAGCGTTGGTCAATAAACACGGCTAAGTTAGCGCCCTCTGCAGCACGAGACTCAACAAATTCATTTAAAGTCGTTTGGAAACCAGCCATTAATTCAGCACTTACTGCATCAACATCTTGCTCTGGTGCTTGCATAACACCAGGCCATTTTAGAATATCAACAGGGTTAACTTGTCCTGAACCCATTTGATCAACAACCCATTGTGCATTTTGCATCAATTGCATTGCTAACTCTTGGTTCATACTTAATGAAGTACTACTCGTTGAATTTGCTTCAAAACGTAAGCTACATTCAATTTTCCCACGCTCTAGACGTTGTCGAAATGTTTCTTTTAATTTTGTTTCTAAACCACGAAATTGTTCAGGTAAACGAAAATATGTTTCAAGATAACGCTGGTTCACTGAGCGAATTTCCCAAACTGCAGTACCCCAATCACCTTTTAATTGTTTGCGTGCAAACGCCGTCATGCTGTAAATCATATTTTCCCCTTTAAATTTGAATCGAGAGTATAACTGACTACGCACTAAACATGCTACGATGTGAGTCAATTTGGAGTCTTTTTTAATGCAACAAAAAATAATTTGTCACTTGATCGCAGGTTTTTTAGGATCTGGAAAAACACATTTAATTCAACAGTTAGTTAGTTACAAGCCGGTTAATGAGCGCTGGGTTATTTTAGTTAATGAGGTAGGGCAACAAGATTATCCAATGGAGCAGCTAAAGGCACACCATGTTGCGGTGAAAACCGTGCTCGGTGGTTGTTTATGCTGTACTGCAGGTATGCCTTTTCGGGTCGCTTTAAACGACATGATTAAACAACATAGACCTGATCGTATTTTTATCGAGCCCGCTGGAGCAGGTCATTTAGATAATATTAAAACATTATTACAAGGGCAGTTTTACCAACCTATTATTCGTATTGCTGCTACGCAATGCTTATTAAATAACAAGCATTTAAACGACCCAAGTTTTACTGAGCATGAAAATTACTTGCAACTTATCGAGCAGGCTGATGCTTTGTTAGTTTACGCAGGGGAGGCCGTTATTAAGGCGAAAGAGGTGTCTAAACGCTATACCAAGCCATTAACTGTTTTACAGGGTAATAGGCAAGATGCTCATCTGTTAATAGACTCTTATTAGTACTTGGATGATAGCCTCATACTAACAGGCCCTTTTAAATTAAGGGCCCTGTGTAGATGTTGAAGTCGATTAATTAGCGATCAAACGACCTAATTCTTGACCATCTTCAATCATGCCTTGAAACTCTTCAACTAAACCATCTTTATTCAGTTGTATTGCCGCGACTAAAGGTTCAGGAAAGCGACCAACGATCATTTCTGGCGATAAGTTTGCACCCCATGCAAAACCCGCAAATACCGATAAGCGGATTAGAATAGCACCTTCTGACGGGTGTTCGAAAGATAATGGATCTAATTGCTGTTCAATGGCATCACAAAACACTGTTGAGAAGTCCCAATGTTTTGCTAACTCAGCACCCACTTGGGTGTAATCAAAACCAAATATTTCACGCTGTACAGCCAAACGAGGGTCACCAGACTCAACAGCTAGTGCCACCAAGGCACATTCATCAGGTTTTAAAATTTGCAATAATAGTTCACCGATATTATGCATCATTGCGCATGTAAAGGCGGTTTCACTATTTACTTTAGTATGTTTAGCCAACGCTTTTGCAATACTGGCAGTAGTGAAGGTATCAGTCCAAAATTTGTTTTTATCAAACCCTGGAATATCAGGAAAAGTATTAGATAAAGTCGCAGCGACAACAATACTTCTAACTTGATTAAGTCCTAAACGAATAACCGCTTGCTCAATTGATTCTACCTCTTTACCACGACGATAAGCTACAGAGTTAGCCATTCGAATGACTTTTGCACTGATTGATTGATCCATTGCTACTTTTTTAGCAATGTCTTCTACTCTTGCTTCTTGATCAGAAAAACTTTCCATTAACTCAAGTAATAAAACGGGTAAAACAGGTAATTTTTTTGCTTCATTAAAAAGTTGTTTAATTTCGAGCATAAACCACCCTTATATATTGATTGTTAGACTACCAAACATAGTTTGGATTGTTATAAAATCAAATCCTAACAGCTTGTTTCTTAAATTACTTCAAAAGTAATAGTTTTTGAATATTTAGTTTCACATGCTGAGCATCAACAATAGCGACTGCGCACAACTCAAATACCGAGCTCATAATATGAATGATTTTTATTTAATAACATTAACTTTTGTTATTTGGCATATGAAAAATAACAAAAGTTACAAAAAAGTTACTTATTAACCAGTCTATTATAATCAAAAAGACCATATTCAATAGGATCTTGCTGTAAATATAATTGGTGTAATCGGTCACTCACAGACCAGAATGCAGGATTACTTCTACGCACGCCATAACGGGTCATTAACGCTTGAAATTTTTGAATAGTATTAGCTTGAATGAATGCGCTAACAAAATGGCTTTTATCACGTGCTGATACTTTAAAAATTAAACCAGGATAAGTGCCAAGAAAGCCTTTTATTAACTCAGCCGTATCCTGCAAAGGTAATCGATTTGCTCTTTCATTCAATAAGCTAGAAACATTTTTATGTTCATTGTGACGTAATAATGTATACACCCTATCTCCCTGCTCTTGATCCTCGATAAGCACAAAGGAAACTTGAGGCAGTGCTAATACCACTTCATTATCCAATATGCTCAATCGTTTTAATTCAATATCGTCTTCTGAGATCCTATATTGTTGATTTTTTTTCTGTAGCATCGGAGCTTCATACACATATTGCTTAAGACGAGTTAATAACTCTTCTTTTGGAAATTGTGTTTCAAAATCGATACCTGAAGGGCGATTGTAAAATAAGTTTTTATCTTCTAAATAATCACTCAACTCCTTAGTCGAACCTAAATACCAGCTTGCTAAGGTCGACTTTCTAAATTCAGTAGGAATAAAAGAGATAAAGTTTGTTTCGGATTCAATGCGTAAAAAGTCCATGTACAATCGAGTGGTCAATTGATGGCCAACATTGCCATAAACGTCAAAACCAGCCACTAATAAATAGTGAATACGCTCTAAAATAGGGTAATCAATTATCCAAGCTGTTTTAGGCTGTTTGCCAACCGCGCCTTTTAACACCGTTGCACTGTCGATATGCCTAAAAATAGTCAATGCTGCGTTCTCATCACCTGACCAAATATCATCTAATGTAAGGCCTTTTTCGTGGTCCATATTTTGGTGAATATAGTTACTCTTGGCTTTAAAATACGCAGTATTCCCTTCTGCATAAGATAACCATTCTGTTAGTGACAAATTGGTACTACTTGATTCAGCAGGTAACCTTAAATTCTTAGCTTGTTCGTATACAAAGTCATCTATTCGTGGGTTTTCATTTATGTTTGGGTTAACAAAGAACACCCAGAATTTATCATTAATCACATTTACCGCAACTTGACCACGACAAACAGGACCTTTTATAAACCCGCTAATCGTGAAATGAGCCTCTTTAAGCATAAACTCATAACGCGCGCTAACAGGGATATCTTTAAATACTAAAAATGGATTAAAGTTTTGATAGTCAGGTAAAGTTTTCACTGTAAATTTCGCGCTATAGAATAATTTATCCCATTTTTTTTCTAGTTTTTGATTAAAAACATAGGGTAAATTAGTTTTAGCTAATGTGGTTGCTCTATCCAGTACCAAGCGATAATAAACACGTTCAACTTTTGGGTCGTCATAGGGGCGTCGTGTGGGAATGATTTTTACCGGTTCACCAGAAGGCGTATATGAACGGATCAATTTAAAGAAACGTGGCGGGCTTTGTGCACTGATCGGTTGTGCATCAAAATAAACATGCGCTAAAAAGAGATGTTCATAAATATAACGCGCGACTAACTGTTCTTTCAACGAGTTACCATTTAACTTTCTCTCCCAATGCTCAACTAACGCAAGATGCTGTGCTGACAGCGGTAATGGAGCTGACATTGGAGCACCTCGCCCAATCCACTGTTCCAGTGTTTTAAATTCATCATTACTTAGATTAGGTAAGCCATAGGGCATGCCTGCTAATGGAAAGTCTTCTTTATAGTCCTCTACTTGATTAATATCAGGACACTGGTCTTGACGATTTAATCCGTAATTAAATTCTGTGGGTAAAATACCTTGAGGCTGTGGATGTTGCTCTTTTTGTAATAGCAATTTGTACATAACACTACCTTGCAAGTTGGCAAGTAGTGTTTGATCTCGTTCATTTAATACGGAACTAAAGCCTTGTTTTCTCCATTCATCTGTCTCATGGGCGTCTACAAATAAACGCGAAGGTTGGGCGCCCAATAGGCGCTCGCCATTGTACACCTTATGCTTACTGGCTCCGCGATCAATACCTTCGGGCGATGACAACTTTAATTGGCAAGGTGCATCATAACAACCATGACAAACAACACATCGACTTTCAAGAATAGGCATTACCTGTTCACGATATTGCTGGGCTAAAGCATCCTCAACGGGTAACTGTCTTGGTCTTGTTTTATCGCTACCGTAATCTTTTTCGAGTTGATCCGACGCATCGGAACAAGCACTCACAAGAACGCTAGTTAGTAGGATAATTAATACTTTAAAAGTCATGAATACGTTCTCTAAAATTGTTAGTATGTGTCATTAATTGATCAAAACTGATGTTAGCAATTATCCGATCGACTAGACAGATCGGTAGATTATCAATGCTAAATAACCTCAGTTTCGGATAAGCAGAGTAGTATAACACAGCGATTTCCGCGAATATCTAGGTTAAACCATCTACCAATAGCTAGAGACAGGATACAAAGAATGAAATTTAGCCCATGCACCAGCGACTGCACTACTGACGAAGACAAATGCTACGGATGTGGCAGAAGCCGCGATGAAATACGTGAAACACAAGCGATCACGAAATTATTAGTCGAGCATTTAGTCAAATACGACTATGACGATCCTGAAAATTTTTTAGAGAATATTAAAAATAAAGTAATCAAACGCTCTACAAAAATCAAAGAAGAAAATAATGGTTAAAAAGCATAAACATCAGGTCTCACCAGAAACCCAAGATGAAGCGCTTGCGATGGCAAAGAAAGTACAGAAGCCAGGACAAACTAAAGAGCAAACTAAATTAATTGCGTTAGGGATCCAAAAAGGCATCGCTGAATATAAAAAGCTTGCCAAAAGTAAGCAACGTGAAGCAGATAAAGCTAAAAAGAAAAAAGTCTCCAACAATGAGACAGAGTCTGATATCGATAGCAATGATGATAGGCCTGCGACCTATTGGTTACCTTGGGGTTTATTAGCACTAAGTTGGATTGGGTTTATTGGTTATCATTTTTTAACACTATAAATGTAGTAAAGGAAGAATCATGGTTAAAGTAATTGTAAACGGCGCAAAAGGTCGTATGGGTGGTGAAGCAGTTAAAGCCGTTAATAATGACAGCGAATTAGAATTAGTTGCAGCGTGTGACTTTGGTGATGACTTAGCTGCATTGATTAAACAAACAGGCGCGCAGGTTGTTGTTGATTTAACAGCTGCTTCTGCAGGATTTAATAATACCCAAACGATTCTTAATGCGGGTGCTTGTCCGGTTATTGGTACCAGTGGTTTCCTTGAGCATCAAGTAGAAGAGTTGCAAGCACTTGCAAAAGAAAAGCAATTGGGTGGATTGATTGCACCTAATTTTTCACTAGGTGCGGTCTTAATGATGAAGTTTGCCGTACAAGCCGCTAAATACTTACCTGATGTAGAAGTCATTGAAGCACATAGTCCACAAAAAGAAGAAAGCCCGTCTGGTACTGGTATTCGTACTGCAGAATTAATTGCAGCTGCACGCTCCAAAGCAGCTACACCTTGTAGCGATAAAGAATTACTTGAAGGCGCACGTGGCGCTGAATTAAATGGTGTTAAATTACATTCAATTCGGTTACCGGGTGTAGTTGCACAACAAACTGTCTTTTTTGGCGGATTAAGCGAAACATTAAAAATTGAACATAATTCTCAGCATCGCGAATCTTTTATGCCAGGTATTTGTTTAGCCTGTAAAGAAGTCGTTAAACGTTCTGAGTTGGTTTATGGCTTAGAATATTTAATGGACTAAAGACACTAGATGATACCGTCTGACTTAGGCTACTCGAATGTGGCTTAGCTGAAGTAAGTGAGATAAGCCTTATAAATAATAAAAAAATGCCCTTTAAACTACTTGTTTAAAGGGTATTTTTTATTGCTAGATCCACTTTAAGTCAACATAACGTTTCTAATGTTGAAATACCGATAACGTTTGATCAACCCGTTTTGCGGTTGCTAATAACTCATCACTTTTGGTCATTAGACGATCACTCGCAAGTTCGTTCTGGCGTGCGATATTCATTATCTCTGTCGCATTGTTAGCAACTAAATCACTTTCCTGTGACTGATGGATAGTTAGGTCAGCTAATGAACGCAAGCTTTGCTTAGACTGTTCTGCTTCTTGCTGCATGTTTTCTAAAGGTACGATAATACTTTCAATTAATAACACACCTTTTTCAATCCGCGATTCACTCTCAGTAATTTCAGTTTCTACTTGATTCGTTTGTTTCTTCATGGTGCTGATCACTTCATCAATATTCATCGTCACTTCAGCAGTTCGGCTAGCTAGTACGCGCACTTCGTCAGCCACAACCGAGAAACCTCGACCAAATTCTCCTGCACGTGCAGCTTCAATAGAAGCATTTAACGCCAGCAAGTTAGTTTGGTCGGCAATTTCTCGAATATGATTAATCGCATTAGAAACTTGAAGTGAACTCTCACTAAGTCGGGCGACTGAAGCGGTAGATTGCGAAATAGAAACGGCAATATCTTTAATGGAGTGGCTAGCCTCAGTGACCGATTTCACTCCTTGCTCAGAAAGTTGCTGCGTTTTCTCAGCTTGTGATTCGATCTGTTTCACATCTTCTGAGGTTTGTTTAATACCTACGGATAAAGAAACAATACTGTCATTGATGTGACCTGAACGCTGATATTGCTCAGTCAGTGCACTTTTCATATCGGCAGCTTGTAATAAAATATCGTTAGCATTGTCATGCACCAATTTTGCATCACTATCAACATCAGAGATCATCGATTTGAGCTGATTTTGCATATGCGACATACTTGATAATAAATGACCAAATTCATTGTTATCTCCCTGCGGGATCGACTTTGAAAGGTCTCCGGCAGCAATACTGGCAATAGCGGTTACCGATTGATTTAAAGGTAAGGTAACGCTACTGATAATTTTGTAAGTCATCAACACTCCAACCAATAATGCTGCACCACCTAATAGCAACATAATAAATAGCGCATTCTCAGTCATCGTTAAGATGCTCTCTTGGCGGTCATTCATCGATTGTTGTTGTTTTTGTTTAAACGATGACATTGCTGATAATAAGGCATTAAGCGCATCACGTGTTGAGCCCGCCATCATCGAACGAGCTTGCTCTGGGTCGCCAAACTCAATTTCATCTACCGTGGCAAAAAACTGATGGTGGTACTCTTTTCTCAGATCCATAATGGTACTGAGCGAGGTTTTATCCGTTTCTGAAATTAATAATGCTTCAATTTTTTGTATTACTTCATCTATCTGCTTATTTTTTCTATCGATATCTTTGTATACTTTGGTTCGCTGAGACTGTTCTTCTAATATAAACAGCAGTAATAAGCTCCCTGCAACACTTTCAGCCTGAATATTAACTTCTCCTGCTAACTCGGCACGCAACACATCACCTTCAACAATGTTGCGAACTTGAGAAGCCGTATGATCAAAACGAACACCAGAAAAGACTAACATGCCGAGCATAAAAATAAGAATCATTGAGTGGCTTAATATCAGTCGATATTTAATAGGCATGTTCATTCCTTAAAAAGATAAAAGTTATTTCCAACTATCAGGATAGTCTATTTAAATCAAAATGCTGAAAATTAATCATTAGCTGATCAATATCGACTCAGGTTTTATATTAATGAATATTCAGGCTTGATATGGCTTTATGGCGGCCATATAGAAAATAGATAAATACGAGAGGAATGGACAAGTAATACAGCGTTTGCAATTGATTTACAGCGTTATCTTCAAGAGGAACAAATAATGCAATTAAGCTGAAAAACAAGATCAACATAAATTGCGAGTAATAACTTTTACAAATGATGTAATAAGTGGGTTGATGTTGACGAGCAATATCATAAAAGCGCTTATTAAACGCAAGTCGGAAAAAGTTACTCAAAAAGGCCACTAATAATAAGCCTATATACAACATTACATTATTTATATCTTGGCTTAGCTCCGCTCTAATAAACCAAGAACAGGCATATCCAATAACGGCAAAGCTATAGATTAGCTGAGTATTTACACGATCAATCTGTTTTTTTATAAAGAAAAAAATCAGTGCTAATAACAAACTCAGTGCCACAATAATTAAACCTAACCGCATTACATTAGCTTGCGTCAGCAAATAAATCGTTAACACCCAAAAATAACTTTCTAAAAATAGAAATAAACCATCAACGACAAAAATAAGTGCCGATTTATTCGTGTCTTTGAATTGAATTATTTGTTTTAACGTAAATGCGGGGACTTGCTTTAAGGAATATAGCTGACGGTTACTTTGTAGACTTTTATTAACCCAATAAAAACCTATTAATGATAAGACAAAAGATAGGGTTAGCAAACCAGCAAAATAGGCCATGCCAAGCAAATAACTACCCACTAACACGCCAATTTTTAATGCAAAAACGACAAGTATTTGAAAGTTACCAAACGTATTGCCTGTATTTTTATCTTCCGTAATAGCTTGAAATAAAAGACGCTGAGTGGACCAATAAAAGCAGCCCGCCATGCCATTAATGAATGCACCCAACGTCACCAGTAAGCTTTGTTGATCCCACACTAATAGCGCAACAAAACACCCCTGAAAAATAAACGAGCAGCTTATTAGCTTACGCCACTGGTGCTGTGCACGTAATCTATCCCAGTAATATAATGCGCATAAAAATCCCACCGAGGTCAGCGCCACAAAATACGCAATATCACTAATGGTTAAGCCTTTATCCCATAAAATAACAGGAATGAATAAAGGCAATAACCCTAATAAAAAGGAATGAAAACCAGTAAATAGATAAAATGTTCGTGCTAAAGACGACATTTAAAAGGTATCAGACTGTTTAATCTCTAGCGCATCTAATTGAGAGAATTGTTCACTTAAGTCCTCGGCCTTACCATACCGAGGATAAGCATGCATTTTTAAATAAGGGCGCGAATTGACTTCAAGGAAAATACACTTCTGTTGGCGGTAATCGTATTCAATTCCCTTTTCTAAAATCACATCAATACCTAAAATATTGGCATCAAATAAAGTCAGCACTTGTTTAAATAATTGATTATTAGCTTCAGGTAGTAACTGTTTATTAATCACTTCCACCACACCGCCCGGTGCTAATGAGATGCGATAAAATAAAGTAACACGTTGCTCTGCAGCAGGCACAGACTCAAAGTTTAAACCTTGTTTCGCTAAAAAACCTTTAGTTTGCACGCTTTCTTTTAGCGGGTAAATAACCGGGTATAGCTGCATTTGTTCACGAATTGCATTTTCTTTTTGCATTAACTCACGAATAGTCGACGTACCGTCGCCTTTGACTGCAGGAGCGTAGCGTTGTAATACAGAGACTATTTCGCCGTTAGCGACAACAACTCGATAGTTACTACCCTCAAGGTATTGCTCAACAACCGTAAATGGCCACCAAAGTTTAGCTAAAAAAATAGCTTTCCATAATTCTTTGTAATCGCGAATGGGAAAATGACTGCCTCGAGAAAAGCCACTCACATTAGGTTTAATCACAAGCGGAAAGCCATGTTCCTTAGCGAAACGTATTGCCGCAAAAGGGTTTAAAAAGATCAAACCTTGCGCATGAGGGATGTTACCCTGCTTAAATTTATCACGCGCTTGCTCTTTACTACGGCAGCCTCTTCGTACTTCTAAGCTATTATAATTACTGCAACCACCCATGAATTTTTTGCTGATCCATGCATATATTATTTTTTTAAGGTTCATTAAGAAAGCTCTTTTTTTGTACTTGATTTCAATAATCGAGCACATTGTAATTTTTGAAAGAAAACCGATTTTATAGCTTGAGAAGCTGGAATGTCTTTAGTCACTAAAGCCAATTGCTTCATGCTTGAAAATACAAACTTTAACTGCGACTTAAAACTCAGCTCATCCGTTAATAAGATGAGCGGCATAGGCACATAAACATTAATTTCAACAATAGAAAATTGCCCATCAAGTAATGCTTCTACCGAGTCAGCTCTAGCGCAATAACGTGCAATTCTAAAAGGCCCTATTGCAGCAAACATCGATTCTATTTTTTGTACTTGATGTGTATTTAATAACGGCATACAAGATTTATAAAAAGTATCCTTATTATAAATACCATTAACAGGCATCTCATCATCACTGTTATTGCAGGTTTCAGTGACCGAAATAATAGCAGCTGAATGATTGGTTTTAGCGCCAGGGATATAAAATATCTCAAACTCACGCTTACCTTTTGCCGCTGCTTGTATTAAGTAACGAGGACCATTTTCTGTACGCTGCTCACGGTGTTCTTTCAAGGCTTGCTGATTATCAACACGACAAACGCCCTGTGAGTTCTGCCCCCATTCCGGTTTAAGGAATACGGGGTATTGCTCTGGTTGTTTATTACCTTGATCAACAAACTGTGTGAGTCGCCATTTTTCAGGTATCAACAGGTCCATATCTAATTTAGAAAAGAGATGGCGATGCTCATTAAAATAATTAGCATTGAGTTGAAAGTACTTCCACGGCGCGATCAAAAATCGACAGCACCATAAAATATAAGAAAGTACCAGCAGTATACGTATTAACAATGTGGTCCCTTATTGAGTTATTTTACTTTTATAATCACGGTAATTAGCCACAAAAAGAACAAAACCTAATATTAAAATAGAAACAGCAGCATAAAATAAACTACCACCATCACTCTGTCCTTCATGAATAACTTCAATACCTAATGGGGTAAATAAGTGGAAGAAAGCAGCGCCCCCCATGACACCCGAGGCCATCAATCCGCCAAGCGCATGTAATAAACTTCTGCTAGGTGCACATTGTAATAGTTTAATTTTTTTCAGTAACCAAAAAACAACCGGTAATAATAAAATAACTGAAGTAACCAGCTCAACAAAACCAACTGCATATGAGCCATAGTTTGCAAACCATGTGCCTATCGAGTCCCCTAGAATACCTTGCATCCAAGCACCAATCATTCCGAAAATATGTTGTGTATCAGGATGTAATGTAAACTTGTAGGGTAGCGATAATAAAAAAACTTTAGCTATCCACAGTACAACTATCCAGCTAAAAACAGGTAAAATTCTCATTATTATTCCTTGTCCAATTTAGCCCAGTTAAGATCGGCTTGTTTAATAAATTTATCTTTATCAGCAGCCCATGAATCTTGCACAGACTGATCATAATTTAAATACAGTTTATCATTATAAACGGTCCAAAATGGTGGGTTGCCCGGTGCAGTTTCATTGCCTGCTATCGCCCATGCACAATAACCACCATATTGTGGTGCATACTTTTCTGGATCACTTTTAAACAAAGCTAAATTTTCTTGGCTTGAAAAGTACCAATCCGCGCCTTTATATTCAAGCTGGTACTTACTGCTGCCTTCTACCGGTTTTTGCTCAGTAAAATAAGCAACAACATCATACCCAGATACCGCTTTATTACTAAAGAATCCAGTATGTATTGCATCAGCAGCATTCGCACTTTGAAAAAGAGCAAAGCTCATTAATATGATAACTTGTAAGATTGAGAGTATTTTTTTCATGTTCAGTTCCACCCTTTTAAAAATAATATAATCTACAAGACCTGAAAGACCCTAATTTTATTGCTTCTTTTATTAAAAAAATACAAATTATATAAATGCATGCATGAAAAGGTAAAAATTTATGGATTTTTCGAACATTAATTTAATTATCTATAGGTATTAATCAATATATTAATCAACACCTTAACACCAAAAACAACAATCAATAGTTTTTCTAAAAGTAACAGAAAAAAAAAGCCCACTTAATTGCTTAAGTGGGCTTTCGAGTCATAAACGCTATGTTATGTTTAAATTAATATTACACTTATAACACTGATAACTTATCTTTCATTTCTTGGTGTTTAGCTAACATAGTTGTACTCGGCGCAGCTGTCATTAAACTAGCTACCACGATTGATATAGTAGCAAAAATAATACCAGGGACAATCTCGTAAACGTCAAACCAACCGCCACTTAATTGTTTCCAGACCACAATTGTTACACCACCTACAACAATACCCGCTAGCGCGCCTAAACGATTCATGCGAGACCAGAATAAACTTAATACAATCACAGGACCAAATGCGGCACCAAAACCAGCCCATGCATATGACACTAAACCAAGTACTGAGCTTTCAGGGTTAAAGGCTAAAGCTAATGCAATAAGCGATAAACCAACGACACCTAAGCGCCCAACTAATACTATTTTTTCAGAGCTAGCTTCAGGATTAATATGCTGTTTATAGAAATCCTCCGCCAATGCAGAAGAAGAAACAAGTAACTGTGAATCCGCTGTACTCATAATAGCCGCTAGGATCGCCGCTAATAAAATACCCGCAATCACAGGGTGGAACATACCATTCACTAGAATCATAAAGATAGTTTCGCTATCTTCTAATACACCACCTAAATTCGCATCCACGTAGGTGATCCCAATCAAACCAACAGCAATAGCACCCATAATTGAAAGTGCAGTCCAAATCACTGAAATACGACGAGCGGTAGTTAACGATTTATTACTACTTGCTGCTTGGAAACGCGCTAAAATATGAGGTTGTCCAAAGTAACCTAAGCCCCATGCAACTAGTGAAATAATAGCGATGGCACTCATTGGTGTACCATCATTGTTAGTAAAAGCATCTAACAATTCAGGGTTCTTAGCCGTTAATGTTGCCGCTAAATCACTTACCGATCCATCTAGTGCAAGAATAGGCACCAGCAGTAATGCGGCAGCCATCAATAGACCTTGCACTAAATCAGTCCAAGATACCGCTAAGAAACCACCAAACAAGGTATAAGAAACAACACAAACCGTACCGATAATTACAGCGAGCTGATAGTTGAGGTCAAAAACAGTTTGGAATAACTTACCGCCAGCTACTAAACCCGCGCTGGTGTAAAAAAGGAAAAATAGCAGAATAAAAAACGCAGACATCGTTTGTAATAATTTACTTTTATCTTCAAAGCGGCGCGCAAAATAATCTGGTAAGGTTAATGAATCATTAGTAATAATGGTGTAGGTACGTAAACGCTTTGAACAAATAAGCCAATTTAACCAACTACCCACTAATAAACCACCAGCTAACCAAAGAGAGCCGTAACCAGCCACTAATGCATACCCAGGTAAACCTAACAACAACCAACCACTCATGTCAGATGCACCAGCAGATATTGCCGTTGGCCAAGGTCCGAGTTGACGTCCACCTAAAAAATAATCCGAAGAATTAACTGTTTTTCGAAAAGCCCAATAACCAATCCCCATCATCATCGCTAAATAAAGGATGAAGGTTCCAATCACTGCAAAATTTTGTTCTATCATAAGATTTAAACTCCTTAACACTTCCTGTGATAATTTGTATTTCCAAACAACTATCATTCCTTAAATGTTGTTTATAACAATACCTTAACAAATTAGCCTGTGAATAATTTACTTTAGTGAATTTAAACTCAGATTTAAGTAAAAATCAGCTCCTTGAAAGTTTTTTTTGTGATCTTGCGCAGATAATATAAAAATAATTTATTCAAACATATCATTATAAAATTAAACAATATGCTTGAAAAATAAGCATATTAATAGCGATAAACCATTCCCGTTGAAATAATAACGCCTTTGCTATCATAGAAAGCTATATCTGAATTTTCTTGATTATATCCAAGCATCATGGTCCAGCTCCAATGCTGCCAATCAAATGGACGCTGATAGGAATAAAGACTGAAAATGCCTGCATGTGTTAAATCTTGCTTATCATTAAAAATAGGATTTTCTTGTTTATAAAGACGCACACCGGCATTAATAGTGGTGATTAAAGTATGTCTTTGCTTGAATAATAAAAGCGACAGTTGACCCGTATATTGATCATAACTATTTGCATCCCCATCGGCATTTCGATTGGTATATTGAAAAGCCGGCTTCAGTAATACACCCTGAGATATAGGAAATGAGCTTCCTACCTCAACACGTTGATATAAGCTATCACGTTTTAACAACGCTATTTCAGAGGTATCACTTAATTGGCTCTGACCACTTAATTCATCGTCGATACTACTGCTTGCTATCGCGTATTTAAAAGTGAGCCCAGTACCTAAAATATTATCAACAGCAATTCGAGCACCACCTACTTTTTGATCAGTGCTTTGCCTTTTTGTATTAGTAACAAAAGGGTCTTCCCAAGTTTCATTGAATAAAGATAATTTAGGAAAAACGGCAACCGTTAATTTACTTTGATCTGCAAACTGATGAATCATGCCAAGTTCATATTGGAATTTTGCAGTACTAACTTGTTCCCGACTATTACCTAGATAGAATTGGGTGTTAAGGTTTTCTAAGGTGTATTGGATCCGCCCTAATGGATACACAAGTACTGATGAGTTAGATTGGCCACTATTATTTAAATCGTTAGTGATTTCATTATCATGATCAGTATCAAACTGTGATTCTCCTACGCTGTAGCCAGCATTAACGCTTAATGTAAACTCCCAGCCCGCTTCTTTACTGAGTGGTTGAGCGACAACAGAACAACTTATAAAAATACCCGCGGTTAAACCGCCTATTGCTTTTAACATTATCTTTACCCCTATTTAAGTGTTTGCTTACTGTACTGCTTTATTAATATGTTTACCTGTTGCAATAAAACCAATACGTAATTTTTTTTAAATTAGCTCTTTTTTCATTACTTTAAAGAATCAAAACATGATCATGACGAAGTTATTTGATTAAGGGGGCAAGCATTTTTTCTAATCCATTTAATTTTACTTCGTACATTAACGCCAACTGCTCACCTAATTTACCTTCTGGAAAGCCTTTACCGTGAAACCACACTAAATAAGGCTCAGGTAAATGAATTAGCTTACGGCCTGCGTATTTACCAAATGGCATGGTTTGATTAATTGCATCACTTAATGCACGAGGGTTATCTAACATATTATTCCTTTGAGCAGGTGTTGACTAAGGTAATGAGTTGTTTTAATTTTAATTCAATCTCTGAAGCACTGATCTTAAAGCCAATATTTAGGCGAAAGCAATGCTTATATAAACCCAACGTACTAAAGCTTTCACCAATGCGTACATCTAATTGCTTTTCAATCGCTAGCTTTCTTAATCTAAACGTATTTAAATTGTTCACTTCAATCCATAAAACAAACCCACCAGCCGGTTGACTTATCTTACTATTAAGCGGCAAATTTTGTTGTAAATAGGTAGTAAACTGCAATGTTTGTTGAGCGAGGTGTAAGCGTATCTTTTTGAGATGGTTAAGGTAATCACCACGTTGAATAAAATCTGCTATTGCGAGTTGTAAAGGCGAAGTAATACCTTGATTCGCAAATAATCGTTGTTGTAAATAAGCTTGCAAATAACGACCTGGTAAACACCACCCTAACCGGTAACCAGCCGCAATAGTTTTAGAAATAGATCCACACCATAGGATATACCCCTCTGTGTCCCAATGCTTTGCAGGCAAAGGAAGAACTTTTTTATAACCCAATTCGAGATACACATCATCTTCAATAATAGGAATTTTATAATGAGTCGCCAGCTCAACTAACCTTTGCTTTTGCAATGGTGTCATTGAGGTTCCCTGTGGATTCATATGTGAAGTGCAAAATAATCCCGCCTTTATTGACCCTAAATGCATTTGTTTCTGTAACTGATCAAGGTCTATCCCCTCTTGTACAGAAGGGATCTCAACAACTCGACGCTTCATAACGCCTAATAATTCCAATAAACCTGAGAAACAAGGCGAACTAATTGCGACGGCATCTCCCTCTTCAGTGATTATTTCAATTGCACTGCGTATTGCATCCATGCAACCGTGAGTGATCACACAATCTTCAGCAGAAAAATGAAAATCGATTCTTTTGAAATGATCACTTAAGCTTTCTCGCAATACCGGTTCTCCCTGCGGAGCAGGATAGTGACTGAGATGATTGCCTTGACGTTTCATTGCTCGCCGAAAAGATCCCTGTAATTTATCGATAGGAATTAACCCAGGATCGTAACGTGCAATACCTAAGGGGCAAGGATCAACAAAAGGATTATAGATAGCAGGTAACTGCGGTTTAGTAATGCTACTCGTAAAAGATACAAAACTCGGCCTAGATGACTGGTCCATTAATGGTGATTGCTGCGCAACATAATATCCCGACTGAGCTTTAGCCACCAACCAGCCTAATGATTCAAGGTGCTGGTAACAGTTTAAAGCCGTCGTCATACTCACATTGTGCAACTGTTTGAATTTACGTAATGACGGCATTTTAGCATGCAATGCTAATTGCCCAGATTCGATCTGCTGCACACACTGTGTTGCTAATTGTATATAACGCATAAAACTGTACCGCCCATAAAATTGAAATTTGTATCTGTTATCTTTTTTAGTTTGTTTGATAATAGTCACAAGCGCAAGCACACCTCATTTAAAATAAAGGGTCGATGATGAAAAAAAATGATTTGATACTAGGTATCTTAGTAATGATTGTCTGGGGATTAAATTTCTCTGTAATCAAATTGGGTGTCAGTGAAATTGATCCTTTATTATTAACCGCATTAAGGTTCACACTAGCAACATTACCGGCTATATTTTTTGTTAAAAAACCAAATGTTTCATGGTGGTATCTGATCATTTATGGATGGTTATTCGCAATTGGTATTTGGGGTATGGCAACATGGTCTATCGAAGCGGGTTTAAGTGCTGGTATGGCATCTGTATTGCTACAAATGAATGTAGTATTCGGTTTATTCTTAGGTTATTTTTTACTAAAAGAACCGCTGCCAATTAATAAAGTCATTGGCAGTGGTATTGCTTTAGCAGGGTTATTATTAAGCTTAACCGTCACTGACGGTTCAGTAACTCAACTAGGGTTAATGTTAATATTATTCGCTGCTATATCGTGGAGTTTAGCGAGCATCACAGTCAAAAAAGCGGCAACCAAACAAATCTTTGCCTTTAGTTTATGGGCGATGGCTTTTGCACCTGCTCCTTTGTTTCTTATCGTCTATTTACAATCAGGTAGCGATGTTTTTGTACAACTGCCAGAACAACTCAATGAACGGGTCATTTTCTCTGTATTATTTCAAGCGTATCCGGTTACTTTATTAGGGTATTGGATTTGGAATCGTTTATTAGTGACTTATCCATTAACAACGGTTGCTCCCCTCACTTTATTAGTGCCCGTGTTTGGATTATTAGGGGGGGTATTGTTTTACCAAGAGACGGTAGGTCTGATTAAGTTGATTGCTTTTTTATGTGTGATCAGCGGAATTTTAATTAGTTTTGTTAATACTAAATTGATCACTAAACTGAAATCGCGATACATTTGAGTTACTTAACCTCAACCCGGGGTAATAAATACAAAATTAATATCATAATCAATTAGTTATAATTTCTCACAATACAGTTTTGTGTAGTTCAAGGCAAATCAGCATAGCAATAACTGATTATTGATAGCTGATTTAACACAGAAATACACGGAAATAGCTGCGCTGTATCGGTTGGATGATCCCGAGCTGAGGTTGCTTATTAAAGTAGTGAGTTGAAACAGAATATTGAAGCATTTTACTGACTAAAATATACGACCAGTGGGATAACACTTTTATCAACGTCTGATGCATTAAAGAATTAACGGATTTACTATAAAAAACAGGTAAACTAGATCCGCTTTATCACCTTAATAATATGACAGAGATACTTTATGCCCTACCAAGCTGCTATTTTCGATATGGATGGTCTATTACTGGATACTGAACGAGTTTGCATGCAAGCCTTCGAAAAGGCCTGCCAACAGTTATCACTGCCTTTTGTGAAAAACGCTTACTTAAAAATTATTGGTCGTAATGCTCAAGGTATTGAAGCAGCTATCATGTCGCATTATGCACAGTATATTGAGTATGCACCATTACGTAAGGCTTGGATGGATGGTTATTGGCCGATTGTTGAGCACCAAGCTATTCCGGTTAAATCAGGTGTGATCAATTTGCTTGAATGGTTTAAATCACAAAATATCCCTGTTGCCGTCGCCACATCAACACATAATAAATTAGCGGCAACAAAATTAAAGTTGGCGGGACTTGATCATTATTTTCAACATATTAGTAGTGGTTGCGAAGTTACTCGTGGTAAACCTGATCCCGAGATATTCTTACTCGCTGCACAACGCTTAAATGTTGCCCCTGAGCAATGTTTAGCCTTTGAAGATTCAAGTAATGGTGTTATCTCTGCCATAGCCGCAAAAATGCAAGTCTTTCAGGTACCTGATCTGGTTATTCCAGATCAACAAGTGATTGCATTAGGTCACCATATAGCATCTTCACTAGATCATGTGTTAACGCACCTTAAACAGCAAAACAACAAGTAAATACTTAACCTTTTTTGTTTTTGTTAACGCACATCAATACTCATTGATGTGCGTTGCTTTTTATCTAAAGCGACATTTTAATCCACAGCTATTTTTTGATCTACAAAGATAAGCTCTTGAGTGGCGAAACCATACTTAGCAGCAGTATTAATAAAGTCCTGTTTCACGGTATCACTCACTTGCGGAGTTCGTGACAACAACCATAAATAATCATGATTATAACTACTGATAAAAGCATATTGATAGTCCACTTTATCCATTTTAAAGATAATATAAGACCCGTAAAATGGACCAAAAAAAGAAACTTTTAAATGCCCTGTATTTTTATCATCAACAAAATAAGCCTTTCCAACCGCTTCTTGCCATTCCTTATCTTCTTTGGAGTAGCCTCTATTAATGACTTTAATACCGCCATCTTCACGCATTGAGTAAGTCGCAGAGACTTGATCCAGACCTCGTTCAAAAGAATGGTCTAAACGCGCTATTTCATACCAAGTACCTAAATAACGCTCACTTTCAAAGTGTTTAACTGCCTGCATACCTTCGGGTACGCCAGTACATGCTGTTTGTAACAAAATAGCCGTCAGTAATAATAAAACTTTCATTTTGATCCCTCATTTACGCTCGTTTTTGTAGCTAAGGATGAGCCACATAAAACAGTCTGGTGTTATACGCCATTAAAGTAAACAAAGATCATTCAGTATTTTAGTAGATGAATTTTCTCCCCGCTGTTATGACAGGTCACGATTACGAAGGCGAATAAATTCACGCGGCGTAATGCCACTCCAACGCTTAAAAGCACGTACAAAGTTATTAGGATGTGTATACATCAGCTTTTCCGCTAATATTTCATATTCATGCACATTTTGATCAATAAGTTCACAAGCCTGCTGAAAACGGACCTCATCGAAAACCTGGCGCAAAGACGAGCCCTGCCCCTGCAGTTTTCTTTTTAAAGTACGAACACTTATATCTAATGAAGCAGAAATATTCTCCGCTAACCAATCCTGACCAAAATACCCCTGTTTTAATAAAAGCTTGAAGGCTTGTAAAAAATCATTAGGTATAGGGTCAATCTCAGCTAACTGCGGTAAATCAATAGCTGGGTTGTGTTTATTTAATAAACGTCGATCTATCGCGATTGCCGAATAGCTGTGCCCTAATTTAATATCGGTACCTTTAAAGAATCGAGAGTGTTCAATTCCAACTGCCTCTGTATCTCTTAATTTAATCTGTTTAGGTTGCCAGCCATGCCCTAAATAATGTTCAACTAACAAACAGATAAAAGTGAGCACGTGCTGTTCAACTTGCCAAGCTCCTTGTTTGACATGCCGAGAGTGCGGCTGGCAGATCCAAATATTTTGCTTGTCTTCCTTTAGCAAAAAAATGTTATTACTATTGTGAAGACTAATGTGACGAGTTAATAACAGTAAAGCTTGATGAAGATTATCAGCATTCACCAAACATTTAGTAAATTCACCATACTGTGATAAATCACTTTGCTCTGTTAACCAAGTCGCCAAATGCGGCATATTGGTATAATCAGCAGCAAGCTTTAAAAAGTGCCAAATTTTCTTTTCTATAATCAGTTCGTTAGGCTGAATTGGGGTAGCAAAATATAGCCCTGCTTTTTCCAATAAAGATTCAACGGGAAGCGATAATGCGTGCAGGTTTTGAATCACTGCATTTAAGTGACTTGCTCTAATTAAATGTAGACTTGTGGGCATCTATAACACCTCATATTGATAAAATGATGTACTTACTTTTAATAAAAAAACCTAAAGTAATCAAAATAGTATATGCACAGATAAAATTTATGCGCGAAAAAATACCTCAAAAAGAGTACTTAATTCAAAGTTTTTACAAAATCAATGAGACCGATTGTTCTTCATGTATGATAATTTGTATTTTTTGTAGGAGTGTGTAGGAAAATGAGCAATATAAAACAACAACAAATAATAGAAGCTGCCTTTGCACTTTTTTATCAAAAGGGGTTTCATGCCGTTGGTATCAATGAAATTATCAAGCAATCACAAGTTGCAAAAAAGACACTCTATAATCATTTTAAAAATAAAGATGCACTAATTCTTGCTACGTTAGAATGGCATCATCAACAAATCATAGAGCACTTACAAAAAAGTATTACCTTAGCAGTACCGGGCAAAGATAGTATCTTGGTTATTTTTGAGCAGTTAGATGCTTGGCTTAATGGGAAAGTGACACAATTACCAACCTTCAATGGTTGTTACTTCACCCAAGCACATAAAGAATTTTCTATGCTAAATCCCGAGATAACTGAATCCTGCTTACACCATAAACAAACCTTTCAGAATATTTTTAAAAAACAGGTAGAAGATTTCGAAAAAGATGCTCAAAAAAATCGTTTGATTGTTGATTTATTGACCTTATTAAAAGAAGGTGTCATTGCAAACGAACAAATATTCCAACAAAAATATAGCGCTCAGCAGGCCACCTTTTACATTGAAAATATGTTACGTTTCAAGCGTTAGTATAAGTACGCCCTAAGTAACAAGCTTACAGAGCATAGTAATTGCTAACTAATAAGTAATATAAAAATTGCTTAAATGATTTCTATTCGTATAATGCCCCGCACAATTAATGCGCTGAATTTACGTTTCAGTTAGCAAACAGAGGAATAAAAAATGCAAAATACAGTGGTTTGTGCGCTATACCGATTTGTTGATCTAGTAAATTATGAAGAGATCCAAACACCTTTACTTAACATCATGAATGCCAATCAAGTAAAAGGTACTTTGTTATTAGCAAGCGAAGGTATCAACGGCACTATTGCTGGTGATCAAGAGGGTATTGATAATGTACTTAATTGGTTAAAATCAAACCCTTCTTTAACCGATTTAACAGCAAAATTTTCATTTGATACAGAAAACCCATTTTACCGCACAAAAGTAAAACTAAAAAAAGAAATTGTAACTTTGGGTGTTGAAGGTATTGATCCGAATCGTGTCGTAGGGACTTACGTTAAACCTAAAGATTGGAATACCCTGATCAGTGATCCAGAGGTATTATTGGTCGATACTCGAAATGATTATGAAATTAGCATTGGTACTTTTAAAAATGCTGTCGATCCAAAAACAACTAATTTCCGTGAATTTCCACAATACGTTAAAGAAAATTTAGACCCTAAAAAACATAAAAAAATTGCTATGTTTTGTACCGGTGGAATTCGTTGTGAAAAATCAACTGCTTACTTAAAAGAGCAAGGTTTTGGTGAAGTTTATCACCTTGAAGGTGGTGTACTTAAATATCTTGAAGAAGTGCCAGAATCAGAAACCATGTGGGAAGGTGAGTGCTTTGTCTTTGATAATCGCGTATCAGTAAACCACCAGCTTGAAAAAGGTCAATATGACCAATGCCATGGTTGCCGTTTACCGATCACTGAAGAAGACAAAAAATCAGAAAAGTATATGCAAGGCGTAAGTTGTCATCAATGCCATGACAGTTTATCTGAGCAACAAAAATTGCGTTTTTTAGAGCGTGAAAAGCAAATTCGTCTTTCGCAGGAGCGTGGTCAAGCACATATTGGCTCGGATGCTTTAACACAATTAGAAGAAAATAGAGCAAAAAAACAAGCAGTAAAAATGCAGCAACGCTGCAGCTTATAAGATTACGATCAACAATATCAACGGCGAGTGATCGCTGTTGATATCAATTTATTCAGATTTAAAGCCCCTGCCACAATAACTCAATCACTTTCTTTTTAATATCTATCGCTTAAAAACTACGTTTTAATTAAATAGCCATAAGAAAAGCGTTTCCTCCGAGTAAACAAAGTTGATCTTTGAGTTGATACCACTCGTACTCTTTGATTTGATAGTATGTATTTTCTTTCCATTAACACGGCTCACATTGCGCAATAAACAGTCAATAAAAGTGTTATGTGAACCTAAGAATTAGTTAAAGTACAAAAAAACACACAAAGGCCCTACTAAATTATTGAAAGGTGCTAAGGTTAAATGAGTATTTTATTGAGCAACTTACAAACAATTTTAAATCAAAAAGATACATCACCATTACTGTTAATGTGCAAATCCTTAACTATCAGTAAAATAATTAAACTTTAATTAACACTTGCCGATATAGACAAATCAACCTGTACTTAAAAGTACGCTATTTACCCTCTTCAAAGCAGTGTTTAATATATATGCAACAACAAATTTCAACGTTTTTTCAATATAGTGATTATAATTTATTCATTGTTTCTACGCACAACCCAATATTAGTCATTTTATCAATATTGATCGCTATCCTTGCTTCTTTTATGGGGTTTCAAGTTGCATCTCAAGCAAAGCATACAACGCCCGCCCGTAAAAGTTTATTACTACTAATTGGCAGTATTGCTTTAGGAGGTGGTGTCTGGTCAATGCACTTTATTGGCATGCTCGCTCTGGAGTTATGTACTAGTGTTTCCTATCAGTTTGAGTTAACGACGCTCTCTATTTTACCTGCAGTAGCCGCTTCTTGGGTGGCACTTAATTTACTTACAAACCACCAAATTCAAAGGAAGCAGTTAGTCTATAGCGGTGTTCTGGTTGGTTCAGGTATTGGAACTATGCACTATGTCGGTATGGCGGCGATGGAGATGGCCCCTTTACTTCGTTATGACCTACCTTTGTTTATCCTCTCTATTATTGTCGCTATCAGCTTGGCAATATTAGCACTGTGGATAAGCTTTGGTTTAGATAAAAAGGCATCATTGCAATACAGTAAAAATACAAAACTAACCATTTCAAGTTGTGTTATGGGAGCGGCCATTGCTGGTATGCATTACACAGGTATGCTTGCAGCTCGTTTTGTATTGCCACCCGGCATCGAGCTATCACAACAAAGCAGCAATGTATCCACGTTGCTAGCACTGGGTGTCACAACCATTACCGTAGTGATCATTTTTCTAGTGTTAGGCATAAATTTAATTATTCGCTATAAAGATATTTCAGCCACTGCAACCAATAATGAAAGACGACTGCTTGCCACTATGGACACTGCTATCGATGGCATTATTACGATTGATGCTGAGCGTATTATTATTAGCGTCAATAATGCAGTATCAACATTATTAGGATGGCAACCAGAAGAGTTAATTGGCAATAATGTCAAAATGTTAGTGCCTGTACCTTTTCAGCATAATCATGATCAATATGTGGATAATTACCTACAAACTAGAGAAGCAAAAATAATCGGCAAAGGCCGTGAAGTAGAAGCGCTTTGTAAAAGCGGTGAAAAAATCCCAGTACGTTTAGGAATTGGGCATGTAGAACTGAATAACCAACATATGTTCGTGGCCTTTATTTCTGACTTACGTGAGCGTAAAGCCATGGAAAACACACTGCGAAAAAAAGAATCTAAGATCCGTTCCTTGGTCACTAATATTCCCGGTATTGCTTATCGTTGTATCGATAGGCCGGGTTGGCCAAATATTTTTATTAATGATGAAGTTGAAAAAATATTGGGTTACCCAGCTGAAGACTTCTTATTACCTTACCCTAAACGTAGTATTGCAGACTTTGTACATCCAGAAGATATGCCAACTATCGCACAGACCAATTTTCGTCACGAAAACGGTTTTCAGCTTGAATTTAGGGTCATTGACCGTAACAGCAAAGTAAAATGGGTACTGGGTCACGGTCGCTCATCAAAGGATGAAAACTCAGAAGATTATTTTCTTGATGGTTTCATCATGGACATTACAGACCGTAAAAAAATGGAATCAGCTTTAATTGCAGAAAAAGAAAAAGCTGAGCAAGCCGCGGCAACTAGAGCTGCTTTTTTAGCCAATATGAGCCATGAAATTCGCACTCCAATGAATGCCATTATTGGTTTTAGTGATATTTTATTGGATGAAGAACTCAGTATTCATCAAAGAAAACAACTCAATACTATTAATCAATCAGCTAAGTCCTTATTGCATATTCTAAATGACATTTTGGATAGTGCGAAACTGGATAAAGGTAAATTTCAGCTCGAATATCGGGATTTTTCGCTAGTCGAAGAAGTCGATTCAGTGGTATCAACATTATGGTTGCAAGCCCAACATAAAAATTTAGATATTAATCTTAATATAGAAAAAAATATTCAACGCTTCTACCATGGTGCACCTGATCGACTAAGGCAAGTACTCACTAACCTGGTTGGAAATGCAATCAAATTCACCGAACAAGGGCATGTTGATATTGCTATAAAAAGTGAAGCTGATGGTTTTTTAACCTTTGCTATTACAGACACTGGCATCGGTATGACTCAGCAACAACTAGCCGCTATTTTTGATGCATTTGCACAAGCAGATGAATCCATGAGTCGCCGTTTTGGAGGCACCGGGTTAGGTACCACTATCAGCAAACAGCTAGTTGAATTAATGGGAGGCACAATTTCGGTGAGTAGCGAGTTTGGCAAAGGCTCTACTTTTACTTTTACGCTTCCTGTAAAAATTGCGATAGCATCTACAGCAGCAGACAAAAAACAAGATCAAGTTCTCCTACCACAACTGAGTGTATTGATTGTCGATGATATTGAGCAAAATATTGATTTATTAAGCTTGATCTTAAAACGACACGGACATGTAATTTCCGTTGCAAGAAATGGTGAGCAAGCACTATTAAAAATGGAAAGTGAAGGGTTTGATGTCGTCTTGATGGATATACAAATGCCAGTAATGGACGGTTTGACAGCAACAGAACAAAGACGAACCTATGAAGCAGAAAATGGGCTGGCACGATTACCAATCATAGCCTTAACAGCGAGTGTGCTGCCTCAAGATAAAAAATCTGCACAACTTGCAGGAATGGATGGTTTTGCCAGCAAACCCATCGATATTCGGCAGTTAATAGGTGAAATTGCGAAGACTATTATTATTGAGCAAGTAGACACTTCACCCAAACAGCCAGTTTCAACACAAAAAGCAACGATTGACCTTGAGAAGGGCATTGATTTGTGGGGATCGAAAACAACTTTATTTCATGAAATCATAAACTTTTTAAACAAGTCAGAACATGAACTCTGTTCACTAGTGTCATTAGTACAAAGTAATGATTGGTCCAAGCTAGAAGATATTGCACATAAATATAAGGGTGTTGCTGGTAATTTAGCACTGAATCAACTGATGCTTGCGTTTACTGAGTTAGAGCAAATAACCCGTAAACACAAACAAAGCGATGCTTTATTATTGATTGAGGCGGTTCAAGATGAAGTTGATGCCATTAGTAAATGCGCGCAGAAAATGAGCAGTAAAACGCATAAAAAAGTACAAAGTAAACTTAAGGCAATATCTAAAGAACAGTTGCTTAATACTTTATTAACCTTACAGAAATACGTTACCAATAATGAATTCGATGATGACTTATTAGATACACTTCAAGCCAATGCTTCGGGCTACGATAAACAAGTTACGCCTATCATCATTGCATGTAATGACTTTGATTTTGATTTAGCTTCAAGCCATATCAAGGCGTTTATCGACTCGTTACGATCCAATATTTAAATGATTAATAGGTGAATTGAATGCCAAATAGTAAACAGAATGTGCTTGTTATCGATGACGAGCCTATTAACTTAAAAGTATTGAACAATATCCTGAAGGATACCTATAAACTGACTTTTGCAAAAAGTGGTGCGGAAGCATTACGCTTAATAGAAAAAGAACAACCTGATTTAATATTACTTGATGTAATGATGCCAGAAATGACAGGCTATCAGGTATGTGAGCACTTAAAACAAACTACTTTATATAAGTCTATTCCTATTATTTTTGTCACTGCTTTAAACGATGCCGTTGATGAAGCCAAAGGTTTGAATATGGGGGCTGTAGACTATATTTCAAAACCTGTAACACCTGCGGTAGTGAAAGCTCGTGTAAGAACACACCTATCATTGGTTGATGTTAATGAATTAAAGCGTACTCGATTACAAATAATACAACGTTTAGGTCGAGCTGCAGAATACAAAGATAATGAAACAGGTATGCATGTAATGCGCATGAGCCATTACTCTAAAATAATTTCTTTGGCTTATGGCCATTCAATGAAAGAAGCGGATGCTTTATTTCATGCCGCACCGATGCATGATATTGGAAAAATAGGCATTCCTGACAGCATCATGCTTAAACCGGGTAAATTAACTAGCGAAGAATTCAGCATCATGCAAAAACATCCGGAAATAGGCGCTGAAATACTCGGAGAGTCTGATTCTGACTTAATTGAGTTAGCTAAAGTCGTCTCTATGACACACCATGAAAAGTGGGATGGAACGGGTTATCCTAAGCAATTAAAGGGAGAAAATATTCCTATTGAAGGACGTATTGTCGCCCTAGCAGATGTTTTTGATGCGTTAACCAGTGTGCGCCCTTATAAAGAGGCTTGGACGGTTGAAAAAGCTGTTGAGTTTATTACTTCGCAAAAAAACAAACACTTTGACCCAGAGCTGGTTGATTTATTTGTAAGTGAGCTGGACAAAATTGTAGAGATAAAAAACCGCTGGAAAGATTAATAATGAAAGCCAGGTGATAAGTGATAGCGCGTTTCAGCCCTAACAATAAAGCTCGTTACACGTGGTTATTATTTAAAAAATAATCGAACAATAAACAGACTTCATGAACAAAATAGGCGATAATCCGCGCTTACAAAATTTCAGGTGCTCAAAAATCCACCAGCCTAGCACCCATTTATAAAAATATAGTTTCAGGAAATTTATTTATGTCCCAAGTTGGCACTCTTTTTATTGTATCTGCCCCAAGTGGCGCAGGGAAATCTAGCCTTATTAAGGCTTTATTAGCAGAAAATAGCGATCACCCTGCTCAAG
>Ga0316197_10000042_pt1 | contig 116931 bp, 96 predicted proteins | sample OudBiesiAoxic_MG_FD_204939 | JGI IMG/M metagenome (GOLD analysis project Ga0316197, IMG submission 204939) | Coastal sediment microbial communities from Oude Bieten Haven, Netherlands - site A oxic | ecosystem: Environmental > Aquatic > Marine > Coastal > Sediment | place: Netherlands...
CTCTGTTTGAATAAGAGTCGTAAAATTCAAAGCGCAATACCAAGTACGGGTCGTTAGCTCAGTTGGTAGAGCAGTTGGCTTTTAACCAATTGGTCGAAGGTTCGAATCCTTCACGACCCACCACTTTCTTTAAGTGGCTAAACAATAAAGGAAGGTTGGAAAGATGTTGGCTCAGTTGATGCTTTATAATAAGAGCGCAGTTGGCTTTACTCTTAACTACCACATTGGTCGAAGGTTCGAATCCTTCACGACCCACCACTTCTTTGAAAGTGTACGATACTCTGTTTGAATAAGAGTCGTAAAATTCAAAGCGCAATACCAAGTACGGGTCGTTAGCTCAGTTGGTAGAGCAGTTGGCTTTTAACCAATTGGTCGAAGGTTCGAATCCTTCACGACCCACCACTTTGGTGGCATCCCTCAGTTTGATTCAATTAATTCAACCTTGCTACACACTCCTCCAACACAACTACTCTTAGTCGTTAGATTCAAAGCGCAATACCAAGTACGGGTCGTTAGCTCAGTTGACTCTTTCAAATACAACAGGCAGTTGGCTTTGCATTTTTTAACCAATTGGTCGAAGGTTAAAGTCAGTTGACTTTGTAACCCTCCCATCACTTACTCTGATTGTTTCTATCTTTTTTTGAGTGTCAATGATCTATTAGCATCCCCTGTAATACTTTTGGTTGATAGACGTTTTGCTAATGTTGCTCACTTGTTAACTCCGTCATATTAATTTTGATAATAATATAATGATGAGGGAGTGAAACAATGAAACATGCAAACTTAAGCCTTGTAGCCGTTGCGACTATGTTGGCTGTAAGTGTGAATGCACAAGCTGGAGATACAGAATTCAAATTTGGTGGATATGTAAAAACGGACGTCATGTTCAGTGATTACAGTAATGGTGCCCCAGATTCTGGAAACCTATCGAGGCAGTTCTATGTCCCTGGCACCATTTATGGTGTCACTGGTAACGGTGAGCAAGTTGTCGATTTTCAGGCTCGCGAGTCACGTTTTAACTTTAAAACCAGTACAGATCTCGGTGGCCATAAGTTGAGTGGATTTATCGAACTTGATTTTATGACTCATGCAGATGGTAATGAGCGTGTTTCAAATAGTTATTCTCCTCGTATTCGGCATGCCATTGTTAGCTTCGATAATTGGACTGTGGGTCAGACCTGGAGTACGTTCCAAAACCCAGGTGCGCTTCCAGAGAACTTAGATTTTGTCGGCGCGGCGGAAGGTACGCCGTTTGTTCGTCAGTCTTTGGTTCGTTATACCAATGGTGGTTTCCAGTTTGCTGTAGAGAATCCTGAGACGACGGTTACTCCGTATGGTGGCGGCTCCCGTATTACTAGTGGCAGTGGCATGGTGCCCGATTTTGTTGCCCGCTATAATTTTAAAACAGAAGGTGGTGCTAAGTTCACCGTTGCAGGTTTAGCAAGGCAGCTAAACATTGAGAAAGGTGACTTAGATACTCAGGAGATGGGTTACGGTGTCAGCTTTACCGGTGTCATTCCGGTTGGTAGTGATGATATTAAGCTTTCAGCGACAGTTGGTGATGGTATGGGCCGCTATATGGCTCTTAATTATGCTAATGCTGGTGTATTAAATGATAAGGGTGATATTGAGACCATTAGCTCCTACGGTGGTTTTGCCTCATATCGTCATTGGTGGAATGATAAGTGGCGCTCGAGTTTCACAGTTTCAGGTTTTAAAGCCGATAATGATGTGGCGTTAACCGGTGGCGGAGTGAACGAAGAGTCGTATTCTGGTTATGTGAACTTACTCTATTCACCAGTTAAGCCTCTGACCGTCGGTGTTGAGTATATGTATGCAGAAAACACCAAGCAAAACGGAGATAGCGGCGAGTTGAATCGAGTGATTTTCTCGGTAAAATATGTGCTTTAAGTAAAATTGTCCATTAAAAAAGGAGGCTTAGGCCTCCTTTTTATTTAACCACTCCAATCAGCTTTGCTATTGAAGTCATTGGTAGATCTACCACATTATGCTGATTGCGTAAGAAGCTGATTTTCTCTCACAAATTGTTCGAATTCGGTGCAGCCGCCTACGTGCTCTTTATCGACGAAAATCTGCGGAACAGTCTCTACGGGCTTACCTACCGTTTTTTCCAGATCAGCCTTGCTGATCCCTTCGGCATGGATATCGACATACTTGAATTTAAAGTCTTCTCGAGCTTCAACAAGTTGTTCTGAAAGTTGTACCGCTCTAACACAGTATGGGCAGCCTGGACGGCCAAAAATTACGACAAACATATTTGCTCCTGAGAATTTATACCCGTACTTTATACCACAGGAGGGGAATATTTGCATATTCTCTAATGATTAAACTTATTCTCAACTTGATAACGGCCGTGATAATCAAAGAATGTTTCAACTAAATCCCATCGTTTTTTGTTCTGTTTAAGGAGCAACAGGTCGGGTTTTCTGAATTGATGCGCCGCCGCTACGATCTGGTCTGCATTTTTGTATTGGTCGTGTTTCAATCCCGGAGTTCGGGTATGCGTCAGAACGAAGAGGGCGTAGAAGGCACGGATTTGTGCCTTAGACTGTAAACTGAAGTGTTGACAGTAGTCATTACCATCGATATCTATGTAACGGACCTTTAATTTTTCTGCTTCATTTTCAAGTAACATCGTCTGGCATTTAAACAGGTGGTGATGTTTTTGCTGTAACACTTCTTTTAATCGTTTATCGGGATCGATTAACGTCGAATCGCATTGGTGACAAATTTTTGCTGCAATATCATTTTCTTCACCACAATTAGGGCAAGACTTAGAGCGGAATCGAAAGTCACATTGAGTTTTGTCTCGGCCATGTTCAACGAGTGCCTGACACCGTCTTCCGAAGTGTTCAATGATGTCGCCATCATCGTCGACAAGTCCCCAGAATATATTGGCAAAGCCACAAACGGGGCAGTGTACTTGCACGGGGACACTCTTGCTATTGGGCTTATTTTGTCCCACTTCTGGAAAAAACAGATCGTAACCATTAGCTGCATAATCGATAACCAGACACTCATCTTTTCCCTCACAAATCCTAAGTCCTCTGCCGACCATCTGTTGAAATAAGCTGACCGAGGCGGTAGGCCGTAAAATGGCAATAAGATCCACATGAGGAGCATCGAAACCTGTGGTCAGTACGGCGACATTGACGAGATACTTTATTTTCCTGCCCTTGAAGTCACTGATAATTTCGTCTCTGTCGGCAGTGTTAGTATTGGCAGTGATGAGGGCCGCGGTCTCGTGCACTAAATGTTGCATTATCTCTTGTGCATGGCGAACGGTGGCGGCAAAAATAATGACCCCCTGTCTGCTGGCACCAATCTCAATAAGTTGCTTAACAATGGCTGTCGTGGCTCGTCCACAGTGGCTGAGTAGATCATTGACCTCTTTTTCCTGATACTCTCCACTGGGTGACGCTTTTAACTCACTAAAATCATACTGTACCGATAGACCATCAAATATCTTAGGCTTACTCAGGTAACCTTGTTTAATCAACGGACGCATTGGCAGCTCAAAAATACATTGCTGAAATACCGCTTTATCGGGGTTACCAATTTTGCCGTGATAATGATGGTGATATATCCAGCCTCTATCCAGGCGGTATGGCGTTGCTGTGAGGCCTAATAGCCTTATCTTGGGGTTTTTAGCACTCAGGTGAGACAGAAGCTGCTGATATTGACTGTCAATTTCTGAGCTTACTCTGTGGCACTCGTCGATGATCACCAAAGAGAAAGCTTCATTGAATTGCTGAGGTGCTCTCACGGCTGACTGAATGCTGGCAACCACGGTTTTATTTTTAGTCGATTTTTGGTTAAGCCCGGCAGAATAGATACTCGCCTGAGCAGTGAGTAACCCCACTTTTTCGGCATTTTGAGCCACGAGTTCTTTGACATGAGTTAATACCAACACCCGGCCATTGGCTATTCGAGCTAACTCGGCAATGACAATACTTTTTCCGGATCCTGTAGGCAGGACGAGTACTGCTGAGTCTGCACTCTTTTTAAAGTGATTGACTGCCGAGTCGACGGCTTGTTGTTGGTAATCTCTTAACTGCACGTAAAGCCTAATAGGTTTAATCTTTCTGGAGTAAAGGATAACAGTGGCAAGGGTGGGGATCTATAGTGAACGTAGAAGTCTGCAGGAGCTAGTGATCTCCTTGCTCATCAAAGCAACAAGCGACGCGTAGATATATGTATTGATGGCGAGAGGTAAAAAGCCCCTTATCTATTACTGCTAATAAATAAGGGGCTAGCGGGAGCTATTTTTGACTTATTCGCTACGGTTAAGTCTTGACTCAATTAAGGTGTCGATAACTGCCGGATCGGCCAGTGTCGAAGAGTCCCCTAGATTTGTGACCTCGTTGGCGGCAATTTTACGCAGGAAGCGACGCATAATCTTACCGGAGCGAGTCTTAGGCAGACCGCCAGCCCACTGGATGAGATCTGGCGTTGCCAAAGCGCCAATTTCCTTACGTACCCACTTTCTGAGTTCCTGACGAAGCTCTTCAGTTTCGGTAGTCCCCTTAGTTAACGTGACATAGGCATAGATGCCTTGACCCTTAATATCGTGAGGGTAGCCAACAACGGCGGCTTCGGCTACGTGTTCGTGTGCCACTAATGCACTTTCGACCTCTGCGGTACCCAGGCGGTGACCCGATACGTTAATCACATCATCGACACGGCCTGTGATCCAGTAATATCCATCTTCATCACGTCGTGCACCATCGCCTGTGAAGTACATGCCACGGAACGTCTTGAAATAGGTGAGGGCAAATCTATCATGATCTCCATAAACCGTACGCATCTGCCCAGGCCAGGAATCGAGAATAACTAAGTTACCTTCGGTTGCCCCGTCGATGATATTCCCCATATTATCAACCAGAGCGGGTTGAACGCCGAAGAAAGGACGCGTCGCAGAGCCTGGTTTGGTATCGGTGGCGCCTGGTAGTGGGCTGATCAAAATGCCACCAGTTTCTGTTTGCCACCAGGTATCGACAATCGGGCAATGTTCATGACCAATCACTTCATTATACCAACGCCACGCCTCAGGGTTAATGGGTTCACCCACCGATCCCATGATGCGAAGTGAACTGCCGTCGAAATCTGCAAACTGCTCTTTACCTTCGGCCATTAATGCGCGAATTAGCGTTGGGGCAGTATAGAGGATATTAACCTTGTGACGGTCGACCATCTCACCCAGACGAGCCGGAGTCGGATAATTAGGTACGCCTTCGTGGATTAGCACGGTTGCGCCATTGGCCAGTGGGCCATAAACCATATAAGAGTGTCCGGTGATCCAGCCTACATCGGCGGTACACCAGTAAACCTCACCGTCTTTATAATCGAATACATATTCGTGTGTCATGGCCGCGTAAACCATGTAACCACCGGTAGTATGCAGCACACCTTTAGGGTTGCCGGTAGAACCTGAGGTGTAAAGTAAGAACAGCGGATCTTCAGCGCCCATCTCTTCAGGGATGCAGTGCTCGGAAGCAGTATCCATCAGTGATTCCCACTTAATATCACGACCTTCGACCCAATTTACATCACCTCCGGTACGCTCTAAAACAATCACCTTTTCTACACAGTCTACATCGGGATGAGACAAGGCCTCGTCAATGTTAGCCTTAAGCGGAATGATGCGTCCGGCGCGAACGCCTTCATCTGCAGTGATAACCACCTTAGATTTACCGTCGATAACACGTGATGCAATGGAGTCAGGTGAGAAGCCGCCAAACACAACCGAGTGGACGGCACCGATACGGGCACATGCCAGCATGACGACTGCAGCTTCAGGTACCATAGGCATATAAACGGTAACAACATCACCACGTCTTACGCCTTGGCTACGTAGTGCGTTAGCAAACTTACATACATCAGAGTGAAGTTCGCCATAAGTAATCGTACGTTGATCTTTTGCGTCATCACCTTCCCAGATAATGGCGACTTTATCACTGTGTTTCTCAAGATGTCTGTCTAAGCAGTTTGCTGAGGCATTAAGTGTGCCGTCATAGAACCAGTTAATAGAGAGATTATGATCGTCGAAAGAGGTTTTCTTGATCTTTGTATAAGGCTTAATCCAATCGATGCGTTGCCCGTGTTCTCTCCAGAAACCTTCAGGGTTAACAATCGACTCTTGATACATTTTTTTATATTGTTCTTCGTTTATATGTGCGTTTTCAGCGATTTCGCTAGAAACTTTGTAGAGAGACTGCGTGCTCATTGGGCTTCCCTTAATCTAATAATGCGTAACTGAAGTATGGAGTCTCAAGGGCTATCAGCTCTATTAGACCTTGGTCTAGTGTTAAAATTCTCTTTGTTTTTAGTCTGTTGTAAGACATTTGTCGGCTAGATTTAATTCTTTTTTTAACGCACAATGGTATAAAAAAGAGAATATTATGAATTTGACCATCTTTGTGGGCGTGATTGCAGTGCTTTATGTTTTCCTGCTCTTCCTGTTGGCTTGGGGAGCGGAGCGGTGGTTTAGTCGTATCACAAAGAGATTGCAGGTCTGGATTTATGGACTGAGTCTGGCGGTTTATTGTTCCTCCTGGAGCTTTTTGGGGACCGTTGGTCAATCTGCGCAAGATCTTTGGTCCTTTCTGCCTATTTTTATCGGCCCTATTCTCATTTTCACCGTGGGGTTTGGGTTACTTAGAAAGATGGTTATCGTTTCTAAGGCACATAACATTACCTCTGTTGCCGATTTTATTGCCGCCAGATATGGAAAATCTCAACTCTTAGCCGCCATCGTCACCTTAATTGCACTGTTCGGCATCATGCCTTATATCGCGCTGCAACTGAAAGCCATGGTGTTTAGCCTTAATCTGTTTCAACCCGATGACTCCCCCTTCGATGGTGCGAAAGTCTCCTTAATCATTACCGCGGTACTGGCTATGTTTGCCATTTTGTTTGGCACCCGAAAGCTGGATGCTACCGAGCATAACCCCGGTATGATGCTGGCGATCGCCTTCGAGTCTTTGGTCAAATTGGCCGCCTTCCTTATCGTAGGGATAGTGATTAGTTTTGGTTTCTTCGATGGCTTTGGTGATATCTGGCAACAGGCCAGTGAGCGAAACCTGATCAGTCAACCGGTATTGCGGGTCGAGTCTTTAATGCCACAACTTCTGGTCGGCATAGCCGCTTTCCTGTGTATGCCCCGCCAGTTTCATGTGATGATGGTCGAGTGTAATGACGAGAAAACCTTACTCAAGGCTCGTTGGCTATTTCCACTGTACCTGCTGCTCTTTGGTCTGTTTGTCGCGCCTCTGGCATTAGCCGGAAAATTAATTCTGGGTGATAGTGTCGCTGCCGATACCTATGTAATAAACCTGCCGCTGGCACTGGACCAGCCCGTCTTGGCCATTATCGCTTTACTCGGAACTCTGTCTGCTGCAACGGGTATGGTTATTGTTGCCGTGGTAACCATCAGTGTGATGGTCAGTAATGAGTGGCTTGTACCGGTCATGCTACGTAGTGGTAAGATTAAAGAGAAGAATTTCAGTCAGTTTTCTCAATTTCTGCTCAATGCCAGACGTCTCTCTATCATCATAATATTAGGTTTAGGCTATTTCAGTTATCTTTCATTTATTGATAGTGATTCACTCTCTGGACTTGGAATGTTGTCCTTTGGTGCTTTTGCTCAACTCGCTCCAGCGTTAATTGGTGGCATGTACTGGAAAAATGGTAATCGCTCGGGTGTCTTATTAGGTCTGGCTGTTGGCTTTGGACTCTGGTGTTATATCTTGTTAAAAGGTGCAAGTGATGCATCTGGTGTCTTTAATAATGATTTTGGCTTGCTGGAAGCGATAACCCCTAATGTTCGCGATATTTTAACGGCGCTATTGGCGAATCTGGCCTGTTATGTTCTTGGATCGATCTGGTTCCGAGCCGGTGTAGCAGAGCGGATGCAAGCCAGTGCATTTGTCTCGCCGGGTGAGTTAAAGAGCAATACCAATCGCAAAGGTTCGCCGGTTTCACAGCAAGATTTGTTGATCCTTGCCAGTCGCTTCGTGAGTCCCACGCGTGCTTATGAAAGCTTTTCACGATTTTCAGATGAAGCGGTAAAGAGCGACAGTTGGCACAAAGCGGCACCGCCTGAGCTCATCGCACATACAGAACATATGTTGGCGGGGGTTTTAGGCGGCTCCAGTGCTTCGTTGGTGATGGATTCTGTGCAGCAGGGGCGTGATTTAGCACTAGATGAAGTATTTAGCCTGGTGGATGAAGCCTCTTCAAAAATTATTCTGAGCCAGGATATGCTCAGAGGGGCGATTGAACATGCTTACGAAGGCATGAGTGTGGTCGATAAGGATCTGAATTTGGTTGCTTGGAATCATAAGTATTCTGAGTTGTATCAATATCCTGAGTCATTTTTGAAAGAAGGTATGCCGATCAGTGATGTCGTGCGCTTTAATGCCGCACGTGGATTTTGTGGTGCCGGAGACGTTGAGGCAAAAGTACAAAAGCGTGTTCAACATATGCGAAATGGTACGCCTCATGTTTCAGAGCGTGAACGAAAAGATGGCAAGGTGATCAAGATCCAGGGGAATCCAATGCCAGGTGGTGGCTTTGTGATGACCTTTACCGATATTACCCAATATCGTGAACATGCCAAAGCCTTACAAGAGGTGAATGATACCTTAGAAGCCAGAGTGAAAGAGCGTACCTATGAACTGGCCATGTTAAACAGTCAGCTGTTAGAGTCGAAGGCACAGGAAGAGATGGCTAACGCATCTAAGAGTAAGTTTCTGGCCGCAGTGGGTCACGATCTGATGCAACCCCTCAATGCTGCCCGGTTATTCACGGCTTCTTTATCTCAATATCCCAACTTAGATCAAGAAGGTAAGAAGACGCTGTCCCATGTGAATAGCTCCTTGAAGATCGCCGGAGAGTTGCTCACCGATCTTCTCGATATCTCTAAGTTAGACTCGGGGATGGTCGAGGTGAACAGGCGCGACTTTGCGGTGTCAGAGTTGCTCGATGGTCTGTCCGTTGAGTTTGATGCTATGGCCAAAGACAGCCAAATCAAGTTCAGTATGGTGCCATGTAGTGCAACCATCAATTCAGATTTAAGCCTGTTACGACGAGTGCTACAGAATTTTTTAACCAATGCTTATCGATATGCACGCGGAAATCGGGTGTTGTTTGGTTGTCGTTACCGAGGCGATGAGCTCGAGATCCAGGTGCTGGATACCGGTTGTGGCATTGATGAAAAAGAGACCCTGGAGATATTCAAAGAATTTAAACGCTTAGATAACCCAACTAGTAAAAGTGTGAGTGGTTTAGGCTTGGGCCTTGCGATTGCGGATAGGATCAGCCGGGTACTGGAACATAAGATCCATGTATCGTCTGTGTTGGGTCGTGGGTCTGTTTTCTCTATTCGTGTGCCGCTGGGTCAAACGGTGAAAGAGGCCCAACCTAAGAAAGTCTCTACCCTGCTACAGCCCTTAGCCGGTGTTAAAGTGCTGTGCATAGACAATGAAGAGGCCATCCTTGCCGGATTGGAGAGTCTGCTTAGTCGTTGGCAGTGTGAGGTGATCTGTGCAAAAGATCTTGCCGATGCGAGAATTAAATTAGGGCTTAAAGGTGTGGCACCCGATATTGTGCTGGCGGATTATCACCTGGACGATGGTCAAAATGGTGTCGATGCGATGGATGGGATCAGAGCCCTGTATGGCAGCCACCTTCCCGGCGTATTGATCACGGCAAATACCCGTAAAGATCTTATCGATGATGTACAGCAACGGGGATACCGTTATATGGCTAAGATGGTAAAGCCCGCAGCGTTAAGGGCGTTGATCTCAAGTTTGATCAGAAAATAAATGGAGTGAGATGTGAACACTGTTGTTGTAGGTAATCGAGTCGTCACGCCATCAAAAGTGGTCTGTGTGGGCAGAAATTATGTCGAGCATATCGAAGAGCTGAATAACGAGATACCCGATGATATGGTGCTTTTTATAAAGCCGAACTCAGCCATTGCCGACGAACTGATAAGCTTCCATAACGAAGCGATTCATTATGAGGCTGAGTTATGTTTTTTGGTTGAAGGTGGGGAGTTTGTTGCTGCAGGAGTTGGGCTGGATCTTACCAAGCGAGGCTTGCAGAGCAAACTCAAAGCTAAATCTCTTCCCTGGGAGCGGGCGAAATCCTTTGACGGTTCAGCCGTGATGAGTCAGTTTGTTCCAATCCAAGCTATCAGTGATGGATTAACCTTCGAGTTATCTATCAATGATGAGCCGACTCAATCCGGAAGTATTCGGTTGATGATGAATAAACCTTTGCAGATCTTAGATGAAATTCAGACATTCATGAGTCTGGAAGATGGCGATATTGTTATGACTGGGACACCGAAAGGTGTCGGTGTCATTAATGCAGGTGATTTGTTTCACCTCAAGCTTTTCGATAAAAATATTCTGCTAACCTCAGCACAATGGCATGCTAGGTAGAGCATTAGCGTTGCAGCCTGAGTGAGAGACTTTGACTGCAACACTATTTGATCATATTGATACGGCTTACATATAAAAATAATTGAAGTTATATTCATTCATGGTGACACTTTCTAGTGGTATCAGTCTCTCGTTTCTCTTGATTAGCTTATTATACTCTTGAGGGAAAAAATGCCTGAGTCTGACAATTCTCGCGTAGTGACTTGGTTCCACTTGTTCAATCAAATTTAGTATTTGAGGGATACTTTTGTTTAATTTACCACGTTCATAGCTGTCTTCCAGTGCCAGATCAAATATATCCACACCTGGCTTTTCGACATCTGTCGTAAAACCATAGCTTAGAAGAAAATTGACTGCCTCTTGAGAGTTAATAATCGCCGGAATGAAAACGTCATTCCCCCAAATGTCAGTTAAACTGAAATCAAAGTCTTCATCTAATAAAGTCTGCCAACCCTCTAGTGGAAGGTATTTAAACCTTAATAGGCTACTGGGTTGTTTAGATGAGGTTCTCCCATTCCATATGGCAGTATAATCAGTAGGGTTACTTAACATTAAACTAAACAGTGTGTCAGTCTCATCCTGAGATAACGGCACAGATGTGCTGTAGTTGAGCGCATCTTGATAAAGACCTTCCCTTAAGTATCTGATAAATGTGTTGTCAGTATCTCTAGTCGCAGGATCTGAATAATTTGGGTGACTGCTGCGCATCATATCTTGCCAAACATGGACAAGCACTGGGTCAATCTCATGAAGCATATAAGAGATATCTTTATTATTTAATAGTTTTCTAACGCTCTTAAATGCTTTTTTTCTTCCCGTAAATTTCTCGGCGGCTAACAGGTCATCTTCGATTGATTTACAAGCTTCCGAATCGTTACTAAGCTTCTCTCTTTGCATCCGTACTTTTTTTAGCGCTATTGAAACGGCTGAGTCGTCTTCCTGATTTTGCAGAATATTGCTACTGTGACTAATTAGCTCTAGTTGGTGCAAAAAGGTTTGAAGCTCCCCCTCTTCAGTACGTAAACTATCAAAGCTTCTCGTGTATGGAGCCTGAAAAATTATGGCTGGCGTTCCTATATTGGTCTGATTAGTGACACGGCCATGTGCTTTATAACCTTGCTCATGGAGGTACTGTATTGTTTGTAGATATTTTTTAGGGAATTTTTGTGAGTTATTGCCATCCACGGTGTTATAAGGCAAATTCATTATCGCTAAGTCCATAGCCGTTATAATTCCAGGTTCGTTCGTCGGTTTGACCCCTTTAGCTTTTAATGTTGTTAGCAATTCAACGTTGTACTCGCTAACAGCCAGATCTGCCAAACTATAGTAAGGCTCATATCTATTCTGATTAAAGATGGGCATATCCCCTAAAGCATCTGTATTTGTAATAAGCGCGTTTAAATACTCCATAGGCATATGGTTTCTAATTGCAGCGGCGACATCATTAACTGTAAATGACCGGCCAGAGATAGCGCTGCTAAACTCGTCGATAGTGAGTTTCTCAGCCGACAAGACAAACAGAATGGAGGGGGAGAGAACTGAGCTAGCGGTCAAGCGCATAGGGCTCTCATAGTAGGTGGTAAAATTATCACCATTATCTAGTAGGTTATAGATTTTTGATTTTATATCTTTTGTATCTAGGTTGAGCTTAATACCAAATGATATCGGAGTATCTTTAAGAGCTTTCAGTTCATCAATAATAGTTGAAATAGCTTCGTCAGAAAATCCATCAATAATGGAGATTCCTTGAAAATCTTTTAATATAGAAGAGCTTGAAGTAATGCTGTACTTCTGTTTTTCAATATTTATCTGCGCCTGAACTAGAAGTTCGGTATATGAACGATAAAAAGTCTCATACTGGCTTGAGTATGCTAACAACTCTCTTGAGCTTACCCCTCGCTTTAATTCTTTCTCGAATGCTCCGATTAACAACTGATGAATGTGGTCTACTTTATTACCATGGTTGAAGCTCTTGTTTCTACATTGTTTCTCTATGGCGGCTAGTTGTGCAATTTTTTTAGTTGCAAAATTTTTTACTTCATCTTTGCTCGAATTGTTTTGAGATGTTGATTGTCTATCGATAGTATCAGCAGGCACGCTGCTAATTATTGAGGTGTCATCATTTTGGTTAAAATAAATGTATGCAACAATAATAAGGCAGGTTAGCAACAGTGCAATAGATACTTTTTTCATATATTTTTTAACGTCCTTGTTGAAAATTTTGTAGCTGAATATGATAGTAACTAACATCTTGATGAGATGGAACTGATTGACGATAAAATAGCTTAATTAGCTGTTATTAAAAGCCATTTGAAAGAATGATTTTTAAGGACCTAGCTTTGATGTAGTCGCAATATTACAACACAATCTTCTCTAACTGATGAAGTGAGGTAACTGTCAGTATTGGGTTTCGGACACCAAGCTTACGGAAAATCTCTGTCGTATGGGCCTTAATTCTGGCTAACTTTGTAGTGCCTAGGTTTTCAGTGTGCCCTCTAACTAAACTTCTCAACGTGACCCATTAGCTTCTATCTCCGATCTACTATTTACTAAAAATTTCATCACTCATCAGTGACACTCCTCCTTATAAAAATAGACACTTTCCTTTTATCCTTAAACGGAAATAAGATAATGATTGCTCAATTGTCATTGACGACAATGTATCCATCTATATACTCAAAAATTGAAAATGTAAAAAATATAAAACAACAAATCATTTTATTGAACATTGATGGAGCCTATTTTATGTCGGAGAAACGCTGTGATTCCTACTATAACGCGACGATTATTGATGAAACCCAATATCCCAGATTGGAAAGCGATATTCGTGTCGATGTCGTTATTGTTGGTGGCGGTTTTACCGGGGTCTCGACGGCCGTCGAATTGGCTGAACGGGGATTAAAAGTCGCCATCATTGAAGCCAATAAGATTGGCTGGGGGGCGACCGGGCGAAATGGCGGCCAAGTTACGGGAAGTCTATCCGGTGATGCGGCCATGATTAAACAACTTCGCAATAAGCTAGGTACACAGGCGGAAAACTTTATCTGGGATCTGCGTTGGCGGGGCCATGAGATCATTAAAAATCGTGTCAATAAATATGGGATTGATTGCGATCTTAAATTTGGTCATCTGCATACCGCCTACAAGCCAAATCACATGCAGGAGATGCAAGAGACTTTTGATGAAGGTGTACGGCGCGGAATGGGCAGTGAACTGACATTATTGTCTAAGCAGGATATTCCGGAGTATTTAGATACTCCTCTTTATCACGGCGGCCTGCTGAATAAGCGTAATATGCACCTCCACTCTGTGAATTTGTGTCTCGGAGAGGCGAGGGCAGCGCAAAAGCATGGGGCGATGATATTTGAAGATTCACCGGTACTGGATATCTGTGATGGTGCCTTACCTGTAGTAAATACAGCTCATGGTTCAATAACAGCCAATAGCGTATTAATAGCGGGTAATGCATATCATAAGCTGGCCAGGAAGAAGCTCAGTGGCATGCTGTTTCCAGCGTCTTTAGGCAATTGTGCCACGGTAAAGCTTTCACCTGATGTAGCCAAAGCATTAAACCCTCATGATGTCGCGGTTTACGATAGCCGCTTTGTGCTGGATTACTTTAGAATGACTGCTGATAACCGCTTAATGTTTGGTGGCGGGACCAATTATTCAGGACGCGACTCAAAGAATGTTGCGCAGGAATTGCGCCCAGCTATCGAGCGCACCTTTCCACGGTTAAAAGGGGTAGATATCGAGTTTGAGTGGACGGGGATGGCAGGAATTGTTGTGAATCGAATTCCTCAACTTGGGAAGGTGTCACCCAATGTATTTTATTGCCAAGGCTATTCGGGTCATGGAGTCGCCACCTCTCACATCATGGGAGAGATAATGGCAAACGCCATCATCGGGCAATTGACAGAGTTTGATCTGTTTGCCGACATGAAGCAGATAAGGTTACCCGTTGGTGAATGGCTGGGAAATCAAGGCATGGCAATGGGCATGCTGTATTATCGAATGATGGAGAGTTTCAGATGATATCTTGCTTTATACTGATTGGTATTACCTTGGGTTGAGCCGATTGCTTGAGTGGCTAGTCTCATAAATCAAAAGCCGAACTGATGTTCGGCTTTTAGTCATGTGACTCGCTTCATTTGAACTGGATTATAGCTCGACTTTTTCCATCTCTAATTGCTGAAGTGAGATAACAGCCTGAGTGCGGTTACGCACCCCAAGCTTACGGAAAATAGCTGTGGCATGGGCTTTAATCGTGGCCTCAGAAACACCGAGATCATAGGCTATTTGCTTATTTAGCAAACCTTCGGCAAACATCTGTAACACCTTATATTGCTGAGGCGTGAGATCGGCCAATTTACTGGCCACAAGATCCGTTGCATCTTCCTCTATTGACTGCAGTTCCACATTCGCAGGCAACCAGATATCCCCTTCAAGCACCGCTGCTAATGCCGAGGCCAATGTCTCCATGGAAGCCGATTTTGGAATGAACCCTGCGCTGCCATAGTGAACGGCTCGACTGATGGTAATGTTGTCCTCATGGGCCGAGATAACCACAACAGGGAGATCCGGGTAATGAGTGCGAAGATGAATTAATGTTGAATAGCCATGGGAACCGGGCATCTGCAGATCCAGCATGACCAGATCGAATTCAACATCATCCTTCTCAAGTTGACTCTGTAATGCTTCGGCGCTGTCAGCTTCAAACCAGCGGGTGTCAGTAAAGGATCCAGCTAATGCTTGGCGTAGGGCATTTCTGAATAGCGGGTGATCATCTGCAATGATTATATTTAAGTTTTCTAGCTTCATGGCTTTTATGTTTGTGTTAGTTGCACGTGAAGATTAATTCAATGTAACAGAAAAAGGAGAGGGGATCCTATTGGTTTGTGAGAAAGGGAGAAAATTTTGCTTTAAAATTCGGTTTGCTAGACTTAAGTCTAGTAACCATCTAGGCTGAAAATTGAGTAGGGAACTCAATGTTTAAAGAGGCAATAGCAGCCGGTGAGAATGACTGCTATTGCCATGTATGAATTACTCTTGTGTCCAAACCTTCGTTGGCTGTCTGTTATCGTCGACGGCGACAAAGGTGAAAACACCTCGTATGGCATGCTCTCGATGATCTTTGTACATATCTTCGACAAAGATATTGACCTCAACCTTCAGGGATGTGTTACCGACATGGATAACATTGGCGATGATCTCTGCGAGGCTGCCAGCCGGAATCGCCTTCTTAAAGTCAATTCTGTCCGAGCTGACAGTAACCAATGCTTTACGGCAAAAGCGGGTGGCTGCGATAAACGCTGTTTCATCCATCCAGGCTAGCGCTTCTCCACCGAATAGGGTGTTGTGGTGGTTAGTGATAGAGGGAAATATGGCTTTGATGACCCTGGCTTCTGAATGCTTTATACGTTCGTTGATAGCGTCGGAGTGTGCAGCAGGTGTTTGGGTGAGTGGCATACGGCAACCTAAGGTTATGCAATGTTAAATGTGGCGAGTAAGGGATACTCATCGTCGATAAATATTGAGCTAAATGGATAATTAGCCTTACTTAATCATTATGAAGAGTAAGACATGTGTGATGTCAGGCGGAGTTTCGAACATGCCATTATGTTGGTGCTCAGCTCGCAAAAGCTGATCTTCACAAAAAGGCTTCACGTTATAAAACGGTGAAGCCTATGACATGGGAGGTAAAAACCGTCAGGAACGGTTGTTTTACTACTGATTAAGTCTGTTGATTCTTTCCCGTGAAGCTTTAGCGAGATCGCGGAGCAGTTTTTCAGAGTCTTTCCAGTTCAGACATGCATCGGTAATACTCTTACCGTAGACAAGTTCCTTTCCGGCAATGACCTTCTGGCTACCCTCTTCGATAAAGCTTTCGGCCATGATGCCAGCGATAGCAGTCGAACCTTCGCTCATCTGCTTCATGATGCTGTCTGCAACGGCTAACTGTTGCTCATGCTTCTTCTGACTATTACCGTGACTGAAGTCGATTACCATGCGATGAGATACACCGACACTTTCAAGCTTTTCAGCTGCGGCATCGATATCTTCTGCATGATAATTTGGCTGTTTACCACCCCGTAGAATGATGTGACCATAAGGGTTACCTGTGGTGCGATATACCGCCATAGCGCCATCTTTATCCGGTGAATAGAAGATGTGAGGCTCTTTTGCAGCACGTACGGCATCGATGGCAATATTGATATTGCCGTCAGTACCATTTTTAAAGCCAACCGGGCAAGAGAGTGCAGAAGCCATCTCACGATGGATTTGACTCTCTGTGGTACGAGCACCTACTGCCCCCCAAGTGATAAGATCGGCAATATACTGTCCGTTCACCATATCTAAGAATTCAGTGGCGATAGGTAATTTGAGTTCGGTGATCTCTTGCAGTAACTGACGTGCCAGACGTAAACCTTTATTGGCATTGAAGCTACCATCGAGATCCGGATCTGAGATCAAGCCTTTCCAGCCGACTGTGGTACGTGGCTTTTCAAAGTAGACGCGCATTAAGATACACAAATCGTCTTTTAATTCTTTATGCAGAACAGCCAGACGCTTTGCATAATCGATTGCAGCGCTGGTGTCATGGATAGAACAAGGGCCAACGATGACCAACAATCGTTGATCGTCTCCTTTAAGGATAGCTTCGACTTCACGTCTTTGTTGTACCAGATAATCGGCTGCATCTTGTGTTAACGGAAACTCTGAAGCCAATTTAGCGGGAGAAATAGCCTTACATAATAAAGTGGTGCGTAGTTCATCTGTTTTAATGGTCATTCAATATACCGAGCGTTCGTATGGGCATTTAGCCTTATTGCTTGCGATTATAACTAATAGTTGCGACTTGCACAGTGCCAATGATGGGAATTATCTCCCTATTTATAAGCAGCTGTGCAGTTTTTTTGACAAAAAGCCACATTTTGCACGAAAACGTGTTGGATTTTAAAACATGTGGCGTGCGAGTCCGGTGACATCCAAAATTTTTGTCGCTATCTCTTCGACCGAATGGTTGGTCGTATTGACAAAGGGGATCCGCTCACGTTTATACATCATCTCGACCTCTTTCACTTCGATACGGCATTGCCTTAATGAGGAGTAACGGCTGTTATCCATTCTGCTCTTACGTATCTCATGTAATCGTACTGGATCGATCGTTAGACCGAATAGTTTGCTCTTATTCTCTTTTAAAGCAGTGGGAAGTTTAAGGTTATCCATGTCATCTTCGACAAATGGGTAGTTGGCTGCCTTTATACCAAATTGCATCGAAAGATAGAGACTACTTGGGGTCTTGCCACACCGTGATACGCCTAAGAGGACTAAGTCGGCTTTATCTATGTTTTTTAACGTCTGGCCGTCATCGTTGTCCATGGTGTAATTGATCGCATCAATACGCGCTTCATATCCTTCATTTGCCTTGCCATGGGTACGATGAACGACCGGAGAGGCTTTCATTCCTAATTGTTGCTCTAATGGTGCGACAAAAGTGTTCAAAAAGTCGTAATCGAGTCCTTCACTGCTATAGATAATGTCCCTGATCTCGGCTTTAACGATTGAATGGAAAACTAAAGGGCGCTCACCTGTTGTAATAAAACAATCATTGATAAGTGCCTTTACATCATTAGCTCTAACTTCAGTTTCGACGAATGGAATTGTAAGTGCATCAAACTCAACGGGAAACTGAGAAAGAACGGCATGGCCAAATACTTCAGCTGTGATCGCGGTCCCATCTGAGATATAAAAGACTTTACGTAACATTTTGACCTCTTGTAGTAATAAAATTACAAATAAAATTATAGATTTACGGTTCCTGCGCTGGAGTGTAAAATGCCGCTGCCCTCCTGTGAAGGGGCCACACTGAAATAAACTTGCGGAGATAGAACTGTGCAGCAATATGTACTCTGGTATCAAGAATTAGGCATGGGTGACGTCAACAAGGTAGGCGGTAAGAATGCTTCTCTTGGTGAGATGATTAGTAACTTATCTAATGCAGGTGTTCAAGTGCCTGGCGGTTTTGCCACCACCTCGTACGCGTTCAATGAGTTTCTTGAACAAAGCGGACTTAACCAGAAGATATACGACATTCTAGATACTCTAGATGTAGATGACGTGAACGCACTCGCTACAGCCGGTGCACAGATCAGACAATGGGTAATAGACACCCCGTTCCACCCCGAATTTGAGCAAGTTGTTCGTGACTCTTACGATACTCTTTCCTCTGAAACCCAAGAAGCTTCTTTTGCTGTTCGCTCATCGGCGACGGCTGAAGATATGCCTGATGCGTCTTTCGCTGGTCAGCAAGAAACATTCCTGAACGTTAAAGGTTATGATTCTGTACTGGTTGCGATTAAGCATGTATTTGCTTCTTTGTTTAACGATCGCGCTATCTCTTACCGTGTTCACCAGGGCTACGACCATAAGGGCGTTGCACTGTCTGCTGGCGTTCAGCGTATGGTTCGCTCAGACACGGCAGCCTCAGGTGTTATGTTCACTATGGACACCGAATCAGGTAACAATGATGTGGTATTTATTACCTCTTCATTCGGTCTTGGTGAGATGGTTGTACAAGGTGCGGTTAACCCGGATGAGTTTTATGTTCATAAGCCAAGTTTAACTGCGGGCCATAAAGCGGTTGTACGTCGCAATATCGGCAGCAAGTTAATTCAGATGGTTTATTCGGACGATCTCGAACACGGTAAACAAGTTAAAATTGAAGATGTTGTAGCTGAAAAACGCCGCGAATTTTCAGTAAACGATGAAGAAGTCATGGAGCTTGCTAAGCAAGCAATGATCATCGAGCAGCACTACGGACGTCCAATGGACATCGAGTGGGCAAAAGATGGTAATGATGGCAAGCTTTATATCGTTCAAGCACGCCCAGAGACAGTTCGTTCTCGTGAAGATGTGCAGCTGATTGAGCGCTTCCATCTTAAGACTAAGAGTGACGTTCTGTGTGAAGGTCGTGCAATCGGTCATAAGGTTGGTAACGGTGTCGCTAAAGTACTGTCTTCAATTGATGATATGGATCAGATCAAAGAAGGTGACGTACTCGTTACCGATATGACTGACCCGGATTGGGAGCCTATCATGAAGCGCGCCAGCGCTATCGTCACTAACCGTGGCGGACGTACGTGTCACGCGGCGATTATCGCTCGTGAACTTGGTGTTCCTGCAGTTGTTGGTTGTGGCGACGTTACTGAGCGCATTAAGAACGGTCAGGAAGTGACAGTTTCTTGTGCCGAAGGCGACACTGGTTTTATCTACGATGGCATTCAAGATTTTGATGTTGTACGTTCTCGTGTTGATTCAATGCCTGAGCTTCCAATGAAGATCATGATGAACGTAGGTAACCCAGACAGAGCGTTTGATTTTGCCCGTCTTCCAAATGAAGGTGTTGGCCTGGCTCGTCTTGAGTTCATTATCAACCGTATGATCGGTATCCACCCTAAGGCGCTACTTGAGTTTAATCAGCAAGATGCAGCGTTGCAGGAAGAGATCCACGAGATGATCGCTGGTTATGAATCACCTGTTGAATTCTATGTTGCACGCCTTGTTGAGGGGATGGCGACCATCGCTTCTGCTTTCCATCCAAAGAAAGTGATCATTCGTATGTCTGACTTTAAGTCGAACGAATACGCTAACTTGGTCGGTGGTGACAGATACGAGCCAGAAGAAGAGAACCCTATGTTGGGCTTCCGTGGCGCGAGTCGTTATATCTCAGAATCTTTCCGTGACTGTTTTGCGCTTGAATGTGAAGCGATTAAACGTGTTCGAAATGATATGGGCTTGAAAAACGTCGAAATCATGATCCCATTCGTCCGTACGTTGGGCGAAGCCGAGCAGGTTAACGAGCTGTTAAAAGAGCAAGGTTTAGAGCGTGGTAAAGATGGTCTTCGCGTCATTATGATGTGTGAAGTGCCGTCAAATGCACTGCTTGCCGATCAGTTCCTTGAGCACTTCGATGGTTTCTCAATCGGTTCTAACGATCTGACTCAGCTAACATTAGGACTTGACCGAGATTCGGGCATCATCAGTCATCTGTTTGATGAACGTAATGAAGCTGTTAAGGCATTACTCGCGATGGCGATTAAAGCTGCCAAGGCTAAAGGCGCTTACATCGGTATCTGTGGTCAAGGTCCTTCGGACCATGCTGATTTTGCGGCTTGGTTAGTAGATCAAGGCATCGACACCGTATCACTTAACCCTGATACCGTAATCGATACCTGGCTATATCTGGGCAAGGAACACGCTCAATAATTCTTTAAATAGAAGACGTTAGTCACAAAGGCCGCTATTTAGCGGCTTTTTTTGTTAATACCCAAGTCACTTCAAAATGTTCGCTTTAGATTTTCCGAAGGGCAAGTCGAAGAGCAACATGTTTCAGTATTCTTTATTTATAAGAAAAAATATTGAATTACGACTGCATAGTCTATTTTGTTCCATACAAAATAAGACATTTCCTCCCTCCGTGGAGGTCAGATGCAGGAGGTAGGGCGAAGCACGACTATAGGGATATAGAAGGTTGAGTAACGCAGGAGCCGTTACCGAGGATGCCGGAGCCGAGAATAACTAGTACTGCTATTTCATGCTGACCACCACGGATGGTGGGAATGTCGTTAATGCACGATTATATGGATATAGGAGGTAGAGTAACGCATGGATCTGTTACCGAGGAGCAGTTAACTACCTTGAACTCTGTCACTTTTCGACATGCTGAACCCTGCATTTCGAAGTCGTTTGGGTATATACTATGAACCAGAATTTTAACAATTAAAGTAGACTGAAGCTGATATGTTACCCATCGATAAGTTACCAAAGTTATCTCATGAACAAACGCTAGAGCCCGTTTACCTTGCCTTCCTGGCAGCGCTTGAGCAAAGTGATTTCACTGGTGATATCGATAAACGTTACAGTGCGCGTTTAGCACAGGCGACGGATAACTCGGTGTATCAATTTCTTCCTCAAGCCGTTATCTACCCCAGAAGTCAGAAAGATGTGCGTTTAGTACTTATGCTGGCGACCAGTGCTGAATTTACAAAAGTCGTTTTCAGTGCTCGTGGGGGCGGAACCGGAACCAATGGCCAGGCGTTGACTCATGGATTCGTCCTGGACCTGTCTCGATATCTGAACAAGGTTATAGAGATAAACCCTGAAGAAAAGTGGGTTAGGGTCGAAGCCGGCGTGGTTAAGGATGCGCTTAATGACGCGCTGAGGCCCCATGGGTATTTCTTTAGTCCCGATCTATCAACCTCTAATAGGGCGACGATGGGGGGGATGGTTAATACCGATGCATCCGGAGCCGGTTCATTGGTTTATGGTAAAACCTCAGATCATGTCATTGGTCTCTCCAGCGTGCTATACGATGGTAGTGTGCTCGATACTTATTCCATCACGCCCAAAGAGCTCGAGAATGTTGATGCGGTGACCTCTAATCCTCTCGGTCAAACCTTACTAACGTCGATTGCCAATATTTGCAGTGAAAAACGTCCACTAATAGAATCCAGATTTCCAAAGCTTAATCGATTTTTAACGGGTTACGACCTCAAGAATGTATGGAACGATGATTTAACTGAATTTAATCTGTCGAGAATATTGACAGGCTCTGAGGGGACGCTTGCCGTTGTTACCGAAGCCAAATTGAATATTACACCGCTTCCTTCGGTACGTATGATGGTTAATATTAAATACGACTCGTTCGAATCGGCTCTGCGTCATGCACCTGAACTAGTAAAAGCCAATGCGACTGTCGTCGAGACCATAGACTCGAAAGTGCTTAATCTGGCGCAACAGGACATCATCTGGCACTCGGTGTCAGCGCTGATAAAAGATGTGCCCGGTTGTGTTATCGATGGGCTCAATATGGTGGAGTTTGCCGGAGAGCTGCAGGAGGTCGAGGCCAAAATTGCTGCATTAACCTCAGCATTAGATACACAAATTGATGAAAGCGCTGGTGGGCTGCTCGGTTATCAGGTCACTAATGATAAAAAGAGCATCAATATGATCTACGCCATGCGTAAGAAGGCCGTTGGCCTACTCGGCGCGGCGAAAGGACGAAGAAAACCGCTGGCCTTTGCAGAAGATACGGCCGTACCGCCGGAGAAACTCGCCGACTTCATCATGGAGTTCAGAGCCTTACTCGATAGCCATCAGCTTCAATATGGCATGTTTGGCCATGTTGATGCCGGTGTTCTTCATGTCAGGCCTGCACTGGATATGTGTGATATTGAGGATGAGAGACTGCTTAAAACGGTTTCGGATCAAGTGGCTGAGCTTACATTAAAATATGGCGGCTTGATGTGGGGGGAGCACGGTAAAGGTGTTCGCGGTGAATATGGCCCCTCGGTCTTTGGTGAAGAGCTCTACGGTGTTCTGGAAGAGGTTAAAGGGCTGTTTGACCCTAAGAATAAATTGAATCCGGGTAAACTGGTGGCTCCTAAGGGAACCGGCGCTCTGATTTATAATGTCGATAGTGTTAAACGCGGCAGCTTCGATCGACAAATTCCCATCGAAACCAGAGACGCTTTCCCTGATGTGATGAACTGTAACGGCAATGGGCTTTGTTTCAACTACAGCGCCTATTCACCCATGTGTCCCTCTTTTAAAGTCACTGGGGACCGCGTTCAATCTCCGAAAGGTCGAGCGGGCTTAATGCGTGAATGGTTACGCTTACTCGAAGCCGAGGGCGTCGATGTCGAGGCGCTTGCCAAGGCCAAGCCTCTGGGCTGGTTGCAGCGTACTCAAAACACACTAAAAGCGAATCGTGAGTATGATTACTCCCATGAAGTGATGGAATCATTGAAAGGGTGTTTGGCTTGTAAGGCCTGTACATCTCAATGTCCGGTTAAAGTCGATGTACCTAAGTTCAGAGCTCAATTTTTTAATATTTATTATCAAAGGTATCTGCGTCCGGCAAAAGACTATCTCGTCGCGGGAATTGAAGACAGCTTGCCGTTAATGGCAATTGCTCCAAGGTTAACCAATGCCGTTTCTCAGAATCCGGTAAGTCAGTGGGTGATAAAGAAGTCTTTGGGATATGTCGATGCGCCTGCACTATCGGTTCCAACCCTTAAGCAACGTCTCGATGGCCATGCCTGTCGTGGTTACGATCTTGAAGCGCTGCAGAGTATCCCTCAGGGGGAGCGCCAAAATTATGTGTTGGTGGTACAAGATCCCTTTAATAGCTTCTATGAAGCCGATACTGTCTATCACTTTATCAAGTTGATTGAAAAACTGGGCCTTAAGCCTGTGCTTTTACCCTTTAAGCCCAATGGTAAACCGATGCATATTAAAGGCTTCCTCAGTAAGTTTGCCAAGACGGCTCAGTCTTCGGCCGATTTCTTGACTCAGGTTTATGAGCTGAATATGCCTATGGTGGGTGTCGACCCCGCTATGGTGCTGTGTTACCGGGATGAATATCGTGAAGTGCTCGGGGACCGTTGCGGTGATTTTAATGTTAAGTTGTCTAATGAATGGCTGTTAGAGGCTATCGAGCATTGCGATGAGCTGACTGTGAATCAAGATGCTTTACATGAATTTACCTGGTTCAGCCATTGTACCGAGTCAACGGCAAAGCCTAATACCGCAGCAGAGTGGAAGAAGATTTTTAACCATTTTGGGGCAAAATTAGAGACGGTAAGTCTGGGGTGTTGTGGCATGGCGGGCACTTATGGCCATGAAGCTGAGAACCAAGAGCGATCTCGGGAACTCTTTTCCATGTCCTGGGAGCAAACGCTAAAGTCCTTACCCAGTGAGCAGGTCTTAGTCTCCGGTTACTCCTGTAGAAGTCAGGTGAAACGTTTTGGTGGTTTTAAACCCAGACATCCCGTTCAGGCGTTATTATCACTTTTATAAATCCATCGGTCTGGCTGACAGTGATATAAGCCTAGATTTTCTGCCCTAAGGAATCGATATGAGTGAAAGTTACACAGATGCCGATTGTCAGTTAGCTAAGTTGACAAAAGGGGCGTCGCTTTGCTCTGAGGAGACCCTGTTTACGATTAATGAACAGGGTGAGTGGATGTATCGAGAAGCGTTACTACCGACCAAGTTTGCTCGGCTCTTCTGCTCGATTCTGCACTGTATCGATGGCCAATATTATCTGCTCACTCCTGCTGAAAAGTTGCGGGTAACAGTTGCCGATGCGGCGTTAATCATCGTGGGTTACCAACACGAAAAGGATTCCTTTTTGCTCGACTCTGCGATTGAAACAAAGCATCAGGCGGGAAATTTGATGGCATTTGAACTCAATGATGAAGGCATTTATCTTCAATTAGAAAGAGGTATCAAAGCTAAATTAGGCCGTGCTTGCTATTACCGCTTTATTAACGAGTTCATAATTTTTGAAAATTAAACTAAATAATCAATAGTTTAATCTTTAATTAGTAATAAGTTATGACTAATGCTAGTTTCTTGCAGGCTAAGTGGTAATATTAAATCAGGTGCTGACGGATTGGAGATGCTGATTGAAACAGTATGAAAGCCTCGGGTATCTGGTGTCGCATTTGAATATTGATCTACAAAATGCATTAGATCAAAAGCTCAAACGTTACCAACTCGATATCAAACTCTGGCCGGTTCTTTTTGCCTTATGGCAAGAGGAGGGGATCACGCAGACTGAGTTATCTAAACGGTGCGACGTTGCACATTATACGATGACGCGCCTGCTTGACCAACTACAGGTACAAGGCCTGGTTACCCGACATCAAGAAGCTGACAATCGTCGTGCTTTTCACATCTTCTTGACCGATGCCGGAAAGGCGTTAGAGCAAGATCTTGTGATCGAAGCCGAGCGAGTCAACGCTAACTTTCTTGATAACCTCTTAGATGATGAACGTTTAGCCTTTATGGCCTTACTCAATAAAATTAATCGATTCCCTGAATGATCGATGAGTAAGCTTGAATCACCCGCTCTTTGCCGTTATTAAATTCAACAGATTCAATCAGAGGATCTTATGATCAAGTATCTGCCTTTACTCTTGTTATCTTTCGCCGTGAGCGCCTGCTCAATCAATATCAATAAACCCAAGTCTAAATCCGATACCTCTGCTCATTCTTCACCCGGGATCTACCTTGAAAAGTTTGAACTGGCGAATGGTGCGACATTAGTGGTGAGTGAAGGGAGGTTAGAGCCCCGCTCCATAGGAAGCATCACTGTCAAACTGTATCGTGATCTATCTGTGGGAGATTTTGCTGCCGGCGTGTCATTTCCCCGAGATGGCACCATTTTAAAGGCGATGCTAATTGAGAATGGTTCAGATAAACAGAAGCTTTCTATTACGACTGTGACGGCAGGAAGCGGTAATTACCAGGACAGTCAGCAGATCTGCATTAAAGACGATTTTATCGACCTGTGTTAACCGGAAACATCAGTTTCCCCCCCTTAGTTAAGAAGCAAGAACAGTAAACCTGAAAGTGTTAAGAAAATGGTCATATTTTGAAGTAGCTTTCTACTCTTCAGTAAATTTTCGTTGCCTTGCTTGATACTGGTGACCAGGTTGTTTTTCTTATAGATCCGGCAGACCATCTGCTCAGAAGTAGGGTCTATAAGTAATTGAAAGCGACAGGGGTTACCGTCATTTAGCTTGATTTTGTGCTCGCTGCTTTGACTGAAGTTCAGCTTTCTTGATACCACTTTTCCGTTAATGAAAACTTGCTCTAACCCGCACCAGTTGCTGGCTTGAAGTTCGATAACATCTTGGTTGAGATCATACTTGAAAGTAACCATAGCGCTTTCCTACGCGAGATAACGAGGCTCTAAGTCAAGCAGACAAATATGACATTATCCAGTCGAAAGGATTAAATTTTCGTGTCAAATATCTATCCTATTGGCTGTACAGGTAAAAAAAATTTCTAAAAAAAAGGACGAAATTAGTATTTCGTCCTTTCAGAGAGCTTTAGAAAAAGTGGGTGGTATTTTTCCTAAATATTTAGCTTTTAGCCGCTTCAATGATGTTACGTGCCATCTCATCGGCAACCGAACCTGTGGTTCGGTTCTGCTCGTCTGCCTGGGCAAATATTCTCATCAGAGTGCCGTAGATCTCTTCGACTTTTTTTGTCGATGAGGTCACATCGTAATCTTTTTCGAATGATACGTTTATAATGCCACCGGCATTGATCACATAGTCCGGCGCATACAAGATATCGAGGTCTTTGAGCTTCTCACCATGACGTGGCTCGGCTAATTGATTATTGGCACAACCGGCAACGATTGTCGCTTTAAGTTGTGGGATGGTGACATCATTAATGGTTGCACCCAATGCGCAAGGCGCATAAACGTCAACATCTTGCTTATAGATGTCTTGTGGGGCCACCACGGTAGCACCGAACTCAGTGGCTACCTTGTCTAGTGAAGACTGATGGATATCGGTAACGATTAGCTCGGCTCCCTCTTCGTGGAGGTGACGACATAGGTAATAACCGACATGGCCGACACCTTGAACTGAGATTTTGAGCCCTTTGAGTGAATCAAGGCCGCGCTGATGCTTTACGGCTGCCTTTATTCCTAAATATGTCCCCAGCGCTGTGAAAGGTGATGGGTCGCCGCTCTTACCTTCAAGACCAGCCATATATGGTGTCTCTTCATGGGCAATCATAATATCCGCAGTCGACACTCCGACATCTTCAGCCGAATAATATTTTCCACCCAGGCCGTGAATACAACGGCCGAAAGCACGAAATAGTGCTTCCCTGTTTTCTGTCTCAGGATCGGCGATGATCACAGACTTACCGCCGCCCATCTTTAATCCGGCAAGGGCATTTTTATAAGTCATGCCACGGGATAGTCTTAATACATCATTTAATGCTTCGTCGTCAGACTCGTAGTTCCACATTCTACAGCCACCAACAGCAGGCCCTAGTTTTGTATTGTGGATGGCGATAATGGCTTTTAAGCCACTTTCTTTGTCCTGACAAAATACAACCTGTTCATGTTCGTCAAAAGAGATATGATTGAATACAGCCACGTACAGTTCTCCGCTGGGGAATGAAAACGTCGAAAACATGAAATGTTCATTCGACGGCTTATTTAAATTTATTGCAGAACGATAGCATTTAGAGATACCCTCAACAAAGTAAAGATTTGGATTAATTGTGATCTGCGTGGCAATTTAGCTTTCCACTTTACGTTAACGTAAAGTTGGCTGCCGTTTCTTTGGTCAAAGGTTGGATACTTTTGGAAAGCGCTTACAGATGTACAAAATAACAATAAGATAGGAATGAAGTATGACGGAGCAAGCAGTCGATCAAACTCAAGAAATTGATCAGGAAAAGCACGAAGCGTTAAGACAAGAGTGGATCAGAGAACACTTTCAAAAAGCGAATCGTTTTCTCGCCGAAAAGGGAGTGATCCCGAGTAATGTTATTGCTGATGAAAGCCGTTATTTAGCGCCATATGTTGCAATTTGGAAAATGGAATCTAAACAGCCAAAGAAACAAACTTTTTGGGTGATGTCTGGCGATCTTCCTTCGGACTATGTCGATGTGAATGTTGCCGGAACGGCGCGTGAGGCGATTCGTCATTTCTCTATGATGTGGCAGTTGAAGGCTGAAAACTTACACAAATCAGGTGCGACCAAAGATCCTATGCAGGCAAAATTTGCACAGTTACTCGTATCACGGGCAGAAAGCCTTTACCAGATCCACAATGACGAAAAGTTATGGGCTTAATCCTGTAGTAGTACGTCGTCGTTGTTAGGTAACCAAATGGCATCGATTCGATGCCATTTTTGATCTTACCGTTGCTAACTAAACCGATCTCTCACAGCTAATACCAATCAGTATAAAGATGTGATCGCTCAGCGAGAATTTAGCGCTTATGAGGCAAGGCAACGAGTGAAGAGCATAGTTGTTCTACGGTCAAACTCGTTAACACTGCATCGAAAGCGCTAAAACTCGCCTGTTAGGCGTGTTTATGGCTTCCTACTTCTGCGTTGAACGGCCTCACAAGGGGACAACCATTCCATCGCCCATTCGCCTTGAATTAGTTGCCAAAAAACACGCTGAGTAGATCACTTTCTTATACTGATTGGTATAAAAATTAGTTCAGGTAGTAATAGCCTCTATTGAGCTGTTCCACAATAAAATGAGCTAACTCGTCAGATTGGCAGAGTGTGTTAGCCTCTCGATTGGTCATTTTCAGAGCATCTGCAATCTGGGATATTTGCCTTCTGTCACTGGATGTAAAGTTAACAATCTCACCATTAATAAAGAGTCGATTATTTACATCATCTTCGAGCAAGATAACTTTTAACCCGCCGATCCTGTGTATTTCAGCCCCCTCAGACAGTGCCGACTCTAGCTCGTCTAAAGAGTAGGGCACCTCTGGCTCTGATATATCCAGCTCGAAACGGTTTTGGCTTAACATCTGACCTAATACCGCTTGATAGTGTTCAGGTTGCTGCAATAACTCATTTAACAGGCTGAGCATCTCTTGCTGCTGCTTAACAGGCAGTGTCGCTGCTGAAGTCGGCTCTGAGCTCGACGTGAAGCGTTTAAGCCCTGTGTTGGTATCCAACAGATGATCGGCAATACCCGTTAACAGTTCTTGTTGACTCGGGGCTCTAAAGCCGATGGAATAGCTCAGGGCTGTGGTGAGCGTTTCGGCGCAATGAGGATAACCTGGTGGGATATAGAGCATATCGCCGGACTCGAGAACGACATCTATGATGGGGTCGAAATCATCGATAAGAGCGGTGTTCGTATCGCCACCGCGTGGGGAATATTGACCCTTAGCGCCCACCTTCCAACGTCTGGTGCCCTCTCCCTGTAGCAGAAAAACATCATAATTATCGATATGGGGTCCGACACCACCACCGGGAGTGGCAAAAGAGACCATAAGATCATCGAAGCGCCAATCAGGGATAAAGCGAAAAGCTTCAATCAGCGGACTCGCATCAGCATACCAATGGTTTACTGCCTGAACTAATAACTGCCAATTCTTTTCACCAAACTCACTGTAATCTTCTATGGGACCCTGAATAATATCCCAACCGTTTTCTTGAGTGACAATCACGCGAGAAGATAACTCCTCTTCACAGGCAAGACCGGCGAGTTCATCGGCACTTATCGGATCTGTAAAATTCGTGAAGGCATTTTTGATCACTAATGGCTTTTTTTGCCAGTGAGACGTTAAAAACTCAGTAATATTCAGATTAAGATTATACATAGTCACTTAATTAGGTTTTTGTCATGATTGGTATTAGCTATAAAAAAAGCGGTAAGTATCAACTTACCGCTTTTGCATAGCTAAAAGATAGCCTGCCATTAAGGCGAAGCCTATAGTTCGTCTACGAAGGCTTCTGCGCGACCGATGTAGTTAGCCGGTGTCATTTTTTTAAGTTCGATTTTGACCTCTTGTGGTAACTCAAGACCGTCGATAAAGAGGGCGAGTTGCTCACCATCGATACGCTTACCACGAGTGAGCTCTTTAAGCTTCTCATAGGGCTTCTCGATGCCATAGCGGCGCATAACGGTTTGCACAGGCTCTGCCAATACTTCCCAGTTTTTATCCAGCTCTGCACGAAGTTGTTCTTCATTGACCTGAAGCTTGCTGATCCCTTTGAGTGTCGCCTGATAGGCGATTAGCGCATGCGCCATACCAACACCTAAGTTACGAAGAACGGTTGAATCGGTAAGATCACGCTGCCAGCGAGAAACCGGAAGCTTAGACGCCAGATGCTGCATCAGTGCGTTAGCAATACCTAAGTTACCTTCCGAGTTTTCAAAATCGATAGGGTTTACTTTATGTGGCATGGTTGAAGAACCAATCTCGCCGGCAATGGTTTTTTGCTTGAAGTGACCCAGAGCAATATAGCCCCAGATATCACGATCGAAATCGATAAGGACAGTATTGAAACGCGCAACAGCATCGAAGAGCTCAGCGATATAATCGTGTGGCTCGATCTGTGTGGTGTAAGGGTTCCAGTTTAGTCCCAGGCTGGTGACAAAACGCTGTGAAAGCGTATGCCAATCAACTTCAGGGTAGGCAGACAGGTGAGCATTGTAGTTACCTACTGCACCATTTATCTTACCCATGACTTCAACAGCATTGATCTGCTTCAGTTGGCGCTCAAGGCGAATGGCAACGTTAGCCATCTCTTTACCTAAGGTAGAGGGAGAGGCGGGTTGTCCGTGGGTGCGTGACATTAAAGGCACAGAACGGTGCTCTTTAGCCAGTCCTTTAATCGCATCGATAACCTGCTGACAGTATGGGACTAATACCTGTTCACGTGCTTCACTGAGCATCAGACCATGTGACAGGTTATTGATATCTTCAGAGGTACAAGCGAAATGCACAAACTCATCGATTGCAACAAGTTCTGCATTGTTTGCGATTTGCTCTTTAATGAAGTATTCAACCGCTTTTACATCATGGTTGGTTGTTGCTTCAATCTTTTTAATGCGTAGCGCATCTTCTTCACTGAAGTTATCTTTAATTTGATCGAGAAGTGCAAGTGCGGTCTCGCTAAAGGGGGGAACTTCTTCAATTTCTGGGCAGCTGGAAAGCAGCTTCAACCAGTTTACTTCGACTTGAACACGGTACTTGGTCAGGCCGTACTCGCTGAAAATCCCTCTTAATGAGGCGGTTTTACTACCATAACGACCGTCTACGGGAGAGATAGCAGTTAGTGCGGAAAGTTCCATTTGAAGCTCCTTTATGAACTTGGCTTATTTATAGGGTGAGGCTTTTTTTTGCCGTATCGACTATTGTTTTTCTTGCGAAGACAAGGTGTCTGCGCTTGCCTCCTAATTGGCGCCACAATACTGCGCTGCGCATGGCAGACAGTAGAAGTGCACGGATTTTTTCTTGTACCTGAGATTGTTTCAGATACTCCGGATTACCCGATATTTGAATTTTTGGACCTAAGGTGCTGATAATATCGCTATAGATACCTGCAAAATTAGCGATGACCTGTTCGTCGGTGATCTCAAAGTGGTGAAGTTGACGGTGAATCTGATTGATTCTTTCCGATAATATGCTCATGGCATTGCCACGAGCCAACTTTCTCTCCAAGGCCAATATACCGACAAGGTATCGAGTGACTTCGACATCTTTATCTTTAGCATCACCGAGTTGATTGATGATGAGTTGGTAGCCTTTATTTAAGGCGACCTTGTCAGCATAAACATCTGAGGTCGTGTCTGGGTTCGTGACTAAGACTGTGTTTAAACTGGCAGCGAGACTATCCCGGTCAGTGTTTCCGTGTCTGGCTATGTGCTGCACTTGTGCTATAGCCTGCAAAATCCCTGCAAAAGCCATAGTACGTTCAATTAGCTGATCGCTCACGTGTTATTCTCTAATTAATGAATCGATGATACCGCCACCTAAGCAAAGCTCGGCATCATAAAATACCGCCGATTGACCAGGGGTTACCGCTGCTACAGGCTCATCGAATAGGACTTTTATTCTATCATCGCCTTTATAAGTTAATGTGCAGGCAACATCTCTTTGTCGGTAGCGGGTCTTGACCGTGATCTGAGCACCATCGATAGGTCCTTTTCGGTCGACCCAGTGGAGCTGATCGGCATAGAAACCCACCGACATTAATCTTGGGTGATGACCGCCCTGACCGACAACGAGTACGTTTCTGTCCATCTCTTTGTCGACGACATACCAAGGGTCGTCATTACTGTTCTTCATGCCACCTATTCCCAAGCCTTTTCGCTGACCTAAGGTGTGGTACATAAGCCCCTGGTGAGTGCCGATGACTTCACCTTCGGCTGTCTCTATGTTTCCCGGTTGCGCAGGCAGGAAGGTGCTCAGGAAATCAGTAAACTTTCGCTCACCAATAAAACAGATCCCGGTACTGTCTTTTTTATCGTGGGTAATAAGACCCATCTCTTTCGCTATCTCTCTGACTTCGCTCTTTTCGAGTTCGCCTACAGGAAAAAGTGAGCGGGAAATTTGCTCATGGCTTAAGGTATAGAGGAAGTAACTTTGGTCTTTATTACCATCTCTGCCTCGTAACATCTGGCTTTGACCGCTTTCATCGCTTCTGCGAACATAATGACCCATAGCGATATAGTCAGCATCTAAGATGTCATCAGCAAATTCGAGAAAAGCTTTAAACTTAATCTCTTTATTACAGATGATATCCGGATTGGGTGTTCTACCCGCTTTATATTCGGCTAAAAAATACTCGAACACATTGTCCCAATATTCAGAGGCGAAGTTCACTGTGTGTAGTTTTATACCCAGCTTGTCACATACCGCTTGCGCATCTTTTAGATCGTCTGCTGCGGCACAATATTCATCTGTGTCATCTTCTTCCCAGTTTTTCATGAAAAGACCTTCGACCTGATATCCCTGTTTAAGTAGCAGGTAAGCCGAAACAGATGAATCAACACCGCCAGACATGCCGACGATGACTTTTTTGTTCTTAATAGCAGTGGGTTCGATTAATGCCATAGATCCTAAAACCGTTGAATGTGTCTTCGCAGCTTATCGTCCTTGAGCACCCAGAAGAAGGTCCAAAGTGATACCGGAAATAAGCTACATTTTCGGGGGCGTATTCTATCATGCATTCTAGCCCGGGGCTAACCTCAGATGGTCCCCATTAAGCAGTTCCAGCGGATAATGAATTTTGTTACGAAAGTCATCGAGGCTGGATAACACCAGAGGGCTCCTCAGTCGCGGCTCTAAATGGCGTATCTCCTCATAGGTTAACCATAATGCCCGGTTAATGTCCGGGTCTTGAGGCTGAAGAGGGGAGAGGGTTGCTATACGCGCAAAAAAGGTAAACCTGAGAAAGGCGAGGCTATCACTGGCAGCGAATTGATAGATCCCGGTTAAGCCCTGAGGAGACACTGTCAATCCGGTCTCTTCAAAAACTTCACGTATACAAGCCATTATCAGGGTTTCATCTTTTTCAAGGTGTCCGGCTGGTTGGTTGTAGCGCTTAACCCCGTCGATGATCTCTTCGACGATAAGATATTTGTCCTGGCATTCAATAATGCACGCCACCGTGACATTGGGTTTATATCTATCGTCCACATTGTGCCCCTTAATCATGTACAAGCTTACAGATAAATAACGGTGTAAATGGCTTACCACTGTAGAGGTAAACCGGCTTGAGCTTGGTCACATATCAATACGTTGATATTGTCCGGATTGGAGTTCATTAAGACTCCATTGTCCTATTTTATAGCGAATTAATCTGAGAGTGGGGAACCCGATGTTTGCCGTCATTCTTCTCACCTGACGGTTTCGGCCTTCACAGATTTGAATTTCTAGCCAAGTCGTCGCAATACCTTTGCGCTCTCTGATAGGAGGAGTGCGCGGCCATACATCGGGTTGCGTCATTATCATGACTTTCGCCGGTAAGGTCATCCCATCTTTTAGCTCGACACCATGACGTAACTTATCTAAATCGGCTTCCGTTGGTTCACCCTCTACCTGAGCCCAATAGGTTTTGAAGGTTTTTTTCTTAGGTTCGGTGATTTTTGATTGTAACTTCCCGTCGTTGGTGAGTAAAAGCAGGCCTTCACTATCCCTGTCCAAACGCCCGGCAGCATAGACATCTGCAATGGGAATGTAGTCTTTTAAGGTTTGCCGCCCTTGCTCATCGGTGAACTGACAGAGCACATCAAATGGTTTATTAAACAGGACGATGATAGGTTCTTTTGCTCTGGGCTTGCCCGAATTCGGTTTACGAAATTTGGCTTGCTCTGGTCGTTGATGAGGGCTTTTTGATTTTTTAAATCGATTCGCCGCTCTTGCTCTGCGATCTGCTGAGGAGGGGGAACTGGCGCTTTTAGATTTTGTTTGACGAGAATTAGTGTGACTCACTTGGGCTATCTTCTGGCATAGTATGACTTAATTCATACTAGTGTACTGTGCATTGGCCATTAGTGGAATTTGAATATTGTCTGGAATGTTTTATGATGTGCGCCATAAAAGTGTGATCTGCGCCAAGTTGTTATTAAGTTTTGAGAAGTTTAACGTGGGTGGTAATGCGATATTAAGGCCTGAAAAGTTTGTATCTGGTGAGTCACAAACTCATTTGGACAAATGTCTTATGCTCTTCAGCGACCACCTTCAGCAATGATTAGCGGGCCGTTAGCAGGCTTGTATAATAACTCTTATAAGAAACTGTATTAATTAAAAAAACAGTAATAAGAATAAATTAAAATTATCATAAATTATTTATTTTACAACAATGTAGGACTAAAAATGACCGACAAATCATCAACGATTATCTATACTGAAACAGACGAAGCGCCAGCCTTAGCCACTCTGTCTTTATTACCTATTATCAAGACGTTTACTCAAGCCGCTGGTGTGAATGTTGAAACTCGTGATATCTCTCTATCGGGTCGGATTATTGCTAATTTCCCTAACAAGCTTACAGATGCACAAAAAATTTCAGATGCCTTGGGTGAATTAGGTGAACTAGTGGGTAAGCCTGATGCGAATATTATCAAGTTACCTAATATCAGCGCATCAATTCCTCAGCTAAAAGCCTGTATTTTAGAATTACAGAATAAGGGCTACGATATTCCGTCATACCCTGATGAGCCTGCAAATGCAGCCGAAAAAGCAATTCAGGCACGTTATGACAAAATTAAAGGTAGTGCGGTTAACCCCGTTCTTCGTGAAGGAAATTCGGATCGTCGCGCGCCGGGTTCAGTGAAGAAGTATGCACAAAAAAACCCACACTCTATGGGGGCCTGGAGTACAGACTCAAAATCTCATGTTGCCCATATGAGTGAAGGCGATTTTTATGGAAGCGAGCAATCATTAACACTTGATAAAGAGAGCAATGTACATATCGTGCTTGCCAAGAAAGATGGCGGAGAGCTGGTATTAAGAGAGTCTCTCTCTTTGAAGGTCGGTGAGGTTATCGATGCTTCAGTCATGAGTAAAAAATCATTGGTTGAGTTCTTCGAGCGTGAAACTCAAGACGCAAAGGCTCAGGGGGTATTGCTCTCTTTGCATCTGAAAGCGACCATGATGAAAGTCTCAGACCCGATCCTTTTTGGTCATGCCGTTAAGGTGTACTACAAAGAGTTATTCGCTAAGCATTCAGAACTGTTTGAGAAGTTGGGTGTGGATGTAAACAATGGTATCGGTGATGTCTACGCTAAGATAGCCGCACTACCAGAGGCACAAAAAGCGGAAATTGAAGCAGATATTGCCGCTATCTACCAGACTCGCCCTGAACTGGCTATGGTCGATTCTGACAAAGGGATCACCAACCTCCATGTACCTAGTGATGTGATCATCGATGCCTCTATGCCTGCAGCCATTCGCACATCAGGAATGATGTGGGGCGTAGATGGTCAACCAAAAGATACGAAGGCGATGATCCCAGATCGCTGTTATGCCGGTGTGTATCAAGAGACCATCCAATTTTGTAAAGAAAATGGTGCGTTCAATCCTTCTACCATGGGTAGTGTGCCAAATGTGGGTTTGATGGCACAAAAGGCGGAAGAATATGGCAGCCATGATAAAACGTTTGAGATCCCTTCAGCCGGTACGGTTCAAGTTATCGATAATCACGGTGATGTACTCTTGTCACATGACGTGGAAGCCGGTGATATCTGGAGAATGTGTCAGGTTAAAGATGCGCCAATTCGTGATTGGGTGAAACTCGCCGTTAAACGCTCACGCCTTTCTTCGACTCCTGCCGTGTTCTGGTTAGATAAAAATCGTGCGCATGATGCTCAAATCATTAAGAAAGTGGAACAGTATCTGCCTGAACATGACACTGAAGGGTTAGCGATCCACATCATGTCACCGGTGGAAGCGACTCGCTTTACACTACAACGTACTAAAGATGGGTTAAATACCATCTCTGTGACCGGTAATGTACTACGTGATTACCTCACCGATCTATTCCCGATCCTCGAGCTTGGAACGAGTGCAAAAATGCTCTCAATTGTTCCTTTGATGAATGGCGGTGGGTTATTCGAAACCGGTGCAGGCGGAAGTGCGCCTAAGCATGTTCAGCAAGTCGAAAAGGAAGGTCACCTGCGTTGGGATTCTCTGGGTGAGTTTTTGGCGCTGGCGGCATCGCTGGAGCATCTGAGTCAGACGACCGATAACATTAAGGCGCAGGTGTTGGCCGATACGTTAGATAGCGCGATTGGTCGGTTCCTGGACCAGAATAAGTCACCTTTACGTCGTGTGGGTCAGCTCGATAATCGAGGCAGTCATTTCTATCTGGCAATGTATTGGGCTCAAGCAGTTGCGGAGCAGAGCCAGGATGCAGAATTGAAAGCACAGTTTACCGGCCTGGCTGAATCATTGGAGAACAGTGAAACTACAATAGTCGATGAACTCAATAGTGCTCAGGGAAATGCTGTCGACCTGGGTGGTTATTATCGTCTTGATGCTGATAAAGCCGTCGCAGAGATGCGCCCAAGTCAGACATTAAACGCATTGTTTGCGGTTTAATATGATTTTTACGGCGAAGCGGTCCGCCGCTTCGTTGTTAAATCTTTTACTGACAGATATTAGATATTAGATATTAGATATTAGATATTGAGAAAATAAAAAGGCAGGGAATTTTAAATTCCCTGCCTTTTTTTCTTACATCGCACCACTTAATTTGTTGGCGAAATTGCTGACGCGTGCATACCTTTTGGACCCGCTTCTACTTCGAATTGGACTGGTTGGCCTGCTTTTAGAGTTCGATAGCCTTCCATTTCGATGGTAGAATAGTGTGCAAAAACGTCTTCACCACCAGCTTCAGGGCAGATAAACCCGAATCCTTTGGCGTTGTTGAACCATTTAACAGTTCCGTTTGCCATACTTCCACTTCCTTCTGTTGTCTACTTCCCAGTAAGATAGTAAAACTTAGTAGGCGGGGAAAATTCACCGCCTGTTGAACAGAATGAAAGCAGTATGATTGTATGTCAAGAGTAAATTAACATTTAATCAACAAATCGGTAAAAAAGTTGTATCAATCAGTGCAGGATTTATGAGATGTTGAGTTATCAATGGGAATTAAATTGTCATTGATTGGTACAAGCCAATACTAGAGGCTAATATTGAAACATGGGTAAAGCAGTAAATATCGAACATGTAGAAGAGCGTGTTGAATCGGAATTAATGCCACCTCCGATGTATAAGGTGATATTAAATAATGATGATTACACTCCGATGGATTTTGTGATTGAGGTTTTACAACTCTTTTTCAAAAAGAATGAACAGGATGCCACGGACATCATGTTGGCTATTCATAATCAGGGTAAAGGGATCTGTGGAGTATTTCCCTTCGGTATTGCAGAAACTAAGGTTGCTCAGGTAAATCAGTTTGCAAGACAAAACCAACATCCGTTACTGTGTTCTTTAGAGAAAGCCTGAATTGGGTAAATTACGTTGTAAATTTAGGGGGTGCTTATGCTAAATAAAGATCTTGAAGTCACCTTGAATCTGGCGTTTCAACAAGCCAGAGATGCCCGTCATGAATATATGACGGTTGAACATTTACTCTTAGCCCTGATTGATAACCCTGCAGCACAAGAAGCCTTGGTGGCTTGTGGGGCGAATCTTGATAAGTTAAGAGAAGATGTGTCAGGTTTTATTCAACAAACGACGCCTATTATCGCCGATCCTGAAGACGATAGAGAGACTCAGCCTACACTAGGCTTTCAGCGAGTACTGCAAAGGGCCGTTTTTCATGTTCAATCATCTGGTCGCAATGAGGTCACCGGCGCCAATGTTCTCGTTGCCATCTTCAGTGAGCAGGAATCTCAAGCTGTCTATCTCCTGCGTAATGGCGAAGTGACCCGTCTCGATGTGGTCAACTATATCTCTCATGGTGTGTCAAAAAATGAGGTGGATAGCGGTTCACAGCAGGAACAGATCGAAGATCAAACAGAGACAGAAGAAGAGAAGAGTAAACTGTCTCAGTTTGCCGACAATCTCAACGAACGTGCGCTTAACGGAAGTATCGATCCCTTAATCGGTCGAAGTGAAGAGATAGAGCGTTCCATTCAAATTCTCTGTCGCAGAAGAAAAAATAATCCCTTGTTAGTGGGGGAAGCTGGGGTGGGCAAGACAGCCATCGCTGAGGGGCTGGCGTACCGAATTGTAAAAGAGGAAGTACCTGAAATCATGAGTAAGGCAACCGTCTACTCATTAGACTTAGGTGCCCTGTTAGCCGGGACTAAATATCGCGGTGATTTTGAAAAACGGTTTAAGAGTCTACTTAAAGAGCTCGAACAGGATGAACATGCGATTTTGTTTATCGATGAGATTCATACCATCATAGGTGCCGGTGCGGCATCGGGTGGAGTGATGGATGCATCTAACCTGCTTAAGCCTTTGTTGTCCGGCGGTAAGCTGAGATGTATGGGCTCGACCACTTATCAGGAATACCAGAGTATTTTTGAGAAGGATAGGGCATTAGCCAGACGTTTCCAGAAGGTGGACATCAATGAACCTTCAGTGGCCGAAACAACCAAGATCCTTCAGGGGCTTAAATCTAAGTATGAAGAGCATCATGGGGTCAGATATACGATGGCCGCATTAAGCGTTGCGGCTAAGCTGTCTGATAAACATATTAACGACCGTCATCTTCCTGATAAAGCTATCGATGTTATCGATGAAGCGGGCGCCCGAATGGCGATGCAACCAGCGAGCCGTCGTAAAAAAACGATTGGGCAAGGAGAGATAGAATCGATCATCGCCAAGATGGCACGTATTCCTGAGAAGTCTGTATCGGCAACTGACAGAGATCTTCTGCGTAATCTTGACCGTAACCTTAAGATGGTGGTTTTTGGTCAGGATAATGCGATTGAGAGCCTCAGTTCGGCGATTCGCTTGTCAAGAAGTGGTCTAGGCGGAGAGCAGAAGCCTGTAGGTAGTTTTTTGTTTGCTGGTCCGACGGGTGTAGGTAAAACCGAGGTGACAAGCCAGCTGGCTAAATGTCTTGGTCTCAACTTAGTGCGATTCGATATGTCTGAGTACATGGAGAGTCATACGGTCTCACGTCTTATCGGTGCACCTCCAGGATATGTTGGTTACGATCAAGGTGGTCTGTTAACCGATGCCGTGATTAAAACGCCTCACTGTGTGGTTTTGCTCGATGAGATAGAAAAGGCACACCCTGATGTCTATAACTTACTGTTGCAGGTGATGGATCACGGTACCTTAACGGACAACAATGGTCGTAAGGCTGATTTCAGGCATGTGACCCTGGTGATGACAACCAATGCGGGTGTTCAGGAGACGGTGAGAAAGTCGATAGGCTTTAAGCAACAAGATCACAGTCTCGATGCACTGTCTGAAATCAATAAGGTCTTTTCACCGGAATTCAGAAACCGCTTGGACGAGATCATCTGGTTCAACCATCTCGATATGATGGTGATTGCTAAGGTGGTAGATAAGTTCCTCGTCGAACTTCAGGCTCAGCTCGATGATAAGGGCGTGACTTTAGATGTCACCGATGAAGCCAGAACCTTACTTGCTGAGAAAGGTTATGATAAGTCGATGGGAGCAAGGCCTATGGCGAGAGTCGTTACCGAATTGATTAAGCGGCCGTTAGCCGATGAGATCCTGTTCGGCGACCTTGAGAAGGGCGGTGTTGCCCATGTCGATATCAATAAAGATGAAATCGTTATCTCTATCAAGAGTCCTGAGAAAGTGAACGGCTGATGTTTTCGTGATTATTGGGATAAAAAAAAGGCTGCAACTGCAGCCTTTTTTAATACGATTGAAATAAAAAAACCGGCAAGGCCGGTTTTTAAAAATCTGTTATTGCTAACTTAGCGTGAACGGAAGACGATGCGACCTTTGCTCAAATCGTAAGGGGTCAGCTGAACTGTGACCTTATCACCGGTCAAAATTCTAATGTAGTTCTTGCGCATTTTGCCTGAGATGTGTGCAATCACAACGTGACCGTTCTCTAGCTCTACACGAAACATTGTGTTCGGCAAGGTTTCAAGGATCGTGCCTTGCATCTCAATGTTGTCTTCTTTCGCCATTAATCAGTTATCCTGTTAGCCTTCAAATATTAAAAACGGGCGTATCATGCCGCAATTTGCCGCTCCTGTAAAGGAAAGGTTAGCCTAAGCGTGATAAATAGCCAAGGGAAGGGCGAAGGGGGAAGATTGACTAATTGGTTTTATTCTTCAGGCGTTTGCTGCCAACCTGATGAAGTTAAAACCTGATAGGGCGTGTAGTCACGTTTATAGTTCATCTTTCTCGATTCATCGATCTGATACCCAAGGTAGATGTACTCTTTGCGCATCAGTTTTGCCAGGCGACATTGGATTAAAATGAGTAGAGATCCCAGGGAGCGTTTATGTTCATCGGGAGCAAAAAAGCTGTAGATGGCCGATAAACTGTTTGGCAGTATATCGGTAACAGCAACACCGATGAGCCTGTCGTTATTCCACAGCTCAATAAATATGGGATCGAGCCAGCCTGAATCGATAAAATGATTGTACTGTTCCCTCGAAGCGGGGTACATAGGACCATCTTTGTGTCTTACATTGATGTAAGTCTCATAAAGTGTGTAATGATATTCGGCTTGTGTATCGACAATTTTCCAAATGAGATCCTGGTTATTTTTTAGGGTTCTTTTTTGTCTTCTTGAAGGCGTGAATAAAAAGGAGGGGATCCGAATCGGCAGACAGGCGTTACAATGTGGGCATTGGGGCTTATAGATAGTACCGCCGCTACGCCTGAAACCTAACGCTAAAAGCTGCTCGAATAGTGCCAACTCGATATTGTCCTCCTGAAGGACCAATAGCTGTTCTAACTCCGTTTCGATATAGCTGCAGGGAAAGGTTTTCGTTATTCCGACCGATATAGGCTGTGATTTAAAGCTCAAGAAATACCTCTTTTACTACCCAGGAGTTCGAAGCGACCTTACCGTCACGAAAACGTTTAAGTAGATTAATAAAATCATTTCTCTTTAGTGCTGTGGCGCCTAATGACTCAAGATGCGGATTCACCACCTGTGCATCTATGAGTTTGAAACCTTGTTTTAAAAGATACTGATGTAATACCAGCATGGCAGCTTTGGACGTATTTGTCTGTGTATGAAACATCGACTCGCCACAGAAAACCTGTCCGATGGCCAATCCGTATAACCCCCCAATCAGTGTCTCTCCATCCCAGACCTCAACAGAGTGTGCCAACCCTTGTTTGTGTAGCTCAAGGTAGGCGTGTTGAATGTCCTGGGTGATCCATGTGCCATCCTGAGTGGCCCTGGGAGCAGCACAACCGATCATGACGTCACTAAAGGCGCGGTTGATGGTGTATGTCCAGGTTTGCCTCTTAAGTGCCTTTATCAAGCTTCTACTGGTTTTCATCGTGCCGGGAACGAACACTGCCCGGGGATCGGGAGACCACCAGAGAATAGGATCGTCGGCATTAAACCAAGGGAAAATACCTTCGTAATAGGCATTTAACAGTCGCGTCGGATGTAAGTCTCCACCGATAGCGAGCAGGCCATTAGGATCGGTTAGTGCGAACTCCGGTGAAGGAAACCTTTCGAGCTCATGATTTAAATAGGACAGTGAGTTCACAATTGAGTAAGATTATCTTTATGAGACCTTCTTATAAGTTAGCGGAAAATTGATTATGTTGAAACCTAGTATTAGTCGCTTATTCTACGTTTGCTTGTTTTTTAGCATTTTTTTGCCAGCCCATGCCGATTATGATCGTAATCAGGCTGTCCCCGTTGAGAAAGTGGTCTACGGTAGTATTGTTTCTGTCAGGAATATCACTCAGAAGCAGCTGGTGGAGGATAGAAATCAAGGCTGGAAAACCTTCGGCGGTGCCCTTATTGGTGGTGTCGTCGGTCATCAATTCGGTGGTGGAAGCGGCAAAGATGTTGCGACCGTACTCGGCGCGCTGATTGGTGCCGGGATTGGCAATCGTCATGGTGACTCGAGTTACGTCCAGGAATTCAAGTTAGTTGAATTGATGATAAAGCAAGATGATGGCGAGCAAGTGATGATTATTCAGGACTTAGACCCGGGAATGGTTTTCAATGCGGGCGATGAAGTCCGGGTGGTTTATCTTCGAGGTGGCGTTAGGGTCGATCGTGCTATGTAGATGAGCTGTAGCAAAACCCGAATAAATAAAAAGGAGCCATGGGCTCCTTTTTATTTACAACGAGTAGAATCTGGGCTAGAAACCGCGAGGTAACTGTCCTTTTCCTGCAAGTTTCTCACGCCATAACTCTTTAGGTGTTTTACCACCGCCAGTATTATCAGACTCAGCTTTCTTCGTTGCCGGCGCCTTCTTGGCTGCCGCTTTAGGCTTTGTGGTTTTAGCCACAGGTTTCGCTTTAGTTTCAGTTGCTACCTGAGGTGAAGCGTCGCCGTTCATTTCGGCTAGCATGCTCTCGAGTTCACTGAAACGTAGTGACTTACCGCCATCGATTTTGTACCAGCTTCCCTTTTGCTCGATTGTTACAGCACTACCTTGCTTGTTGGCTAAGGCAGACTCTAACGCGCTGATAACCTCTTCTTTGGTCAGTTTTGACATAGTTATAACCTATTTATTTTAATGTTTACCTGAAGGTTTGAGCCAATTTTATAGGTGAAAGTGGTAAAAAGTCCAATTTTCACTGAAAATCTGACGTTTTCATCGATTTTATGAACATAATGCGACTAAAATCATAGCTAAGCTGGTAACAATCAGGCGATTTAGTTACCACTTAGTTTAGTTAATAATCAGGTGGACGTGAACGTTGTGTCACTTCCATAAAAATAATCAAGGGCGTTTAAATGACACGTACAGAGCTAAGCCGTTATCTTTCAGAGTTTCTTCAGGTCTCCAACTATAAAGACTATGCCCCCAATGGATTACAAGTGGAAGGACGTTCAAAAATTACCACTATAGTGACAGGGGTAACGGCTTGTCAGGCATTGATTGACAGAGCCATCGCGTTAAATGCCGATGCGATTTTAGTGCATCATGGCTTCTTCTGGAAAGGTGAGCCTGAAGTCATCACGGGGATGAAGCAGCGTAGGATCAAGGCCTTGCTCGTTCATGATATCAATCTGTTTGGCTACCACCTGCCATTGGATGGCCATCCTATGCTAGGTAATAACGCCGAGCTTGGCCGCAAGCTCGATATCTCGGATGCTGAGCCGGTAGAAGATGTCGCTCAGGGGCTCATCTGGCAGGGGAGGCTAGATACGCCTATGCCTGTCGAGGCTTTCTCTGCTCGATTAAACAATGTGCTGAACAGAGAAGCGTTACATATTGGTCAGAGCAATGATGACATTCAAACCATCGCCTGGTGCAGTGGCGGCGCTCAGGATTATATCGATATCGCCGCCGATCTCGGTGTCGATGCCTTTATCAGTGGTGAAGTATCGGAGCGTACCTTCCACAGTGCGATGGAGTTAGGTGTCCACTATTTCGCTGCCGGGCATCATGCGACCGAGCGTTATGGGATACAGGCCCTGGGAGAACATTTAGCGAGAGAGTTTAATTTAGAGCATCACTTCGTCGATATCAATAATCCTGTGTGATTGAATCTGTGGTCGATTACGCATTTTTCTATAACAGGTCTTGAAGAAAGTGAATTCGACTTGATTTTCGCGGCATGTAGCGTCCCTCTTGGAAAATCGTCATCTGTAAGGTATTTGATGAGGGGCGCTTTGGCTTACTCTATTTGTTTGATTTTGCGTTACTATTGACCTTGATTAGACCTTGCTATTTGGTTTAGGGTTAGAGATGTAGCTAAAATGTTATTGATGTGAATCAAGATAAAATTAGCCAAGTCCACTTATAGTGGGTGGCAAATTATAATTAAAACAGAAGTTGTCATGGAAAATATCGCTAAACAAGAGCTCATTACACCACTTTCTACCTTTACGGTTTCGGCAAGAGGTAAGAATCGACTGGATCCCATCGGTAATTTCCTGAAGACAAATTTCCCATCACTTCCCCTGAATCAGATAGAAAGTATCTTCGGTTTTGTCGAGCGCTCGACCCTGTATGGCGGACGGGCATTTAACCAAAGGCAACTCTCTAACAGCGATGTATTACAGCTTAATGAGTGGGGGATTGGGGTCAGGATCCCGATGACAAATCACTTTGCCACCCGTGATGAATTTCAGCAAAATAGTCGCATCTTACAAAAGTACCACAATTCGCTTAACTCCATTATCTGCACCAATGATGACCTGGCGCAATGGATCCGAAACGACTTTCCTGATTATGATATCGAAGCCAGTGTGATTAAAAATATCACCACCTCCAGCCAGATTGAAGATGCGCTAGCAATCTACACGACCGTTGTTCTGCCTATGGTTGCAAACGATGATGATGCGCTGTTAGACAGTATCGAAGATAAGAGTCGGATCAGGTTGTTTGCCAATGCCGGATGCGCCTATACCTGTCCCGCCAGGATCTGCTACAAATCTTTTTCAAAGATGAACAAGTTTACCGGGGATGAGTTTAAGTGTTCACAGCCGATAAAGGCACGGACAAGCAAAGGTATGATTGATTTCGACCTGCAGCGCCTGCGTGATAAAGGTTTCCATAAGTTTAAACTGCTACGTGCTCAGGTTGGTAATCAAACCGGTTATTAGTCGTATAAGAGATAAAGATAAAGATGTGAGGGGATAAATATTGGTGGCTAATGGTATCTGAATTTATCTTTCCGCATTTACGCGGTTTTAACCATCAACCGCAGCACGAGTTTCCTTCCTGCACAGGAGGACACTTCACCGTACCATACGAGCAAAATACGCAGCAGTCGCCTTTAAGCGGCCTTAACAGCGTTTTACATGACTCACACTCGTAAAACCATTGACAAGCATTGGTCGGCATCTCTTCGCTTTTACAGTGCCCGCATACGGGACAGGTGATCTCAGAAACCTGCTGAATGTGCTTCATTGCGACTCCTTAACGGCTCTGGCCGACAGATATACACGCTTTTGTTGTAAGCAAGGTGGGAGACGCTGTTTGATAAAAGAGGAGGAGCGCCTCCTCTTTTACACTTTTGAACAAGGGCTTTATACCGATTGGTATTGAACATGATTTTGAGTTGTATCTCTATGTTCAAAGCTCATCGCGCACAAATTTTCGCCTCAAGCTTGAGTTGTTATTGGTTCTTTTTCCAGACAAATGCTCCGGCAGCAATGATAACAACGGCTACTAATGGCAATATATCAAACATATGGTGGAACATGCCTACACCGTCATGTCCTGAATGTGCCCATGCCATTGTAGGCATAGCGAGTAGTGCGATCATCGATAATACTGTCTTCATAGGTAACTCCATTTTGTTTGTTGTAGGTTTAATTTCGTAAAGTTTTAATCTTTAACGCTTCAATTTGTTGCTATTTGTTGCTATTTGTTAGTAACGCTATTCTGTCTCAAGTTCGAGTTGCATCAATAACATCTCTTCACCCTCGGTAAGCCGGGTATTGAAACTCTTGCACTGTGGACAGATGAGATTTCTCTCTTCCAGTTGAGTCTGGGTGTCGCAATCACTGCAATGGATCACCAGCGGCTGGATCAGCATCTCGAGTTCGGCATTCTTGCAGATGCCATCGAGTTTAAAGGTTTCGAACGCCGTCTTAAGTAGCTCGGGTTCGACACCGCTCATGACGCCAATTTTTATGACCACTCGTGCAATGCTATTAGCCCTGTTTTCCAGGGCATGTTGTTCACACTGTTCAATCAGCGCACTGACGATTGAGTATTCATGCATGCTTGGTAGCTCCCATGTATTTGATTGCCAGCGCAGTGACGATTGAACTATCTATCTGATGCATGGCTAGCAGATCCTCGGAAGCAGTTCACCGTGAGGGAGATCCAGGTATCGATTACTTCCCCAAGGCGTTTTGATAACGACTTTGCCGAGGTGCTCATTGGTCACAGTGCCTATAATGGCGGCATTCTCACAGTGACCATAGCGTTGCATTATCTCTAACGCCCCTTCTGCGATCTCCTGAGGAAGTGCGATGATAAACGTACCTTCATTGGCTAAATCATGCGCCTCAAAACCATAGAGTTCGCATAAGCCGAGTACTTCATCACTGATAGGAATGGCAGACTCTTCGACCTTAATACCGACATTAGAAGCCACTGCCCACTCGTTGAGAACTGCGGCTAACCCGCCTCGCGTTGCATCACGCATGGCATGAATGTCAATATTTGCGGCGATGAGCTGCTCGATAACCGGCCATAAATTGGCGCAATCACTGGTAAGCTCAGACTCGAGAGAAAGTGCCTCTCTGGCCATTAAGATCGCGGCGCCATGACGTCCAATGTCTCGTGAGACTATGATGGCATCACCTTGTTTAATGTTTTTGACCGAGATCCCTTTATGCAACACGCGTCCAACGCCGGAAGTATTGATAAACAGACCATCGGCACAGCCTTTAGGGACTACCTTAGTATCACCGCAGACGATGCGGGTGCCACTCTTGGCCATCTCCTGACGCATACTGGCAACGATAGTTTTGAGCTTAGCAACCTCAAAACCCTCTTCGATGATGAAACTACAGCTTAGGTATTGAGGCTCTGCCCCCATCATTGCCAGATCGTTAACCGTTCCGGCCACAGCCAGTTTTCCGATATCGCCGCCGGCAAAGAAAATAGGGGCGACGGTAAATGAGTCTGTGGTAAACGCCGTTTCACCTGAAAGGTTCAGCAGTGCTGCATCTTCTTCGCTGTTTAGGATCGGATTATGGAACTCACTGAAAAAAATATCCTGAATCAGTGCGTTCATCTCCTTACCACCACCACCATGGCTAAGCTGAACGGTTTTATTCTTCATTTTATTTGACATGGTTAAACTCCGTTGTAGCGGTAGTAAGCGTTACAGGCACCTTCAGAGCTGACCATACAACTGCCCAGTGGCGATTCAGGGGTGCAACCTCGTCCGAATACTTTACAATCTTTCGGGTTAGCGAGTCCGCGCAGAATATCGCCGCACTGACAGGCTTTATGGTCATCGATCTCTTTAACCGGCAATCTGTCGGCGTAGATGAGTTCAGCATCACGGTGGGCATATTGTGAGCTGAGTTTCAGGGCGGAATTTGGGATCGGGCCGAGTCCGCGCCAGCGAAAATCTTCTCTTATTTCGAAGAAATGTTCGTTTTTTTTCTGCGCGGCAAGGTTTCCCTCTTCGCTCACGGCTCGACTATATTGCACATCGAGCTCGGCCACACCTTGGGCCTTCTGCTTGGTAATTCTTAAGATGGACTCCATAACGTCGACAGGTTCAAAACCCGATACAACGACAGGCATATGGTAATTCTCAACGGCAGGACGATAGACCTTAGCGCCACTTATCACGCTGACGTGAGCCGGGCCGATAAAGGCGTTAACCGTCGCCTGTGGATCCGCCATGACCGCATCCATTGCCGGTGGCACTAACACATGGTTAATATGAAACAGTAGGTTATCGATATTTCTCTTTTCTGCCTGCTCCAGAAGAACCGCCGTCATAGGGGTAGACGTTTCAAAGCCGATAGCAAAAAAGATAACGGTTTTATCCGGGTTATCGATGGCGATAGCCAAGGTATCGAGTGGATCGTAAATCGGGCGAATGTCGCATCCTTTCGACCTGAACTCTGCAAGGCTACCTTTCGAGCCGGGCACGCGGATCATGTCGCCTAATGTGACTAAAATGGTATCGGGTTGGCTGGCAAGCGTGGCAGCATGGTCGATACGCTCTTTAGGCATGATACAAACCGGGCAGCCGGGCCCATGAATGAATTTTATGTTCTCGGGTAAGAGCTGATTTAACCCATATTTCATAATGGTGTGAGTATGTCCGCCACACACCTCCATGATGTTGATGGGTTCTGAACATTTTGCCGCTTCTATGGCAATCATCTCTGCCAGTTTAGCAATGGTTTTAGGGTCTCTGAACCCTTGGTAAAGTGATTTCAGTGCTAACATTCAATTACTCCGCCGCGGCCATTTTTTCGACTATTTCGTTATAAAGCTCGATGCTCTGTAACGCATCGGCTTTGTCGATTTTATTCATGACGAACCCGATGTGGATCAAGACATAATCGCCAATCTCCAAAGGCTCTGGCATCAGGTGTGCGCTGACCTTTCTCTTTACACCCATGGTTTCAACGGTGACGCTTTGTTCCTCTTCGTGAAGCTCAACAACCTGTGAAGGAATAGATAAACACATGGTTACGCTCCTTTGCGGTGAGTTTTAAGCCAGTTAGCAACCTGAGCCATCGAGTCACCGTCTTTAATAGAAACCTCAATGACCTCGACTTCAGGGTTGAGCTTCTTAACTTGTGCGCGAGCCTCTTCGACACTGAAATCAAAATAGGGGAGTAGGTCGCACTTGGTGATCAAGATAAGATCGGCGCGGCGGAACATAACCGGATACTTTTCAACTTTATCATCGCCCTCAGGTACAGATACCAGAACGACATTAAGGTGGGTTCCCACATCATAAGAGGCTGGACAGACGAGGTTACCGACGTTTTCCACGAAGCAGATATCGAGATCCTTGAGTTCAACATGGTGTAGGGCACCATGGACCATAAAGGCATCGAGGTGACAAGCTGAGCCGGTTTGGATCTGATAAGCGTCGATCCCCTTGGCTTTTAATCTGTCAGCATCCCGGGATGTTTCCAGATCGCCTTCGATAACGGCATAGTTGAGATCTGTATATTCATGAAGGTTTTCAAGCAAGGTTGTCTTACCGCTGCCTGGGCTACTCATTAAGTTGAAGGCCGTGACGCCATTAGCTTCAAAGTGCTCTCTGTTATGGGCGGCTTCAATATCATTTTTATCGAGTATTTTATGGATAACCGCTAAAGTTTTTTTATCATTCAGTTGGGGATTACTATGTAGATCGCCGTGAGAGTGATGTTCATGATCATGGGAATGCTCGCCATGGGAGGGACGAGTCAGTGAACAGCCGCAATCTTTACACATTGTTGTACTCCATTTTTAGTCCTGATGTTAAATAATGTCTGAAAATGTGAAAATTTCTTTGATTCCCATCAGGTCAGTTATTGATACTTGTTGTTTTGGTCGTTATTTGTGATGCAAGCCATACCAGAGCTGGCCTAGTGCAATACCGCCATCGTTAATCGGAACATGATGGGGTATTAAGCGCTGACTACCTTGCTCGTTTAGCTTTGTAATACATAGCTCAGAGAGGTATCGATTTTGAAAGACACCCCCTGATAACACCACCGGCAGGGATGAGTGTTGTTTTGCAAGTTTGGTGACGGCATCGCCCAGGCTATTCATAAATCCACGTGCAATATAACTGACTCTCTGTTCAGTTAATGTCTCTTGGGTGACACTGGATACCAACTGCTTAAACAGGGTATCGAGGTGCCACATGCCATCGACAACAGGGAGTGAGTAACAAAACTCTTCAGTTGCTATGTGTTCGCCGAATGTGTCGAGTCGATTGGCCGCCGCTTCGAGTAACATACCAGCTTGGCCCTCAAACTGGTTTCTCTCTATCAAGCCCAGAAGCACGGCGACCGCATCGAAAATACGACCGATAGAGGATGTTTCGATACAGCGAGTCTTGCTTAGCCATAATTTATGCAGGTTCTCTATGAGCCTCGGGTCGGTTTTATTCAAAATGGTCAAGGGAAGTGCGAGGATTTCATCCAAGGAGTATTGCTGAAAAAGGATTGCCAGCAGCAAACGTTTCGGATCCTTAATTGCCTGCTCTCCACCTATAAGCATAAAGGGGTTAATGTGGCAGACTCGCTCGAAGCCATTCACATCGGCGATAAGCGCCTCTCCACCCCAAAGAGACTGGTCGTCACCAAGACCTGTGCCATCGAAGCTGAAACCGAGTACCTTATCTTTTACCTGATTGACGGCCATGACACTCAGTATATGGGCATGATGATGCTGAATCGTTAGCTGTTTAACACTCTCATTTTGTTCTACAAATTGCTGCGCCCATTGAGAGGGAGCGTAGTCAGGATGTTTATCCAAGATAACGGTTTTAGGGTTAAATTGGTAAAGGCGTTTAAAGGTAGCCAATGTATGTTCAAAGTAGCTTTCGGCTTCTAAGCTAAACAGATCGCCAATATGAGGGCTTAACACCATCTTGTCGGCGAAACCAAAGGCGATGCTATTTTTTTGTTGTGCCCCCACAGCGAGGTGATGAGACGCACTGCCTGTGGGATTGTGTATGCTCAATGGCGCGAAGCCGCGGGCCAGACGCAACACCTGAAGCTCATCGCCGACACATTGAATGACACTGTCATCACAGGCGTTGATGATGGGGCGATTATGATCCAGTATTGAGTCGACCACCTCTGAAAGTTGAGCGATGATCTCATTCCCATCACAAATGATCGGTTCTCCGCTACGATTTGCGCTGGTGGCCACGATAGGAATATCCAGCTCCTTGAGCAGCAGAGAATGCAGAGGAGTGTAGGGTAAAAACACCCCTAATTTATCTATCCCTGGTGCGACAGCCGGACTTAAATTGACCTTGCTTGAGTGTTTTTTACTCATGATAGTGATAGGTCTTTCAATCGAGGAGAGCTGTTCCCATTCAAATTGTGAACCTGACACGATAGATTTTGCCATCTCAAGGCTACTCACCATGACGGCTAATGGTTTACTCGGTCTTCTCTTTCGCTCTCTCAATTGCTCAACGGCGTCATGATTGGTTGCATCACAGACTAAATGGAAGCCACCAAGGCCTTTAATGGCCAGTATTTCTCCCCTCAAGAGTCGCTCGATGGCCTCTTTTAATGCCGCCTCTTTTTCTACAAGAAGTTCGCCGTCTCGAGAGAGTAAGGCCAGATGAGGCCCGCACTGCGGGCAGCTGACGGGTTGAGCATGATAACGTCTGTCTAATGGATCGAGATAAGATGCCTCGCAAGTTGAGCACATGGCAAAACTTGCCATGGAGGTGTGTTTTCTATCGTAAGGCAAGGCCTTAATCAGTGTATATCTCGGGCCGCAGTTAGTGCAGTTCGTAAACGGGTAGCGATAATGGCGGTTACCGGGGTCATTTACCTCATCCAGACAGGCACTGCAGCAGCTCTTATCGGGCGAGACAGCCACAACAGCATTAGAGTTACCATCACTGGCCACTATGATGAAATCTTGGCAATCTTCAATCAGGTTCACTTGCTTTGAAATCAGCGTGTCGATACGAGCGAGCGGGGGAGGAGAGGTATCAAAACGCGCGATAAAACTGTCTATATTATGCTGTTTTCCCTGAACTTCAATGGTGACTCCCTGGCCATTGTTGAGCACGAAGCCCTTGAGATCTTCATCCTTGGCATAGCGATAGACAAAGGGGCGAAAGCCGACCCCTTGAACGATACCGGTGACAATGATTTCAACCCTTACAGCCGAGTCCGGCTGTAAGGAAGAGAGAGTGTTATTTTCTCTTGTTTCAATCATGAGCTATTGTCTTCGCTTTTTAAGGTAAAGCCCGCCAACGGCAAGGTTGTTACCATCGAGATCCAGTCTATGATTGATTTTCAGAGGGAAATTTTTACCGAGTCTCAGGGATAACCTTTGAGTCAGTACTTCGTTAGCAAATTCACTGCCTGCTAATATGACCGAATTGACCCCAATATTAAGATCCAGATGTTCAATCCAGTTCGCCAAAAAGTCCGCCAGAGAATCCTGCATACCGAAGGCCAACTTATGCGAGTCTCTATCATCGGCTAATCGGAAACTGATCAGTGATCCCAATGTTTTGCACCAGTTCAGGCTTCTATGTGCTTCACCTTTAGTCAGAGGGTAGTCGATTCTAGGTGAGTTAGACCCTCTGTGAGCCATGGCGCAACTGATTAAGGCATCACAAAGCGCATCTTTAGTCAATGTCTTGCTTGGCAGCCCGAGGATCACAGCCGCAATAGCCCAAAGGCTCTGCAGGTTATCTGTTGGCGAGGCTAAATTCAGATCCAACAGCCTGAGATAATCATCGGGATATTTCTGTTTAAACTTTTCCACCACACCACGTTGAGGGCTCTGTTCCAAGTGATGGTAGATGTCATAACCTGTGCTCGGAAGCGCTGGCAGTGAGAAGAATAACTCAGCTTTTTGATCTCGGTCTTGAGTCACAATCTGGCCAGTCTGTTCCTGACTAAAATAGATCACAGCGCTATGTTTAAACTGACCACTCTCAAGGTTTCCTGCGTGCAGAGCACAGATCCCAGCGTCACTTCTTATGTCATCAGTTCCTTCAGCATCCGACTGAGTACAGCTAATCAGTCCTTTTTTCCAACTTGCGACTACGCCGTTGAAACTCGCCACATCGTGCAGAGGCTCCGGGGCATTGTCTAAAACTGTTTTCGGCTCATTACTGTCATTTTCACTGGATATTTTACTCCATGCCGATTGGATCCAAACCATAGGTTTGCTGAGATTGTCGGCATGGAAATAGACCCAATCGATCCCTTTCTGCCTTAATATTTCACACAGGACGACTACGGCGCGATTGTAGGCAAAGCAGATATCGTAAAGAGGCGCATCCAGTTTTGGGTGATCGTTAACTGGGCGGGCGGTGATTAATGGCTTTTCGATACTCGACAGGGCTAAGATTTGGTGATCTTTGAGGTGGAACTGAGCGTTAAGCGTATTGGGATTGCAGATAAGTAGCTTATCCCGCCCCGTATCACTGATAGGCGAAAGACTGAGTGAGATGGTGTCTTTATTTGGAAGTTGAGCTTTGCCGTCTCTGAGCAGGGTATCAGCAATCGAAACAATATCGGTATAGGAGAGGCCTAAGTGCTTTTCATGAAGACGGGTTCGTCCATGGCAGCAGTCGCACTTCAAGGAGATATCGCCAAACAGTGGAGATTGGTTATCACCGAACAGAGGCAGACACTGCTGACAAAATTCCTGCTCTACCTTGGCATAGGGTAATAACTGAAGGCTACCCATACGTGAATCTATCAGAGATATGCGTGAATCTGTTAACCACACAGAAATAAGGAAATCTTGTGCAATGGCATCGGCGAGGGATTCAAGTTCTTTTAACTCCCCCTCGGCTTCGATAAAATAGACCTGCTCTTTATAACCGACAGTGATATTCAGTTGGTCATGATTAAGATATTGATTACACAAGTGCGCATAAAGGGGAACCTGTCTCGAACAGGTAAATTCAAACCTAATATTCTTCATTATAATTAACACCGCGTTTGTATGACTCGGGGATTAAGGTATTGATATCTGTTTCGTTGATGCGTTCACAGCTGAAGTTAAGCTGATTAAGATGTGCTAAAAGTGTTTTTTCCATCAATGGCACGGCAGCTTCTACCATAGGGGTTAAGCCTAAGGTCATAGGTTCGAGTACCGTTGGCGTGACACCTAAGATATAGGTTTTAGGACGATCGCCTACCATATCCATCATGTTCAATGTTTGCAGCATTTCAACTTCGTGAGCACTGCCTTGCCAGTCGATCTCCGCCGGCGCTTTATCAAAATCGAAGAAATAGACTTGCCCGGGTTCGACATCATGGGCATTGACGGTATCGACCACAATCAAGTAGTCATATTGACAGATAATTGGGATCAATCCTTGGGCGAGGGTGCCACCATCTGTAATATCCAGCTGGTCACTCTCATGGCTGAATTTATAATTTTCAGCGATATAATTGACGAAATGTACACCGATACCTTCATCTGCGTACAGGACATTGCCAATACCTAGTAGCAATACCTTCATTAAAACCTTGCCTTGTTGTTAGTGACTATCATCATCGTTAAGTAAGGTTTATACCTGCTCTCAACACCAGTTTCTATCCATGAAAATACAGTGATCAGATAATAATGGTCTAAATATAATAAAAGTACGCCGATAAAAACATCGGCGTACCCTGATATTGCTTAATGACTACAATATCTACTAGTGCTTCTTGTGGTAATCATAACCTGAGACAATAGAATCTACTGAGTTATGCTTGAACCTGATACCCGACCATACGGCCATGTAAACATGGACAACAACGAAGATGACAAACACCCAAGTCATATAGTGATGCCAAATTCTGATCTGCGCCAGTCCACCCATCTGTGCGGTGATCCAAGCTGCTGCATCCCACATCATGCCACCCATTCCAAGGTGGTAGACATTGGCGTACAGTACCAGGCCAGTGATACAGATGAGTAGTGCCATTAAGGATATGACCACATAGGTCGTAAACTGTAATGGTCCATAGACACCCGCTTTATTCAGGTGTCCCATCCATAGGTACGATTTTAAGTTTTTAACCCAGCTACTTACACTCGATACATCGCGAAAAGATCGACGTTCTATGTCGCTCTTACCGAAGAAAAAGAGGTAAAAGCGCACCAGGGTGATGGCGGTTAACGCAAAGCCAAACACTAAGTGAGCAAAGCGGATATAACTCTGAACCTGAATATCGTTAGTTTCAGGCGCCACCAAAAATGGCCAAGATATATAAAATCCTGTGATAACCAGAACCAGTATCGACAGTGCACGAAGCCAGTGAAAAATCCGGATCGCAGGGCTGAAGATTAAGTCTCTAGTATGGGTCGCAGAATGATTCATTTTGCTATCCCTCCCTTAGTGATTATTGACCGTTGGGATCGATACGGAATTCACCCAACTCTTGTCCCTTAAAGTCCATAACATGTACAGAACAAGCCATACAAGGGTCAAATGAGTGAATGATTCGTATGACTTCCAGCGGTTTAGTTGGATCTTCCAACTTCAGACCAATCAAAGAAGCTTCATAAGGACCCATCTTTCCGTTGGCATCGACGGGACCAGCGTTCCAGGTTGTCGGTACTACGGCTTGATAGTTCTCTACCAGGCCACCTTTAATACGTATCCAGTGACTTAGCATGCCGCGAGGCGCTTCGATCATCGAGTGCCCAACGTACTCCTGATTAGAATCCATTACAGGTTTAACGTAGGTAGACTCATCAGATTGCATGTTGACCAGCATCGCATCGAACGTCTTCAGACCCTCTTCAGCGACAATTACTGTCTGTAACATACGCGCCGCAGTACGACCTAAGGTCGTAAATAAGGCTTCTACAGGTAAACCAGTGGCTTCAAGCAGGCCATTGACTGAATCAACAACAACCTTGTTGCCTTTAGCGTAACTCACGAGCAAGCTTGCAAGTGGTCCCACTTCCATTGGCTCATCATCGTAGCGTGGAGACTTAACCCAAGAGTATTTACCGTCGCCATCAAGGGTAGGTAGTTTACCGTAGACAGTGTCACGCTCAACAAAACCTGTGTAGTCAGGCACTGTTGTTCCATCATACGGATGCTGTGCACCATCTGCTTTGTACCAGGCGTGGGTCACGTCTTCCTTGATGAGATCCGGGTTAATGTCGGTCACACCGGCAAGATCGCCGTTCATGATCACACCCTGATCGAACATGTACTGACCATCGGCCAACACGAAGTCGTTGGTAGCCATGAAGTTCTTCACGTTTACGCCACCCAGTACACTCGGCTCACCGCCAAATGCTGCTGCTGCCATAACGATGTCGGCTTTATAGGCACGATGAATGAAGTCAGTCACGATAGCGTGCTTCTGCTTCCATTCCTGTAGACGTGCAGGGCTCAACATATCTCGAACTGAAGTTACACCACCAACAACCAAAGATTGTGGATGTGGAGACTTACCACCGAAGATAGCCAACATCTCAGCCGCGACACGTTGAACTTCCAGTGCCTTAAGGTAGTGAGATAGGGCGATCAGGTTCTGCTCAGGTGTGAACTTGTAGGTACCATTACCCCAATACGCGTTAGCGAATGGGCCAAGCTTACCGGTTTCAACGAAACCTTTAACACGCTCTTGTACGGCACGTAGTTCACCTTCACCAGCTGAAATAGGCTTATCGGTATACTTAAGCGCTTCTTGCGCCGCAGCAGCAGGATCCGCACTCAGTGCCGATACGACATCTACCCAGTCCAAGCCATGAAGGTGATAGAAATGAACGATATGGTCATGCATATACAGAGAAGTCTGCATTAACGAACGCAGATATTTAGCATTAAGCGGGATTTGAGTCCCTAATGCATCTTCAACGGCTTCAATACCGGCACGGTAATGAGAATAAGTACAAACACCACAAATTCTCTGTACGATAAGTCCTACATCCATAGGGGTACGACCCTTGAGGATGACTTCGATGCCGCGCCATAGGGTAGAAGATGACCAAGCTTTGTTAATTACATTGTTTTCGTCGACTTCGACTTCGACACGCAAGTGACCCTCAATACGGGTAATGGGATCGATAACTACACGCTTACTCATTGATTACTCCTCCAGTGGCTTGGCGAAAATGCTGGTAACGGCATGGGCGCCAATACCCACAGCAGTTGCTCCAAGAATAACGGCACCTACGGTGTCCGCAGTTGCATCAATTCCATGTAGGAGTTGTCTGCCAAGTGGCTTTTCAAAGTCAGCCATATCATCCCAGAAATTTGGCTCTGAGCAGCCCATACAACCATGTCCTGCAAGCACTGGCCAACTGGTATGATGGTTAAATCTTTCGGTAGGGCAGTTGTTATAGGTATAAGGACCCTTACAACCCACCTTGTAGAGGCAGTAGCCCTCTTTAGCACCTTGGTCACCAAACTCTTCGACGAACTCACCAGCATCGAAACGGCCACGACGTTCACAGTTATCGTGTACGCGCGCACCGTAAGCCCACTTAGGACGATTAAACATATCGAGTGCTGGAAGTTTGCCAAACATGATGAAATACATCAGTGTTCCGACAATGTTTTTCTCACTTGGAGGACAACCACCCAAGTTAATCACTGTCTTGTCGACAACCTCATGTACGCCTTTCGCACCCGTTGGGTTAGGCGAGGCGGCTTGAATACCACCAAAAGCTGCACAAGTTCCCACTGAAATTATCGCCGCAGCGCCTTCGGCAGCATGCTTGATGATTTCAAGACCCGTATGACCTTTACAACCAACAGTCAGGTAAGCACCGTTGTTTGCTGTAGGTACCGCGCCTTCTACTGCAAGTAGGTAGTTGCCGTGGTAGGCTTCCATTGCGTGTTCCAGGTTCTCTTCAGCTTGCCAGCCGGCGGCGGCCATCAAGGTTTCATGGTACTCCAATGAAACATGATCGAAGATTAGAGAATCCAGATTAGGCGTATCGGTTCTTATTAAAGACTCAGAACAACCTGTACACTCGGCCATATGTAACCAGATTAACGGTACTCTATCGGCAAGTTCCGCGGCTTCCGCGACAAGCGTACTGAATGGAAGGGGTAGAGCAAGCATCGCTGTTACAGATGCACTCCACTTCATAAAATCACGGCGTGTGATGCCGTTTTCTTTCATTTTGCTAGTTAATGACTGTCCGTCTCGGGATTTGAGTTGGCGCAGCATATCCAAACGCGCCTGTCCCTGTCGATATAGGGCTGCATGTGTGTCCATGTTAAACCTTTGTTGTTGTTATGGAGTTAAATTGTTTTTGCTCACTTTGCAACAACAAGTCTATGCCTAAAAAAATGAAGAATATTGACTCACATCAAGCTTTATCGTGCTTGAGACGAAAGTCATGCATTAGATTTCATCAATATGAGCTAGATCATCTTTCATCATAAAGATGGGTCAAAATGTCCCAGTGTAAAAATTTACTCGTTGGTGATCACATATATAAAAATCATTAAATCTAGTGACTTAAAGGAAAATATTCCATTATTTTTTCATCTTGAAAGATGCATGTTATAAGTGTTTTTTTTGCATGTTGATTATTTGTTTGATTTGTTGCGCGTTACACTAAGTCTACAAAATTAGCTATTTAGATTAGCTTTGTCGAATATTTTCTATACAGTTTGTGAATTTCTTATGTAAACTGAAGTTAAGATAAACCACTGGGGAACAATATGGATTCAATTAAAGTTACCGATAATATGGACCGTCAACCCGTGCTGCTTACACCCGAAATGTCGTTGGCTGCGGCGGTCGAGGCGTTATTAGAAAAGAAAAAGCTCGGAGCACCCGTTGTAGATGGTTCTGGCCAACTCGTTGGTTTCCTGTCTCAACAGGATTGCATGTCTGTGATGCTAAAGAGCAGTTACCACTGTGATTTGGTGGCAAATGTGAATGACTGCATGCGTACCGATGTACTCTGGGTATCGCCCGACGACAGCGTTTTACGACTGGCGGAACAGATGTTGGGGCCTAAACCGAAAGTTTATCCGGTCGTCGAAGAGGGTAAGGTGATTGGCACTATTAATCGCACCGACGTACTTAGTGCCATCAATAAGTATATGCAGCAATGCTACCTCGCTCCGGCTTAGACTTCTTTCATCACTCATACTGTCAATAAAACTAAACTTCACATCTGGTTGCGGGCTGACTCGTAACCAGGTGCCTTAGCCAGTTAATCCTTTTCGGCTATTCGGGAATGAGCCCATGACAGCCGCTTATTTGAACGCCACTCGATATCACTAATCCAGCTTTTGCCTTCGCCCATCTAACTCATACGATTGTGAATTCACTTTGTATGAACTAACAGTCAGAGCAAACATCGATATACCAAGCTATGCTAGTTAAAAGGTGAGAAAAATTAGTTTTCACCTCTGCTTATTGTCATTGTCAAAATTAATGATACTTGGATGTATACATTGAATAATTACCTAAGCCTTCTCTGAAAGGATTGTCAAAGTAGATGGTGTTAAGGATTATGATGGACAGACTTCATATTTCCCTATTTCTAATGGCTAATCTGCTTGTGCCAGCACAGGGCTCTGAACTGAAGTTTGTTACCCATGATTTTCCTCCTTTTAGTTATGAAAGTGGCGGGACGCTATCGGGAGCAGCTATCGATATTGTGCGTCAAACATGTAGCGAGATAGAGGTATCGTGTTCTATCGAACTCTTACCCTGGAAACGAGCACAATTTAAAGTCAAAAGGGGGTTGGTGCAGGCAATGCTGGTGATTGGCTGGAATAATAAACGCGCTCAGTGGCTATCTTTTTCACCTCCACTTTTAAAAACTCAGTATGGATTTTTCGTTAATAGATCCAACCCATTGGATTATCGGTCACTGTCAGACATTGCCAATGCCAAAATTGGTGTACTTGAATCGTCTAACACCTTTGAACATCTGAATAAAATCCGACAACAGATGATTGAGTCAACACTTGAACCTATCAGGATCCAAGGGATCCATGACAATAATCTGGTGTTTAAGATGTTAGACAATGAAGGACGAAACATAGAGATGATCTATTCCAATAGAGATGTTGGTAACACGGTTATCGCTCAGCATAATTTGAAAAACGTTCGTTTTGCAGGGCCTCATGAGGAGCTGTATTACTATATCGGTTTTGGTCGTAAGCATGTTGACAAGGAGTTGGTTGAACGGTTTAACAGTGGTTTTATTAAGTTACAGCAAGAAGGTGTTATTCAAGGTATTTTGTCGGAGTATAATCTGGAATCAGTCGAACCCGACTGAGCCAAGGTGTCACTTGTGTGTGACTTAATCAAGGTATAGGCTAAATACAAGTGTTGAGTGGACCGTTAGCTTAGTTCAATTTACTCTTGGGCTAGATAATAGCTGCAATTTACGGCCAATAGCGCAAATTTCCCATACCAATAACCGCATATCCTTGCTAGGATCGCTTTTTTGATCCTGGTAATGGAATCTGGACTTGAGTTCGCAACAACACCCTCTATCGAATACTTATCTTAAACAGTGCTACCAAGCCGATGCTTCTCGCATAAGACGACGCCTTTATAGGCTCAATAAAGAGGCCGATTCAGATAAAAAACGTCTCACCCTTGAGAAGCTTGAAGCACAAGCTGTTGAAGCTTTTGAGAAGGTAGAGCGGAGACGTCAGGGGCGTCCGGAAATCAGTTATCCGGAAAGTCTGCCCATCTCACAGAAACGTGAAGAGATTGCCAGGGCGATTGCCGGTCATCAGGTGGTCATTATTGCCGGTGAAACGGGATCGGGTAAAACGACTCAGTTACCAAAAATTTGCCTCGAGTTGGGTTTAGGTTGCCGCGGCTTGATTGGCCACACTCAGCCAAGACGATTGGCAGCCCGAAGTGTTGCCAGTCGCGTCGCCGATGAGCTTAAGAGCCCGCTGGGCGAGGTCGTCGGTTTTAAAGTTAGATTTGCAGATGCGATCAATAGCGACTCCTATATCAAGTTGATGACCGATGGTATCTTGCTGGCCGAACTGACCAACGATAAGTTCTTAGACCAGTACGATACCATCATCATAGATGAAGCCCATGAGCGTAGCCTTAATATCGACTTCATCTTAGGCTACCTGAAAGAGGTTCTGAAAAAGCGTCCGGACCTTAAGGTGATCATCACCTCGGCGACGATCGATCTTGACAAATTTTCAAAGCACTTCGGTGATGCCCCTATTATCGAAGTGTCAGGGCGAACTTATCCGGTCGAGACCCGTTTCAGACCCTTAGTGCGTGATAGCGATGAAGATCTTGATCTCACCGAAGGGATATTTGAAGCTGTCGACGAACTGACAGCGGAAGGGCCGGGCGATATTCTTATCTTTATGAACGGCGAGCGTGAAATTCGCGATGTGGCCGATCAGTTAAACCGCCGTCAATATCGCGATACCGAGATATTACCTCTCTATGCGCGCCTCTCTTACGGCGAGCAATCGAAAGTGTTTAAGAGTCATGTCGGTCGCCGTATCGTCCTGGCGACGAACGTAGCCGAGACCTCACTGACGGTGCCAGGCATCCGCTATGTTATCGATCCCGGAACGGCACGGATCAGTCGATACAGTTATCGTACTAAGGTTCAGCGTCTGCCGATAGAACCTATCTCACAAGCCAGTGCCAACCAGAGGCAGGGGCGTTGTGGCCGTGTGGCACCGGGGATCTGTATTCGCCTCTACGGCGAAGACGACTTTAACAGCCGTCCTGAATTTACCGATCCTGAGATCCTGCGTACCAACCTGGCATCCGTTATTCTTAAAATGCTTTCGATTGGTCTTGGTGACATAGAGGCATTTCCATTTATTCAGCCACCGGATCAGCGTTATATCCGGGATGGTTTCCTGCTGCTCGAAGAATTGGAAGCAGTTCACAAGACAAAGGGACGTTTAGGGTTAACACCTCTGGGTAAGCAGTTGGCCCATATTCCAGTCGATCCTCGCTTGGCACGAATGGTGATCGCGGCAAATGGTAATGGCTGTCTGCATGAGGCGCTCGTTATCACCTCGGCGTTGTCGATACAAGATCCACGGGAACGTCCGATGGATAAGAAGCAGGCGGCGGATGAAGTCCATAAGAAGCACAGTGACAAGAACTCAGATTTTGTCTCTTTCGTTAACCTGTGGGACCACCTTAAGGTTCAGCAGAAACAATATTCCTCCAGCCAATTCAGGAAGCAGTGTAAGAAAGAGTTTCTTGCCTACCTACGGGTACGTGAGTGGCAAGATCTCTATGTTCAGCTAAAACAGGCGGTACATGACCTTAAATGGCGCCTCAATAGCGAGCCTGCCGATTATGAGCTACTGCATAAATCCTTGCTGACAGGCTTACTCAGCCATGTGGGCTTTAAAGATAAAGACAACGAATACTTAGGTGCACGTAATCGTAAATTTTTCGTGTTCCCCGGCTCGCCACTGGCGAAGAAGGGACCTAAATGGATTATGGCGGCAGAACTGACCGAAACCTCACGTCTGTTTGCCCGTTGTTGTGCCAAAATTCAGCCGGAATGGATCGAGCCATTAGCCGGACATCTGGTGAAGAAAAATTACCTTGAGCCCCATTTTGAAGCTAAGCAGGGCAGCGTTGTTGCGCTCGAAAATCAAGTCTTGTATGGCCTTACGATCGTTAATCGCCGTAAGACCCAATATGGGCCGGTTAATGCCGTTGAGGCTCGTGAGATCTTTATTCGCAGTGCCTTAGCCGATGGTGAGCTCAGAACTAATGAATCTTTCTTCATTAAGAACCAGAACTTACTTAAGGAAGTCGAAACCTTAGAGCATAAGTCACGTCGCCGAGATATCTTAGTCGATGAGCAGGTCTTAGTGGATTTCTATGAGCCCCGTATCCCAGCCGGAATATACAATGCGCCTAAATTTTTCAGCTGGTGGAAGCCCGAGCGTAAAAAGAATCCCGACCTATTAGATTTCGAACGTGAGCAGTTGATGCAGCGCGGCGATAGTCATATCTCTGCATTAGACTTTCCTGACTTCTGGCATCAGGGGAACCTTAAGTTATCTGTGAGCTATCATTTCGAACCCTCGGCAGAAGATGATGGGGTCACGATTCATGTGCCGGTGGCCCTGCTTAACCAGATCCAAGATGTAGATTTTGATTGGCAGGTACCGGGACTAAGAGAAGAGAAGTGCGTTGCACTGATTCGATCTCTACCTAAAGCCATTCGCCGTAATTTTGTTCCGGCCCCAGATTACGCCAAAGCCTGCATGCAGGCGATGACCCCCTTCGACATGAGCCTAATCGATGCCATGTGCAAGCAATTGCTTCGCATGAGTGGTGTGCGTGTTGCTGCTGACGATTTCGACGTTAGTCAATTGAGTAAACATCTTTTGCTTAACTTCAAAGTAGAAGATGATAAGGGGAAGTTGGTTGCTCAGTCCCGTGACATTGAACAACTCAAAGCCAGTTTACAGGGCGAAGTCTCTCACGCTATTCGTCAGGTAGCAGATTCGGGGATCGAACAATCTGAACTGAAAGAGTGGTCTTTCGGCGATCTGCCGAGCCAATTTCAGCAGAAGAAAGGAAACTTTGAGGTTAAAGCGTTTCCTGCTCTGGTTGATGACAGAGAAAGTGTATCGATCAAACTGTTTGATGATGAGAATGAAGCGATTCGGGCACACCGCTCGGGTCTGCAACGTCTCTTGTTGATCAACATTCCTTCACCGGTGAAACATCTGCAAAAAACCTTGCCAAATAAAGCGAAGTTAGCGATGTATTTCAATCCATTTGGCCAGGTACAGGTGTTAATCGACGATATCTTAGCGGCCGCAGTACAGCAGCTGCTGGATGAGAAAGGCGTCGATGTTCGTTCACAAGCGAGTTTTGAGCAGGCTAAAGACTGGGTAAGACAGGAGCTCAACCCTACAGCGGCAAAACTTGCATTAAAAGTTGAAGAGATATTGACGCTTTATCAAAAGATTAAGAAGCGATTGAAGGGCAAGATCAGTCTGGATATCGCCTTTGCGATGAGTGACATTCAAACTCAACTGGATCAATTGGTATTTAAGGGGTTCGTTGAGCGATGTGGCTGGCAGCGCCTGCCGGATATGGTGCGTTACCTGAAGGCCATCGATAACCGATTAGATAAGCTCCCGGTTGACCCTAACCGAGACCGACTCCATATGCAAAGTATTAATAATGTTCAAAAGGAGCTTGAGGCACAACTGGCTAAGATCCCCAGATCGGTAGCAACTCCCGAGCCACTGCTCGACGCGCGTTGGATGATTGAGGAGTACCGGGTTTCCTGTTTTGCACAGGTATTGGGTACGGCTTATCCTATCTCTGAAAAACGAGTTTTAAACCGCATTAAAGAGGCATAACACTCCATTATCTAGAAAAGTATACGCTTCTTGCAAGCGGCTCTCTTCCTAAAAAAGCGCAGAACATCCCTCTGCGCTTTTTTGTTTCTCCAAGGCGATGTCGCCATAGATTTTCATCCCAAACAATCATTTTGATCATTTCTCTATGGTTTTAGTCATAGTAAGGCTCTGTCTAAGCTCCGACTAAGTTTCGAGTGGTTGATTTTTGCACACTCTTTCTGTACGCCCTATATCTATTTAGCGATAGGTTTACATCCTATTAACTTGCTGGTAGGGAGTTATTGTGACACTGATCACGGTAAAACTTGTTTTAGATCATGGTAATTATTTGAATGTTTGATTTTTAAGCTAAAATGAATGGGTGGCTTTATTGATCTACGTCAGGTTACTGGTGTAGAGCGTGATCCGTGTCACGCTGGGCGCGCTTTACCAAGTTAGAGGTATACAGGTTTCTAACTCATTACGGGTATTATTTTCGTCAAGTTAATAACTTGTTCTAAATTTTACATATTAACCATCAAATTTAAGCTCGAATTGATGGCTCGCCATGTGCAGGGGTGGCGCCCCACGTTGGAGGACTTATGAATCCCACTGCCCAAGCTGCGCCATTTCAGTATTTTCCCCAGATAGATAAGGAACGCCCACATGTCGTTAGCTGAGGCGCATATCTCAAGCCTACTAGTTCAGGTTAGCCCTGAGCATCTAAATACAACGAAAAAGCTCATAGAAGAGTTTGAAGAGGCCGAAATTTACGGCGTCAATGAAGTCGGAAAAATTGTTGTTGTCTTAGAGACCCAAACGCAAGGCTTCATTACTGACGTGATTGAAAAAATAAATAATATGCCTGGTGTGCTGGGTGCCACAATGGTTTATCACCAAATTGATAGTGAACCCAATACCGATACCAATACCAACAATCTAACCCCTGATACCAGCTATAGTGTTAGCGAGGAACAAGTATGAAAATGTCTAGACGAGAGTTTATCAAAGCAAATGCTGCGGCATCTGCTGCGGCACTTGCAGGGATCACTCTTCCTGCTTCTGCAACGAACTTAATCGCATCGAGTCAAGAGTCAAAAATTCATTGGGATAAAGCGCCTTGCCGTTTCTGTGGTACAGGTTGCTCCGTACTTGTTGGTACTCAGGAAGGTAAAGTTGTTGCCACCCAAGGTGATCCAGAAGCGCCTGTAAATAAAGGGCTTAATTGTATTAAAGGTTACTTTCTTTCAAAAATTATGTATGGCAACGATCGCTTAACTCAGCCGCTGTTACGCCAAACAAATGGTAAATTTGATAAGAACGGTGACTTTGCTCCTGTAAGCTGGGATCAAGCGTTTGATATCATGGCTGAAAAGTGGAAAGCCGCGTTAAAAGAGAAAGGGCCTACCAGTGTGGGTATGTTTGGTTCTGGTCAGTGGACGGTAATGGAAGGCTACGCTGCTTCTAAGATGATGAAAGCGGGTTTTCGCTCTAACAATATCGACCCTAACGCGCGTCACTGTATGGCTTCAGCCGTTGGCGGCTTTATGCGTAGTTTTGGTATCGATGAGCCTATGGGCTGTTATGATGACTTCGAAGAAGCCGATGCCTTTGTTCTGTGGGGCTCGAACATGGCTGAGATGCATCCTATTTTATGGTCTCGCATCACTGATCGACGTTTAAGTCATCCCCACGTGAAAGTGAACGTATTATCAACCTATTACCATCGTTCATTTGAACTGGCTGACAAAGGCTATATTTTCAAACCGCAATCTGATCTTGCAATTGCAAACTTCATTGCTAACTACATCATTGAAAACGATGCAGTAAACTGGGATTTTGTCACTAAGCACACTCATTTCAAGCAAGCCACTACAGATATTGGTTACGGTTTAAGAGACGAGCACCCGCTACAGAAAAAGGCTGCTAACCCTAACGTTGGTAAAGTTCAAGCTATCGACTTTGAGCAGTACAAAAAATCAGTTGCGCCATATACAGCCCAAAAGACTGCCGAGATGACGGGGCTTAGTGAAGATGAGCTAGTGACCTTAGCTAAGCAATTCGCCGATCCAAAGATTAAGGTGATGTCACTTTGGACTATGGGGATGAACCAACATACCCGTGGTGTATGGATGAACTCGCTGGTTTATAACATTCATCTGTTAGTAGGTAAAATATCGACTCCTGGTAATGGACCATTTTCACTTACTGGCCAACCATCAGCGTGTGGTACAGCGCGTGAAGTGGGTACTTTCTCACATCGTTTACCTGCAGATATGGTTGTAGCCAACCCTAAGCATCGTAAACTTGCTGAAAAATTATGGAAAGTTCCTGAAGGAACCGTTCCACCAAAGCCTGGCTTCCATGCCGTTTTACAAGACCGGAAGCTTAATGATGGTGCGCTTAATGCCTATTGGACCATGTGTAACAACAATATGCAGGCCGGTCCAAACATCAATGAGGAGCGCTTACCTGGCTACCGTAATCCGCAAAACTTTATCGTCTGCTCAGACCCTTACCCAACAGCAACTGCACAAGCCGCTGATTTGATTCTTCCAACAGCGATGTGGGTAGAGAAAGAGGGCGCTTATGGTAATGCTGAACGCCGTACACAGGTTTGGTACCAGCAAGTTGCGGCTCCAGGTGAAGCTAAATCGGATCTGTGGCAAATAATGGAATTTTCGAAGCGCTTCAAAATTGAAGAAGTGTGGAGTGAAGAGTTAATTGCAAAGATGCCAGAAGTACGTGGCAAAAACATGTGCGAAGTGCTGTTTGAAAATGGCCAAGTGAACAAGTTCCCATTATCAGAGGCTCAAGCGCTAAATGATGATGCAAAAGATCAAGGTTACTATGTACAAAAAGGTCTATTTGAAGAGTATGCAAGCTTTGGTCGTGGACATGGTCATGATCTAGCCCCATACGATCGCTACCATCAAGAGCGAGGTTTACGCTGGCCTGTAGTCGATGGTAAAGAGACAAAGTGGCGCTTTAAAGAGGGGTCAGATCCTTATGTAGGTAAAGGCAAAGGGTTTGAGTTCTATGGTAAGCCAGATGGTAGAGCATGGATCATCTCAGCTCCATATGAGGCACCACCAGAGACTCCGGATGATGAGTTCAACCTGTGGTTATGTACTGGCCGTGTATTAGAACATTGGCATACAGGTACCATGACACGCCGTGTCCCTGAGCTTTATAAGGCCGTGCCTGATGCACTTTGTTTCATGCATCCGGATGATGCGAAGTCTCATGGTGTACGCCGTGGTGATGAAGTGTTAATGAGTAACAAACGTGGTGAGGTCCGTGTGCGTGTTGAGACAAGAGGCCGTAACCGTCCACCAAAAGGCTTAGTGTTTGTTCCATTTTTCGATGCTCGTATTCTAGTCAATAAGCTGATTTTAGATGCAACCGATCCGCTATCGAAACAGACAGATTTTAAAAAGTGTCCAATAAAAATTACTAAAGTGGGATAAGGCGGGTTTAACATGAACAAGTTACTTTTATTAGCAATCAGTTTGAACTTAGTCCTGATAAGTGCTTTTGCTGTCAGTGAGGAACGTGGCATCGGTGGTGTTGAGTCTTTGCGCGGGAGTGCTGAGTTAGAAACGACAAGAGCCGCCGATCCTTTGAAGAGAGTACCCCGTGACCAGGTGGATATTGAAAGTAGTTATGTCTTTCAGCCACCATTGATCCCGCATCACATCAGAAGCTATGAAGTCTCTCTTAATGCAAATAAGTGCTTATCATGCCATGGCTGGAAAAATGCCAAGCAGATGGGTGCCACTAAAATCAGTGTGACTCACTTTACTAATCGAAACGATGAAGTGTTGGCTGATGTTTCTCCAAGACGATACTTTTGCCTGCAGTGCCATGTGACACAAGCAGATGCGAAACCGTTAGTGGGTAACTCCTTCGAACGTGTTAAATCACTGCAATAACAAAATAGGCTGGTAATAATATGAAATGGATTATTAACGCCCTAAAAGGCTTCTGGACCATATTGAGGCGGCCCAGTAAAGCCGCTGTAGGTATCGTTCTATTTATGGGCTTTGCAGGTGGACTCATATTCTGGGGTGCATTTAACACGGGGATGGAAGCGACAAACACTGAAGAGTTTTGTTCTGGATGTCACGCACCAATTGTGGCAGAAATTCAAGAAACTATTCATTACGCAAACCGCTCTGGTGTTCGTGCTATCTGTTCAGATTGTCACGTACCTCATGCTTGGACGGATAAAATCGTGCGTAAGGTTCAGGCTTCTAAAGAGCTGTTTGCCTATTTTGTTACTCAAACCATTAACACACCAGAGAAGTTCAAAGAGCGACGCGCTCATTTAGCTGAGAGGGAGTGGGCAAGACTGAAAAAGAACGACTCTTTAGAGTGTCGTAACTGTCATAACTTTGATTATATGGACTTCTCAGAGCAGAGCCCACGCAGTGTAAGGCAGCACTCTACAGCCCTTGCGAGTGGTGACAGTACTTGTGTGGATTGCCATAAAGGTATCGCACATAAACTGCCAGATATGCACAAAGTTGACGGTTGGCAATAAGGAGCCTACATGAGTACATTAGAGAGTGTTATTTGGCATGTTCTTGGCTACAGCGCCATGCCTGTCATTATATTAGCGGGATTTGCTGTGGTTGCTGCGGCCTCTGTTTGGATTCTCTCCAAAACAGCAGATAAGTAAGCACTTATATCAGTCGGCCAAGTGCCAGTGACATAAAGATGCAATAAAACCTAAAAGCCTGACTTTACAATTAAAGTCAGGCTTTTTATTCGCTGCGCTTACCCTTTTGACAATAGCCACCAACTGATAGATGTTTTAATACCAGCTCCTGGAACCCTAGACTTGCTGCGCCGATTCAATGATCATCTCTCTAAGCCAGCGATGGCTTGGGTCGAGATCAAAATGTTTGTGCCACAATAACACATACGCACCGGGCACCAGTTCCAGTGGAATATCTAAGGTCGTCAGCGAAAATTGATGACTCATCTGGGCGGCGTATTTCGCCGGGCAACAAAGCAGTAATTCACTATTTTCGCATAGGTGCATGGCGCTGTGAAAATCAGTCAAATTAGCCGCAATATCTCGCTTTTGATGTTCCAGATTAAGCACATCGTCCAGCAACCAATGCTCAAAACCACCAAAAGTAACCTGTAGGTGACGGTATTTTAGAAAGGTTTCTAAATTCCATGGCTCACAGAGCAAGGGGTGCTTACTATTAACCAGACAGACCGGGTGATCACGCAGTAACTCCACGTAGTTAAGGTCGTCGGGAATATTATTCATGTGCAACAGTGAACGTTTATCCCACTCCCGACAGGCGATCCCCAGGTCTATTTCGCAGCGAAGTAGCTTATCCATACTTTCGGTGTGCCAGGTTTGACTATCCAGTTTAATGCCGGGGGCTTGTTGTAATAGCTCAGGCATAAAGTGGGGAAAGGTTAACGAGTAAGCCGTCTCGACGATATTGAGTCTAAACTTTCTCTGGCTTAATTCAGGCTCAAATTCATCTGGTCGGGTTAATTGGGCGACCTGATTGAGTACTTGTCGCAGATCCGGGGCCAGCAGCATTGCCTTAGGGGTTGGCCTCAAGCCATAAGCCGTTCTTTCAAAGAGTGGGTCGTCGAAGGTGAGTCTCAATCTGGCGAGCTGCTTACTTACCGCCGATTGACTCAAATGAAGCCTTGCCGCAGCTGCGGTGACGCTTTGCTCTTCCAGTAGAACTTCAAGCACGCTTAGCAGGTTAAAGTCAAAGTTTTTCAATCTGTTACCGTTATATAAACTTAAGTTGAGTGTTCAGGTCTGCTGACCTTTCATTATTTGGAGCCTGTTGCCTTTGGAAATGGCCGATAGAGGTGTTAAATATATAGTCTGGTAACTCCAGATAAGCAGATACTTTCCTATCATAGAGGGTTTATTAATTGGGGGAAAGCCGTTAAACATTTTGCCGGTTGGCAGAGACACCAATATAACGGTTTATTTCACATGGAACTCTTCTGCTTTGATTGACAGGAATAGAAGTGTTAATCCATAGTTATAAAATTGGTGCTGGCTTTAACAATTGATGGGGTACGCGTGTGTCCGATATCCGACAGAATAAACTATTCACTCTCCTGCTTCTGTGCCTTGCATGGTTAAGCTTGGATGCTCACGCGCTGTTCGATCCTAAGATGAAGTCAGCAGAGTATTGGGTCACCAATGAGTTTCAACCATCAACCCTGACTCAAGCCGAGCAGATGCAGGAAATGAGTTGGTTTGTTGAGGCCAGTAAGCCCTATTTCGGCTTACAGATCCGGGTGGTGTCGGAGCGAATTGCTACCCACGGGTATGAAGCCAGCGTACTTGCCAAAGCCTTTTTTGAGATAACGGGGATCCATGTCGTCCATGAATTAACCGGTGAAGATGATGTCATCAATAAACTCTCTGCGCAGATTTTTACTCAGCAGAACCTCTACGATGCATACATCAATGACAGCGATTTGATTGGTACCCATTTCAGGTCCAATGCCGTGGTTTCTCTGTCTGATTTTATGAAACAGGAGGGTGCGGCAGTCACGCTTCCCACATTAGATCTGCAAGATTTTATCGGCCTAAAGTTTACCACCGGGCCCGATGGCAAGTTATATCAACTGCCGGATCAGCAGTTTGCGAATCTCTATTGGTACAGGTATGACTGGTTTAACCGGGAAGATTTTAAGCAACGCTTTAGATTGCGATATGGTTATGAGCTTGGGGTTCCGCAAAATTGGCAAGCTTACGAAGATATTGCCGAGTTCTTCAGTGACGATGTGAAAGAGATAGACGGTGAGCGTATTTATGGGCATATGGATTACGCAAAAACCGATCCATCACTTGGCTGGCGCATGTCAGATGCCTGGCTCTCTATGGCGGGAGTGGGAGATAAGGGGCTACCTAATGGGCTGCCGGTGGATGAGTGGGGGATAAGGGTCGAGCAGTGTCGTCCGGTAGGGGCGAGCGTGGAACGAGGTGGCGCCTTAAACGGCCCAGCTTCCGTGTATGCGGTCGAGAAGTTTATCTATTGGCTACATCGTTTTGCGCCAGAGGAGTCGATAGAGCTTAACTTCACTCAGGCTGGAGAGTGGCCGGGTAAGGGGCTTATCGCTCAACAGATATTTTGGTATACCGCATTTGTCGCCGATGTTACTAAGCCCGGCTTACCGGTGATGAACCCTGATGGCACGCCAAAGTGGCGCGTAGCCCCTTCGCCTGTGGGAAAATATTGGCGAGATGGCATGAAGTCGGGTTATCAGGATACCGGCGCATGGACCCTGTTAAAAAATACCCCGTTAGAAAGGCAGCAAGCCGCCTGGCTCTATGCCCAATTTGTCGTGTCAAAAACCGTATCACTTAAAAAAACCTTAGTGGGATTAACGCCTATTCGCCTGTCAGATATCGAATCGGATGTGATGACACAAAAAGCGCCTTATCTGGGGGGCTTGGTCGAGTTCTACCGGAGTCGAGGCAGAGATGTGTGGACGCCTACCGGAACCAATGTGCCCGACTATCCGGGGTTGGCAAATTTCTGGTGGCACTATATTTCACAGATAATCGAGGGCAAGGTGACGGTACAGAAAGGGATGGATAACTTTGCCGCCGCGGTAGACAAACGATTGAGGCTTATTGGAGAAAGGGCGGATATGAAGTGCGCTCCAAAATTAAATCCTATTTCAAAGAGGGAAGTCTGGCTGAATGCTCCCGGTGCGCCTAAGCGTGAAATATCTGCGACTCAAGTTGGAAAGACACTTCCCTACGAGGAGGCGATCAATGTTTGGAAATAGCCGCTGTGTGAGTCTTCAATGGCTGAGTGCTATAGGCTTGTGTGTATTAGCCTGCACGAGTGTGCGGGCCGAGACAATCGAGGTGTTAACCTATGAAGAATCCCCCTTCGCGGTGAAAGTGGGTAAAACTCATCATGGCTTATTAGTCGACATGCTTAAGGAGTTGTTCTCTCGAACCTCACTCGACTATAAGCTCAGGTTTATTCCCTTGAAGAGGGCAATAGTTACTACAGAGCGAATGCCCGGTCACTGCGTGTTGCCGGTCGCAAGAAGTCAGGAACGAGAGGCCAATTTTAACTGGATAAGCCCTGTGTTGGTGTCAAGGTACGGGCTTTTCAGTCGCAGTAATCAAACGATCCCTTTGACCAGCTTAAGTGATGCAATGCCATATAAAATAGGCAGTTTTTTGGGTAGTGGTATCGGTGAGTACTTAATTGACTTAGGCTATGATGTGGAACTGGCAGCGGTTAGTGCGCAAAATTTACGTAAACTTAAACGAGCACGTATAGAGCTTTGGGCGGCAGAGCTTGTCAGCGCCCAGGAGCAGATGCAGAAACAGGCGATAAATTTTGGGGTGCCAGAACTAATTTTCTATACATCACTGCGCGCGATGGCGTGCAATAAAGAGATACCACGTGAACACACTTTAGCGTTAGAGAATGCCCTTAAGTCTATGTATCAGGATGGCTATATGAGTAAGCTATATCTGGAATATGGCGTTGATATCTAGTCTTGAAAACCTTGAACTGATTACTTTATCGGCTTGAATCATATAGGTACTCAGTGTGCTTCTGAGTGTTAGAGATTATGTAAAAAGCCAGGATCAGCCCGGCTTATATCGTGCAATGAACTATTAATTCTCACTAAATTTTATTGGGCAATTGAGCCTTAATGTTGCTCACCAAATATTCGCTGAAGTTGTCACCATGATTTTGCAGCATCTTAGGAAACATAGAGATAGGAGTCAGTCCCGGAAAAGTATTAATTTCGTTGAGGAGAATTTCATCCTCATCGGTTAGGAAGAAGTCAATACGGGAAAGATGACTGAGCTTCATTCCTTTAAATACCTTAACGGCATATTCGCGGATCTGCTGGCTTATCTCATCACTGATATCGGCTTCGACTTTAGTTTGGGCTTGACTGTCTGCGGCATATTTTTCATCGAAGGTATAGAAGCTATTGCCTGCACAGATTATTTCGCCTGGCTTTGTTGCAACGATTTCACCGTCCAACTCATAGGCGGCGACTTCGAGCTCACGGGCGTGAATGGTTTTTTCGACCACAACATAAGGCGAGTAGGAAAAGGCTTCTCTCAATGAGCTTGCCAGTGCCTCCTTGCTGTCGACACGGTAACAGCCCACCGATGAACCTTGGGATGCAGCTTTGATAAACACAGAGCCCCAGGTCTCTAATGCCTGCTCAGTTTGAGAAATGGCATCGTCATTAAACTCGTTAAGGAAGATATAGGGGGTGTTAGGAATACCAAGTGCGCTGAACCACATCTTAGCCGTCACTTTATTGAAGCAGTTTCTGCTGGCCTCTGAATCACAGCCGAAATAGGGCAGGTTAATCAATTCAAAATAGGATTGAATATCACCGGTTTCTCCCGGGTAGCCATGAATACAAGGGATCACATAATCAACAGGCCAAGGCGCCTTGGTTTCATCTTCGAATCTTATCTGTTTGCGATTGGTCAGTTCACAAATATCGCCATCTTTGGTGTGATAATGGCCATCGGCATCCAGTTCGACCCGTAGAACATTAAAGCCAGTTATGTCGGCGAGTGAAGTTTCAAAAAAGTTTGCCGATAGCAGGGAAATTGCGTGTTCATCTCCACCACCACCACATAACAAAAGTAGATTCGTTTGGCTCATTGTATCTTCATCTCCGACATAAAAACGTATTTGCAGGCTCACTATGGCTTAACCGATATTTATTGCAACCTCGAAGCGCTAACTTCGCATTTAAATGGCGAATAAACATCCCGAATTCAGGCTGCCGGGAGCCTCTGTATGGCTTGTATATACCAATCAGTATAAAGATGTGATCACTCATCGAGAATTTAGCGCTTCTGAGGCAAGGCCCTTTATTGCTCCTCGGTAACAGCTCCATGCGTTACTCTACCTCCTATATCCATATAGTCGTGCATTATAGGCATTCACAACATCTGACCTCCAGATCTTAAGCGTTCCAGACGCTTTAAAGACATTTCCCATATCCCTATGGGTCAGGAGAGGAAATGTCTTAAGTCTGTAGGGAGCATACAAGACCCTGTTGTTCGCAACGAGTGAAGAACATAGTGAAACTAGGTTTAAGCTCGTTAACACAGCATCAGGTGCGCTAAAACTCGCCTTTCAGGAGTGTTTTTCGGCTTCCTACTTCTGCGTTGAATGACTTCAGAAGGGATCACCATTCTCTCATTCATTCGCCTTGAATTAGTTTGCAAAAAAAACTCTGAGTAGATCACTTTCTTATACCGATTGGTATTTAACCCTTAGGCATTTGGACCAGTATCCGGTGAAATGACCACCGCTTGCTCTCTGAGTTTACTTAGCGTGCGAAGTAATATATAATGCTTAGCATGCTAACTAAGTTGAGGCGTTTATGGTTGATGATATAAAAATTCTTAAAGAGTTATCTCTCGCGGAGCAGTTGAGGCGGGTCGCTCGCTTATGGCGAAACGTAGCCGATAAGGAGTTGGCGCCGTTAGGGCTTACGCATCCACGGTGGACGGCACTGTGGAAATTGCAGAACCTCAATGACAACGTGAGTCAAAAGGCGTTGGCAAATGCCTTAGAAATCGAACTGGCATCCTTGATGCGCACGCTAAGTCAATTAGAAGAGCAAAACCTCATCGTTCGTTACAGCAGTGAAACAGATAAGCGTGTTCGAATTGTTAGCCTGACCGATGAAGGTAAGACCATGATCGAAAAGGTGGAAGTGCGTATTTTACAGATCCGCCGAGATTTGATGGCAGGGGTAAGTAAAGAGGAACTTAACCAATTTAAACGTACCGTCGAGCTTATCGCTCACAACGCGTTAGCACAATTAAATGAAAGTGAAAACGACTAGAGATTAATGCAATTCGCATAACCATTAGGGGAGGAATTAGATGACACCAGATCAAAAATTTGCACGCTGGATAAAAATATCAATGTTGTTTTTTGTGATGATTTTTGCGTATTTTATTTTAGCCGACTTTAACATGCCACTGACTCAACAGGCGATGGCAACCAGGGATGTGACTAAAGTTGCCCCTAGAGTTAATGGGCCTATCGTCGCAATCAATGTTAAAAATAATCAAGTGGTACACAAAGGGGATGTCCTGTTTTATATCGATCCTACACCCTACCAGCTTAACGTAGAGAAGGCGGCGCTGAACCTAGAACAGACACGAAAATCCAATCAAGAGCTGGATGCGTCTTTAGCAGCTGCAGAGGCAGATGTTAAAGCTAGTAGTATCATCGCATTACAGAAGAAAGCCGATTCCAAGCGGGTTAACTCTCTGTTCGATCGTAACGGCGTTTCGCAGCAGAAAAAAGACAGTTTGGAAAGTGACGCGACGGCTGCGAAAGCGAACCTGTTGGCAAGCAAGGCCCGCCTTAAAGAGCTAACAGTACGCCGCGGCGAACTCGATGAAAACAACGTTAATCTGCGTGTTGCGTTAAATCAGCTAAAACAAGCTAAGTTAAATCTTTCTTACACTCAGGTCAGAGCCGAGCAAGATGGAACAGTAACAAACCTACAGCTCCAGGCCGGAGCCTACGCCAGCGCCGGACAACCTCTGCTCGCTTTGGTCTCATCAGAGATCGATATCATCGCCGATTTTCGTGAGAAGAGCTCAAAAAAAGCATCAAATGGCAGCCGGGCTTTGGTCGCATTTGATGGGGAACCCGGACGACTCTATCCTGCCCTTATCACAAGTATGGATGCGGGGGTGAGTGTAGGTCAGTTCGATGCAAATGGGCAGCTGGCAACCCCCACTGAATCGAATCGATGGGTTCGTGATGCGCAGCGCATGCGCTTGCACCTGAATTTAGATGTGCCCTATCCGGAAATGTTGCCATCTGGGGCGCAAGCCACAGTTCAGCTTCTGCCAGAAAATGCCGTTTTTTGTCTGCTTGCAAAAGTTCAAATTAGCCTGCTGAGTTACCTGCACTATATCTACTAACATACTCATTATTAACTCCATTTATTCGGTTATTAATCTCTATTATTCGATAGCTGTCTATTCGAAGACCTAGGGTTAATTCACTCTGGATACAGCACTTTATCGGCTCCAAATAGTCCATGACTCGTACTGCGATTCGCCTAGTTCAGGCTCTTTAAATAAAAGGTTTCGATGGGCTCATTTCTTACATTTATCAGTATCCCGGGAGAGAGATGATGAAATTATGGCATCACACGCTATCTGAAAATGACATTCGCCAATGTCTTCGTATTGCGACGGGGGCGAGCATCGGATTTTTCCTGTGCAAATTCTTTAACTGGAACTACGGCGTGTATTTTACGGTAACCCCCATTTTGCTCCTGGGTATGATACCTAAAATGACTGGCCATGCCGGGAGGCAATGCCTGGCTTCTGCGCTTGTGTGTGGGCTGGAAGTGGGAATATTAGGTGGCTTTTTTGGCGGCCATCCGGTGCAGATGTCTATCATCGTCTTCTTGCTTTTTTTATATAAATTTGCCTGCATGTCCAAGGGGAGTCTGTTTCTATTTGGGGCTAACGGTGTGCTGACTTTAAGCATCATGTTGAACTTTGCCAGTTATCCCACCACCGACCTCAATGAGTTGATTTTCACTAATCTCGGGGCAAGCATCTTGAGTGTGATGATTGCCTTCGCAATGATGGCGCTGATCCCCTGTATAGAAAATGAAACGAATACTAACACCAGTGCTAGCACCGACACTGAGACTGTAGAGCAGGCTAAAGCTCGACCTGTGCCAGAACCTGAGCCTCAGTTAAAAAAAATTCATCAGACTCGTCACGAAATGTTGATGGGTGCCACTGTTGCGACTCTATCGTTTCTCATGTTTCAGGTATTTAACTTAAGTGACTCGATGTCGGCACAAGCTACAAGTGTGCTCCTGCTATATCCTATGCATTGGAACGGGACGTTGGGATATGCAAAAAAGCGAGCTATGGGCACCATCTTAGGTGTGGTTATCAGTATGCTGGGCTTGCTTTTCCTGTACAACTGGTCGGGAGAGCTGGAATTAGTTTTACCGCTATTATGGATATGCTTAATGTTATGTAGCTATACCCATGTCAAAGAGGGCGGTGGTTCTGGTGTCGGTTTCGGTGCACTTACCACATTGGCTATTCTGTTTGGCCAAAATCTGACGCCGGAGAACGATTTCTTTTTCAGCGCATTATATCGGATCAACAGTGTTTTATTTGCCATTGTCGCAACCCTGCTGGCGTGCTATCTCGTCCACCGTCTGCTTAACAGCTTCGAAGCCACTCGATATGGGCAATAGAGCACCGCAAGGTGCAGACTTAAAAGTATGGGCGGCGGTGATGACACCTCACTACTGTCGTTCAGTGAAGGGAGGGATGCAGTACTAAGCTCATTGTGAGTTTGTCTTTAAATTTATCAACCTGTTTCTAATACCTTTCTAGTTAATACCAATTAGTAGAACCACGCCCAGACCCTCTGATTTGGGTTCTTTGTGTCAAAAAATGCAGCCCCAATCAGCTAAGCCAATATCGGACACCTGAACTTCGTATAGCACCTTAAATATAAGAAATAAGTTCCAATTTATCGTGAGGGCTTACCTGTGGTGTATTTATCTGTTTGTAGCGTTTTTGCCATATATCTATCTGTGCGGGATAGGTGTTTTGGTTATTGATGGTCATGAGAATATTTCACTAAGGCTTGATTTTTGTATCCAATATACAGTAATAATGGCTGTCGAAACATTTTATTAACATAAAGGCTGGTAAAGCATTACGTTAGTAAAACTGCGTCGACAGTTAAAACAATAAAAACAGATAAGTCATTAAGGTCACCTGTTCTCGATCACGCATTACGTGTACAGCAGTGGAATATCCAAAGGTCGCAATCTGGATTGCACGTATCCTTTCTTAGATGAATGCTATTCGCTCCCCTGAGCTGACTAGGTCGCATAAGGTAAACCCTATGAAAAATATAATAAAATCAACAAATGATATATGTTCAAAAAAATCAATGTTAGCCAGCGCTATCATACTCTCTCTTAATTTAGGCATGCTCTATTCAGGCTCTGTTCACGCCACCGAGATGTGCGGCACTAAGACCTTGGATAGACAAGGCGAAGTCCCCGTCAATCAAGTCCACTGCATCACCGATTATGGGCATTATTTTTATGTCAATATCCCCTATGAAAACAGCGATGTGACTATCACGACTTCGGGTGGGACCTTTAGCGGAAGTGATGCCGATATCCTGTTGTATGATGGTAGTGACTGGAGCGGAAATGTCGAGCTTAGTAGTGTCACCGCGGACACAAATAGTGAGTCACTCTCTTTCGTTTCACGCGCCGGAGCAAGATATTTCAAAATCAACGGTAACATTCAGCAAACCAGCCTTGAGGTGACGGTGACCGGAGGTGATGTTCCGCCGCCTATGGGAGATTATATTGTTTATGATACCGATATCGCAGTCGACCTGCCAGCAGCGGCTATCACATCTAAGGCTCAATATGGTGATGTTATCGCGACGATACTCGCGGCGAGCTATAGCGATTTCGAAGGCATCGCTGGCGCACAAGACGATCCCATTACCCATGTCACTAATGCCGTTCATTTCCTTGCCGATGCTGATGACCTAAGCGATCCCGATCTTAACCAGCTGCTCTATTTTCTCGGCTCATACAAGTACTACGCCGATACAATGACTGACGATGAAGCATCTAAACTGAGTCTCGCCCTACAGGCGGTGGCTAAGATGAGTGGTTTTTTGAGCGCTGATGGAGGCGTGATTCAGGAAGGTTATGCAAAGGCTCTTAAGAACTTCGAGCGAAAAACCGGCGCAGCTTACTTTAAAGATCAACTGCCACACCTGTTAGCTATAATCCAATACCATTCACTACAGACTAACCCGTTCGGAGCGTCGAATGCGGGTGATGCGACGATGGCACTTTTGGGGGCTATAGGTTCGGCTGCCTACTACGGTGATGCGGAGACTAAAGCGGCGTTTAACAACAATATGCTGGATGTACTCTCGGTGATGCGCTCATTTGCTTTTCTCGGAGAAACCTCACTGGATATGCGCTGGTCGGGTGAGGCAGACAGGAAGTGGATTTTGCCTCATACCTTTATTGCGATGGGTAAAATATCGAGTATCGCAACCGACGAGGCTAAGGATCGCTTCGACAGCACTATTTTAGAGGTTCATGGCAAGATCACAGAAATTATCTCTGTTGAAACAACAGAGACCATAGTGACTAAAAATTATCTGGAGTCTGCGGGGCGACAATGTGAAGCAAGCGACGCGCTGTTCGGCAGTTGTGTGGTCCCTCCCAAAGAAGAAGATATTCTAAGGGTACGTCACCAGTGCACCGATAAGATAGTGATCCGTGCTCAAGGGACTATCAGTCAGGCAACTCTGGCTCAATCTTGTGAGGATATGGCGCAACAGGAAGTTGAGTTTCATGCTCTGTTTAACACTGGCGGTGTGCCTGTGGTTGGCGATCAAAATGACACCATTGAAGTGGTGGCCTTTGCCAGTCCTGAAGACTATGAGAAGTATGCGCCTGAGTTTTTTGGGATCAGTACAGACAATGGTGGTATGTATCTGGAAGGAACACCCGAAAATGTAGGTAATCAGGCGCGTTTTATCGCCATGCAATGCCCGGACTCTTGGGTGGGAACCTCGTGCCAGTATGAGGATCAGATCTATAACCTAAGGCACGAGTTTGTCCATTATCTCGATGGCCGCTATATCAAGTCAGGCAACTACGGTTCATTCGATTATAACGTCTCCTGGTCCGAAGGAATGGCCGAGTATTTGGCTAATGGTGCCGAACATCCCCGTACGTTGAATACCTTGAAGGGAGAAACGATTCCACCTCTGTATAACATACTGTTTATGGCGTATGGATACGATAACCTCTATCAGTGGAGCTACTTTGCCATGCGCTATCTGGCTGAAGAGCATCCCGATGAGATGAGTTTGATCACCGCATCGCTGCAATCTGGTGATAATGCCGACTATATTGAGGTATTAAAAGGAGTCGCAGAACGCACTGAGGCGGGCTTTGAAGCCTTCCTATTGATGAACTCTGAAACCGTCGCTCCCACAGCAGTTAACCTTCCAGCTGAAGACACCATAGGCAGCTGCGCCCTGACTCAGCAATATGTACGTAAGGTAGATGCAGACACGACCGGGTATGTGGTGACGAACACCACTGATACGCCGGTTTCCCTGTTCTGGATAGATAATAATAAGGGGGCAGCAAGTTTCGGTAAAAATTATGCAACCTTGAATATGGGAGAGGATTATACCGCGTCGAGTTGGAGCGAAGGGGATCGTTTGATGCTCACCGACAACGCAATGAATTGTCTAGGTGTGGCTGTAATGGCGCCGGTACAAAATAATTTCACTATCGATGCCGAGCTAGTTAAAGATGTCGTTCCTGAAGTGATCCCAGAGCAAGGTAAGTTGGGCAGTTGTGAGCTTGTCAGGCCACATCTGATTAAAGATGAATCTCATGAATTCACCATTACCAACACGACAGATTATCCTGTGCGTCTGTTCAGAATCGATAATTTAACCGGTAAGCCTAAGTATGCCAGTGCGGCAACTGGGTTCGATTTTGGTTATGGCACGCTCAATAAAGGCGAGACTTACACCTCTGATATTTGGTTTGGTGATCGTCGCTTAATGCTAGCCGATGCCCGCCTGAACTGTTTAAGTGTCGGAGTACTTAACAATGAAACGGCAGATTTTGTCATAGATGATGCCATCGTTGCCAATGCCGCTGCCCCCGAGGTTATCCCTGCTGCCGACACTATCGGCAGTTGTGACTTGATGCAGAAGCACCTGACCGGTCCATTTGAGGCGGACTTCTCATTTACTAATAACAGCAACACATCCGTTCGAGTCTATCGTGTCGACAATGAAACCGGTGAGCTCAGTGAAAGCTTTGGTTTCACGACGCTGGCAACGGGTGAAACTTATGATAGTGCCAGTACCTGGAAATGGTTTGGTAACCGCCGCGCGGCTATCACCGACACCAGTGGTCAATGTCTTGGGGTTGCTGTGATGACCGAAGAGGGCGTGGTAAATGAATATGAGATTAGCCAAGATCTCGTTAACGGCGGTACCAGCCCGATTGACAGTGATGGTGATGGCGTGATCGATTCACAAGATGCATTCCCGAATGATCCGACAGAAACGCTTGATTCAGACGGCGATGGTGTGGGTAATAACTCAGATGCTTTCCCGAACGATGCGAGCGAATCTGTTGATACGGATGGCGATGGCGTGGGGAACAACTCAGATGCTTTCCCGAACGATGCGAGTGAATCTGTAGATACGGACGGCGATGGCGTGGGGAATAACTCAGATGCTTTCCCGAACGATGCGAGTGAATCTGTTGATACGGATGGCGATGGCGTGGGTGATAACTCAGATCTGTTCCCAAATGATCCCAATAACGGAGTCGTTCAGAGTTGCGGCGCGGTCACGATAAGCTCGGGCAAGCTGACCTTAGAGAAGGGTGAGTGTATCAGTGGCGGGAGAGGTAGCTTCTATATTTGGGTCGATGCGGACAATACCGATCTTTATATCACCACCGAAGGCGGTGAGGGCGATGCTAATATCTATTTCAACGCCGATACCTGGGCAAGTTCAACGAATGCACAGGCTAAGGCTGAAACATCAGACAACGAGGAACGACTGCATGTGGTGGCGAACCGTGGCTGGCGTTATATTGCCATCGACACGGCAAGCAGCTACTCAGGTGTTTCAATGAAGGTGAGTCTGACTGACAGCGACACTAATCCTGTAGAGCCAACTGAGCCGAGTGTCCTTGCTGATATGTGCGCCACCGAGTCAGCGCAAGATTATGGCAGCATCACAGGCGGTACCCCTATCTGTGTTAAGAATGGTCGCTCCTCTTTCTATATTAACGTGCCCGTGGGAACCCAGAGCCTGACCGCTGAAACGGGTCATGGATTTGGAGAACTCGAGTTATATGTGGGTGAAAGTTGGCCGGATGCGAACAGTAACACCGGCATATCAGCCAATCCCGGTACGATTGAGAAGGTGATAGTCAATCAACCTAAGAGTGGCTGGTATTATGTTTCGGTGCAGAGTATGCCAAGCAGTGACGATGTCACCTTACAGGTAACACTGAAATAGGCAAGCTCATTGAAATGAGTGCTTAATCTGCTCAAACGAATAAAACGAGTCTTAGATTTTAAGGCTCGTTTTTTATATGAGAGCTTCATCGATCCGCTTATCTCTAACAACACGCGTCTCGAACAATGCCCTCTTAATGTGGCATGAGTTCTGCCGTGATACGAACTTATCGCAAAACCGGCCGCATAAAGCTTCGGTCATAGCGTTTGATGAAGTTATGTTGTTTGGCGTAATCGAAGGCTTTAATGCAATCCTTATCCAGCATCGATTTTTCTCGATAGCGTTCGTAGTCGGCCAAACTTTGAAATGAAAAAAGCGCGATGGCGATATCGTTTGCCCCTTCACCAGGCAGGAAGTAACCATGATGTTGGCCGCCAAACTTCTCCACTAGAGGGACCCACACTCTGGCATAGTGTTCGAACGCGTCGATTTTATCGGGATCAATTTCATATCTAACATGACAGGTCACTTTCATAATCATTCCTTTTCGACTAATCCTTCAGCCATTTGTCTCGGCTATTTGTTTCGGGATTAGGTTCTGGTGTTGGTAAACCTTGTTAACGAGAGGTTTTATTTCAGAGTTTATTTTCAATGCTTTAGTTTTAATACGACTCTAGTGGATCATAAAGAAAAGCCCCATGCTAATCATTGTGGTCAACAGAACATTGCGTGTGGTGTAAGCCAGTATGATGGCAAGGAGTGCACCGATTAAATAGCTGTTACTCAGACTCAAATCTAAGCTGCTACCATCACTTCCTTCCTGAACTAATACGATAGGTGCGACAATGGCTGTTAGCACCGCTGGCGCCGAGTAACTTAAAAACGTTAAGGTCTGTTTGCTCAAGCGGACAGGTAACTTCGGCTCTAAAAAAAGGTAGCGGCTGGCAAATACCAATGCAGCCATGGCAAGTATGGTTAACCAAATCATGACTTTTCTCCTGTCAGTTTTGCATACACAGTGCCAGATACCATGCCCGTGAGCGCAGCAATCAATAAGCCAGCCTCCATGGCGAATAAGTCGCAGACCACGGCGCAAACCAGAGATACTAGTACGCACAGGAGTACCGAGGGCTTCTTTATCGACGGGACCACAATTGCAATAAATGTCGCTGCGATAGCAAAATCTAACCCCCAGGAATCTAAGTCCGTAATGGTATGTCCGGCAAATATCCCCATGGCGGTAGCGGTATTCCAGCCGAGATAGAAACTCAACCCTCCACCCAGCGCATACCAAGGGTTGAGCTTGTGCTGTTTTCCCTGATTTGCGATAGCAAAAAGCTCATCGGTGAGCAGAAAACCTAATATCAGTCGCCACCTGAGGCGCATCGCACTTATCTGCGATCTCATGGCCATAGCATAAAGAAAATGCCGTGAGGTGATGAGTAAGGTGGTGATCATGATACTGGTTAGCCCCACACCCGCCTTGATCATTCCCAGGGCGACAAGTTGTGCAGAACCTGCGAATACGATGACGGACATAGCCTGGCTTTCGAAGGCCGATAATCCGGCATCGAGGGCGAAGGAACCGGCCAAAATACCCCAAGGGATCACGGCAATTGTCAGAGGCATGACTGCCAATGCCCCTTTTAAAAAAGCATCGACATTATGTCGGTTGGGAGCGGTTACTGCTTGTGTTGCCATTGTCTCTATCTATCCATAAGTGGGGCTGGCTTATTACGCTAAACCATCCCGGCTCGGTTGGCTTGTACGAAATTGGTCTGCGGGCTGTGGGCTTAAAAAAATAAGGGATTAGATGAAATGTTCCGCGGCGTCGACTTCGACTAACAGGCTGGTTTAAGTGGCTCTTGCAATGACTTTTTAAATGTTGTTTTAAATGGCTAGGGCCAATTTACGGCCACACTCTTTTGCATATTGACCCGGGGTGACGCCCATGGCGCGCTTAAAGTGACGATTTAGGTGGCTCTGATCGTGGAATCCACATTCCAAGGCAACATCGAGCAGTTTGCATCCCTGCTTAATCTTCTGTTTTGCTAGCCGAATTCGACACTGGATTTGGTAAGCGTGGGGAGGTAGCCCAAATACACGTTGAAACTGTTTTATCAGATAATAGGGGCTGAGTCCGGCTAACGTTGCCAGTGCTTCTAACGAGACATTTTCGCCTGGAAAATCATCGAGGAACTGCCTGACCAAGGTTAATTGGGTTTGAGCCAAAGCGCGGGTCGGCAGATTGGTGTTACTCCTGCTATGGCGAGACATGAGTTTTATCATGCATGAGTAGATCACACTCTCTCGCAGGAGTTGGTTATCAGAGGTACTGAGTGTGTGAAACATCATCCTGAGCATATCGGCCATGGGCTTATCATGGACTACGGGCTCTGGAAAATAGGGCGCGCCTCTTTTCGATAGACCCAACTCATCATTCAGCTTTGAAAACTGCTGTGGAAGCGGGTACATCGCACGGTAAGACCAGCCTCCTTCGGCGGCGGAGCAACCATTATGAACTTCGTCGGCATTGACTAAAATAATACTGTTTTGTGGCGCGATATGGTCGCCGCCGGTGCGATAAAAGCGTTGTGCTCCGGTCTCAATAACGCCGACCGTGTAACCCTCGTGGCTATGGCGGGAGAAGTTTTGTTTATGATAGCTGGCATTAAGCAGCTCAACGCCCCCCAGCTCTTGGGCCAAGGTGAACTCTGCTTTTTCTTGTGTGTTGGATGACGCCTTGGTACCTGTAATTACTGTTATCCTTTTGAACAAATGCGACGTAGGCTTGATTAGACATTTAATCTTAGCTTAATTCTTACGATTATTTTTGTACAAAATTGCGCAGCAGCCAAAGAAAATAACGGGTTACTGTTAATTCACGTTTAATTAATACAGGGCAGGTGTTTGTTACACTTTCGCTGGCTTCAGCCGCTGGATGTTTTTATTTAGATCTGCTTTAATGCTTCGAGTCATTATTTGAGTCGTTTCCCAAAAGGGGCAACACCTACAGGAGAGCAAGCTGTTACCTGCTAGAATTCCCACATCACTGTCTGCACTGTACTGGTCGGAAAAACCCGGTAGGCGGGGGCAATCTAATTTTACACTGGCTATCTTGCTGGTGGTCTTGATGTGTCAGGTTTTAGCGACGGGTTCCGCTTTTTCTGTTCAATACCCCGTTGGCGATCATCCTATGGGCATCGATGTCAATCACCATCATGTTCACAGTGCCAGTAACCGTTTAAGCCATGGTATGAGCGAAAGCCTAGACTCTTACGGTAACAGTCCAGACTTTTTCGGTGAAGGCCGAGCTCAAGGCCGAGATCAAGGCCATGAGCATGCCGCTTTCAATGCCACCGAATCGGTGTATGACTTTTTTGCTGAGTCAGTCTCTGAGACGGTTTCTGAGTCTTTGGAAACTGAGCATGAACATGCTAACCATTCTCATACTCCGTCACATCCGCCGGTAGACGCTGTTTTTATGTCCGGTTTTTTCCAGTCAGAAACACTTATCGACGATGATATCTCTTACCTTAACTTACGTTACGCACCACCCATTCCCCCTCCGCACGTCTAGTTCCACTCTCTTTATCAATCTGCACGGACATATTTACGGTAATTTTTCGCTGTTCTTGTCCTGTATTTATCAGATTAGTTCTGAATTAACGGAACAGTCCTCTATTTTTCGGACTGAAACCGACGTATTGGAGTATGTGTAATGAGCCAATCTTTGGCCAACACCATGAAAGTCATGGTGAGTTTGTTGGTGGTTTTATTAGGAGTATTCGCTTCGTTTTCCCTCTCGGCCCACGGAGTCGATGAGGATACCAAGCAGTTTCTAACCTTGAATGAAGGGGTATCGATTCTGCCCTTTATCTATATCGGTGCCAAGCATATGGTGACGGGATACGATCATCTGTTGTTTCTTGTGGGGGTGATCTTCTTCCTGTTCAGAAGTAAGGATGTATTGCTGTATGTCAGCCTGTTTACCTTAGGTCACAGCATCACCCTGCTATTTGGTGTACTTAGTGATATTCAAGTCAATGCCTATCTTATCGATGCAATCATCGGCTTCTCGATTGTCTATAAGGGGTTCGATAACTTAGGTGGATTTCAGCGAATATTTGGCTTTCAGCCCAACACTAAGCTGGCCGTGATGATCTTCGGACTGTTTCATGGTTTTGGTCTAGCCACCAAAATTCAGGAGTTTAATCTTCCCCAGGAGGGATTGGTACCGAACATTTTAGCCTTTAATGTCGGAGTGGAATTGGGTCAGTTCCTGGCCTTAGGTGTGGTGCTTATCCTGATGAGCTTCTGGCGTCGTCACCGAAGTTACCTTCAGTTTTCTACAGCGGCAAACACCCTGTTAATGAGCGCAGGCATGATGCTGGTGGGCTTTCAGTTAACGGGCTATTTTACCGCTTAAAACGCTTAGACCAGAACATTGACTAAAACAGAAAGAAAAGCCTTGAGAAAAGACGTTATTAAAGGCTAACAGAATGAAATTGAGCCCATCTATGGGCCGAAGGTAATAACATGATAACGAGCAATATGAATACAAACACGAGTAAAGAGTCAAACAAAAATGTAAATAGTGAGCGAGTCAACGGGATCCCGGTTCACTCGACGGCGACCTTAGTTAAGGCGAGTATTGGGGCGACGGTTATCGCCGCACTGGTGTTCGTTACGGCAATTTTACCTGCCGAGTACAATATCGATCCCACCGGCATTGGTCAAATGGCTGGGTTAACTAAGTTAGCACAGGCCGCTTCTGAACCTGTAATAAGCACTAACATAAGTGTTAACCCAAGCACCAGTTCTGCTCGAGAGGGGGAGACGGTTATCGCCTTAAAGCAGGCCGTGACACCTGCCAACGCGCCAACTGTGGCAGAGATAGCACAGAGGCGTCAAACATCTGGGGTGAGAAACGATACCGTTAAGATTGATATTCCTGCAGGCAAAGGACTTGAGTATAAGTTGTTGATGGATGAGTTTGTTCACTTAGAGTATGAGTGGAGTACAGGAGGTGAAGCGCTGTATTTCGATTTTCACGGTGAGCCCAAGGGTGATACCACTGGCTATTTCGAGAGTTTCTCTATTACTACCTCTGATAAGATGAAAGGTTCGCTCACTACACCTTTCGCGGGTTCTCACGGCTGGTATTGGAAGAATAAAACTGACTCACCCATCACTGTGACCCTATCGACCAAAGGGGACTACACAATCAAAGGCTAAGTTATTCAGAGCTGAGCAAGGGTTAAACACTCCTTAGCTCTTCCTTTGACACTCATGCTAAAACGCAATGCGCATCGACATTCGGTGCGCTTTTCACGTTATGCTGCCATTTTGTTTATTGTCCGGCGCCCCTTTAGGTTATTATGCTTGTAATTAATGATTCCAACGCTACACATGACTATTGAGCTTTATGACTATTGAAGTAACAAATTTACCCGATCCCGAAATGACCTGCTCAACTTGCCAGGCGTGTTGTTGCCGCCTCGAAGTCATGATTATCTCAGATACAGGCGTACCGCCTGAATACATAGTCTCGGATGAGTTTAATGGTGACGTGATGGCTCGTTTAGATGACGGTTTGTGTATTGCGGCCGATCGCGACACCCTGTTATGTACAATTTACGAAAATCGTCCCTGGATCTGCAGAGAGTTTGAAATGGGCTCTTACGAGTGCAGCATCGAACGTAAGAACATCATCACCTTAGATAAATAGTGCCTTTCTTGTTTGTCGCTTTTCCATCTGCTTGATATTCATTGCGCCTTGAACTGACAACCCGGAGGCGATCTGAACTCGTTAATTATTTAATGCAACTGGTATTAGAGATCACTGAGCGATGATCTCCTTGATAATAAATTCTTTGCCGCTGAGTAATCCCCAATCATCACCTTCACAGTGCGGACATTTTGAGCGGTTTTCGATAATGTTAAACACCTGATGGCAAGCCTTGCAGAGTGCATTCGCGGGTATGGTCTCTATTTCTAACTTGGTCTTCTCGAGCAGTGTGCCATCGACGGCTGCCGGGTAGCAAGCATGGATATAGTGAGGGATCATAGATGACAGCTGGCCAATTTGCAGCACTATGGTATCCACACTCTGCAATTGGTTACTCTCAGCCACTTCAATGACTTTGTTAACGACTCCAATGACCACGCCTAGTTCATGCATGTTTTCTTCCTTTATCGGGGGAGGAATATTCGACTGTAAATAGCCGGGGTATAAACCCCGGCAGTTATATCGATTGGTATTATAAGTTCAATTTATCTTAGTCTGTCATCAGGGCTTTAATGCGCTTGATGGGCGCATTGACCGCAATTCTGACTTTACGTTTCAGGGCATGCTTGATGATAACCTTCTTCACCGTTTTAAGATCGGCGCCATCGGCGTCATAGGCTCTAACCAAGGATATAGCATCGAATTGACACTTAGTCGTGCAGGCACCACAGCCGATACACATAAACTCATCGGCAACGGCAACACCACATCCCAGACAACGCTCGGTTTCCTGTTGTACCTGCTCCTGCGTAAAGGTCCCGCGCAGATCTCTGAAGGTTTGTTTAGACTCCTTACCATCAACATGAGCGATTGCCTGTCTCGGCGCGTTATCGAAGCCATCTAGATTCAGCCTATCTTTGTCGAATGAGCGATAGTCACGCTTAATACGACCCAGTACCAGGCTTTGTCCGTGCTGCACATAGCGATGGATAGAGATGGCGCCTTCTTTGCCATGGGCGATAGCATCAATAGCAAACTTAGGGCCGGTTAACACATCGCCGCCGACAAAAATATCCGTTTCATGGGTTTGGAAAGTATCCGGATCGGCCTGAACCGTCAGGTTTGGGTTAAGCTCCAGGTCAGTCCCCGAGAGTAAGTCGCCCCAATCCATCGCCTGACCGACGGAGATAAGCACATGATCGGCTTCCACCAGTGTGGTGGTGTTGTCATCGAAGCGGGGAGCAAATTTGCCTTGCTCATCAAAAACAGACAGACACTTGGCAAATGCTACGCCGGTAACTTTTCCATCATGGGTGATGATACGAGTTGGTCCCCAGGCGTTGTTGACTGAGATGTCCTCACTGATCGCCTCTTCAACTTCTTCGACATGGGCCGGCATCTGCTCACGGCTTTCTAGGGTAAAGAGATCGACGCTGCTGGCGCCGACACGCGTCGCCGTTCTGGCAACATCGATAGCCACATTACCACCGCCGATAACAACCACCTTGCCATCGAGTTTATCCGTTTTGCCCAGATTGACCTGACGCAGGAAATCGACTCCAGTCATAACGCCATTAGCCTCTTCGCCCACAAGGCCTAATCGTCTGCCTGCCTGTGCGCCGATAGCGAGATAGAATGCTTGGTATTCCTGGTCTCTTAACTCACTAAGAGTGACATCTCTGCCCACTTCTACGCCGCACCTGAAGGTGACGCCCAAGGCTCTTAATACCTCTATCTCGGCATTAATGACCTCTTTTTCGAGTCGATAAGAGGGGATCCCTAAAGTCAGCATGCCGCCGAGGGCAGTCTGCTTTTCGAATACCGTGACCCGGTATCCCTCAATCGCAAGAAAGTAAGCACATGACAGGCCGGCCGGACCGCTGCCGATCACGGCAATTTTTTTATCATGACTATGCTTAATTTCCGGAATAAAGCGGGTGCTGGCATCGAGATCTTGTTGGGCAATAAACTTCTTTATCTCATCGATGGCAACCGGATTATCAATGTCTCCACGGGTACAGTCGGACTCACATTTTTTAGGACAGATCCGGCCACATACCGCGGGGAAGGGGTTCTCACGCTTAATCAGCTCCAGAGCCTCCCGGTATTTCCCTTGAGCCGCCAACTTGATATAACCCTGAATACCGATATGAGCAGGGCATTCGGCCTTACACGGGCTGGTGCCACCATCGAGTACGACTTGTTTATTGGTGCGGTAATCCGGGTTCCATTTATCCGGTCCCCAATGGGTATCGTGGGGAAGATCTCTCTTTGCCGTTTTGGCGGGGGAGATCTCGCACAACTTTTGACCTAATTTCAAGGCATTGGTGGGACAGACCTCGACACACTCGCCGCAAGCCACGCACTGTTCGGCATCGACTTTGACAACATAGTTGGAGCGGACCATATCCGGATTTTGCCACATGCCGGCAAGGCGGAGCGCGAAACAACCACAACCGCAACAATTACAAATGGCATGGGTCTCCCCCGAACCATCGAAGTTTGGCATGCTGTGCATCAAACCGTTTTCTTCGGCTTTTCTGATAACCTCGAATGCGTCTTCACGGGTGATCTTGCGGCCACGACCGGTACGAATATAGTATTCGGCCGCGTGACCCATCTGGATGCACATATCTTCTTTGAGGTGGCCACAGCCTTCGCCCATGGCTTCTCTGGATGTGCGACAGGCACAATCGGAAAGGGAGAAAAGGCTGTTGTCATTGAGGTATTTAGACACCTCTTCATAGGAGGCGCTGCGGGTCTCGCCATCGATGGCCGTTTGAATAGGGATCACACGCATAGGTCCTGAGCCTACGGGGATATTTCCTGCGGCGAGTGGCCCCTTTTTCTTACCAAAAGCATCGAAGGCGGCACCAAGTTGCGGGAATTTTTGGATCAACGCTTTGTTGTTGACGATCATCTCCATGTGACCAGGTACCCAGACGTCTATCCAGTATTTATCGACGCCATCGATCTCATTGACAAAAGCGGCGCCGACCATGGCAACCTGCCACAGAAGCTCAGCCGTTTCCTCTTCAGATTTCCCGCACTCTTGGGCGACCTCTTGCGCGCTAAGTGGCTTACGTAAGGCTAAGCAAAGCGCCACTTCGGCCATGGGCTCGGTAACGATAGGTTCCAGAATCTGGTATTCGGGATCGTCTGGCTTAATTTCATCTCTTGAACCTCGCTTGGTTCGGCTGATCTTATTGGCGAGGTCTAATACTTTTTCTTTAACCATGCTCTGGCTCCAACAATAAATGGCGACTGACTTATGCTTGATCTCTACCGTACTTGATAGGAGTTATGCTTGATTCCAAAGCTGTGTCTGGCTACGTAGCCAATCGGCCCATTCGGCAATACCTTCACCGGTTTTAGCCGAGATAGGGATAATCGTGATATCGGGGTTTAGCTTTCTGGCGCGCTGTTTTACCGCTTCGAGATCGAAGTCAAAAAAGCCGATGGCATCGATTTTGTTAATCAAGAGCACATCCACTATCGAGAACATCAATGGGTATTTAAGGGGCTTATCATCTCCCTCGGGCACACTAAGGATCATGGCATTCTTAGATGCGCCTGTATCAAACTCGGCAGGGCAGACTAAGTTACCCACATTTTCCAATATCGCTAAATCAAGCTTGTCTGTGCCTAAACCTGTGAGTCCCTGTTTGGTCATATCGGCATCGAGGTGGCACATGCCGCCGGTGTGAAGCTGGATCACCCGGGCACCTGTTTGAGCTATGGTGTGGGCATCGACATCTGAGTCGATATCGGCTTCCATGATGCCAATGTTCATTTCATCTTTGAGCGTTTCAATCGTTCTCACTAAGGTGGTGGTTTTGCCCGAGCCCGGTGACGACATCAGATTGAGTAGGAAGACTTTCTCCTCTTTCAATTCGTCCCTCAACAGGTCAGCCTGGATGTTGTTGTTTTCAAATACACTTTCTTTAATCTTGAGCGTCTTAAACGTGTTCATTATTTCCCCTTATTCTGAAACTGTCCCAACAAACCGCTGTCATTCGGCCAGTTTTCCACCTGCTTTATATCGTTGATAGGCAGGTGCGTACCGTTAGTCGTTGTCAGGCTAACCCTTGTTAGGTGATCGGGTTAGAGTATTTACTCTATTTATGTTGTTAATTTACGGTTTTTGCTACTGTTTTGTTGTGATAATTCTCGCAAAATATGAATTATGAGAGTCTATATATGGATGTGTTTAGGTGTAGTGCATTGAAACTTAATGGTAAATTTATAAGTTGGGAGGCGGAGCGTATATCTGGCTTATTATTACAAATGTGATGCTTCTCCAGACTTTTTAAAATAATGAGATACCTAAGCGTCGTCGGCAAATGGCTTTTTACTACCAATTATCGGTTATTTATCCATACTAGAAGTAGGCCTAAATTTGTAAGGGGTTAAAATCATGACACTAAGTGCTAAAAGGGCTTGATATGAAAGGTGCTGTGAACAGCTCAAATTTTTCTACCTCAATAATTCGAAGGCGATATTATTGGCTTTTTACGCTTTTTTTCCTGCTGTTTGGTACTTTAGTTGCGGTGATCACCTCTTTGATTAACTACAACATTCAATATACCAATATTGAAAGTGAGATCCGTGAAAAGCTGGCCGCAGAAAAGGCCATTAAATATGATCTGCTTAATGAATTTATTCAACATGCGGAAAATGTGGTTGGAGCTATTGCGACCAGCGAGTTAACTCTCAAGTATTTAAGCAGTAACAGTGCCGATGTACGTTATAATCTTAATCACCTTCTACTTGCCGCCACAGAGTCTAATGACTCGTTTATGCAACTGCGCTTCATCGAGTCATCAGGAATGGAAGCGGTCAGGGTCGATCGAATTAAAGGGGCAGATGCACCAATTATTGTTGCCGAGAATAAGTTACAGAATAAGAAAGAGAGATATTATTTTAAAGAGGCTGCCCACTTAGCTAAGGGAACATATTGGCATTCAAATTTTGATCTGAATATGGAACACGGCCAGATTGAGATGCCTATCCGCCCAACATTTCGTATTGCGACTCCGGTATTTTCACAAAACCACTTTTCGGGTCTGATTGTTGCGAACATCTCAATCGATACACTCCTGTCGACACTCGGCGCCTCTTCCGATTTTGATCTCTATATTATCGATAAGGATGGAGAGTTTATTCTTCACCCGTTACCTGAGCGGGCCTGGAGTCGATACCTTCCCGGGCGCTCTAATCTGTTCACGCAGTTTCCAGAGTTTGGCGACTCTGTTCTAGAGGTTAATGATACCCATGCGGGAGATCATTTTACCTTCCCGATAAATGAAATCCTCAAAAATCAAGATGAAGCGTTTGTTATGGCTATCCCGCGTGAGAGCCTGCTTGCTAAATTTAAGAAGAATAATCTGTTAACTGCGGGTTTTACCGCGCTGACCGTGCTACTGGTATCATTAGTTCTATCGGGGTTAGTCGCCATTATTCCTGCAAGGCTACAGATGAAGTTAACTGAAGCATATTTTAAAATTAAAAATTACGCAGAGATCATCAACCGATACGTCATCACCTCATCGACCGACAGAGGGGGGCATATCCTCTCTACCAGCGCCGCCTGCAGCGAGGTGTATGGTTATTCGGCCGAAGAGATGAAGGGAAAGCGACACAATATTGTAAAGCACCCGGATACCCCTGCCGAAACCCATGCAGATATATGGCAAACGATTCTTAAGGGAAAAACATGGCACGGGGAGATCAAAGATAAAGCCAAGAATGGTAGCAGCTTCTGGCTTAATCATGTGATCACTCCCGATTTCGACTATGAGGGCAAGATCGTAGGCTTTACATCGGTAAGTCATGATATTACGGATAAAAAGAAGATCGAACATTTGTCAGCCATAGACACGCTTACCGGACTCAATAACCGCCGTCGACTCGATGATCTGTTCAGCCTTGAATTGGATCGCTTCAATCGATATGAACGTCAGTTTGCTTTGATCTTGCTGGATGTTGATCACTTTAAACAGGTTAACGATAAGTTTGGCCATAAGGTGGGTGACAAGGTATTGATCGAGATGGGTCAGGTCTTGGCTCTGAATGTGCGTAAGAATGATCTGCTGGGTCGGTGGGGCGGCGAAGAGTTTCTGCTCATCTGTCCAGAAACTTCCATCGATGGTGCGATAAAGCTGGCAGAGAAAATACGCAAAATCATTGAAGAGACGGATTTCTCGGAGGTAGGAAGTGTGACCGCGAGTTTCGGTGTGACCGTCTCAATAAAAGATGACGGCGACGAAGATATGTTTATTCGGGCAGATAATGCCTTGTATACGGCTAAGCGCGATGGCCGTAACTGTGTCGTCCAATTGACTTAATTGAGACGCCAGACGGGTTAAAACCACAGAACCGTTGCCAGATATTATCTTTATTATTTCACAATAGTCGGTCTGTTATCGCCTTAAAACTCTTGTTCCACTCTCGATAGTCCAGCACTATCGGCGTGTTCTGTCCCTTGTGCTCGAGCACCAAAGAGGGAAATCCTTGAATCGGCAGCTGACGCACACCGGCTATCTCATCCATCAAGCGTTGATTTAGCTTTTCATCCAGCATCTGCTCAGTAAATATGCCGGCATCGAGCCCGACAGAGTCTGCAATCTCAACTAAGGTTTTCAAATCCGATGGGTTTTTAGCCCCAAGATAATAGGCATGTTGAATTCCCTGAATCATGGCTTGCTCCAGGCCCGCTTCTCTGGCAATGAGGGCTGCGCGACAGGCCGGATAGGTCGAACGTCTGGGTTGGCACAATGTCCAAAAATCGTAGTTAAATCGAGTGCCTAGCTGGGCGTTTATCTTATGCCAGGTTTGTTCGAGAAAATGCTGCATATCCTCAGCCATGGGCTCATCAGAATCTGGTGCCAGTCCGCCGAGTCGATACTCAACCTTTATTCCACTTCTTTCTAACTCTGTTTGGAGTTTGAGCCAAGTCGGGGCGTAGCCCCAGCACCAACTGCACATGGGGTCGTACACGTAATAGAGCGTTGGCCTATCTGTAATTGAATTGGCTAGTTCCACAAACGTCTCGCCAGGCCCGAAGAACGTTGAGTGGCTTGTAAGCTGGCATGTTCAAAAACAGCTTGTGATCCCAGGCAGGTAAAGTGCTGCTTGGCGCGGGTTATGGCCGTATAAACCAGCTCCTTGGTCAATAACTGTTTTTGGGCCAAGCTAGGCCAGATGGGCAGCACGAGCGCCACATTGGCAAATTCACTGCCCTGGCTCTTATGTACCGTCATGGCAAAACAGGTATCGTGGCTGGGAAGGCGGGCGGGGAGCACCTTTAAGATACTGCCATCGGCCTGAATAAAATGAGCCATCAGCCTTGGAGCGTGCGTCGAGGCATTGCCATCCTCGACTGAGCTTTGATATGAGCTTTGAGATGACATGTCGGGCAGAATTAGACCAATATCGCCGTTAAACAGACCCAGATTATAGTCGTTGCTCTGAATGATCACCGGGCGGCCCAGATAAAACTCGGTGTCCGCACCGATAAGTTTGGCCTGTTTCAGCGCAGCGGTAACGCCTTGATTGATGCCATCAACGCCATATTCGCCCGCGCGCATGGCGCACAAGACCCGAAACTCGTTATAACAATCGATGATCTCAGCGGCATCCTTGCTGCTATCTTTAGTCATCTCAAGATATTGTTGGTAATAACTCACCGCTTGGTTGAGTAATTCATCGAGCCCCGAATTACCAGCACTCGTTTTAAGATGTTCAATCCACTGCAGCTCATCATAGCCGGTTTGCCAGACCTGCATAATGCGGTCTTTGTCCGAGTTATTGACCGCTGCAGCCAATTGACCTATGCCTGCATCGCCTTTAAATCTGTGGCTGTGCATTAACATACATAAGCTATCGCCTATCTTAGGTGACGGACTGACAAAAGGGCTCAGATCAAAGCCTGATAAGTTAGATAAGTGCTCGGCATAGTCGCTCGAATATCGCATCTGCCATTTGGCATCACTGGCATTGGTTCTGGTATTTTTTTGTTTTAATCCTGCACAGATATCCGCTAATACGGCGCCGGCTTCAACCGAGGCTAACTGATCTTGATCGCCCAAAAGAATGAGTCTCGCATGTTCCGGGAGTGCCGAGAGCAGCTTGTGCATCATGGGCAGGTCGACCATAGAGGCTTCATCTACGACTAACAGATCCAGCCTGAGGGGGTTATCTTTATGGTGCCTGAATTTGGGGGAGTTCGGGATCACACCAAGCAAACGGTGCAGGGTTGAAGCCTCCTCAGGTACCCGGCTTAAGCTGGTTAAATCGATTTGGTCGGCGAAGGGGACCAGTTCCTGTTTCAGGCGGACTTTTGAAGCCTTGATTGACTCACTCAATCGCGCCGCAGCCTTACCCGTCGGCGCCACTAAGCGTATGGTCATATCTGCATGATGGGTAAGTAAAAACAATAGCTTAGTAACGGTGGTGGTTTTACCCGTACCCGGGCCTCCGGTTATCACCGCCAAACGTTTAGTAAAAGCGGTCGCCGTCGAGATTTTTTGCCAGTCATAGTCGGTGACGCCCATGTTATCGCTTTGGGGAAACAGCATGTCTAATGTACTGCTGATGGCACTTGTGTTAGCACTTATATCAGCACTGCTGTTAGCAGTGATTTGTGCAGGCAGCTCACTCACTTCAGCATCGGCTAACTGGGTGAGGTAACTCGCGACTTGAGTCTCGAACTGATAATAGCGCTGCAGGTACAGATCGCCACAGTCTAAAATGATGGGTGTTGAGGGCGAGTTGGCTTGCTCCAACTCCGCTGAGCTAATCGCATTGAATTGCGCTAACAGCGCAATGATCTCACTGTGACTGCATAATATCTGACAATTTGAAATTGGCTCCTGCATCGGATTATCGAGCCTAATTTGATGGATCGGCAGGCAGGTGTGCTGCTGAGAAAGCTGTCGACTCAATAGGGCACAGATAAGCAGGAAGAGTTCACTATATGCCTGGTCATCGGGTTCGTTAAGGGGATCGAGCTCAGCTTTGCCTGACTTTACCTTGTGTAGATTAACCTTATGTAGCTGAGCCATCTCGAGTGCGAAGTGTCTGTCCAGTGGTGTAATTAATCGCTCAGACTCCCAGATTTTAAGCAGGGCTGTGATTGGCTGTGTTGACTGGATCATCGCTTAAGCTCCGTCTGTTCTATTTGCGTTGCTTGTGTTGTTTGGGCAGATTGAACATCTGATTCAGTTTGCTCATCGTCAAACAGAGCATCGATTGACTCGATAAGCGCCTTAGGCGGCTTATCATAGAAAACCCCGGACATAGGGGCATCCACGGACATACCTCGCAAGAAGAGGTAATAACTTCCACCAATATGCAGGTCGTAATTGTAATCAGGCATTCTCAGGCTTAAATATCGGTGTAGCGCCAGGGTATAGATGATGTACTGCAGATCGTATCTATGGCTGCGGATCGCGCCGCCCATGACATCGAGCCCATAATGAGTGAAATCATCGCCCAGGTGGTTAGACTTATAATCGGCGATATAAAATTGACCCTGATGCTCGAAGGTCAAATCGATAAAACCTTTAAGCATGCCTTTGAGCGACTCAAAGTTAAGTCCCGCGCTGTAGCCATACTCTTGGAGTAGCACGTTGAGTTTATCGGCCTTTAACGACGTGATTGGCAGGTAGAACTCCATCTCAACCAGTTTCTGGTTATTGGTTAATTGACCAAGCTTGAGCGAGCCGTCAGCCATGAGGGGCGCATCGAGCAGATCCAGATACCAGTGAGTCAGCACGTCTAGCCAGGACTCATCGATGCCATATCTCTCCATGGCGATAGGTAACTGTTCGGTGAGTCCGTTTTCGGCTTGGGTAAAGTCAATCAGCTCCAGCACTAAGTGCATAAAGCTACCGGCATTGGCACCGCGCTCGAAGGTGAAGCGAGACGGCATAGGATCCAGCTCATCCTTGATCTCTTCGAGTTCCGGAAAGGTTTCATCATCCGCCCCTGGCTGCACCCGCTCATGAGGCAAGTCTTTTACCAGACCCGAATAACTGCCGACACGCCACGGGGTGTAGTGTCGACGTTTAAGTACTTTAGGCGCTAGTAACTCTTGTTCATCCGCGCGCTTTTCCAGAACAAGGGATGAGACATCATCCGCCATCTCACAGACACTAATCGCCTCACTCATCAGACGTTTTGCACATGTTTCAATAAGCGAAAACTCACAGGCCTTATCTTCTATACCCAGCAGATAGCCGATGCCGGTTTCGTGGAGCTGGCTGGTGATCCCCGCTTTCTTAGTGAAGCGGCTGTGGTTAGCAATATAGAGATAGCATTGATACACGGGGCGAGTCATGGCGACATATAACAGGCGCAGATCCTCGGCGAGGTTTTCCCGCTTATGTCGCTCCCAGCCCTCATCACTCTGCTCTATGTCCCACACCAGCTGATTATTTTCATGGTAGAGCATAGGCGCAGGTTTACGGCGATTATCCCGGGCTAAACTGACGAAGGGGATAAAACAGACCGGATACTCGAGTCCCTTACTCTTATGTATGGTGACAATCTGGACCAGATTTTGCTCACTTTCGAGTCTGAGCTGTGCCTCTTCATTGGCATGGTTCTCGATAAGGGCTTGCTCGTACCAGTTTACCAGGGCACTGATCCCATCGAGTTCGGTGGCCTTTTGCTGTAGCAGCTCGGCAAGATGCCTGAAATCGGTTAAGCGGCGCTCACCATCTTCGCTTTGCAGCAGGCGCTCAATCAGCTTGGTTTCGTTGGCCAAATTCAAAAGTGCGGGCATGACGCCACGTCTTAGCCAGTTATGATGCAGGCCATCAAATTGCTCCAGCAGGGTTTGTCTTACCATCTCATCTTGGTTAAAGCCGTGAATAGCCAGGGCGTTATAACCGAGCAGGGAGGTCGCTAAGGCCGAACGCAGGGCGCGCTCGTCTTTGGGCGTGGCAAGCGCGTGCAGTACCAGCGCCATTTCACGGCCTTCCAGGGTATTAAATACACTGTCTCGACTCAAGAATACCGCGCCAATTTGTCGATTTGACAGTGATTCTTTAATCACCGCGGCTTCATTTCGGTCACGAACCAGTACCGCAATATCTTTGGCTTTGAGTGGCTTGTCACTGATCGTACACTCACCATTTTGTGACTCGGTGAGCAGGCGTGCGATTTCGCTGGCCGCATCTTCGGCTAAACGCTTTCTGGCGGTGGTTTTATTGAGGCCTTTTTCAGGATCTTCGCTAAGCAGTTTAATTTTCAAGGCCGAGGAAGCGCTCGATTTCTCGAGTAAGACTTTTGTGTCGGCAAAGGAGGAGGGCTGCACTGATTCAAATGGGATTGCTTCGCTGATAAAGGCATCATCACGATTTTCAAACAGGGCGTTGACCGCCAAAATCATGTTACGGCTGGAGCGGTAGTTAGTATCGAGATTATAGTGCTCGGATGTTTGCTCGCGCGCCTGAATATAGGTATGAATATCGGCGCCCCTGAAGGCATAGATCGCCTGCTTCGGGTCGCCAATCATCAACAGACTCAAGTTAGTTGATGACTTTCCAGAAGCCCCCTCATTAACAGAGTTTACCGCATCGACAGCGGGCTGTTGATAGATCCGGTTGAAAATAGCAAATTGCAGCGGATCGGTATCCTGGAACTCATCGATAAGGGCCACAGGAAAGCGCTGGGCTATGGTGTTGGCCAGGCTTATCGCTTGACTCTTGTCATCTTCAGAAGTTGGACGCAAGGCTTGCTCGAGGGTGATCAGCAGATCGTCGGGCGTCAGCAGGTTGCGCTCTGACTTTTGTTGGGCAAAGCGAGCCGAGATGCCGTTTCTGGCGCAAAAGAGAAAGCTTGGAATAAAATCTTTGATAAGCGCGCATAGACGCTCGATATGATCGAGTACCGGCGCTTGCTCCGGCGTGGGCACTTCGCCGCCCTTGTTAAGCTTAAGCTCACTCAGTGACAGACTCTCCATCACTTTAATTGGCGGTAAACTGCTACTGTATTTGCACCAGTTATCCATGGCATCGAGCATTACCGCGAGCTTAGGATAAGCGTCCGCCTTTTTTCCGAACCTAACGCCGCTCAGTGGTAAAGCGTGCAGCAAGGCCTCGATAGCGTCTCGCTCGCGGGGCCAGATAAGTTTAAGACGAGTTAAGCTTTGCGTGAGCGTATCCTGCAGCTTATTAAACGCCTGCGGCACCGGCTGTGCGCTGGCTTGGCTTGCACCCAGAAGGGGCCTTAGCTGTTTGGATAGCGCATCGGGATCGGCAAATTTTTTCTGGATGATCTCGGCCAGATATCCGGGCAAGGGGTAACACTGCTCCCGCCAGAAGTCGCGTACGGCGTGGTGCAAAAATTCGCTGTCATCTAAGGTGAATTCTGACTCGAACAACAAGGATGACTCGAACGCCATGTCGGCCAAAATACGCTGACAAAAACCATGTATGGTAAAGATAGACGCTTCATCGAGTGACTTGAGGGCCAGATCCAGGCGCTTAAGTGCCAGATGGCGTTCACTCTCGGGCGTGAGCCGATAGAGAGATTCAATCAGTGCATCATCGGTCTCCAGGCCGATAAAGCGGCGGTAGGCCAGCTGGATTTTACGGCGAATTCGATCCCTGAGTTCACCCGTGGCGGCATTGGTAAAGGTCACCACCAAAATTTGCTCGCAGCTCAGTGGTTTCTCTATCTCATGGCCCAGCAATAGCCGCACATACAAACCGGCGATGGTGAAGGTTTTACCCGTGCCTGCACTGGCTTCAATTAAGCGGCTACCGCCAAAGGGCAGAGTAAGAGTATCGAGGGGCTTAGCGCGGCCTTTAGTCACGCCAGGGCTAAGCTCAGGGCTGTTTTCTGTATGAGTCGATGACATATTAACAGCCTCCTTCGACGAAACTTGCAAGCTCGCTGAGCTTATCTTTGTGATAAAGACTGAGCATGGGGCTTAGCAGTGACATAGCAATCTGTCCGAATTCATCTTCTTTAAAATCTTCAGGGAAGCTAAACAGACGCTGGTAATGCGGCTCGAAGCCTTCACCGATTTGGCTCTGCTCATCTTTCCATTGGCCTTGGGCTTCCTTGAGTTTATCGTCGTGATCACCTTCCGCTTCGACATAGGCGAGGGCGGTTCTGGGCATAAACATCAGCGGATGGGCTTGTCCCGACTGGAAATAACTCAGCCAGAGACTCAGCTGAGTGTTCGCCTGCTCGGCCGTGACACTATGGAAGGCGTGAAAGTGGCCGATATCTAAAAGGTAGCTGATATGTGGTTTACCGCTTCTGGATGCTGACTCATTAGCATCGGTCCCCATAGCACTGATACAAAGGTGCCTTATGTAGACCCTAATCAGATCGCGGCCATTGGCGGTGCCGGGTCGATAGTTGACTAATCCTTTAGCGCAGAGATCATCGATTCGCCCCACTAATGTAATGGGCCCATTCAGACCACCCTGAGTGAAGGGGAGGTCAATATCCAGTGAGTGCTGGTTTTCGCCCTGAAGATATAAGGCCCTGCCAATCAAGGGCTTAATGTCATGCAGATACTGGTTAAGCAAGAGATCGTCAAACGGCTCAAGGGGCAACTCGCCACTGGCCTTTAATCGTTGCAGCAGCTCTTCACCAGGCAGATCCAAACCTTGTGATATGGCGTTATCGAGTAAGTTTGCCTGCAATTTATAACGCTCAAGCGCGTTCAAGCTGAAGGGCTCGTCATTATCATCGGCCTGAATATTCAGGCCTAAATCGACCTTGAGGCTGCGATTGAAAAAGTATTGCGCCGGGTTTCTGAAGAAACGAATTAGCGCCGAGACCTCAAGTTCGTTCTCTTCCATCGAAGTGCTAGTCAGACTCTCTTGCTCAATTTTCTGGCTCCATTCGATAAAGCGCGGTGTGTTGTCACGCACATCGGTCGATTTTGTCGGGCACCACTGGGCGGAGTAACTTTGTTTAAGTTGAGGGTCATCACCACTGTTTGCTAGATAAAGCCGCTCATCGAAAGGCTGCAGAGGTTGTTCTATCAACAACTGCCTATGGATCGCGGCCTCGATGGCCGGAATATCGGGCTCATGGTTTTGTCCATTCTCTAGCTGAGTGTTACCTAGCTCTTCGGGTAGGTAACAGAGCTGGCAATATTCAACCAACTCTGAGACCAGCATGGAGGGGATCCGCTCGGAGTTATCGCGCTCACTGTGACCAATATAGCTGATATAAAGCTGTTCTCTGGCCGAGAGTATCGCCTCTAAAAACAGGTACCTGTCATCTAATCGACGTGAACGGTCGCCTTTACGCGGGCCAAATTGCGCCACCAGATCGAAACCCACCGGGTGCTGTACCCTCGGATAGATGCCATCATTCATGCCGACTAAGCACACCAGCTTAAACGGGATAGAGCGCATCGGCATCAGGGTACAGAAGTTAACGCTACCGGCTAGGTAGCGTTGACCGACACGGGATTCACTCAAGGTGCTGTTAAACCAGTTTTGCAGCACCTGAGTATTGAGTGGCGTGACCTGTCCGGCATCATCAAGCTCAGTTTTAAGCTTGCTGATGGCCTCGCGTATCGCCTGTAGCTGTTGCTGCTCCTCATCATCGACCTCATAAAAGTCCTCCAGAAGCTGAGCTAACTGACCCATGCGCCCCTCTATCGAGCAGTGTTGAGCAAGGGCTTGCTGATACTCATCTAAGGTTTCGATGAAGTTGAGTAGTTTACCCAGAGCTTGGGCCGATTGGCCTTCGATGCCTTCGACCAGCAAGGTGTCATGATAAAGGTCTGCATCGTCACTGAAGGCGTAGCCTAAGATGAGACGCTTGATGCCAAAGGCCCAGGAATTTTTATCGAATGCGGGCATCGATTGGGCCGCACGGCTCTTTTCATCCCGGCCCCAACGAACGCCGGCCTGTTCGAGCCAGTGACGTATCATTAAGAGGGCTTCGTCATCGAGTTCGAATCGTCGCAGTACCGCTGGTACCTCTAAGATCCCCAATATATCGGTCAGGGCGAAGCGACTCTGATTGATGGCCAGAATATGTAAGAAGCTGTTGATCAAGGGCGATTCCTGCGCCGCGCCGCGATCGGCGATGGCGTAGGGGATGTAATGAGCGCCCTGTTTGGCCGAGAACACCGCATCGATATAGGGCGCGTAAGCCGCCACATCCGGCAGCATGATGACGATATCTTTGGCAAGCAGGGGATCGCTTGGGTCGTCAGGCTCACGGGATAGCATCTCGAGCAGGTGATCGTGCAGCGTCTCGATTTCACGCAGCGGGCTGTGGCAGCTGCGAAGTGTCAGCGAGTCGTCGTCTTTGGTGAGTAGGCGGCGATCATCTAAGGTCAAATACAAAGCCGCATCGGGGCCTAAGCTTCTGTTGCGGGTACTCAGCTCCAGAATATCGTGCTGAACGCCACGAAGTAGTGTCTGAGGTGCACTTTCCAGCGGGTCTTGATAACACTCAAAATTAAAGTTGGTGTGCTCCTCCGGTAGCTCCAGTATCAAGTCCAGAAGTTCACGCCCCATCTTACCGTTATTGGCGAGCAGGGGATTACCTACCTCGAGCTTATCTTCCCATAAAGCTTCGAGTTGATTCCTGTTGGCGTATTCAAGGGCCATACGAGCGCGCAAACGCGGGTCGACAATATCACCCCAATAGTGCTGACAGGGACTTAAATTTAGCATGATCACATCGATACGCTTAGCCAGATGATAGAGCACATCTAAGGTTTGCGGTGCCATGGATGAGATACCGAATACAAATAATCGTCTGGGGAGGCCATCGAGGCAAGTATGGGGATTGTCCAGTGCATCAAACAGAGATTGATGCAGGTTAGCCCTGTGGTAGCGGCTCTTGTTGAGACGCTGATTATTAAACTCGATAAGGGCGCGCCACAAGATGGGCTGCCAGGCTTGGGACGGAGATAACTTGTCATTTTTAGGTGGCAAGGTCGGCTCATTGGCCTCCCAGGCCGCTATCCAATCGGGACGATAGACCAGGTATTGATCGAAAATATCGGCTATTTGGCCGCACAGTTGAAACAGTTTTAATGGATCTTCTGTCAAAGTCTCTGTCGCTTCATCTGGGCTGTTTGCAGCATTGAGATAGTTGTTAAGCGGCGCAAACTCATCTATGTGCAGTAGCTCGGGGAGCAACTCCATCAGCTTCCAAGTCATGGAAGGCTTGGTAAAGGCATTTTCCTTGGGCACATCGGGTAACAGGGTGTGGCACAGCTGCCAGATAAAGCTTGAGGGCAGTGGGAACTCCAGCGCAGCGGCTATCTTGTTCTGTCTTGCTATCTCGAGTCTGAGCCAGGTGGACATGCCGGGACTTTGGACTAACACCTGCTCAGGCATTAACAGGGGCATGCCGGGAATTGGCGTCTGTAGCTCGGTCGCGAGTTGAGCCGAGAGTGCTTCCATTCGATTAGACTGTACAAGATAGAGCATGAATATTCCCAGGTAAAATAACGATAGACGTGTAGGCGATATCTGCAAACAGGTAATATTCTATGTGTTTGGATGGGTAAGTCCACAGAAACTAGCGGTATTTGAAGTTAACCTTGTGCGTATAGAACTAAAGCCGGGAGAAAGGGTGGCTTATTATGTTTATAATATGTAAAAATTGATGTGGAACATTTAATACCAATCAGTATAAGAAAGTGATCTACTCAGCGTGTTTTTTGGCAACTAATTCAAGGCGGATGGATGATGGAATGGTTATTCCCTTGTGAAGCCATTCAACGCAGAAGTAGGCAGCCAAAAACACGCCTAAATAGGCGAGTTTTAGCGCATCCGATGCTGTGTTAACGAGCTTGAACGTAGAACAACTTTGCTCTTCACTCGTTGCCTTGCCTCTGAAGCGCTAAATTCTCGCTGAGCGATCACATCTTTATATTGATTGGTATAATTAGGTTAATGATAATCGATTGGGTTGGTTTTTAATCAGATTCAATTAATATAGGAATTAGATGTAAAGGTTTTTACTGGATCACTCATTTCATTCAGGAACATTATGGACATTCAACAGCGTCGTTCTTACCAGGCTTTAACACTCGCCACCTTGGCTTTTGCTGCATGTTTCTCTGTTTGGACCCTCTATTCAATCATAGGTATCGAGCTCAAAGAACGTTTGGATTTGAGCGCAACCGAGTTTGGTTTTCTGCTTGCAGCGCCTATTTTTACTGGTGCAATCTTTCGTGTTCCCATCGGCTTTGTGGCAGAGAAAGTATCATGCCGTAACCTTTTTTTCTGGCAGATGTTGCTCGCCGTTCCCCCGTTATTCTACCTGCCACATATAGAAACCTATTCGGGGTATATCTGGATTGGCTTCGTGCTGGGGTTGACGGGTGTCTCGTTTACGATAGGCATTCGTTATGTCACCGACTGGTTTGAGACTAAACGTCAGGGCTTTGCGCTGGGGGTGTTTGGTGCGGGTAATGCGGGCGCCGCAATCACTCTGGTTTTGGTGCCTTTTATTGTCGACATTTTCGGTTGGCAACAGATAGGCTACGCCTACGGAATTGGCATGATTTTTATGGCGGTGCTGTTTCGTGTGATGGCGCCTGAAGTGAATGAATATTATCAGAAGCAGCGTGACAGTCATGATTTGGCGTTTCATCTTGCGCCCCTTAAAGATTTTCAGGTGTGGCGCTTCGGGCTCTACTATTACTTCGTGTTCGGCAGTTTCTTAGCGCTTATTCTCTGGCTACCTCATTACTATGTCTCCGCCTACGAGCTTTCACTGACTCAAGCTATGGCATTGACCTTACTCTTTGTGACCAGCTCAAGCATGGTCAGAGCCGTGGGCGGCTGGTTTGCCGATACCTATGGGGCGAGGGCGGTGAATTGGACCGCATTTTGGATCTGTATGGTGTGTCTGTTCTTCTTAAGTTATCCGCCGACCACCATGATCATCCACGGCGTCACTAAAGATGTAGAGGTGTCATTCGAGGTGAATGTCTGGGTATTTACCTTCCTGATTTTTATTATTGGCCTGGCTCAGGGCTTTGGCCGCGCCAGTGTGTATAAGACTATCTATGATTACTATCCGCATCATATGGGCAGTGTGGGAGGCATTGTCGCTGCCATCGGTGCATTAGGCGGGTGTACGCTTCCCATCATGTTTGGTTTTGCGGTCGATGTTATCGGCGTTTATAGCGCCTGCTTCATGTTGCTCTATGGCGTGTTGGCGACCTGTATGGTGGTGATGTATTTTGCGCTCAGGGCGGAACGGCATCAGAAACTGCTGAGAGATTCGATCGCGAATAACTTCCTGGAGCAGGACTAGCTTAGAAAACATTAGTCTATAAAACATTGACTTAGAAAAACTAGCTTAGAAAAACTAGCTTAGAAAAATAACTAAAGGACTTATCGATGCGTCTCTTTTTACGCGCACTTAAATGGATATTATTGGCCCTACTGGGTGTCCCTGTCAGTCTCTATTTCATTGTGCTATTGATCAATGCGCAAGATGAGCTTCCTTCGGAGCAATCAAAGCGCAATCTTGCTCAAATAGCAGAAAACGATCGCACCTTGGCTCAAAACCTTGATAACAATGCCTACATTTTTGCATTGGGATTTAATGTCCCCAAAGACGCCGCGCCAATGGCAGAAGGCCTAAAGCGTCTGCACCAGCTGCAAAGCTTAGGTATTATGGAGAAAGATAATCACAGGCAAACTGCGCGCTTTGAGCGGCCTCGACTACCGCTGGACTACTGCCTCGGCCAAGATGATTTTTTGCTGGCTTGTAAAGCCAACCTTGAGCAGGAGAAAAACCTTAAACTCCTGTTAGCTGAAAACCGGTGGCTAATCGAGCGGTATCAACAGATGCTCGTTATGAGAAACTGGCAAGAAAGCACTCAATATCATGTATTTATAGATGAGTTGTCCTGGCAGCACCTGTCTAGCGTACAGAAACTCTATCTTCTCGATGTTTATGAAAAGGCTGGCACCACAGCGCCTGGCTTGCTTGCCCTGGCCATCGACCAAGATATGCTATTTTGGCAAGAGGTAACTGCAAGCAGCCATTCACTGCTCAACAAAATGGTAAGCAAGGGCGCGATGGAGAGAAATATGAAATTGGGAGAGCTGATTATTACTCAGTTAACGCAAAAACAGCAGGTCGAAGCGATACCACAAAGTTGGCAAGCCCCCATGCCACCTCAAGTATTATCATTAAATAATGCCAAACTGGGTGAGTGGCACTACTTCACCCAAATAACACAGGCAACCCAAGTGGTAGATGATACAAGCGACATGGCAAGTCAGGTCGCCGAATTTCTGCTACTTCCACTGATGCAGCAACAAGATACTGCAAATCGTTATGCCGAGATATTAGCTGGCACCGCCGATATGAAAAAGTGCCCTAATGACCTGACAGTGGATACTATCAGCCAATATATTTATAACCCTATAGGGAAACTTATACTCTGCTCAGGCACTATTTCACTTCAAAGCTATCAAGAAAGCCTCGATGATCTTGAATATAAGCGAGTCAGCCTGGTATCTAGACTTAAGTATACAACAGAGTTCGCAGTCTTATTTAAAGGTAGAAGGTCAGTCAATTGAATTGACTGACCTTCTACTGACCATTTAACCTATCTATGTCTGATAAAAGCAAAAATATCATCGCTTGCACTTGTAAATAACAGCGACGACTCTTACCACTTCACCTTTACATTCATCTTGGTGTAACCATACGATATGAGTACCCCCTAACTCTTCACCATATTTCTTCGCTTGGTTTTTCGCATCTCTTAAGGCAAATTCTCCCGTGCCATTACCTCTGGCCATGGCAAAGCTGTCACAATGGGTCACTTCAAAATCATAGGCTTCATTAATGCGGTAGTGCAACTCGTTGGCCTCCTGATTACTATCCAAAAGTGTACAACCAGTAATAAGAAAAGAGATAAGAAAAGAGATAAGACAACAAATACCCACGACTATAAACTTAAACACGAAATGAAACCTTATTGGTTAGCGACGGCGCAAAAGGTATAACAGCGATGTATGAGTAACAATGTTGATTCTGACACACCTTGTTAATACAGTTCATTCTGTTTGAAAACAAAGTAATATACAGTCAAGCTGTGTAAATGATTGAAAATTTGTCGCGACATTTAGTAAGAGTGGGGCATATCAATGACAATTTTAGCGTCTATGCCATGTTCAACACAGAAGAGCTGCACTTATTTATATTAGCTAGGAATACGTTCTCTCAAAAATGAGAGTTAAAACTAGACACACTCCTATGAGTGCGATGTTTATCGACGCTCTGATAAGCCAATGATGCCCTTGGTATGAAAGATTAAATTTCTTTGTAGCTAAAACGATAAAGCTCATTAAGAAAAACCATGGCGTAAAAAAGAACGTAAGTTTCCACTTTACTAAAGTGATAGCCAAATCGTGTAAAGCACCACTAACAACGAAAGTCATTATAATTGCTAGCCATATCGGAAATAGTTGACTCAATGGTTTCATTATTTTTCGAGAAAGATAATAACCCCATATTGGATTCCAGTATTGCCAAAACAAATAGAACGAACTTGCACCTAGTGAACGTTTGAGCATATTTCTCATCGAACCAGATGCGCCAAGAGGTACGCCATTACGTTTTTTTACGTACTCTGATAGTGAAATATTCTTATGCATGCTTACCTTATATACGCCCAGCAGGGCATGAACGAATGAGGTTACATTCCTAATTTATAAGCTTTTTAGGAGATAGTCATTCAATAACATGCTGTTACTAAGCGTTAACAACTAGCGAATGGCAAGGGTATCCGTGAGGATAGGTATGCAGGAACAGCTAGGCTTCTTATTGAAAGAAGTTCTAGCTGATTTGCCTTCTTGTACCTTATAAAAATAATTATGGCTGTCTGTTTGAGTGTGCTTGTGATCGCCTTGGTATATTTGTGACTATTTTGGTGTATCTGCTGCTGTTTTGGACTAGTCTATTGGCTCATGGACTAGCCTGTGGTGCAGATTCGGGTATTGTGAAGAGTTGGCTTCTCTGTGTGATTTATTATTTAAGGTTAACTATCAGTCTCATTATTCATAGGAGCAAATTTGGTGAGATTATCGATAATACTATTATTTAGTGTGTTACCACTATTCTCAGCCAGTGGGAAGGATCTTAAGTTCGCTGTTGTCCCTAAGTATAGCAGTGTCTTTTTTGAACAGAGTGGCTATGGTTGTAAGGAAGCTGCCAGTCAAATAATAGGCGTCGAGTGTATATATCGAGGACCTGAAGAAGCAAGTGTAAGAGTACAAGATCAAATTATTTCACAACTGATCGATGAGGGCGTTGATGGTATCGCCGTAGCCGTTACACAGTCCAAATTTCTCGCAGAAAATAGTATTCAAAAAGCACGGAATGCTGGAATACCTATTGTCACTTATGACTCTGATTTTGACGTTCAAACCTTGGAAAAGTATAAAAAGATACGCTCAACTTATATAGGGACAGATAATTTTCAGTTTGGTAGAGCTTTAGGGGAGCAACTTAAAAAGCAGCGCCCCAATGGAGGAGCGTTAATTATTCAAACTGGACGCCCTGACTCGCCAAATTTGAATCTTAGAATTATGGGGATCCGTTCTGCTTTGTCTGGCAAACAATATAAAACCCCTCCCGGTAAAATGCTTCTAAATGATAATGGCTGGACTGAAGTAAGAGAGCCTTTTATTAATTTTGATCAGCTTTCAAGGGCGGTAAAGCAGATGGAGTCTGTGGTACAGGGAAGGCGATTAAAAGCGGACTCTTTTATTGCTGTTGGTGGTTGGCCTCAAAATGATGAAGCCCTTTATCGAAAAATGATCGCCCCTTTTAAAGAGAAGCTTGAGCGTAAAGAGGTGATAGTTGTTATGTCTGATGCCTCAGACCAGCAGTTAATTATGTTACGAGACCACCTTGCTCATGTAAATGTTGGCCAAAACCCTTATGAGATGGGTAGGCAAGCCATTTTAACACTGCATAACATTGTAAAAAATCGAGATTATGATGAGTTTATTCATACCCCTATTAATCTGTGTACTCAAGAGAACTACAGTACCTGTACCCAACATAATTTATAGATTACTGCATACAGAGATGAAGCGGCAAGGAACAGGAGCTGAGGTGTCGATTCGCTCTGGTGAAGAGGGCTATATCAGCTAATATTAATTAATGGAAAACAATCAATTCAAGCAAGCCTGCCTGAACAACATTATTTCGGACCACCAAAGTGGCTCTGCTGAAATTGCCTTGGTGGCGCTTCAAGCTCTTGCCGACTATAGTCAGCTAAGTGTGGCGACAGAGCCGACCACCTATCTGAAAGACTTGAACGCCTTCGCCGTCGATCTGCAACAAACCCGCCCTAGCATGGCTATTCTGACGAATATCATCGATGCCTGGCTACAGGAAGTAAATAAGAATGAGAATAAAAATCCTCAATCAAATTTAGTTACCCTAAAACAAGTTGCACTGGGCAAAGCAAACGATCTGATGGTGCAATCTAGTCAAGCCAATGATCGCATTGTGCAACATGTTTGCGGCTTGATTGCGGACAACAGTGTTGTTCTCACTCATAGTATCAGTTCTACGATTATCAACTGCTTTACTAAGCTGACAAAGAAAAAGATAAGCGCGATTATCACTGAATCCAGACCGGGTAATGAAGGCCTTTTAGTCGCCGAAATGCTATCGAAATCAGGCATAGAAACGCAATACATCACTGATGCACAATTGGGTTTATTCATGCCCAAAGCAGATGTTGTTCTCCTTGGTGCAGATTCGATTTTGGCGGACGGTTCAGTCGTTAATAAAGCGGGGACTTATCTTACCGCCTTGGCGGCCCATGATGTCGGTATCCCGTTTTATATCTGTGCAGAAAACTTTAAACAAAGCAGGAAAACCAGCGAAACCATTCATTTGGAAGAGATGGATGGCGACGAAATAAATTTACCTTATATGCCCCATATCGCAGCGAGAAATATCTATTTTGATATTACCCCGCCCAGACTGATCAGCGGCTGGATAAATGAAGATGGTGTACAACCACTCATAGGGTCGCCATCTATTTAGCGTGCGGTATGTAAACGCATTGTGTAATGATTTTGGCAGGGTCACCCATCTAGAGATATTCTGAAACCAATTTAGTCGATGTTCGAAAGATTGCCTCGAATTGTCATCAATCCACACGAAAAACCTTTCTAACGTAATGAGATATACAGTGATAATATGGAGATCTCTCAATAAGAAAGTTTCACACTCACTACCGCTTACTAAGCTTAGTCAAGTGAGCTTTCTCTGACAATTGTGGGGGGAAGTTATTGATTAATTGCTTTGGTCTCTGGCTTCATACTTGTCTGTCTTTTATAAAGCTTAGAGTTCACAAACCTGTTGGTGTTAGGCTTGCTTAAATCAGACCCTAGAAGAGCGATTGCACCAATTAACTGCCTGCTAGTGATTGGCGCCATTGAAAAAAGTCTTCATATCCAACTTATGAGCTTCTTTATCAAATATTTTTTTTATTGTTTCAGCATTTTCTGAGTTATTGAAACAAAGGTACAGGTATTTTTCTTCCAGCAGTTTTTCATTGAATTCAATTTTATTTTTAAATTGACTAAGTTCAGGTTTATTTTCTAGTAAATATTCCAGTGCGTATTTATCTATAACCATCAGAGGAAAGCGTCCAGCGGCCAGTTTTTTTAGATTTATTAAATCACTAATGGCCACATCAGTCTTAATATTACCACTGACAACTCTTTTATCAAATTCGGCACTATTTACATAGCCTTGAACGATGCCGACTCGGTTTAACTTGGCGATATCATCCAGTGTTTTCCAGCTGATGGGGTTGGCTTTTAACTGGGCAAATCCCAACTGGCTAGAACCTACAGGCTGTGAGAAATTACAGGTTTTTGATATCGCTGATGAATAGTACTCAGGGAAGTAACCGATGTATTTAGTTTTTTCTGATAGACCAAGTTTAATAGCACGAGACCAAGGATAAAAATCCACCACCAGCTCATAATCCATGGCTTTAAATATGGCCTTACTTGCCGCTACTGTTATCCCTTGATTGTGAAGCTTTTTACCTGAATAGGGCGGCCATTCCAAAGATGTCATATAAAGGATGTTGTTTTGCGCTTGAATTTGGCAAGAAACGCTTAAAAAAATAAAAAGTACGGTTATTAAGTATTTAGACAAATTTCATCTCCTTTACAATTCCAGCACCTTTAGTGATAGCGTTTACCATGAGCCTGCTGGAGGTATATTAATAGCTTTAGCTTGGCACCTCACATTACTCTTAGCCTACCACACCCTGATTAAAACTGTGAGATTGCAGAGAATCTGTTTGTAAGTGTAGTTATCGAAAAATATCGAAAAATATAGCCAGCCATTAATAATCAACAACATATCTAGTTTCATTGTAGATATTAATGTTCAGTGTGTTTCAATTCATAACCAGACGTATTTTCAGCATTTGTAGCTGTGCGCGAACTTGGAATACAAGTAAAGTGATAGGAATTAGTGAGTTTTAAGGCGTGCTTTATTAACCCTCTGGATGAACAGAGGGAGGCGCTTGAAGTTATGCTCTTGAGGCTAGTTTACTTGCATATACTGGCAACTATTGGAAAAGTGCCGTCGCCGTTTATCGAGGTGTTCACAATAAAGACTGAGCTCTTGTAATGTGCCAACAGGCCCATGAAATAGCTGTCCAAACTCAGCGGTGATTTTTAGCCAGTTAGCAGCAGGAATGTTCAACCGATGCAGTACTTGCTCTGCATTTGCTGAGATTGCACCTCGCTTATCATCACGAATTATTCGCCCTGTTTCATCAACAAGCTCAAGGTAATTTTTCAGGCTAAACGCTATTCCTTTTGGCTGTTGTTCACGCTCGTTTCCGATGAAGGGTAATAAGCTGGCAGGTTGCTCACCATTTAACGCTGATTTAACACGCAATTGCAGACTCGTATAATCAGAAGCTTCTGGTGTATCAGCTATCTTCGCTCGAATAGGATTTAGCTCAACATAAGTCATGCAGGCCAGCACTGCCGCCTCATCGAGTAATGCTTGCGACTTAAACCGTCCTTCCCAGAAATGCCCGGTGCAATTATCTTCGAGGTTGGCTTGACGTGCTATCGGCTCATTGAGACAGCGCATAAACCAGCTAATATCGCAAAGCCTTGAGCGGTAGGTGGCGATAGAGTACTTCAGCTGAGCTACAAGGTAGTCGTCAATCACCTCTTTTTGCGTCAGTGGCGTTCCGTTAAAGCACTTGTGCCATTGCTCTGCAACTTTTCTGTCAGACCATGTATTAGCGGTTTCAATATCAATATAGAGTACAAGGTGTAAATGGTTGCTCATCACCGCATAGGCCGCCACATCAATGGCAAATACCTCTGTGAGCTTAAGTATTTGTGCCTCAACCCAACCACGACGATGGTCATAGTTTTTACCTGTGTACTTATCATCTCCGCAAAGAAAAGCACGGCGAACTACACGGCTACAGCAATGATAATATGGGGTATCTTCCAAACTGATTTGAGTTCGGCGAGGGCGGGGCATAATAACCTCCTTGTTAAATGCTTTATCAAAGCTTAGTCGGAGGTTGTTAGTTATGCCATTAACGATGGGTGGCACTATTTACTTTGGCATGGATGGGATGAAATGAACCATGACTATAGGTGCCAAATAGCCATGTTTCCGGTCGGTATTGCAGCCAGTAATGTCGTAAAAACAGCAATAATTGTGGGGAGATTATCACTAACCTATCTTTAGCACCTTTACCTTGGCGTACCGTTAATAACAGTCGCTGACCGTCGATGTCACACACTTTTACATGGGTCAGTTCACTGATCCTGAGTCCACATCCGTAGCAGAGTGCCGTCAAAGCCCGCTGCTTGTTGGTTTTGCAGTGATAGAGCAAAGCAGAAATATCACTTGGCGTAAGCAGTTGCGGCAATGTCTCCCGCTTTTTAGGGAAGGTGATCGATACGGTAAACTGACGGTGCAGCACATGCTCAAAGAAAAAGTGAATACCATTGAGCTGTAGCTTGAGCGTTGATTTTGAATAGTGTTTATCAAGATTCAAATGGCGAAAATAGGCTTCAATCTGGCTATCAGATAGTGTATCTAACGGTTGGTTAACCCACTTAAATAGATGATTGATTGCGAATAGATATGATGTTCGAGTTCGTTCTGAGTAACCTCTGAGGCTGATCTCATCATTAAATTGTTGTAGAAGTTGTTTCATAAATACCTCCTAAACAGGGACTATCCCTAGAGGTAAGTGTGGAACAATAAGGTGAAAGGCTCCGCGCAGCGGCTTAGTTCAACGCCTCGTTAAGAGGCTAATAATATGTTGGCTAAAATAAGCGACGCAGGAGCAAAAGCCAACTGTTATTTGTCCTGCTTTAACGACTTGTTAAGTTGTGTAGTGCAATAAAAAACCATAGATTACAAAACCTAACACCAACAACATTGTAATTAAAATTAACCAACCAAGGATAATAAATATACGTCCAAATACGTTATTGAGGTTTGAATTACTAATTTTTTCAATAGATGTTAGCCCAAATACGGCAGAAGAAGCCATTAGACCACCAAGCCCCATAAAGGGAAATAATACGAAAAATATAAAAAGCCCAACTGCACTTGCTGCCGATAGAGAATCATCTGCTCCTAAACCATTTAGAAGCATAAATGCTGGCACAAACCCTATTAAAAAGATTATATCGCCCCAAACTAATCGAGATTTATACACTTAACTTTCCTTAGCAACTTAACGCCGTTGACACAGGCCGGAGTAAGTGGCGCTGCTTTTGCGTATTTTTGCAAAAGGAGTGCCGCTTGCGGAGGTCCAGCCCGAAGGGCGATTGTGCTCAACCTTGTTAGGCATTTTCACCCTCCAACACTTCAAGTTGTTTGGAGTACCAGCTTGCAAATTCTTTTGATGCCCGTCGAAATCCCATCTCTGTACAAAAATAGCAATTTACAATTTCTTTTTGATAGTCGTAATTAAGGACCTTAATCCTTCCCTCGGGTAATTTAAGGATAAAAGACTTACCGTCTCTATCGAACATTTCACCCCAATTTGTAAGGAAGTCATATTTGGAGTATGTGTCCGAGTCGATACGGGCTTGTTCAAGCGTTTTTTCGTCATCTAGCTCTACGTTCCCATGGTGACCATAGAGCAAGCCATCAAGAAAATTCCAAATCTCTATATCGCTAAACTCTATGAATGAATTTTCCCATAATTCATTCAGCTCTTCGCACTTCTCTTGAAAGTTTTCATAGCACGGATACAACCCACAATGTGGGTCGTCAAAGTCGCCAATTTTTTTGCCATCAACCCAGATGCACAATCTCCCCCACGGATGAGAAGGGGGTGCCAGTTCTGGCTCCACCATTGCTTCAATTGCAAAATCTGATTTACTTCCGAAGATCATCTATAACTCTGTATTGCCTAACGCCGCGCACAACCGCCGGAGGTAACTGGCGGCTTTTGTGCGGTTTTTGCACAAAAGGTGACAGTTGCCGGAGGTCGGCTTGCTGCGCCTTGTTCAATTCTTCTATGATGCTTCATAATACTCTTCAAATCTTTCATTTGGATCTGGATAGAAATTCATCTCCTCTCCGAGTTTTGAAGCTTCAATTAAGTTACCCAAATTATGCTTTATACTCCAAGCCTTAACTACATCATAAGCTTTCAAAAAATCATCGCCTTCAGCATCCCACCAAGCCTTAGCAGCAGGATAATCCCGAATATTCTTTGAAATAACTTCAAGTTGACCTTCATTATCGAGTTGTATGACAGGTGCGGTGTTGGAATCAATGCTTTCTGAATAAAACCAAAGTCCGATTAATCCTCCATCATCTTCCATTGCAAAAAAACCGATTTCTTCGAACATTCTTTTCCATGCTTCGCCATCTTTCTTTGAGCCTATAAACTCAGCAGAGTAACCATGAAATATATCCTCTGGATATGATTCAATCAGAGTTGCCATTCCGAAAGGCCATTCTTCAAGAAAAATACTTCCTGATAATTTCTCTTTCCAAAGAGCTTTAAGCGGCTCAGGAACTAGCTTATTTTTCAGACAATTGTGGGAGATATTTTTCCAAATTTCTTCCTGACTCATCGATTATTCCCTGAATTGAACGCCCAAATAATGGGCAAAAAATTGTTGGCTAAAATAGCGACGAAGGAGCAAAAGCCAACTGTTTTTTGTCCTGTTAATTTGCTTGTTAGTTGCTGATAATTAAAAGCACCTATTTAACAAAAAGTTATCACATTTGTAGGATAAACTGAAGAAGCAACAAACACCCCACCGCAACTTTGCCACCAACCGTGAACTTTGAGCCTTTAACACATTTGCTAATTGAATTTACCTTAACGAATTAAGGCGAAAACTGTGTAGCCAAAAACACAAAACAACTTTATAAAACTTAAAAATTGAAACAACAAAGGAAGGAAACAAACACCAATCCTTTGATGAGAAGTGCCGCACGTTTAATAAATAAATTTACTCGAACAAGTTGCGGCAACTAACGCCCTAATAATGGGCAAAAAATTGTTGGCTAAAATGTTGAGGAACGAAAACAGCCAACTGTTTTTTGTCCTTATTTATTAGCTTGTTATGTTTCATTTGGTAATGATAGGTTGCTTATTAACCTTTGTAAGATTAGTTACTTTTGCAACACCGTAGCCACCAAACATTAATGGTTGTGCGCAAACTTCCGCACTCAAGGTGTAACCCTGTTTTTTCATAACTCGCGGGTTAACTTTCCATAATTTTTTCTTATCTATATTCTCTATAAAGAAGCGTTTATTTTCAATAGCTAAGGTCACAACGCTTTTACTTAAAACCAATGTTTCAAATATTTCTCTAGGAGATAGTTGTATATCAACAAAATCAAATACAACTTCACTTTTAAAGCATTCAACTTTATCGAAGTTTGGCAATCGATAGATAGTAACGCTTATAACAAGGTATAAAACGACAATGGAAATAATAGAAAGAACTAAATACTTGAGAAATTTCACCAATCGTCCTTGAAACATAACGCCCATTTAAGGGGCTGATAATAGTTTGCTAAAATGTGAAGCGGAGCGAAACCGAGCAAACTGTTAGCAGTCCCGCTTGAAATGCTTGTAGAACGAAGCCGCTGCGCGGCAGAAGAGATAAAAACCATCTTTACTCTCCCATCCTAAATACTTTCTAGAGGCGCTCCATTTGGAGCGCTAACCTAGGAGTATTGTCATGAACACATTCGAACAGCAA
>Ga0316197_10000043_pt1 | contig 112156 bp, 96 predicted proteins | sample OudBiesiAoxic_MG_FD_204939 | JGI IMG/M metagenome (GOLD analysis project Ga0316197, IMG submission 204939) | Coastal sediment microbial communities from Oude Bieten Haven, Netherlands - site A oxic | ecosystem: Environmental > Aquatic > Marine > Coastal > Sediment | place: Netherlands...
ATCAATACCCAGTAAGTTAATAATCATCACCCTATCTCCCACTTATCAATTAATTGCTTATTAATTGTCACCATAATCATAGCCTGACGGGACGTTATGGAGTGGGATGGTTCATTACATTAGCCCCGGTGAAAGGGCTACTGTGAACGAACCATATTAGCAAGCTGCACTGAATGTCTGTGGCTGCTGCGTTGAATATCTCGCCATAAAATAGGTGCAACAACTAAGGTAAGTACGATATTTGAGATCGGTACAGATAACCAAATACCATCTACGCCTAACCATTGTGGTAAGAAAAACAAAAATGGTAACTGTATCAGCATATTACCTACTGAAATAGCGAGCGCTTTACCACCTTGGTTTACGGCCATAAAATACACCGAAGCTAAGAAAATAAAGCCATCAAGATACAAAGCAAACAAGTGTAAACGTAAACCATTTTGTGTTTCTGCAAGCAGCAATGGGTCATTTTTACTGAACAAGCTGATTACGGTTTCAGGGTACATATTTAATAGTACGACTGAAGCAATACCAGATATCAGAATGATTTTTAATGCCAGCATGACTGTTGCTTTAATCTTATCTATTTGTTTAGAACCAAAGTAATAGCTTACTGGTGGCTGCATACCACCAGCAATACCTTCTGCAATTAGATAATACATGGTGCCCAAATAACCAATAATGGCAAAAGCGCCAACATGTATAGAAGAGCCATACACCATGAAAAGCTTATTGTGTAATGCGACAATGAAGCTAAAGTACAAAAACATAAATAAGCTCGATGCTCCGAGTGTTACCGCTTTCGAAGCAATTGAAAAATTGAGGGTTAGTTTATTTATTTGTATCTGAGAACGCGCCGAGAAAAAATATCCCACCCCAATTATAAAGACGGTGAGTTGCGAAATAACTGTCGCGATTGCGGCACCTTTTAAACCGAGATCAAATAATCCAATAAATAGATAATCTAGGATTATGTTCATCACCGCGCCAAGAATCATTAATCCGGTAGCAAAGTTAGGGCTATCGTCATTGCGAATAAGCATTGGCAACGCGCCTGCGGCTATAGTGAACCCCGCTCCCCAAGTGAATACATTGATGTAATCGAGGCTGAAGTTGAGCGTATTACCAACAGCGCCTTGTGCTGTGAGTAATGCTGTACCAAAGTTATGAATCAATAGCATGGATAAAGCACCAAATAGCGCAATTAACCAAAGACTGCTAGACAATGTTTGTTGCGCTTTAGCATTGTTGCCTTCGCCACGATAAATTGACAGCAAGCTACCAGCACCCATGCCGATCATGATGCCTAAACCTGCAATAATACCAATAATTGGCCACGCGATATTAATCCCCGCAAGACCTTCATAGCCCACGTAATGACCAACAAAAATACCGTCGATAACCTGATATAAGCCATTAACAACCATCGCTGCGATAGAAGGGATAGCATAGCGCCAAAAGGTACGGGCAATGGATTCGTTAGAATCGATAGTAATTGTATTGTCTTGCATAGCATTGTCTTTCACTGAATATGATGAAACACATTATGCTTGTTATACAGATTGGTGGAAGTTAGTATCTATCCGAATTTCGGATACTTCTGGGGTGGGAAATGAATTGGACATTGGATCAACTTGAAGCGTTTGTCACGTCTGTGAAGCAAGGCTCATTTTCTGCTGCGGCACGAAAGTTGGGAAAGGCGCAATCGAGAATAAGTACTGCAATTGCTAATTTAGAAGCGGATTTAGGTTTTGAACTTTTTGATAGAACAGCACGACTACCCGTATTAACGCAGCAAGGCGAAGATATGTTTATCGAAGCACAAGCGGTGTTATCCCAATGTCAGCGATTACAGTCTCGCGCACTTACTGTGAGCTCTGGTGAAGAATTGTCGTTAACAGTAGCGATGGATGAAGCTGTCCCCATTGTTGCATTTGAATGTTTCTTTGAGAAAATCGCCCAGCGCTACCCATTATTAAAATTAACCATTATCAATGGCTCTCAAGATGATATAGCCCAATGGGTTGATGAAAAAAAAGCGGATCTCGGCATCTTGTTCTATCTCAAGGAATTACCTGACAGTCTTGAGTTTGTCCCTACAGGGCAGTTTCGTCAGTCATTAATCATTTCTGCTAATCATCCACTCTCAAAGATTGCCGTGCCGACACTTGCTGATCTTAACCAATATCGCCAATTAGTGATCCGTGATCGTATGGGAGATACACAGGAAAAAGCCATTTCTTCCCAATATTGGCATGTAGACAGTTATTACTATATTACAGCGCTGGTGATTCGTGGTGTTGGTTGGGCATTAGTGCCTGAACATGTAGCAAGTGCAGAGTGGTATACCAATGATCTGGTTGAATTATCAACTAAACATATTCCCGATTCATTAGTGGTTGAAATGGGGGTGGTAAAACGTCGTGATAAAGGCAATGGTCCTGTCATGAACTGGATGTATTCACAGATGGAGATAATGTTTTCGGAAGGCTCCTAACCCCTCAAGTCTATTCATAACTTTACATTACGGTGACTCACTTTCACTTGAAAACAGAGTATGATTATTGATGGTTTCTAGTGAAGTGTCTTGTTAGGGTTGTATTCTGTTTATGTCTCATCGTTCGTCTAATGTTATATCGTCGTATTCTGGTTCTGTGGCAGCTTTACCATTATTGCTTGCTGGACCGATTTTACGAAAAGTAACCCCAACCGACATTGCCGTTTGGTTAGTCACATCCAAACCGCTTGTTGCCACCTTTTCATTATTCCATGAAGGCGAAGAGCGAGCGTTTTACCATGCGACGATAGATGAGCAAGCACAGATCCAAATCGGCAAATCTGCTTGGGTAGTTTTAGCGCAATTTCAGGGTGAGTTTCCAGTCGACACAGTACTGGAATATCAATTGGATACTCAAGATGGCGATATCACGCATTTAGTACCCAGTCTTTTATATAACGAAGAACAGCGTCTATCGTTCACCATTAATCCCCGAGCAGATTACGTACTGCATGGCTCATGCCGAAATCCGCATTACCCTAGCAAAGACAGTTTAGTGGCAGCCGATAACAAAGTCGCTGGGCAAAAAACGCTTGAGCGTCCTTCATTATTAATGATGAGTGGTGATCAGATTTATGCTGATCATGTCGCAGGCCCTATGTTGGATGTGATTCAGCAAGTGATTGGTTTGCTTGGTTTACCTGATGAGACGTTTGTACAAAGCCCCGTCGCAGATAGTTCGAGTTTGTATCAGCATGATTGTAACTTCTATGGGCGTGATAAAATCTTGCCGCACTACCATGATGAAGCCTCACTATTTCGTACATTCTTGCGCAAGAAAGGACTATCAACCAGTTGGGTTCCTCATCGTGGTTCGCCCGTTTTTAGTTCGAGTGAAAGTGAAAATCATCTAATTACTTTTAGTGAGTTTTTCGCGATGTATATCTTGGTTTGGTCGCCGCAGTTGTGGGCATTAGTCGATTCCTCGCGATTACAGAAAAATGATTTCCGCAGTGGTGAGCAGATACTCATGCCTAAATGGCAACAGCTATGGCAAGATGAAAAACAGAATATTGATGATTTTGTTGCAGGTTTACCGCAAGTTCAACGCTTAATGGCGCATATTCCTACCTATATGGTTTTTGATGATCATGATGTAACCGATGACTGGAATTTAACCGTAGGGTGGGAAAAAGCCGCTAACGACAACGCCTTTTCACGACGAATCATCGGTAATGGTTTATTAAGTTATTGGCTATGTCAGGGCTGGGGCAATGCTCCTCAGCACTTTGATAAATCGTTTTTAATGCTCGCGAGGCAATATTTCGCTGCCCCCACAGCGAACCATCAAGATGCTTTCATCGATCACTTGTATCAGTTCGAGCAATGGCATTACACCATCGAAACCACACCAAAGATGGTTGTTTTAGATACACGTACTCGTCGTTGGCGTTCAGAATCTAAAATGAATAAGCCATCAGGTTTAATGGACTGGGAAGCGTTAATTGAAATGCAGCATGAGTTATTGCATCAACCCGCGGTGATCATCGTATCGGCTGCACCCATCTTTGGTGTGAAGTTTATCGAAACATTGCAGCGAGCAATGACGTGGATTGGTCAGCCATTAGTGATTGATGCTGAAAACTGGATGACGCACCCAGGATCAGCCAATACATTATTGAGTATCTTTACGCATACTAAGACGCCAACCAATTTCGTGATCTTATCAGGTGATGTGCATTACTCGTTTGCTTACGATATAAAAATGCGCTTTCGTCGCAGCAGCCCCAATATCTACCAAATAACCTGTAGCGGGATTAAGAATGAATTCCCCAATCAGTTACTTCGCTTTTGTGATGCAATGGATCGTGCTTTATATAGCCCACATTCGCCATTGAACTGGTTTACTAAACGTAAGCGTTTAAAAATCAGTAAGCGTGATCCTGATGTTGCTGGTGGTCATCGGTTAATTAATCGCAGTGCTATCGGTGAGCTGCGTTTAGATGCAGAAGGCAAGCCTTGTGATATTTCTATTTTGACCGCAGAAGGGGAGCGAATAACGTTTCCCCCCATTAAGTGATATGCTTGTATCCAACATTATAATTTGTGTATGAACGAAGAGTTAATCAGACACATAATCAGAACAAATTAAAGACTCGTTCTATCGATGCCATGTCTAGCAATGTTATTACGTTACTCTGGTGGCAAGATTTTAATACGTGAATGTACTAGGGACGCATAATAACTCATTATGAATTTACGAATAGCGGTAGAAAAGGATTTAGAGTGCATTTGCTTTCTCGCACAACAGATAAATACTCAGCATTATAATGGCGCGCCCCATGTTTTTGCTGAACCTGAAGGGGTTCACCGAGATAGAAGTTATTGGCGAAGTAATTTTAGTGCTGATAACACGGTGTTTATTATTGCTGAAAGAAATGATGAAATAACAGGGTTTGTACTTGCGAGTATTACTGAAAATACAACAGTAACGTTTCTTCAAAAGAAAAAACTATGTCGAGTACGAACAATCGTTGTTTTGGATGAATATCAAGGTCAGGGCATTGGCAAGAAGTTGTTGGAAGCTGTTGAATTATGGGCGATTGGTGAATGTGTAGATGAAATGAGGCTTGAAGTGATGGCTTTTAATAACGGTGCACAACAATTTTACGATACACTTGGTTTTGAAACACAATCACGTATTTTGTCTAAAAAGTTAAATTAAAAGAGTCATTTTCAGCGCTGTTCAATATTATATATAATAATATCACACCTCTAAAATATACAGTCCGTGAATGATGGTTTGTTAAACATATTTATTTTTGATACGTTATAAGTGAGTTATTTCCCACATTTCAAGTAGGTTAATCCATCGTTGAATAATAGGCTGCAATATCTGCGAGATCTTGATTTTGTAAGCTTGATAACTGTTGTTTCATCATCTTCCCCATTGTATTCGTACGCTCACCGTTTTGATAAGCCTTCATTGATTGGTAGAGATATTGTTCATTTTGGCCATTAATATTTGGATAGGCAGGGTTAGCTGCAATTCCATTGCTACCATGACAAAATTGACAAGTATACGATTTAATTTTTCCTGCATTCGTATCTGCTGTTATGCTCGCAGACGCATTACCTGAGGCAAATGCTGTGCTAGATAAAGCAATGGAAGTACAAATAGCAATATAATTCAGTGCTTTGATATTTTTCATTTTTTATTACTACTGATGATTTTATGATTATTATGTCAGTCATTCTCTTATAAAATCTTGGGGGAGATCAAGTGAGCGTTTCTTGTTATTTTAAATCATTCTTATATGGTCGAAAATAGAGACTTTTCCCGTTACAATATTCCTTGAATGCTTTGTATTCGAGCATTTAATACCATTCTCGATTGGTATATCACTAGGGTCTGTTTAATAAAAGGTAGTTAATAATGATTGAACGTCTGGAAACTGGCGCACGTATGAGCCGTATTGTTAAGCATAACGGAACAATTTACCTATGTGGTCAGGTGTGTAAAGACGCAACTCAAGGTATTAAAGAACAAACAGAAACAATGTTAGAGAAAGTTGAAGCATTACTTGAGCAAGCCGGTAGTGATAAAGAACATATGCTTTCAGCAACGTTATACATAAAAGATATGAAAGATTTTGCTGAAATGAATGCCGTGTGGGATAACTGGGTTCCTGAAGGTCATGCACCTGCTCGTGCTTGTGTTGAAGCAAGTATGGCGCGTGATGTGTTGCTTGTTGAGATTTCTGTGATTGCAGTAGAAAAATAAGCCCAGTAGTCCATATGACTATTTTGCGGTTATGCTGTAATTGAGCGAAGTGCAATATGCACATAGAAAAGCAGTTACTTTGGTAGCTGCTTTTTTTATTACAAACACTAACCAGAAGAATATTAAAAGTGCCTTATCACGTTAAGTTTTATTTAACGAAGTGATAGAAACTATCAAATATTCAAACAAAGTCAATAAGATTACCCTTACGACACATTAACCATTAATGAGTCTTTAGGGGATAATCTAATGCCAGGAAAGCATATCTCATGCGCCATTAAAAATTATGAATCATTGTCTTTTCTCTGCCCAGATGTCACGAAAGTTGCTTTGGTTACTGAAGGTGGCGGGCAGCGGGGCATTTTTACTGCTGGCGTATTAGATGCCTTCTTAGAGGCTGATTTTAATCCGTTTTCATTAATGGTTGGCACCTCTGCTGGATCATTAAATTTGGCATCGTTCATATGTGGTCAAACTAAGCATGCGTATCGTGTTATTACAGAGGCAACGACAGATCACGATTTTTTTGATGTTTACCGTTTTTTGGCTGGTAAAGAAGGTTTAAACCTTGATTGGCTATTAGAGCAAACGCAAACTCGTTTACCTCTAGATTGGCAGCAAGGCCATAAGAATATGCGCTCGTGCACAGTACTTGCCAGTGCTAGCCATGCTGACAATCATCAAGCTACTTTTTTTGATCTAGATAATGACGATTGGCATGTTGCTTTAAAGGCATCATGTGCAATTCCGATATTACGTCGTCAACCTATATTGAATAAGCAGCAATATTGGGTTGATGGTGGTGTTGGTGCACCTATTCCTGTTCAAGAAGCTTATGAGCGCGGATTCCGGCATATTGTAGTGATTCGTACTGTACCTATTACTGCACATTTTGATCATTGTTGGATGTCGATTATAAAAAAAGCACTGGGTAAAACCAAGGCGGCTCAAGTTATAGCCTTGCTGCTAGAGCATGAAGAAAATTACCGACAGACCCAAGAGTTTCTGAATAACCCACCGGAAGATGCAACCATCTACGAGATTCATCCAACAAAAGAACTGCATTCCAAGTTAATCGGCAGTACAAGCGATTCGTTAGAGCATGATTATCAGCTAGGACATCGTTCTGGTCGTTATTTTATGGCGACAGTTGGACGTAACTTTGGTGTAAATGCTAAGCCTGAGAGTAACAAAGAAAAAATTTGTGCATAGGAAATTAAAATGACTCAATTATGCACCACAGAGTTCGTCACGAAGGAGTCGAGCTTTACCACACTAATGGCACATGAAATTCATCAAATGTGGCAACAACGGCAGCAAAATACATTTATGGGTGTCAGTAATATACCGATTCGTTGGATCAGTATTACCCATAAGAAGAATACACAGTGTGTTGTTATTGTTAATGGTCGCAATGAAAGTGTTTGGAAATACCAAGAAGTATTCTATGAGTTTAGTCGTCGTGGGTTTGATGTGTTTGCGCTTGATCACCGCGGGCAAGGTGCTTCAGGGCGTATAACCACAGATCCTGAAGTCGGTCACGTTGATAGTTTTAATGACTACGTTGAAGATCTACATCAATTTGTTGATACCATTGTAAAGCCGACTGATTATAAACATGCGTTTATTTTGGCGCATTCAATGGGTGGTGCAATAACGACGCTATATTTAGAGCAACATCCCTATATATTTGATGCTGCAGTGTTAAATGCCCCTATGTTTGGCATTCGCATGCCTGCTGCTCTACATTGTGTCGCGCCGTTTATGGCAAAAATGTTGACTAAAGTTGCAGCGAAATATCAACAACAACCTTCTTATTTATTTGGACAGAAGGCATACCATGAAGCCCCTTTCGCAGAGAATGATCAATGCCAAAGCTTATTACGCTACGTATGGGCGAAACATTTATATCAGGTGCACCCTGAGCTGCGTATTGGAGGCCCTAGTGCTCGCTGGTTGTGGCAAGCTTTAACAGCGGCAAATGATTGTATTCGTGATGCGGAAAAATTGAAGACCCCTATTTTGTTATTACAGGCAGGTAATGACACAATAGTCGATAATAAAGCGCAGCGTCGTTTCAGTTGCGTGAGTGAGCAATGTCGGATCAAAGTGATAGAGCAAGCTAGGCATGAATTATTGATGGAGAAAGATGAACTACGCAACCAAGTGCTAATGGAAACTGTCTCCTTTTTTGACCGTTTTACAATGACCAATTAATCGTTACCTACATACTCTGTAATCCCTGCAATAAATTATCGATGAAACGAGTACCTTGAGGTAACTTGGGTATACAATTGTTATATTAATTTTTTAACTAAGTAGTGATTAACAATGAATGGTACAAGCCGCTCAGATATTCATGCTGGATTAGAAGTACAAATCGTTTTAAAAGAAGATCAACGTACAGGCAATTTAACGAAAGGTATTGTGAAAGATTTACTGACTAAATCTGCAACGCACCCTCATGGTATTAAAGTTCGTTTAGAAAGTGGTGATGTTGGGCGAGTAAAAGAAATCCTGTAATGACAATGATTTAATTGTGTAAGGGGCTGTATAACCTGGCATTTTATGACTAAGGGGAACAGTTAAGCCACTGGTTATTTTGTTTATAACAGTTTTTCGAGTAAAAAAACGGAATTTAGCTGTACAAAAGCGACATATCTGTTAGTATGTCGCTCAGCAATTCAGAGAGTTATTACATGCAGCATCAAGTACAAGTTAAACTTACAGTTACAAAAACGTTATCGTTATGTGCCTATATGTTTCCTTTTATTTAGCGTAATAGTGTATAATTCAGCAAATTATCACGTCGCATATGCGACATTTGAATATTAAATAAGGGACAAACATGTCTAACACAACTGGTATCGTAAAGTGGTTTAACGAAGAGAAAGGTTTCGGTTTCATCACTCAAGACAACGGCGGCGCTGACGTATTCGTACATTTCCGTGCAATCGCTTCAGAAGGCTTTAAAACGCTTGCTGAAGGTCAAAAAGTTTCTTTTGAAGTAGAGCAAGGCCAAAAAGGTCTTCAAGCTGCAAACGTTGTAGCTTTATAATTCTTTAATAAAAAGAAATGATAGAAGGTCGCCTAGGCGGCCTTTTTTGTATCTGGAATTTAGATAAGTACATTTAACATACGCAATTGCCACTTTTAGGTTCCAGGCTGTGTTAGCCCGATGTTCATTTCACGAAACATAATAAAGTCACTGAAATTGCAGTACTTTGCATAATGCTGAATATTTTCTGATTCTAAGTATCTAATTACGCTACAGTTTTTCGTCACGATAGACACATCAAAATCACTATTTCTACCACCTTTGATATAGTCGGTGTACCAGCCTTCTTTTGTTACTTGTTGTGCGAGCCTGTTTAGATAGAATTCGTCTAGCTTTGCTAGTGACCCTCTTCCTACACAACTTGGTATTTTGCCATAGTCTTCCTTGAATAATTCAACTTGCACTCTGACGGTGTCTTCAACTGTTTTACCATTTTTTTCCATTGCTCTGATTATGGCAATCACTTGGGCATTTAATAAAATGATCTCTTGATACGATGTCGCGTCATGAAACGGTTGGGAGATTTATATAATTTTGCGATTAAACTCTGTCACAGTTATATGACTGCAACTTAGATCTATAACAACATCATTGAAAATTTTATTGCAAGCAGGAATATTATGAAACAATGTGAAAGCTATATTTTAAATTATTACAAAATGTAATAATACAGTATTCTTTTAGTCGTTAATGAATTAATCAATATAATTACTATGAAAAAATTAGTTCCAGTGGTGTTTTTATCTATGCTAATGGTTGGCTGCGGCGGGGGAGATTCCTCATCGGACTCATCTCAAAACAGTTATAGCCAGCGTGCTTCATCTAAAACGCAACTCAGCGTTGATGCGGCAGATCTGCAAGAGCTGCAGAACGTGAAGTATGCATCGAATGATGGTATTGCATTCAGTACACCAGAAAACTTTCAGAAGTAGGGGGCCACAATGAAAAAAATACTACTTTGTGCCGCGTCATTGTTTGTTGCAAACCAGGTTTCAGCAGCGCCGCACCTTCAGGGCTATTATCAGGCTAAAGAGCTGGTCGGTTATACCGTAAATAAAATTCAGCAGAACAAAGCTGAATATTTCATGCTCGACTATGCGCTTACAAAACCAGCCCAGCCTCAGGCTCAGTTTGTAGCATATAATGATGCATTAGGGTACTTCCAAGCTAAGAACAGCGGTGTGAATGGGGATCAGTTCAAGCGCATCGTGCAAAAGGTGAACCCCGAAGGCTTGCGTGACCAATACGTTTGTCGAACAGATGCGTCAGGTGTGAAACTGGCTTATATTGCGAAGAGGGATGAAGGTTGCAGCAGTAACTACGACAATAAACCGATGGCGATAAGCCAGAAGGGGACGAAGATAACTTTCTTCCGCCGTTGGGATTTCGATCCAACCCAGTCTCACTTTGACATTCAAAGTTATGACAACAATGTCGCGGCGAATACAGAAACCTTAACTCTGGATTATGTCTTGAAATTTGAAGGCCGGTGGATTGGTAACTCAGTTCGCGTGATCAAAGGTCAAACGGCATTGAAGGATTCTTCCACCACTCAACCAACTTATGATGTTGCTAACTATCAGTATTCTGGCCCACGTTCGGGGATCATTACCGGCGGTGAGAGCTTGCTGTACAGCGATGCCCCTTATTTCATTACTGATAATACAGAGGATACTGCGGAAGATAATTCAGCCCACCATGTTGCGAAAACGGTATTCAATACATTTGGTATGATGGATGGTAACTATCGAGGCCGAAACGTAAACACTGATCGTCCTGTGTATTGGGTTAACCGTGATTATGTAAGCCAATATACCCTAGAAAATAGCACTAAAGCCTATTTTGTCTCTGACCCGCAAAATTTTGTAATTGATACTTCTATGACAGGGCCTTTTGACAGCTGGGTATGGGTTGATGAAACCGTTTGGGATCCTGAAAAAGGCACCGATCAGGCTAGCGGTGGTGATTGGGTAAGCCATGCTTTCAATAACACCTATAATATTACGGGTGAGAGTCCAACCTTCTGCATGATTGAAGATATTGCTAAAGGTCGTCCTGTTACTGGTTACTTTACTGAAGACGGTAAAGGTAGTTGGGTACCTTCGATGAATAACTGCAAAGCAGTCGATCCGGGATTCGTGCCAAGAATCTACACCCACTTCACCAATGGCAATGGCGAGAAAGTTGCGGTTAGTTCCTTGCGTCAAAGTGCGCAGGATATCATTCATGTTCGTACGCAACATCCTCAAGGTGAAAAAGAGCTACTTACCTTAGATGATGTGAAAGCCATGAAGTCATCGCCACGTTATCTGCAAATTAAAACAGATCTCAGCCAGCGTCTTGGTTGGGCTAAACCTTACGATATTTTAAAATAAGTTAGCGTACGGGGAGTAATAAAAACGACAGGAATTTATCCCTGTCGTTTTTTTGCAACAGAGCCATCTCAAGGATTCAAAATCCTCTTCCGAAACGAGTGACGGATCGGGCACCATCATTTAATGATAAAGCCTTAACTTATGTTGGTGCTTTGTTGTATCTGGCACAATCCTATTTATTTACTTAAATTTCCACGATTCAGAGTAATAGATTTTCTTACGGCTCGCTATTCGCCCATTGCAAGCGTAAGTAAATGATGCAGTGTGTTATACTAACCTAAATAAGTATCTGATCATTATTGTTAGTTAAAATCGATAATAACAGCGTTAGAAATTTTATAATTAGAACCACTAGTTACTCCAATTTCTGTCTTGTTCTTACCTATCTTTCCCGCGCAAATTTATGAACACTTACTTATCCAGATTAATGGTATTATACCAAACTGATTAATAATCTGATCCAGCAATTAATTGTAGATTAACGGAAATCCCTCACTCAGCTATTATATCTCGGAGATGTGTTATAGCTAAGTGATGTAGAACTATACCAGCGTAAGCACCAAAGGGTGATTTCAGGAGCAAAAATGTTTCCACTATAATTCATTTTTACTCTTGGCGCTTATGTGGAAAAAGTGGGATTCTGAGCTTAGGTCAGATTTTTTGCACCCTATACTTTTTTTTCTGAGTCACTGACATGATCCAGTTGAATTAAGACATCGTATAATTCTTTAAATGAAAATGGCTTGCTTAAGGTGGCATTAACGCCAAATGATTTTGCAATTTCCAGATATGTTTTTCCTGCAACGCGACCTCCACCTGAAATAGCAATGACTTTGCACGGTAAGTTGTTATCACTGTCTCGAATAGCGGTTAGAAATCCTAAACCGTCTTGATCTGGCATGATGATATCTGTGATGACGATATCCGGTTTTACTAACTGAAACTTTCGCAAGCCTTGTATCCCGTCGAAGGCGGTGTGGACGTCAAAACCTTTTCTGATAAGGTGTTGGTATATTGCATCATTGAAATCTTGGTCATCATCTATCAATAACACTTTCATCGGCTCACTCCTTGTAAGCTTGCTGGTTCATCTGTTTTTATTCTCTGATTCTGTTTAATTGGCAGCGAAAGCGTAAAGGAGGTTCCTTTACCCACTTCACTTTTTACTGTCAAATTGCCCTTATGGGACTGGACAATGCCATAACTGATTGACATGCCAAGTCCGGTTCCCTCTCCAACTTGTTTTGTCGTAAAAAAAGGATCAAATATTTTATTCAGGTTTTCTTCGGCAATACCGTACCCTGTATCTTCAACTTCGATAACAAGACAGTCCTCTATTGCATAAACTCGTAAAATGATTGCTTTTCGCACAGAATCGACCAGTGAATGCTCAGCATTCGTTAATAAGTTAGTCAGTACTTGCTCAATATGGATCTTGCTGCACTCAATCCTAGGTATATAGGAGCCGAAGTCTTTTACTAGTTGTATCTTATTCAAGCTGAAACGTTGTGAAAACAGTACCAGAGTGTCATCAATTAAACTGATAACATCTGTTTCTTCAAATTCTAACAGTTTGTCATCTCGACTAAATATTCTCAGGTGTTGAACTATTTGTTTTATTCTGTTTATTTGGCGGTGTATTTTATTGTAAATCGGAGTCAAGTCTTCCTTCTGTATATACTCATCCTCACAGGCAATGGTATGAATTAGTTCAGCGTTTAGCTGAATAGCACCAAGAGGCTGATTAATTTCATGCGCGAGGCCAGCGGTGATTTGACCGATTGAAGCCATTTTTGCCGAGTGAACCAACTGCTCTTGAGCAATTTTTAACGCCCGATTACTTGATGCTAACTCACTGTTATATATTTGTAATTTCTCTTCATATTCCCTGCGCTCTCTGATATCCGTTGCAACACAAATAATGTCCTGAACCTTTCCTTCACCATCGTACATCACCGAACCGGAGAACAGCACTGGTATCCTGTTGCCACCATTGCCAATATAGGATTTCTCAACGTTGGTAATAAAAACTTGCTGGATTAAGGCGTCAAGGCTGTTTTTCTGAAAAATGGATTCTTCTTCTAAAATGATACCAAGCGGCTGACCAATCAGCTCTTTTTCCTCATAGCCCAACAGATCGAGGGTGGCCTGATTCACCGACACAATAAATGCATCAGGGTTTATGACAATGAGGGAGCCAGGCATCGTATTCAGGATATTGTCAACATAATTTCTCGACACTGTCGTCTTCTGTAGTGCTTCGGTCATCCTGTTGAATGAATCGGCCAGCTCTCCGACTTCATCTTTTGTGGTTATTTCGGCCTTTATAGCCAGATTGCCGTGCGAAACCTCCTCTACCGTTTCAGTCAGTATCTCTACTGGTCGGGCAAGCAATCTGCCGACGAAATAGAGGCCGATTATCAGAACCATCATTACAATCACAGCGAGAGCGGCGACATTTCTTGCCAGCAGGTTAACGGGCGCCAGCGCCTTTTCAAGCGGGACCTCCAGCAACAGCCCCCAGCCGCTTCCCTTATAACCGAAAAGGCCGTTCTGCAAGGAGTAAACGGCCAGCACAGTGCCTAGCTCTTCATGCGACCCTTTCTCAAGAATAACGTTTCCTGCAACATTATTTTCAAGTACCTTTTTTATCAGTTCGTGATTGACGTGACTGGGTTGCAAGATCTGGTCAGCGTAGGCTCTCGGTCCAGATAAGGTCATACCCTCGCTGCTGAAAAGATGCGCAATAGCCGGCGGGGCTATTTCATCCAGCGTCTGCATGATCACAGGCCAGGCAAAATGACCGATAACCACACCCTCAATAGAGTTCTTCCCCCTATTGTGTCTAATCGGCGCAGCAAATATGACCGTGGGTCGGCTGGTTTTCCCAGGCCGAACCAAGTCGGAATAGTGCGTTTTGCCTTTGATGGCATTGTGATAGGCGGTGTTGCTTGCCGGATATTCCTCTATAAATTTCCCAACACTCCCTTTATCTGTCGACATGAGGATTAACCCTTCTCCGTCAATCAATGTTAGCAGATCCCATGGACCTGTTAAGAAGGTACGTTCGTCCCACTTTTTAAAGATCGAATCTGGGATTATTCCTTTTGCCTCTTTCCGAGGAGCCAGAAACTCTTGCAACATTTCGTCTTCGGCGATCATCTGAATATCCCGGTAGGCGATATAGAGGGCACGGTCAATGCTCAGCATTTGATGCTGAGCAATATTCTGATAATTATTGGTAATGTTATTCTGAAGTATCGTTCTAGCTGAATAAAAAGTGCCAAGTACCAGTATCGGAACGGCAATTAGCGACATAATTACAATGGATAGCGTGATCTTGGATGCAAATTTCACAGCGCTTCCTGCTGCAAGGAATGGTTAAGGGCTCGGATGAAGGTAGCATCAATAAATTCCATGCTGTCGAGCTGCGTTTTAGTCACATCTTGGTCTATAAGAAAGTTATTTATCTGCAGAGCTGTACCGTGCAGCGACTCAAACCCCGCGCCGTAAGAGAAGGAGGTAAGGTTTTCCCGGAGAGCCAGTATTTGGTTTAAGCGTGAAAACGCCTGTACCTCATCAGGACTGACATCGTAGATCTCGGCGATGAGGCCAAACGCCTCATCCGGGTTTTCCTTGATAAACAACGTCGTTTTGTGCCACACGTTGACATAGGCCTGAACATCTCCGGGCCTTTCTTTAATGAAGCCGCGATGGAATACTAGACCAGCGGGGGATATGCCGGGAATCTCTGAGGTATTAAAGATCTTTCGACTATTACCCTGTGCTATCGCCTCAGATACAACAGGCTCCCATGTGACAATAGCATCTAGCTTGCCTTTCCCGAATTCCTCTGCCGCTCTCTCGCCAGCGATCTTTACTTTAGTTACATCACTGGGCTTTAACCCATACCGTCTTAGTACCACATCCAGTATGTATTCCAAATAGGTCCCTTTATCAACGCCGATGGTTTTCCCTTTCAAATCCGCTATGGTTGCTATACTAGACTTAGCTACAATGGCATCTATACCAGTAGAGTTATCACCGTTGGTAACCATAATCAGATCGGCTCCTGCGGCATTAAACTGTATGAGGTCAAACAAGGTGAAATTATTGTTGTCTATTTTTCCATCGACCGTATCCTGCAAGAATCCCCAATAGTTGGGGTTAGAATCGACTAGCTCAATGTTAAGACCGGCCTCTTCAAACCAGCCTTTTTTATTGGCGATTTCTATCCAGTACATTCCTGGCCAATAATAATGGGCAACCTTCATCGGCAGGCCAGTTGTCTTCGGCCCCGCCTCCACCTTCGGGCTGGACTGCCACCAAACAAAACCGACCATGAATAAGACCAACAAAATACCGCTGACGACAACAAGTTTTTTAGACATTCCTTATCCTCTTTTTGTTCACGATACTCAGGGGTTAAAACGATACCCGCTCTAGGAAATAAACTCTATTGAACCAACTCAATAGTCAACCTGTTTTATATATAGTAAGGAATTCATTATATATCAATGATATTCATGCACGTCACGGACATTTTTCTTGAGAATTGATGCTGTGAAAAGCAAGCGGTGGTATTTAGCATGCACTTACATGAACGTATTTCCTCACATAAAAAGTAATTAAAATCAGACGATTAATGTTAATTTTATAAAGTGTTCGAGAAAAACCTTGTCTTGTTTAATTGAGCTTTATCTCTACTCTTTTGATTTATCAAATCCCTGAAGCGTTGACCTGGCACGTTTTCGTATTTTTGAATCCACCGAAATTAGATCGTAATCGCCCCTCTTTCTTCAAGCGGGCAATGGCATTCGCGTATGAGGAATGCTTGTCTGTGTTGAACGTTTTAGGCTGACTGTCTACGTCGTAATATCTCAGGCAACGTAATTTCTTACGTAATATCGGGAAATATTCCGTTATAACCAGCGCGCCTTGATGACTTGAGCTGCGGCATTTCCCCAGTATTGATAGATCTTAGGCCCAGGATGGAATCTATCACTCGCCATTTGGTCGGGATCTATTTGGTCCTCAACGGTAATTATTTCGCAATCACTTTGAGTGGAAACCCAGCGTTCAAGCTTTTGATTAAAGGCTTTGGCTTTACTGCCTAAATACCAACGAAGCGGGTTGGGAAGCGCCGGAAATTTATGCATCGGGGGGATCTTGGTGAGAATAATTTGTTGGCAAGAAAAGCAATCACGTAACTGAGTAACAAGGCGCTTTTGTAGTTTCATCCATTCGCTTGAACTCAACTGCGTCGTCACATCGTTTACTCCTAAAGAGACAATAACGATGTCATAGTCTTGCTTGGGGTGATCTGAAAGCTTTCGCCATACTTCTTTTGTAGTAACACCTGTTTTAGCGATTAACCGCCAATCTATTCTAAATTGATCACATAGCGTGCTAATAAGCTGCCCTGATAACGCCTGTGATTGATGCTCAACTCCAACCCCCGCAGCGGCAGAATCACCAATGAGAAGTAGACGAAGAGGCTTTCCTTGACCTTCAATTCCATAGCGTGGGCCTGCGGCTTCTTTTAATCTAGGCGTTGATTTACGAATAGAAACCCCTTGCGGTAACAATACCGGAGCCATAAGCAATAGTATCAATTGATGTAACATGACATCTCCTTAGCAAATGTATTCATCACCAGCCTTATCAATCATAGAACCAAATTTTATCAATGTGGTGAAGAAGGCATTAGCAGTGAAAATATCCGTTTGAAGAAGGCATGATTTCTGAAAAAGACGGCATAAGGCCTATTACATATATCAATGAATGCTAATGGGGCCATATTTAATGTACCAGCAAAGGCACCAAAGGATAATTTATTCCAGACATATTGGGTGTTTAGTGGATAACCCAGACTAATGTACTAGTCTTAGGTTGCCATTAGTAAACAAGGAAGAGGCAAGATGAAAACAATAATTTTACTGCTAGGCTTAACATTACTGGGGTGCAGCTCCACTGAAGGGCTTTCTTATCAGCCGACTGTTGATGATGAGTATGCTGATAGACAAGATCGAGATAAAGAGATGCTAAGAGATACTGATCGTTTCTAATATCTTGTATCCAGTAGTTACGTTGGACGTAGCATGATGGAATAAAGGTCAACTTACGTTGACCTTTATTTTTACTTACAATCTTTGGCAAAAATTTCGTCAGCCCACTGTGGGTTGTCAACGAATGGGTTCCTATTACCTTGAATATTTTGGATTTTAGTATTTCTATTTGACTCAAAATCATCTACTGGATCAATCTGGTTCCACTGAAGTAAGGAACAGACATTACCGAGTGCATTGCCGTTACCAGTAACAGTTGGTACTAATTCCAAATCAGGTGTTTTGCTATCTTTACCTTCATAGCGGGTCGCCATATAGAACATCATACGAGCAACATCACCTTTTACTGCGTCACGCGGCTCAAAGGAATCGGAATCGTAGCGGTTTTTAGGTGCTTCGGTGACAGGGTTATCGCTGTAGTCGTATTCAAGGTTGCCACGCGTCGAATTCACGCTTTCGTCGGATGGACGAAGGTGGTGAATATCGGTATATCCGTAGGCACCTTTATCATTGAATCCGCCATTTGATTTAGGGTAGGAGTGCTCACGGTTCCAGTTGTCACGCCCGAGATTGCCTTGTCCAGTTTTTTGGCCTTTCTCCTGCGAGCGTCCAGTGTAGATAAGAATAACGTTATTCGTGTTGGCAGGATCTTCGTCGGTAATATCTAAGGCATCCCATACATCAAATGAAGAGGAGGAGTAGGGAAGCTTGGTTATACCGGTTGAGAGAATAGTATTCAGTGCGCTTTTTAGCTCGTCACCAGTTTTGTTCAGGGCCAAATTGTAATAACCGTCTGGGTTGTTAATGTCTCCCGGATTAACTGGGGGCACCACGTCCTTGGCTTTACAAGTGACAGAAAATGGTGCCACAACATGTGGGTCGTCTGCCTGAATATAGGCCGCGTTGGCACCGAAGCAAGAGAGTGTCAGTATAGCGAGAAGTGTCTTTTTCATAGTTTAATCTCAAAAAAAGGGAGGCATGAAAGCCTCCCTTGAATAGTCAGGTTTGAGTTACTTACTCATCTTGCGACGGAAGAAACCAAGACCTAGTAGTGACAATAGACCGAACAGACCGGTAGAGCCACCGTGGCTGTGGCTAGGGTTTGGATCGACTGGCTTAGTCTTGTCATCGCCCTTTTCAGCAACTTTGATAGTCTCTGCCGGAGAGGTATATACCAATTGACCTGTTCGACCATCGATGATTTGTTTCGTCATCTGGTACTCACCAGAGTCCGCAACTTCTGCTTCTAGTTCAACCCAACCTTGTTTGATTGTTGCTTCTGTAAGAACAACAAACAGAGATACAGCACCCGCTTTAGCCGCTTTGAACGTGCTGATTTTAGCAATGTTAAGCGTTACTTTATCGCCTGCATGCAGCGCTATTCCACCAAGGTCAGTTAAGTCCATTAGAACTTTAATTGACTCACCAACAACAGGTGAAGATGGAATCTCAGGCAAATCTGCTGGCGGATTTACTGGATTTGATGGTGGAGTAATTTCAACCGGTGGTTCTGTTGGGTCAATAGGATCGCTTGGGCCAATTGGAGTCCAAGGCACACATGAGTCGTCATTTGGATCATCACATGGGTCTAGTGGGTCAATAGGATCGCTTGGGCCAATTGGAGTCCAAGGCACACATGAGTCGTCATTTGGATCATCACATGGGTCTAGTGGGTCAATAGGATCGCTTGGGCCAATTGGAGTCCAAGGCACACATGAGTCATCATTTGGATCATCACATGGGTCTAGTGGTGGAACAACGGAACCGTCGAAGTTAAGAACAACAATCGCTGGATCGTGATCCGAAGCACGGTACATATCTTTGAATCGTGTTGAGCACTCTCCATCCAGACAGTTATTTTTATCTGCATATTGGAATAGAGTCGATTCGCCAGCATTGATGTTCCAGTCGGTTGCATCTACCACTTTGTTCATTAGATCAGGCGTAACAAGAATGTAGTCAAGTGTGCCAACTTCATCATTGTATGAGTAGCTGTATGAATCAGGGTGTAGCTTTCGAACAGCGTTAACATAACCATATGAAATGGCAATTTCAGCACCATCATCACCATGTAGTGATGTTCCTAGTACGTCTTTATCGCCACCAATGTACGTATTACGTGCAGCCTTGATCACGTGTTCCGGTGCATTATCACGGTTGGTCAAAACCATGATTGGATCTTCGTTGCCGTAAGAGTTCAAGTCACCAAGGATCAGCTTGTAACCATTGATCTTGTTTAGTTCCTGACCTAGGTGGAAAGCAGCAGATACGCGGAAGTTTTCACAAGAACCTTGCTTGTCAGGGTCTTTACCTGCCTGGCCGCCTTCAGCAACAGGTGCTGCGTCTTCCCAACACTTAGATCCTTTAGACTTCAGGTGGTTAACAGCGACAGTCACTTTCTCATCTGTACCGTTGATTTTGAATGTTGGCGTGATGGTATCACGTTGGTAGTTGTTGCCGTCTTCACCGTCCGTTTCTGGTGCATGCTGTTGAGGCATTTCAATTACACGATAAGTATCTAGAGAAACTTTGTTCTTTTTGAAGATAACTTGGCTGGCAATCGCATCAGAACCTACGTATTTATCGCCGCCTTCGTCAGAAACGAACAAGTAGTGTTCATTTTCATCGTCAATAAGCGCATTGATTTTCGCTACTAAGTGCGCAACAGCTGAGTTCTCACCGAAGCCGTTATTTTCGATTTCCATCAAACCGACAATATCAGCGTTAACAGCAATGATTGCACGGGCAATTTTGTCACCCTGTAGATCGAATTCTTCTGGTGATGCAGCTCCACGATTACTACAGCTTCCCCCTTCTACTGAGTCTCTAGAGCTTGGGGTAGTTGGGTTACAGTCGCCGCCAAACGGCGAGTTGAAGTAGTTCAGAACGTTGAAGGTTGCTACACGAAGATTGCCGCCTTCTTTTAGTATTGGTGCTTGTGTGCGTTCAGAGCCTTCACGGGCGAAGTTATCTTTTGTCACCTTGTTGGTGACATAGAAGCGATATTCACTGTAGGAATAACTTACCACCCCCTCGAAACCATCAAGTACATCGCCGATGCGAACGTAATCCTCTGTGGTTGTTGTACCATCAGGCATTGGAACGGCACTATCAGAGCCAAATTTCGGATACCAAGGAATGTGAGTACCTTTTGTAACAGCTTCGAAAGACTCAACGAGAATACGCTTGTCTTTGTTACAGTCAGTTTGTTTCTCGGGGTCAGTATCGATAGTGCTGTCATGAACAACAGGGGCATTATTTTGGTTTGGGTGCAGGTTCACCTGGCCATTAGAAACCACCATGTTGTTGCGTTTCGGGCCATAGTCGAAGCCGAAGGTACGGCTGACACGCATATCAGATTCTTTATCGAATTGAATCAGCATGCCTTCATGGCGTTCTAGCGTAAAATCAAAGTCTTCGTCTGACTCTAGTACGCGTAGAGGTGTCGCTGCTAGCACAGAATCTGCTGAATCTGTTTTTGTTACTGAGTAAGCATTGACGAGTTTTGTCCAGCCCCAGTCTTCTTTTACTTTTGCGACAACAGTGACTTCAGAACCAACAGTGATATCTGTGATTTTGCTTGTTTCGACGAAGATACCGTCGGAAGTCAGTGCGTCACCATCACTAGGCGCCTGCATGAAGAAGCCGACTTTAAGATCGGTTCCAAGTGCATTTTGTTGAATAGCGGTAACTACGCCAGTTACTTCGTGGTAATTAGTTGATTCATAGACTTTGCTCGGTACATCAATACCATCGATTGTTGATGCCCAACTAGGGCCTTGAATATCTTGAATAGTCGAGCTAACAATATTCGATGGAGGTGTTGGTGCTTGAATAACACCGCTACCAATACCTGTATAGATGCCCTGACCTGCATCTTCCCAATCAGCCTTGTTATAAGTCATTGTTGGTGCTGCTGTATCGGCATTGAGACGTTGTAGTGATTTATTTTCAAATACATCACCACTTGCATCATCGTAGCCGACGATATCAATTGCTGTACCGTCTTTTTCTAGAATAACAGCATCGCCATCTTTACCATTGAATGCTAGGCCTAATGTTAGATCGACAGTTCCATCAGCAAGTTTGCCTGCAAGGTCCGAGTGAGCAACTACAAAAACCTCTTTAGAAGCCAGAGTGCCAGAAAGTGCTGTGCGCTTTTCCGACAGGTTCTTTTTTTGGTTGTTGCGTTGTACTAGCGCATAGCTTGATAGGTCAACTGACTCACTGCCCGAGTTATAAATTTCTACAGCTTTATCATTGCCGTTTTCTACGAGTTCAGAGATTAATACTTCAGCTTGAGCACCGCACGACACAGCAGTACCGATGGCTAGTGCGAGAATTGATTTTTTCATTATTTCTATCCTTAAAGAAGCCCTGCTATCCCTAACAGGGCAAAAAATCCATATTTATTTGTATACAATTTCGCCATTTGGCTGGAATGCAGTCACGTCGATTGCGCCTTTAGATTCGATGAAATCTTTAAGCACTTCAGCGTCAACATAGCCGGTGTTTACAAATGTCGGGTACTGAGTGATGTTCGGGTAGCCGTCACCGCCAGCAGCATTGAATGAAGGAATCGTGAAACGGTAAGTTTCTTTCTCGTTCAGGGCTTTACCGCTAATTTTAACATCCGAAACTGTGCTGCCGTTTACTGTCATAGTAATACCGGCGAACTGAGCGTAGGCACCAGAATCTTTTGTTTTCGTACCGACAACATTCAGGTAATCTTGAATTTCGGTACCCGTCATATCGACGTAAGTCACGATATTTCCGAACGGTTGGACAGTCAGGACATCTTTATAGGTGATATCACCACCTGCGATAGAAGCACGAACACCGCCAGAGTTCATTACAGCGAAGTCGGCTTTAGCACGTTCCATATGAGCTGTTGCGATTAAACGACCAAGGTTTGTCTGGTTATTACGTACGATTTTACGTTCACCGACAAGATCGCCGTTAGAAGAGCCAATCTTCACGCTTAGTGCTTCCTGGCCTTTGTCTTGGAAAGGTTTCAGTGCATTGAAGACGGTTTTGTCTTGAGATATTTCATCTTGGATGAATACACGCACTTTTTTACCGTCAACTTTGATTTTTTTCTTCAAGTTAACAGGGATTAAGTTATAAGACTCTAGTGTGAACTCACCATTTTTGAATGTGTAGTCTGCGCGACCCACATACTTTCCCCACTCGTGTGCTTGAACAATCGTGGTACCATTTTGTACATCTGGCTTACAGGTATCACCCGCTTTGAATGAAGCGTACTCGTTTGCTCCTTCCATACAGACAGGCTCTTGCGAGTGGCCGCCGACGATCATGTCCAGATCGCCCTCATTTAGGTAACGCGCAAGTTTTACATCACCCGGAGCATTTGAACCGTACTGAGCATCTTGGTAGTGGCCCATATGGGTCGCTGCAATGATCACATCTGGATTGTACTTGCTCTTAAGTTCAGCGATGACTTTCTTCGCTTCTTCTTTAGGATCTTTAAATTCAATAGCGCCGACATATTCCGGGTTACCGATTTTCGCAGTGTCTTCAGTGGTCAGACCAATCACGGCGATTTTAATGCCTTGTTTATCAAAAACTTTGTAGGCATCAAACATACGCTTGCCGTCTTTGTAGATATTAGCAGCAAGGAATGGGAATTCAGCCCATCCTTCTTGTTTTGCCAACACGTCAAGCGGGTTATCAAATTCATGGTTGCCGACGGCCATCGCATCGTAACCTAGCATGTTCATACCAATGAAATCTGGCTCTGCATCTTGAAGATCTGACTCAGGAACACCGGTGTTGATATCACCACCAGAAAGTAGAAGCACTGAACCGCCTTCTGCTTTTACTTCTGCTCGAATTTGATTAATCAATGTGGCGCGAGCAGCCATACCGCGTTCGCCGTATTTGTTCTGCCAGAAGTTGCCGTGGTTATCATTGGTATGAAGAATGGTTAGGTTGTATTCTTGATCTTGAACCCATTCATGAGATGACTCTAGGGCAGAAGAATTTTGGGCTGTGCATCCAGCAGTAACCGCAAGTGCGAGAGCCGTTAAAACGATTTTTTTCATGAGAAGCCTTATTAGAAGGAAGAGGGGGGGGAAGATAAGATAAGAGAGCTAATCAAGGGACGAAAGATCAGCTCTCTTGGTGTGTCGAATTACATTAGAACCAGTAGTAAGCCATTAGGTAGGCTAGAGCACCTGACTCTGTTGTCTTCTTACCATTTGTATCTTTGCCACCTTTAAGAACGTCACCGAATGCTACTTCAGCAGCCAGTTTGACGTTACGTGCATAGCGGTACTCAGCACCCACAACACCAAAGTATGCTTCATCAGAAAATGCATCTGAGTCAGAGTAGTTAACATTAGCAAGCAGGTTTAGTTTCTCTGTCATTGCGTACTTACCACCCAGGTTTACACCCTTTTCAGTTGTGTCAGCACCTTTGTCGAAGTTCTTGGTTTCATCGAATACAAGACCGGCAATAGTGACTTTGCCTAGTTCAACTTCACCGTGCAGAGAGTAGATAGATGTTTCGTCACCATCTTCGGCGCCAGCAATCACAGTGAACGTTTCACCGTAGTAGCCGATGTAACCGTTAGTTACCTGGCCATATAGTGAATCTGTTTCGTAGCTGTATTTCTCAGGGTGGCCGAACTCATCAGTAGTACCATCCCAACCTTCTAGAGAGTGAGAGATACCCACTTTGATATTATTGAATGTACCGCGATACTTGAGAGTGCTGTCTTGGTCACCGGCTTCAGAGATACCAAGACCTAGCTCGTTAGTTACATCACCGAATGCATCAACGTGGTCGTATGCAGTATCGGTACGGCCGAATTCAACTGAATGGCCTTTAGCAATATTGTAGCCAACGTATGCTTTATCGATAACGATGCGCATGTTGTTTTCTGTTGTCCAATCTTGGCGCTCGGCATCAAGTTCGAATTTTGCGTAGAAATCACCAGTCTGACCTTTAAGGCCAATTGTTGCGAATGAGTCATCAACGTATGTTGACTTGTTTACTTTCTTATTTTCGAATGGTGATTTGTCAGTATCAGACACAAACGTACCACCGACTTCCGCACCGCCGTAGACTTTAACGTTGTCGCCGTTGTCACCTTCGTAGACTGTCGCCGCCTGAGCTGCACCAGTGATGATTGAAGTTAATGCTACTGCAATAATTGCTTTTTTCATTATAAAAACCTTATTAGAATATTGTGTATTTTTTACAGCGAAAACCTTAATCATTTGCCATATGACGCACAAGTTATTTTGCAAAAAGCGCATATTTGCTTTTAAAAATCGTGACGCAAGGCCCAAGCAAACGTTTGCAAAAAAAAGGATTACATACAATTTATAATTAAGAAAACATCAGGAATATAAAAGATTTGTATTTTATTCATTTTCATTAGGCAAAAAAAAACCTGCCATTTAGGCAGGTTAAAAGAGAAAGCATGACTGTTCAAAATGGAACAGGAATTAACAATTAACAAGTTGACAGTGATGTCTAAAAGCGTAAAAAATTGCTCCAGACACCGTGATATTAAAGTACTCTTTTTTAAATAAAACACAACGGATTTATTTTTTAATCTAAATGCTTATATACGTGTACGTTATGTCAATCAGCTTTTCTCTGTGTTTTTATTTTTATCTTATCGCTAGGGTTGCGTATAACTTGCTGTATTTAATCGTGTTTATTGAACTTAAAGAAGTAAGGAGTAGGCATTGGTTAACCGTAGAAATAAATGAGTAATACAGGTTAAATTTTACATTACAAAAAACAATGACATGTAAAGTAGAGTTTAAATACAATTTAATTTAATCATTTTTAGTTCGTATTTAATAAGTAATAAAGTTATTTATAATTACTTGTGCTGACATTCCGTGGTGCTAGTTTATTAATCAAACATGAACTATAAACAAATAAAGTCATTTCTGTGTTGTTTATTATTTGTGATTTTTTTGGTTTTATTTTCTATATTAAAATGATGAGGTTAAATGAAATTGATTTTATATTTTAATCACGATTTCAAATTGCTTTATTTTAACGCCCACATGAATAATTCATATTGATTGCTTGGGTGTAATTAATTGAATTTTTGTATGGTTTTTGCTCTGACTAGTTTTTATTAAATATCGTATAATCGAATATATTGGTATAATATGCTTTTAGAGCTAATACTCAGCTATAAGCACACTATATAATATACCTATCAGACATCACAGAACCAATTGTATCGATGGATTTTGCTCTTTGTTTTTGTGATGTAGGTCGAATTTCGCCATTAACATTAGTGACTTATCGCTCTGTGATTAGATGTTTATACTTCATTATAAATAGTTAATAAGAGTCAAACTTAGGGCTTCAAAATTTAATCACACTTAACGAGCCCAGATTTCAATACATCAATGTAACGAAATGTAACCATTGTAATAGAACAGTAAGTTATTGCGTGTGTTTGAAGTGAAATATGCTATGTGGCATGTTTCATTGTGGAATAGTTAAAGGTAGTGACTGTTTTTTGGTCGTGGTTAAGCGCATAGGTATCTACACCAATTGAATAATAAATACACTGGCTATTTGCAGTTTCGTTGCAAACTGAGGTGGTGGGTTATGATCGTCATCAAAATCAGTGTCATACCGAACTGTCATTAGAGTAGCTAAAAGCTACAAAGGGAATGAATCGCTGAGATTGACGAAGTGCGTTGAAGGTCGTCATCACGAGCTATTTCGGCCTGCCTCTGTTCACCCAGACAACCCGAACAATTGAACTCACCGAAGTGGGAAAATGCCTTATGGGACAGGTTTCTCCTGCAATGGATGCTTTGTACAGAGTGTTCAGGATCTGAGTCAAGTTCCGTCAGGCAAGGTACGGGTGGCTTCGCCCCTGAGTATGGTCGTCAATGATTCCGATTTAATGATTGATGCAGCTTCAAAAAGCTTAGGGATTGGGAGAATTGTCGAACCGATGATACGAGAAGCTCTGTCGTCTGGCTAATTGCTCAAAATTTAAACATAAACAAAAAAAAAGCTCATTAAAATATTTAAATGAGCCTATATAAAGTTACACGTCTGTAAATACAGATAATAGCACTGGTCAGACCAGAGCGTGTATTTTTGTTTGTTTTTTTTGACTCTAGCCTCAAAAATCCTGTCTATCCCACTTTAAAGTGTCCTGCTTTATTTCCAGATAGAAATATCTCTTACGTTAAATTGGTATAGAACGAGCGTGATCCTGTAACGTCCAGATACGGGAAAGGTCGCCAATTGGCCTGTCTCTTATACGGAAATCCCTAGCTTAAAAACTGGGGATTTCTTGAACTTCGTTTCGATATCACGATCTGATCAAGAGACAGGGATCGCACTATGATGCATAGGGCTATCGGTAGCATAGATCGATAAAAAGCCGTAAAAATACGGCTTTGGTAGATAGGATTTCTTAGTTAGGTGCGAATTATTGACTATTAATCGCCTAAGGTTGCAACCATAATTGCTTTAATTGAGTGCATTCTATTTTCTGCTTCATCGAAACAAATAGTGTAAGAAGATTCAAAAACATCTTCTGTCACTTCAAGACCTTTCATATTGAATTTTTCTTCTATTTTTTTACCCACTCGTGTTTCGTCATTATGAAATGCAGGTAAGCAGTGCATGTATTTAACCGCTGGGTTCTGCGTTGCTGTGATAACCGACATATTCACTTGGTAGGGTGCTAGATCGTTTATGCGAGTTGCCCACAGTTCTTCTGGTTCACCCATAGAAACCCATACATCACCGTAAATAAAGTCTACGCTATCAACACCTTCCTGGACATTATCGGTAATGACAATTTTACCGCCTGAAATTTTGCACAACTCATTACACTCTGCAACAAGAGCCGGATCTGGCCAGTAGGCTTTAGGGCCAACAAGACGGATTTCCATTCCCACTTTTGCCGCGCCAACCATTAGTGAGTTACCCATATTATTTTTTGCATCGCCCATATAGGCGAGTTTCATTTGATTTAGGCGCTTGCCGTTACCGTGCTCTAGCATTGTCATCCAATCTGCGATGATTTGAGTTGGGTGCCATTCATCGGTTAAACCATTCCAAACCGGCACGCCGGCATGCTCTCCTAGAATCTCAACGACATCCTGCCCAAAACCACGATATTCAATGCCATCATAGAAACGACCTAAAACACGGGCAGTATCTTTAGTACTTTCCTTATGACCCATTTGCGAGCCACCGCCAATGTAAGTGACATGTGCTCCTTGATCATGGGCTGCTACTTCAAACGCACAACGGGTACGAGTGGACGTTTTTTCAAAGATGAGAGCGATATTTTTACCCTTCAGCTTCTGTTGTTCAGTGCCCGCATACTTGGCATGTTTTAAGTCTTGCGCCAATGCTATGAGGTGTTCGATTTCTTTGCCTGTGAAATCAAGTAATTTTAGAAAGTTACGGTTGCGAAGATTAAAAGACATAGTGTTACCTTATCGTATCTCTGTGATGTAGTTATAAGCGCTTAATGTATTTTCTATGGGAATGTACATAGGATTAAGTCGCCGTGTTGTTTTGCAATTACTATTCTCTTTTCCCTTCACAGCGTCTATTCGAGTTTAATTAAACCAGTATTAATATTTTTTTAATCAAGGAATTATACTCACTAAATATCGCATATTTATTCTGACTAACAGTTAACACTTTACTGACCGTTAGCAGACAGATGTATCGTTATAATTGAAAGTTATCGATAGGCAGTTGTATATAGGTGTACTGATGAAACGAAATCTACTAGTTGTAACAGTTATGGGATTATTATTGGTTGGCTGCGATCAAAAAGCTTCAACAGAAGTCGTGCAACCTGAGCAGGCTGAATCTACTATCGTCGCTGCAATTCAAGATCAAGCAGAAGTCATTGCAGATGCACATAACGCACGTAATGCACTGGATTGGAATGGTACATACAATGGCATTTTACCGTGTGCTGATTGCTCGGGTATAGAAACACAGCTAATGCTTAGGCAAGACGGCTCTTATATGCTTACTGAAACCTACCAAGGAAAAGAAGGTGGCGATGTCGAGCGCAGTGGTCAACTTGAATGGAATGCCGCTGGTAATACAGTCACGTTGCTCAACGATAATGGAAGTAGTATTCAGTACTTTGTTGGAGAAAGGCGCTTGTTTCGTTTAGACCGTGAAGGGAAACGAATCACTGGCGATTTAGCTGAAAATTATATATTACAAAAGCAGTAAACCGTCGTAACGTTAGTATACTTTGGGCTTCGAAGTTCATTCAGGTAGTGCAGATCGCCCTAATGAAATCACTCGTAGTATTGAGTATTTAAACAGATAGAACAGCATCACCGCTAAGGTTGTAACTTGGGTATATATTTATGATGGATGTATACAACATTATTTGGACAGTAAACCTGTTACTATTCTTATAAGAATAAGAAATAAAGCTTTGGTAAGGGATATAACATGAGAATAATGAGCCAGCTGTGTGGGGTATTGATAGCCCTAACAGCAACAAATAGTGCTTGGGCTGCAGATAAAGTGGTGATGTTAGAAGATGGTCGACAAATTGTATTACATGATGACTTCACATGGGAATACCAAGCAATAAAGACCACCGCTTTACCTGTAGAGGTGAAATCGACGCCAATCGAAACAACAAGCGCAGTACCAATAGCACCTGCTAGCTCTAGTATTACGAAGAGTGCTGCAGCTATTCCTGTGGTTAGTGCGATTCCTCTTACTCCGGCAGCTAAAGGCGCGCGTATAGAGCTGGGTGCAAGTAAAAACATTCAACAACTGAGTAATAGTGGTATTGATGTGTTACTTACAGCTGCCGAGTATGACGATGGTGTGCTTGTTATTCCGACAATGATGACAAATCAGAGTTTGCAATCGGTCGTTACAGTGATTGTAAAGGTTACCTTAAACGATGAAAATGGGAATCAAATAGGCAGTGAAGAAGCTAAAATTTGGTCATCAATAAAACGCCTTCCTGATACGTATTTCAGACCTAAAACCCAGCAAAAAGGAAACCCGATTACTTTTATTGTGCCTAAAAATTCGGTTTACTTTATCAGTGCTGAAATTGTTGAAGTTGAGCATTGGTAATTAAAAGTAAGAAATTAAATACGAAATGTAGATATTTGAAAGTAACGTAACCCTAAAGAGCATGTAATCATAACGATTTCATGCTCTTTTTTTACTTATGTTTTAGGTGGTGTTTATATTGTTTTTAAGAAACTTTCAATTTTCATTTTGTGTTCGGCCAGTATTTCTTGGCTTGGTTGCTTAATATGATTGTGAGTGAAGTAAACTAGCAGTGCCATTTGGGCTGTTAGGCGGTTTTCTGCTTCATCAAAAATAACAGAGCGTGGTGACTCCATCACTTCTCGAGTACACTCGCGTTGATCATTGGCTGGTAAGCAGTGCATGAACATTGCATCTGGTCCTGCTTTTTCCATCATGTTTTCAGTTACAACGTAATCAGGGATAAACGTTGAAAGACGGATATCTTTTTCATCTTCCTGACCAAACCAGTAGAAGCTATCGGCTACAATAATGTCACAGCCAGCAACTTCGTCGGTATTATCGGTAATAACGAGCTTACCGTTAGATGTTTCACAGTTGTCTAAAGCAATATCGACCCACTTCTGTGGTGCTTTAAAACGTTCAGGGCAGATATGTTTGAAGGTCATGCCAAACTTAGTACATGCAAACATCAGCGAAGAGGCAACGTTGGTGGCATCACCCACAAAAGCAACCGTTAAATCACTAAGCGTTTTACCTTCAGGTAGGTGCTCAAGCATGGTAAATAAATCTGCCATAATTTGAGTTGGGTGTAACCAGTCACATAAACCATTGATAACGGGAACCGTTGCTTGTTCAGCTAAGCCTGCAACCGTGCTGTGATCATCAACACGCGCCATAATGACATCAACCATACGAGACAATACTCGCGCCGTGTCTTCAAGTGATTCTTTACCACCAAGGTGAATATCTTTTGGTGATAAGAATAAAGCATGGCCACCAAGCATTGTTGCGGCGGTTTCAAAAGAGACACGTGTACGAGTTGAAGGTTGCTCGAAAATCATAGCAACAGATTTACCTTTGAATAGCTGGGGTAATGCATTGTCATGGCGTGCTTGTTTTAGCATTGCCATTAGTTCAAGAATATCGTTTAACTCTTTTTTTGAATAATCTTGAGTTTTCAGGAAATGACGTAAACCTTCTTTATTCAAATTAGTAGCGCTTGAAGATGGCGTTTTCATGATTTTTCCCTTCTAAATAACGGTTGTAGTCGAAACGCGTAATAAGTTACGACATGTAATAAGATGTTCTATCTATTCTTTATGTTTTTATTATGTGCTGGTTCGGTGATTAATACTTAAACTAGAATCACTAATCGATTTGTTTTCAAATAAACGAAAAATGTTCATGGTATAAATCACAAATAATTATTTGCATGGCGATTAATAGTCGATAATTGATTCTGATGTTTAAATAGCGCTGTCTAAATATCTTAAATTATAAAAGGCCTATTTTTATTAATGGCTATGGATAATAAATGCTAAGCAGCAGAAAAACGCTTATAACCGTAGTTATAAACGTTTTTTGTCAGGCTAAAAGTTGACTTAATGTGTGGTTATTTCAATTGGTTTTCTTGGTAAATTTTTAGGAAGGTAAGTGCCTAAGTAGGCTTCTGTTAACGTGATCGCTTCACGTGCCATCTCTGGTGGAATACTGCCATTTTCTCGGTAGTTCATTGAGTAAACTTTATCGGCTACTTGCAAAGCTATGGCAAAAATATTCACATTGGTAGGCAGCTCTGGCAATACGAAATATTGACGATAAATTGCTTCAACATGTTCGGCCAGTAATAGGTCATTTTGTGCATCAGCATGGCGGATAGAAGCGTATATGTGTTGCCCAAGTAAAATGCGCTGAACAAGCGGGTTCTCGCTGTAGTAACTGACAAACCCTTGCTCAATCATCCGGTTGATGTCACTCCAATGATGGATTCTTTCAGCGATGATAGAGTCTTGTAAGACGTTTGTGAAATCAACGAAAATATCTTCCATCAATTCGTATATTAACGCTTCAATATTAGGGTAATGATGGTAAACGGTAGATGCCGCAATCGCGGCTTCTTTGGCGACATCATAAATAGAGATTGAATTGACGTCACGATGAGCGACGAGATGAGTGACAGCTTTATGAATCCTTTTAAGTCTTTGATCTGTTGATTCCTTTTTCATCTCGACCTCTTATTTTTTTGTGTACATATTCAGATTATTTGAGCCACTATTATCTTTATATTATTGCAATAAATCATTTCCACCTACAGCAGCAACAATGATTGGTTTGTTCTTTTCCATGCCACTCTCCCTGTTTAATGATTTATCTAACAATATTGGTTGGCATGAAAAGTATCCCTTAATGGCATCTTACTCACTTGATCAGAATCAAATTTATCGAATAAGAGGGATTGAGTAGCTATATCTGAATTTCAGGTCACGCCTTTATCATCATTAAAGGTGAACTCGTCGATAAGTGATTCTAATAACGAAACAATGCTGCGTGGTCTGTTTAGATAATAACCAACACGTGAGAAGTCTTAGTAATAAAAATAAATATTATACGTTTGAATAACCATGGAGATGGATTATGGACACGCAAGCATCGACAGGAAAGATGGGGGTCACAAGTCTGGCTCTCTTTAGTTTATGCGCCGTTATTGTTGTCGATACATTAACGGCTTCAGCATCGATAGGGGTGAGCTCTATTGGCTGGTGGATTTTAACACTGGTTGTTTTTGTTATTCCTTATGGATTAATTACTTCTGAATTAAGTACAACTTACCCCGGTGAAGGGGGGATTTATGATTGGGTTAAAAAAGCCTTTGGTTATAAATGGGCAGTAAGAACAACATGGTTTTACTGGATAAATGTCGGGTTATGGATGCCTGCTGTTTATATTATGTTTGCGGGTATGTTTTCTGAATTATTTTTCCCTGGCTTATCTTTATTCTGGCAAGTCGTTATTTGTATTGTACTAACATGGTTAACGATCTGGATTTGTAATGTATCGGTCGATGTGGGTGTATGGGTTACAAATATTGGTGCAATACTGAAAATAGCGGTTATTTCTGTATTGGGTTTCGGTGGCTTTATCTACGCCGCTAAACATGGTGTTGCGAATGAATTTAGCTTTTCCGCCATGATGCCAAGCTTAGATACTGGGGTCGCCTTTCTGCCTGCGTTGGTGTTTAATTTGATGGGCTTCGAGCTTGTCGCGACCATGACCAAAGAAATGAAAGATGTACGTGACATGCCCAAAGCCATTTTCCTTGCCGCAATAATTACAGCCTTTCTTTATGTGTTTGGTACTGTTGGTATTTTGATGGCATTACCTGTTCAAGATATTGGTTTAGTTGCTGGTATTATCGATACGTTACGTAAACTGTTTGGTGACGGTGATTTTGGTCAGATGATGGTCTACATTATCGGCACAATGGCACTGCTGACCTTCATTGGTAACATGGTGACATGGACAATGGGTGCAAGCCGTGCAGCAGCAGAAGCCGCAAGTGAAGGCGAACTGCCTGATGTCGTAGGTAAGATGTCTGAAAAGCATGATACCCCTATCGGTGCTAATAATATTACTGGTGCACTCTCGACTGCAGTTATCTTAGCGTATGCCATCTTTGCCCAAAGCAGTGATGAATTATTCTGGTCAGTGTTTGCATTCTCAAGCTGTATTTTCCTTTTACCTTATTTATTCATGTTCCCGTCGTATTTGAAGTTACGTATTAGTGATAGTCAATTTGAGCGTCCTTTCCGTGTACCTGGTGGTATGGGGGTGCAGTGGTTATTAAGCACTGTGTGCTTCCTTACTATTGCGCAGGCTGTTGTATTGTTTATTTTCCCTGATTTGATTTCGCTCTCCGTTAATTGGACCTATAGCGCGCCTGTATTAATTGGTGTGTTGCTGACTATTGCGATTGGTGAATATTTATTGAAGCTGGCTATAGCGAAGAAAAAACAAGCCAATAAATCACAAGATTACCAAGAACATACTGCATAGCGATGGTATATATAAATTATAAAGGTGAATATCATGACTAAACAATTAAGCACAAACCCAAAGCAAGATGGATTTAGAATGCCAGCAGAGCACGAACCTCAATCTGCTATATGGATGGCATGGCCAGAGCGTACCGATAATTGGCGTTATGGCGCAAAACCAGCACAAGCAACATTTGTAGAAGTCGCCAAAGCCATTGCGAAAACAACACCGGTTACTATGGTGGTGAGTGCCGAGCAGTTTGAAAATGCCCGCGTAGTATTACCGAGTTATATTCAGGTACTAGAAATGAGTACCGATGATTCTTGGATGCGTGATATCGGCCCTTCGTATGTGGTGAATGATCATGGTGAACGACGCGGTGTTGATTGGCACTTTAATGCGTGGGGCGGATTGGTTGATGGGCTCTATTTCCCATGGGATAAAGACGACGCTGTCGCACGAAAAGTGTGTGAAACGTTAGGCGATGATAGCTATCGTGCCTCTATCGTACTAGAAGGTGGCTCTATTCATGTGGATGGTGAAGGAACGTTATACACCACTGAAGAATGCTTGCTTCACCCAAGCCGTAATCCTGATTTAACTCGTGAAGAGATTGAAGATGTACTGAAATCAAATCTCTCTATTGAAAAGGTAATATGGATTCCCCAAGGCTTGTATAACGATGAGACTAACGGCCACGTTGATAACTTGATTCACGTTGTACGCCCAGGTGAAATTGCACTGACATGGTGTGATGATGAAACAGATCCTCAGAATCTTATTTCACGAAAAGCGATGGACGTATTATTAACCGAGACTGATGCCAAAGGTCGCCAGATTAAAATCCATAAACTGCCGATGCCGGGCCCACTGTATATTTCAGAAGATGAAGCGAATGGTGTTGATGTATCAGAAGGGATGGAGCGAGTACCGGGTGAGCGTTTAGCAGGATCTTATGCAAACTACCTGATTTCAAATAAACATGTTATTTATCCGTTGCTGGATGAGAAACACGATAAAGACGTCGCGCTGTTGTTAGCTGATTTATATCCAAACTATGAAGTAACGGGGGTGAATGCGCGTGAAATATTATTGGGTGGCGGAAATATTCACTGTATTACCCAACAAATTCCTAAGGTTTAATGAAGTAATCTATTCGTCATTGAGAAGATAGGGTGGAAAAAAGAGAGAGCAATTGGCTCTCTCTTTTTGTTTTATTACTGTGAATGGCTAAGCCATAATTGGCTGGGCAGGAAGGTTATCTTGTTGTGAACCAGGAAGCTTGATAGTGAGCGCAATGATGAGCGAGACCACCAATAGCGCCAACATAAGGTAGAAGGTTGCTACGAATCCACCGAAGAGCGAGGCGACAATAGAACCAATAATACTGCCGATACCAAAGCCAAGGTAAATTAAGCCGTAGTTTTTCGTTAGGTTGTTTAAGCCGAAGAAATCACTGATCAATGATGGGAACACGGTAATCGTGCCGCCAAAACTAAACGCAATACATGCTACTGCAAAATAGAAACTAACCGTACTTTGGTGAGCAAAAAGTAGCGCACATACGCCGATTAAGCAGATGAAGAGTGCAATAGCGATGACTTTAATACGGCTAATGCTATCAGAAAGTACCCCAAGCACTAATCGACCACTTAGGTTCGCGACGGCAATAATGGCAACTGAAGTTGCTGCAATTGTCATAGGAAGGTGCACATAGCTTTCACCAATATCTTTCGCGACACCAATAACGTACAGGCCACTCATACACACGGTTAGAAAGACCAATGCTAGCATCCAAAACTGTGAGCATTTTACTGCCTCTGCCAGAGTGTAATCACGAACAGGCGTTTCTGCTGTATTTTGCTGCTCTTGCTTGGGTGCATCTTTCATCATTAGGCCACCAAGGATAACCATTACCATGGCAATTACCCCCCAAGTGTTAAAGGTGTTTTCCAATCCGGTGTTCGTTAGGAAGTACATATTGATGTATTTAAACCCAAGGCTACCTAAACCGTAAGCACCAATGGCACACGCAGAGACCAAACCTTTACGCTCGGGAAAGAGCTTCACGCAGTTAGATAAGGTCATCAGGTAACCGGTACCGTCGGCAAAGCCCACTAACAAGCCCGCGAAGACATACAGTAAAATCAGGTTAGATGCATGAGCTGTCAGCAATAAGCTTGCACCTAATAATAGGCCAGAGCAAATAGTGACTTTACGTACACCAAAGCGCTCTTGCAGCTTGCCAGACAACGATGATGCAACGGCTAACGCTAAGCTCAAAATACCAAAAGAAAAAGCTACACGGCTAACGGGCTCTGATAGCTTGTCTGCCAGCTGAGAGTTAAATAGACTCCACGTATACACCGACCCTAAAGCAAATTGGGTGATGATAGTGCCAAACAACGTAAAGAGTCGATCTCGGTTTGATATTTGAGTCGCCATAACGTTAATCTCCAACGAATTTAAAAGCATGAAGGCGACAGTGTTTGTCACCTTGTTAAGCCACTAAAATACGGTCTACGTTGGAGATAACAATAGGGAGAAAAGAATAAAAAATGAAATGCAATAAGTGCGGAATGAAGTGCAATATAGCGGCATGAATTACAATTTCATTAATTCACGAAATGCTTTTATATTGCTACGACTCACTGGTATTTCATTGCCGATACCGTGTACTTTAAGTTGGTAGGTACAGTTTATCCAAGGAATGATTTCTTGAATTTTTTCTATGTTCACACAGTAAGAACGATGGGTGCGGAAAAAACTTTTTTCAGGTAAGCGATTGATTAATTCACTCATAGTGAAAGGGACAATAAAAGCACCTTCTTTGGTAAATACATTGGTTACTTTCTCATTGGCCACAGCATAGTAAATATCGTCAACTGCGGTAACAAAAATGCGGTTGTCTTTAACCAAGTTAATCGTTTTAGCCCTGACTTTTTCGGGTGGGGCGACTTGGCATTGATGGGTTGCTTCTAGTTTGGCTAATAACCCGATGATGCGTTTTTCGTTCAGTGGCTTTAGTATGTAATCAAAGGCTTCAAGTTCAAAAGCATCGACTGCAAATTCTTTATAGGCTGTCGTAAATACAATATGCGGTTTTTCAGAAAATTGATGAATGTTACGTGCTAGCAACATGCCATCGATCGACGGCACATTAATGTCTAAAAAAGCAATATCAACCTTATGGGTTTGGAGATACTTAAAGGCCTCTAAACCATCCTCAAAGGTAGCGATAATTTGGATGTTACTATGGCGCTCAATTAAATACGTCAGCTCTTCCCTTGCTAAATATTCATCTTCTACGATTAGGGCTTTCAACATGGTGTGACCTTCATTTCAATTCGTTGACGTAAAATACGACTTCTGTGCCTTGCTCAAGACGTTTGATGTATAAACCTTCGCCATACAATAATGAAATCCGCTGATGTACATTCATTAAACCAATATGGTGGCTTTCCATTGTGCCGTTATAGAGCTTATCAATGGCATTTTGGCTAATTCCTATTCCTGTGTTTTGAATAGTTATTTTGAATCGTTCAGCCTCCCGCTTTACCGAAATATTCACTTTACCGGGCTGCCGAGAAGGCTGAATACCATGCTGAATCGCATTTTCTACCAACGGCTGAATCAATAAGCAGGGAATCGTTGGATGCACATCATCAACATCGAACGTTACTTCTAGCTTGTCACCAAAGCGAGCTTGCTCAATGGCGACATAATCTCTTACTTGTTGTAACTCTTCTTGGATATCGATCAAGTCATTATTACGTTCGAGATTATATCGCAGAAAATCCGCTAAATTAGCAATCAATTGACGTGCTTTATCAGGGTGAATACGCACTAACGTTGAAATGGCATTCAATGCATTGAATAAAAAATGCGGATTAATTTTACTTTGTAGTGCAGAAAGTTCAGCTTTGCTGGTCATGGCTTTCAACTGTTCAAGACGTGAGACTTCCATCTGAGTGGAAATCAATTGCGATAAGCCGATCGTCATTTCACGTAATGACGGTCGAATGCGGTGTGGCTGGTGGTAGAATATTTTTAACGTTCCGCTAACGGCACCGTTTTCCCATAGTGGAATAATTAACAGTGAATGAAAGCCGTGCACATTAAGATTATTACTAATGATTTGCTCACCAGTACTGACGGCTTGTTGGGTCATCAAACTGATTTTATGGTACGCATCCAAGTAATTTTCTTGTCCTATACCGACATAAGCTAGTACATCTTTTACATCAGTAATAGCGACGGCATCTGCATGGGTTTCTTCGCGAATAATGCCACATACTTTCGTCAGTGAATCTCGATGATTATTTCGAAAGTAGGGTAAGGTTTTGTTAGCGATATCGAGGGCAAGTTTTGCTTGTTTTGCGGCGATTAAATCTTTTTCTTCATCTAAATCTTGAACCAATTTAATGATGAGCCCAATGCACACCGCCCCTGCGATCATAGGTACGCTAATATGTTCCACGATGGTGTACGCCAACTGTTTATTTTCAGATAAGCTCACAATTAAAATCATGGTTAAGATTTCGCAGAACATACCAGCAAGAATGCCCCATTTTGCGTACGATTTTTTGTGGCATCGAAAATGGATCCATGTTGCCAAGAGCCCCGCAATCGTACTAGAAATTAAACAAGCTACCGATGTTGGTCCGTTCATGTCGATAAAATAGCGGTGTAAGCCTGAAATAATACCTGCGGGAATTCCCACCCAAGGCCCAAAAATGATCCCACCAGATAAGACTGCAATAATACGAACATTAATGAGTGAACCGTCAACATTGACGCCCGTGTAGGTACTAAAAACAGCAAATAGAATGAACAGTGCAGATATGAGTGCTGTTTCAACGGGGTGTCGTTGGGTTTTGATAACAATATGCTGGAATAGATTGGTACGCGTTAAGAAAAATAATGCCATTAGCATCAGTGCTGCGCGTTCAAATACCGCCAGCAGCATCATAAATTGTTCGGTGTACACAGAGAAAAGCCTTAGTGTGGGTTGGATAGAAGAGATGTTTAGTTTTGATTGTACATGGGGCGTGTCTTTAACCCCACAAGTTGTGGGGCTTGAAAAGATAGTTTGCTGAAATGGTGTGTCCGTGATTTTTTAGGTAAGAGATAATGTTAATTAACCCACTTTTATTGCGACCTTCTTGGTTGTAATTATCTCACTGGCTGAAATAGCCCCTAGAACAATCAGCGTCATTGCTAAAATTGTATTCATATTCAGTGACTCAGCAAACATAGACACGGCAATTAAAGCGGCTAACACAGGGGTCAATGATCCTAATGCGGCACTCATTTCAGCGCCTAAACGTGAAATAGCATAGCCAAAAGTGAAGTTCGCAATAAGCCCAGCGGCAATACCTTGGATAATAAAATGAAAAGCAATCTCACTGCTAGGTGCATTCAGTAAGTTAAAATCAACGAAACCCAATAAGTACAAAACAGGTAAGCAGATACATGCCGAGAGTGATAATACCGCCCCGCCTTCAATAGGGGTTAAGCCCGATACTCGCATCGCAATAGTAAACCACGCCCAGCTGAAGCTCGCCGTTAAAAGCAATGCATGCCCCGTGGCGATTTGACCGCTTCCACTTAATAGAGAGGTTGCTAGAAACAGACAAATACCAAGAAATATCAGCATAATGCCAGCTTTTCGCATTGAAGAAATACGTTCCCGATAGCAAATAGCCGCAATAGACGTTACGAACAAGGGCAAGATACCAGGGATCAAAGATGCACCATCAGCAACGGGGGCATAACGTAATCCATTAGCGGCCAGTAATAAAAAAGGTAAGCCAGCACCAAAAGCGATAGCAAACAGATAGCGTTTTGGGGTGTGTTTAATCTTTGCTGCTTTGGGGAAGGCAAGCCAGCCAAAAACGAGTGCGGCAGGTAAGAAGCGTAATAATGCAATATCCCCAATAGTGAGTGCTGATTGGCTTGATGCGCGTAGTGAGATAAAAAAACTCGCCCAAATCAGCAATGTTACTCCCATTGCCATTAGGCCAAAGCCGAACTCTTTTCTTTTTAGGATTTCCATGTCTCACCATTCTGTTATCGATAATTGCTAGCACAGCTTGTGCAGTACTTTATTATCGGTAACAACGGCAGGGTAATGTTGGCAAAGTAGTGTTGGTTGTTACTCAATATTGGTGATATTTTCTAATATTGAATGATAAGTTAGCTATTTTTATCAAAACTAGAAAAGGGATAAGCGGGTGGATAAGAAAGATAAACAAATATTAGCGGAACTTCAGAGCGATGTTCGTAAAACAACGGCTGATATTGCCGAGAGTGTTGGGCTATCGACATCGCCTTGTGCACGTCGAATTAAAAAGTTGGAATCAGACGGTATTATTTCGGGTTACCAAGTCAAACTGGATCGGCAAAAGCTGGGTTTGATGATGACATTTTTTGTCAATGTAAGCCTAAGTAACCACCGCGACCAAGCTATTAGTGAATTTGAAAGTGCGGTGAATTGCATGTCAGAAGTGATTAGCTGCCATGTGATTTCGGGGTCATACGACTATTTGTTGGAAGTGGTGAGTAAAGATTTGACCCATTACGAATCGTTTATGCGCAAGCTACAAACGTTGAGTATGGTAAAAGACATTAATACTAATTTAGCGATTAGATCGGTTAAATCGGGAACACCATTACCATTATAAAGATGAGGCGAAAGTATTATTTTTGAGGTGAAGTGATGCGAGTGTAGGGAAGGGGGGAGTTAGCTGTATATCTTTCTACTTTATGTAAGTCCAATCTCGTGTGAGATCGAACTTACAACCATTTATTAATCAATCTGTGAGTGATTAAACTAGTTTCATCTCTTGGATGATATCTGAAGCAATTTCAGGTTTTGTGCTAGTTGGCTTTGCGTGTAGGTCTGCTTTTAATTGACCTTTTCGGTTATGTAAGCCTGTTTCTAGCTTTTTCAATGCCGCAGCAATTGCTGGGTACATTATGCTTTCTGTTGCTTTTGCTGAAACTCGTGTACCTTCATAATTAGTAAAAACTTCTACGCGGTGTTGGTTATGTTCTTTCGTAATTATAATGTCAGAGCTTACTAGATCTGGGAAATGAGAGACGATCTTGCTGAATTTAGTTTCAATGTCTGTTCTTGTCTCTTCACCGAGTGATACATGGTGATTTTGAATGTTTATTTTCATAAAGTCATTTCTCTCTTTACTTGTTAGCCTGTAATTAAGTTATAGCAAAATGAATATTATTTACGAACACAAGCTGTCAAAAATGACTAGTTGATCGAGATTGCTGCTAATTTGACCATGGCAATCAGGGTTACCCTTTCATATCTAACATATTGATTGTATGACTAATTATTTCATTCATACTGTTCGCTTTACATTTAACTTACTGATTGGCAAAAGATTGGATAATGCTCTCTTTTGTCTGATTACCTTGGTTAGACAGGTGATACTGATGATTGGTTCGTTTTTTATGAAAACGAAGAGCATTCTTTTTGCTCGCGTCTCTATTATAAGATTTAAATCATTTAACTCTTGTCGCTATTGCTGCTAATGATTGCATTCTTATTCGACTTTGATCGTTAACGACACACTATGCACATGGTTGTTTATTCGGCTGGTACAGTGATTGTCATTTTGGTTGTAAAAGCCGCGAAAATTCGTTTGAGCGATTATTTGCTTTAAAAAAACACTGTCTAAGTCAAAGTTTCTATTAGTTTGCAGTGATTTCCCTTTAACATTGATTAACACTATCAACTCTGTGTTAATGAACCGTGTAATGTCGCTAGGTTAGAAGGAATTCCATAATGATTGCGAACAAAAAAGTGCTCGTCGTTGATGACGATCAGGAGATTCGCGAGCTCTTAGACGAGTATTTGACCAAGTCTGGTTTTACTGTCACCACCGCAGCTGAAGGTGAAGAAATGAAGCGCCGTTTAGCGGGTGGATACCCTGACTTAATTTTAATGGATGTGATGATGCCGGGTGACGATGGGTTCACTTTGTGCCAATACATTCGTAAAACGTCGGATGTGCCAATTATTATGCTGACAGCCGTGTCGGATGAAATGGATCAGATCATTGGGTTAGAGCTCGGTGCAGATGATTATATTGCGAAACCTTTTAGTCCTAGGCAGTTAATGGCACGTATTAAAGCATTATTGCGTCGTGTTAAACCAACCGTCACGCAGAAAATGCCTGAAACACCCAAGTCTATTTTGTTCTCTCATTGGCGTTTAGAGACGGCTTCTCATCGTTTATATGATTTAGAAAAGGGCAAAGATTACGAGTTAACTGGCAGTGATTTTTCGTTGTTAATGTTGTTTCTGTCGCGCCCTAACGAAATTTTAGATCGCGATACGATTTCTTGTGCCACGCGTGGTCGAGAAGCCTTACCATCAGAGCGTGGTATTGATGTGCAATTAAGCCGCTTACGTCAACGTTTAGGCGATAAAGGCAAAACGCAGCGTATTATCAAAACAAGCCGTGGTAATGGTTATATCTTCATCCCTGAAGTGAAATACGAAAGCTAGACTTCACTTTTCTATAATGCCAGCCGAAAGACAATCATGCTTAGGTTGGCTCCCATCTTCTTTTTTTTGATAAACAATCCAGACGTGTTTTGATACTTTTGGTATTTCAGGTATGAGTGGTTTATTGCAAAAGGCGACTATTCAAATGACATTGAAATCTCTTTGGCCGAAGTCTTTATTGGCTCGCACGTTGTGGTTTACACTTCTGGCTGTCTTTCTTGCTCAAATGATTGCGACCATGATTTGGTATGGTCAATCAAAACAACGTGATCTTGAAGGCTTAGAATCTACCTCGGCCAGTATGGCTAACATGTTTGCCTCTACGGTTAATTTCTTTCAATCCTTGCCATTAGAATATCGTCACATTGTTTTAGACCAATTACGGAATATGGGGGGCACACGTTTTTTCGTCTCTTTTAATACCGAAGAAATTCGTATTGAACCCATCCCTAACTCTGTGATGAAAAATACGGCTGTTACAGTCTTTGAAAATGTATTGAGCGAAAAATTACCGCGACTTGATGAAATTAAAGTGGAATTTTCACGACCTGAAACATTACATGTCTTAAAAAATGATATTTTACTGAGTGATCTACCACCGTCTTGGGCGCACTACACATTGAGCTTAGAGCCACTGAATCCGCCGATCTTAGTGGTGCAAATTGAGCTTGCTGAAAATGAGTGGTTATATATTGCAGCGTTATTGCCAGCCCCTTACGTTACACTCGAAGATGAAATTATTACTAAGCAGCAAGTTATTTTCTTGGTTTTCATTACGGCATTATTGCTTTTCTTCACTTACCTAATGATCCGCCGTCAAACCAAGCCATTAAAGCGGTTGGCGAATGCTGCCAATGCATTGAGTTTAGATATTTATCAGCCACCTCTAAAAGAAGAAGGGGCGAGTGAACTTGTAACGGCAACTCAAGCATTCAACCGGATGCAACAGAGGTTACGGCGTTATATAGACGACCGTGAACACCTGTTCTCATCGATTTCACATGATTTAAAAACACCGATAACGCGGCTGCGTTTACGGGTGGAATTGATGGATGATGACACCAAAATTGAGAAGTTTAACCGCGATCTTGATGAATTAGAGATGATGGTAAAAGGGGCGCTGCAGACTGTGCGAGATACCGATTTACACGAGAACCTCGTTAAAGTGGATCTTTCTGAAATGCTGCACAGTATTGCTGAACGTCATAACACGGAACAAATACATGTAGTGATTCCAGATACTAAGGTGTCGCCTCTAATGGGTAAGCCCCTCGCATTGAAGCGGTGTCTAAGTAATCTTATTGATAATGGCGTGAAATACGGAAAGCACGTTGAGTTAATCATTTCAGATGAACCTGAAGACGTCGTACTAATCATTAAAGACCAAGGTGATGGTATTCCAGAAGCATTATTAGAAGATGTGTTTGAACCTTATTTTCGTGTAGCAAAAGATGACGAAGGGCACGGCTTAGGCATGGGGATCGCTCGGAATATCTTGCATGCCCACGGTGGGGATCTCACTATCCATAATTCAGAGCAAGGTGGCTTAGAGGTCAAGGTCTTTATTCCGCGTTTGGTTAAAACTGTTTAGGGTCTCTATTTAAAGAGAAGTCGTTCCAAATACACATATACCCAAATTACCACGTAAGAGTGTCTTATTGTGGTTATAGCATATAGAGCAAGAGATGAAATTACCCCGAACATTGCTGAGAATTACATTTGCTCTCACGCTTTCAGGTATGACAGCCAATAGCCATGCCGGTGAGGTGGAAGTACTTCACTGGTGGACATCTGGCGGTGAAGCGAAATCTGTTGATGTACTCAAGCAAAAGATAGAAAAGCAAGGTAACAGTTGGAAAGATTTTGCCGTCGCGGGTGGTGGTGGTGAAAGTGCCATGACGGTACTGAAAACGCGTGCAGTATCAGGCAACCCACCTTCTGCTGCGCAAATTAAAGGACATGACATTCAAGAGTGGGGGCGGTTAGGCTTTCTTACTAGCCTTAATGATGTAGCGCAAGTTGAACAATGGGATCAGATTATTCCTGCTGTTGTTGCGAATATCATGAAATATGATGGCACCTATGTGGCCGTACCTTTTAATGTTCACCGTGTAAATTGGTTATGGGCGAATCCCGAGGTATTTAAGAAAGTGGGGGTGACGGTTCCCACCACTCTTGATGAGTTTTTTGACGTTGCAGATAAGATTAAAGCGGCTGGTATTATTCCACTGGCCCATGGTAGACAAGCTTGGCAAGACGCCACGTTGTTTGAAACCGTTGCTTTAGCTGTTTTGGGATCTGAAGATTATAACAAAGCCTTTGTTGAACTAGATATGGATGTATTGTCTGGCGAAAAAATGGTGGATGTATTTACACAGTTTCAAAGAATGAAAAACTATATCGATCCCAAATCGGGTGGTCGTCGTTGGAACTCAGCAACCGAAATGGTTATTAAAGGCGAAGCGGCCATGCAAATCATGGGTGACTGGGCCAAAGGTGAATTTGCAGAAGCAGGAAAAGTGCAGGGGAAAGATTATATTTGCGCACCTGCCCCAGGTACAACAAATCAGTTCACCTTTAATATCGATAGCTTTGCTTTTTTCAAACTCAGCGGTGCAGAAGAAGATAAGCAAGCACAGAAAGATCTCGCGAAAACAATCATGACCAAAGATTTTCAGCAAATATTTAATTTAAATAAAGGGTCGATACCGGTTCGAACCGACATGAACATGGCAAAGTTTGATCAGTGTGCACTTGACTCGATGGCTGCCTTTAAAGCAACGGCACAAAGTGGTGATTTAGTGCCAAGCATGTCGCAAGGGTTATCGACAACCAGTTATGTACAAAGCGCTATTTTTGACGTGGTTAGTACTTTCTTCAATAAAAAAGATGCAGACCCTAAAGAAGCCGCGCATAAGCTTTCACGAGCTGTTAAAGCGACAATGTAACGTTATTTTATGGTAGATCTATAGATAACAAGATACATAACAAAAGCGCACATCAACTGCGCTTGAATAATGGCATTGTTGCAAATAATCAGACAAGGCAGATCTATCCAGTGATGAGCTCAATGATTACGGGTAAACAACCTCAACATAGAAGAGGCGATCCATAAAGGGTGGATCTCTCCCTACAAAAAGCTTATTAAGCTCAAAATCTGCGACATCCCTAACGGCGCATCACTTTGATACTCCTGCAAAACCTGCGCCATATACACTTCGGTTAGCGGCTCGGCATGCATTTGCCGAACATCTTCTAGCACCTTCTTCGTAAAAATATAACTCACCACTAAAGGGGTATTGATCTACATCAAGAGATAAAAAAATGTTCATAGTAAAGTGGTAATAATAATAACAACAATTATCATTTGGCCTGTGCTTTTATGACGCTAGTCAGAACAGAGAGATACACGAAGGCTTAAAATGCTATATCTGGATAAGTAATTATGAACAGTACAATATTTAATGACGCAATGACATTATCATCAGAAAACTTAGAAACTACCCAACAAATAGCTCAAAACTTATCTCAAGCAAAAGTGAATCAAGAATACTTTATTAAAGGTGTGGTTGCAGGCGATGCCGACATTGAAAACTTCCTATTTACACTAGGGTGTTTTAAAGGTGAAACCATCACATTGATTTCGATACTGTCAGAGAGTTATGTCATCAGCATTAAAGATGCGAGATACAGTATCGGAAGTGACTTAGCGCAAGCTGTGCTTGTCTAACGTTATTGACACAATTCATATATAAAAATACAAGCGATTAACGCTTGGCAATCTTAAGGTGACAATCAATCCAGTGGAGGATTGTCATGCCTACCTATAGTAATGATTATTATCATCATTGTTATTATCATTATTATATATTATAAGGAAATTTGTTTTGAAAATAGCATTAGCAGGTAACCCTAACAGTGGAAAAACCACTTTATTCAATGCGTTAACGGGGAAGGCCGCCCATGTTGGCAACTGGGCGGGAGTTACCGTAGATAAAAAAGAAGGACTAGTAAAGAAAGCGTTTAATAAAACGGATGCTGAAATTACTGTCGTTGATTTACCCGGCGCTTATTCAATGTCACCTTTTTCTTCAGAAGAAGCGATTACGCGAGATTTTGTGAAGAATGAAAAGCCAGATGTGATCCTTAATATTGTTGATGCCACAAATTTAAGTCGCAGTTTATTTTTCACGACTCAACTTTTAGAATTTAATATTCCGGTTGTGGTGGCACTTAATAAAAGTGATTTAATCAAGAGCAAAAAAACAATCATTGATACTCAAGCATTAAGTGAAATGCTTGGCTGCCCTGTTGTTGAAACGACCTCTACAAAAAGCGCTAAAAATGGGTTAGATAATGTTGTATCCACAGCCATTGAGCTCACAGGCAAACACCAAACTGCGCCTTTCATTAGTGATGGTGTTGATTTAAGCAATGCTAAATTAGTCGAAGCTTCAGATATTAAACGCTTTGAATTTGTAAAAAATATCGTAGAAAAAGTAGAACAAAGAGAAGTCAAAAATAATAGACAAACAGTACAAGATACTGTCGATAGGGTTGTCGCTAATAAATGGCTAGGACTTCCTGTTTTTGCACTGATCATGTGGGGCGTGTTTTCTATTTCACAAACGCATTTAGGGCCTGTTTTAGCGGATCTGCTGGTGGGTTGGATCGATGCATTTTACGGCTTAGTCGAAGGATTATTAGGTAGCGACGTTTCACCTGTATTAGGCGCGTTACTGTTAGACGGTATAATCGGTGGTGTTGGCGCTGTAGTCGGGTTCTTGCCATTGATCATGGTGCTATTTTTCTTGCTCGCATTACTTGAAGATTGTGGCTATATGGCACGTGTTGCCGTCATTATGGACCGCTTTTTTAAACATCTTGGTTTATCTGGTAAATCCATTATTCCAATGGTTATTGGTACTGGATGTGCAATTCCAGGCATCATGGCAACAAGAACAATACAAAACGAAAGACAAAGAAGAACGACTGCGATGTTAACCCCATTCATGCCTTGCGGTGCGAAACTTCCAGTCATTGCATTATTTGCAGGTGTCTTTTTCAATGATGCAGCATGGGTTGGAACATCTATGTACTTTCTAGGCATTGCTATCATCACTTTTGGTGCATTGGTTGTTGTGCGTATTACGGGCGAAAAAAATGCGCGCTCATTCTTCATCATGGAATTACCTGAATATCGATTCCCAAGTGTAAAACGAGCCGTTATTTCTACTCTCTCAAGAGCGAAGGCATTTATTATTAAAGCGGGTACCATTATTCTGCTATGTAACGCCGTTGTACAAGTAATGCAAACATTTAACTGGCAGTTTGAGGTGGTTGCTGAAGGTGCCGCCGGAACAAGTATCTTGGCAAGCATTGCATCGCCATTTGCATTAGTGTTAATACCACTCGGATTTGGTGTATGGCAATTGGCGGCAGCTGCAATCACAGGGTTCATTGCAAAAGAGAATGTGGTTGGTACATTAGCGGTTGTTTATGGCATTACTAACTTTATTGATACAGAAGAGCTCGCATTGATTTCTGGCGGTTCAGATGTTGCAAGTATTATGGGTTTATCTTCAGTGGCCGCATTATCGTACTTGATGTTCAATCTATTTACGCCACCATGTTTTGCGGCTTTAGGTGCAATGAACGCAGAAATGGAAGATAAAAAATGGCTATGGGCAGGTATCGCATTCCAATTTGGGATGGGGTATGTGGTTGCATTTATCACTTATCAGGCTGGTACTTTAATCACAACAGGAGTATTAGGCCAAGGGTTTATATACGGCCTAGCGGTTACTTTGATACTTGTAGGGGCTTTGCTTTACTTTATATATAAAGGTGAAGGCTTGGCTCAAAAAAAGTTAAATATGCATACAGCATAGGGAACTCGTTATGACAAATATAATTGTATCTCTTGTAATAACTGTAATTATTGTGCTCGCCATTTTAAAAATAATCAGTGAAAAGCGTAAAGGTTCAACCTGTATCGGATGCGCTGAGAGTGGCCAATGTCGCTCTGCTAAAGCAGTGAAAAAAGCCCCTTTTATAGACCAAAAAATAGAACTCAAGCAAGTGATATAAAAATTTTATTATTAAATAATAAATAAGCCGAAAAAAGTTTATACGCTCTTTTCGGCTTATTAGTATCAAATACTCGAAGTGTTATCGTCTTGTTCTTTGGAAGTAGACTGGTTCTTCAGGTGCAGTAGGTGCTACAGGTTCAGAATAAGTAGGTGCTTCAGGTTCTGTAGGTGCGACAGGTTCAGAATAGATAGGAGCTTCAGCTGCTGCCTCTTCTTCATCTTCCTCAGCTAACAATAAAATATGATTTTCAACATAGGCAACGAGTGCTTGTTTGTAAGTTGGAGAAAGTTGCTTGAATAGTGAACGCGAGGTTGCAGCGTCTCCACCGTGATTCATAACGGCATCTGTGATCGTTGGTGAGCGACCATCATGCATGTAAGGTGCGGTTGATCCTGCCCCCCATAGTGGTTGGGTTATAAATACAGATGCACCTGTACCTTCTTCATCGACTGATTCTGCAATTTCATACCCAAGATCATGACGTTTTAGGTCTGAATATATATCAACACTGGTACGCCCATAATTGTCTTTCTTAAAGTTACCAAGGTGTACAACATTGCCATTTGGCAGGGTAATAATATTATCAGGCATGTCAGCGGCTAAATCGAAGGTGATAGCATTCGCTGGCGTTAAGCCGTGGCTAGCAGGTGAATCCCCGTTAGGGAATAGGGCATCTCGGTGTGTGGCACTTTGGCTTGGCTCACTAAATATTGAGTCATCAAGGTAAAGGGTCGGTACGTGACAAGAAGCGCACTGCACTTGGTTAAAGAGATCTTTACCCTTTAGAATATCTGCTCTTTCTTGGTAGCTTAATTCCATTAAACCAAGATCGGCCAACTCTGTTTTAGTGACAGGACGTGGTTGACCTGCCTGGTAAATAGCAAGTGCGGTAATGTCGCCAACAGAAATTTCATTGATTATACCATCATAGTCACCATCATAATTACCTACAAGCTCTGTTGCTTGTAACCCTATCTCGTTATTTTCTGCTCCTCTAACAAAGCTTCGAATACTAAGTTCAACCCCTTTCCATTGTAAGGGTTTCACGATCAAGTCTTCATCGACACCTTCTACCATCGAAGTGTTTACACTACCGTCTGGGTTCGCTTTTATCTTCCCGAAAGAGATATTTTTTGCAATTAAATCTTTAGTGACCATTGTGTTATAACTGGTTGCTTGCGCGATAGCCGCGGCTTTTATCGCAAGTAGTTCTGCGGTCATCTCTTCTGCTAGTTTTTGTTTTGCACCAATACCAAAAATATGCGGAGGCTGGCGAGTAATGAAATCTCCTATCTGTCCGCTGCGCATTGGGTCGCGGACATTATTGCCTGAAATAGGCCCCGAACCATCACTAACCGCTTGGAAATGACACTCAATACAAGCCTGAGAGTTTGGACCTGTTACTCGGGCTGGAGTGTGGGTTGCCCATTCACCGTAACCGTTAAGATCCATTCGAGGAAACTTCGCAAACCGTTGACCTTCCCCAACGTTAGCCCCTGCGCCATCTAATTCATTAGCAGGAGCTTCAAATAATTCGTCACCGACTTCAAAGGCGGTAATAAACGCTGCGGCAGGATCATTATTGACGAGTATGTTAAGTTCAGATTGTTCTATGTGCTCTAATTGAGGCTCATTCGTTTGGCTGCTCTGATTTAAATCACTTGCCAAACCAGATGCGTTGGCTTGCGAAATAGCAAATAACACAAGTAAAGAAGTCAAAGTTCTTGTCGGAAGTTGTTTTTTATTTTTAACGTATATCATAACTGCCCCTATTTAACGTTATTAAATAATTAACCGGAGATGTTCTTTTTGATAGCTTTATTATATCGCTACCTTTTATGTGAATCGTTACGGCTATTAATAAGGATAACCAGCACAGTAATTATAACAATGTGAATTCAAATGATTGTTGGCTTTATATTAATATTAAGAATGGTATTAGTAATAGTGAGAACGGTTTAAGTATAATTAACAATTAAGTCACAATAACGATAAGTCTGTTTGTTTTAAGAAGAGTGTTAATTATTAAGAATGTCTAATAGTTATTCAATTGCATGATTGTAGGTGAGAAAGTTATTTATAATATACCCTTTTTTATTGTAAAGGTATATTTTATCGTAGACTAGTTTTCTATGAGTTGAACTCTTATCTTTCTTACGATTAAAGGAAGGAAAGTATTAAGTAAAGTGGCAATAATAATCAAGCTTATACCTGTTACTTTATTCCATTCTAATGACTGATTGAAAAAAATGATTTGCCAAACAAATGAAAATATTAAATTAGTGAAAATTAAAGGGGCGAGTTGTGAACTAGAGCTTGATAGTTGATAAGCTTTTACTCGGAATACTTGGGTATTGACAATGCATACAGCCAGTAAGATCAACATGGGGAATAATAATGTCTGTATATCAGTCATGTTGTTTACTGTTTGTTGAAGCACTAAGGCATCTGTCTGAAAGATAGCGACAGGAAGTATGATGACTGCAGCAAGTAAGAATCCCCAAGCATTCAGCGCGATAGGCGATAGTGAACCTTTACTCACTCGGTATAAACTTACTTGAGAGCCTGCATTAAATACCCCTGCCCCTAAACCTACGAGAAGTTCAGGTTTTAATTCTATTCCTGATGTACCACCTGCCATCAAAAGTACACCTGTAAATGTGAGTGCTAAATTGATTAAGGTAGTGTTTTTAATTTGTATTTTAAATAATAGTTTTTCTAACAAGGGGATAAAAAGAGGACCGGTGCTAAATAAGACAACCGTTTCAACTAAGCTGAGGCGATTAATAGCAAACAAAAAGCACAACTGGCTCGCTGCAATACAAAAGGCGCGCACACCTAATACTTGCCACATTCTTCTATCGGGAACAGCCCACTTTGTTAGTGCCATCAACCATAACAACAGTACAGCTGGAAATAAAAAACGTAGAAAGCTGAGCATTTCAATACTTAAACTTTCACTCAAAAATTTAGCCAGTAAGCTATTGAGAGATAAGCTAAACGTTGATATCAGCATGAAGATTACAGGGCGTGAGTCAGTTATCATTTTACCACTCCTTAGAGACTAAAAAGTATAGAACGGTTGCACTCATCAAAAAAGCGAATAATATTAACTTAAACTGTTAGGAAAACTTACAGATGCGAAAGTTAGTCCCCCTTAAATCTATTTATGCTTTTGTGGCTGTAGCAGAAACAGGCAGCATGACTGAAGCGGCAGCGGTACTCAGTGTGAGTCACTCGGCAGTGAGTCAGGCAATAAAGGCACTAGAAACTCAGCTAAGTTTGCCTTTATTTCATAGGGTTGGTCGTCGGGTTGAATTAAATCAGAATGGTCAAAAATATTACCGCAAAGTCGCTCCTGCATTAGAACAAATTGTAGATGCCAGCGAAGAGTTAATGCACCACAATAACATCAACCATAATCGTTTAATGGTTAACATGGTGCACTCGCTAGCCTTGCATTGGTGGATCCCTCGAGTACCTGAATTTCAAGATATCGCCCCGTACATTGATGTCCGTATTTCGAACTTAACACACACGTTTGATCTCAATCGAGAAGGTATCGATGTCGCACTGATTCACGGTAAAGCAGATGAATGGAAAGAGTATTACTGTGAAAAGTTAGGGAGTGATGAGCTAATTATGGTCTGTAGCCCGCATTTACTTGAAGGGTTAGATGATAAATCCCCTGCAGCCCTGTTAGATAAATACCCAGCTATCTTTGTGACGAACCCGCGCCGAAAATACGATTGGTTGGTATGGTGCGAAGCCTATGGTTTTATTGTGCCTAATAAGCAGAAGAATTTAACCTTTACTGCTTCTATACAAGCGGTACAAGCCATTACTCGACGTTTGGGGGTATTGATTACACATGAGCTATTTGTGCGTGATGATATTCGTCATGGTGTATTAACCAAAGTGGGTGAAGCTGTACCCAATCCTCATCAAGATTTTTATTTTGTATGCCCGCCTGAAAAATTAACCCAAGAAAGTGTACTTACATTGCGTTCTTGGTTATGTAAAGAATTTATAGGATCGGTACAAACACGTAACGGAAATAAATAGGTTCCCTAAATTGGCCCAGATCAACAAAAGTGCAGTTATCGCGGCGTTTCAACAGACTTCCATTTACAGCCATTACGCCATGATGTGAAAATCACATCACTCTCGATGTTAAGGTTTCTGCATGCAAACGACTCTCGACCAAGCGATGTTACAAATTGCGCTCGATCTCAATTTAAACTTGCCTTCAGGGCACCATTACCAACGTTTGATGCAGTCACTGCAATCAGTATTACCTTGTGATGCTAGTGCTTTGTTTATTCTGGATGATTCTGGTTTATTGTCTGCAGCTGCCGTTAATGGTTTATCAGATGAAGTACTCGGTCAGAAGTTCGATCCGCAGCAACACCCTCGTCTTCAGGCTATTTTAACCAGTCGTGAGCCAGTACGATTTCCTGCAACTTCAACTTTACCCGACCCATTTGATGGATTATTAAAAAACGATCCAAACCGCTCTATAAACGTGCATGACTGCATGGGTTGTAGTTTATATGTCGAAGATCATTTAGTCGGGCTAATCACTCTTGATGCTATGCAGATCGGGGCTTTTAACAGCATTGATGATATTACCGTTGCGACCTTTGCAGCGTTAGCTGCGGCGACAATTAGAAATGTAAACCAAGTTGAAGCCCTACGAAAAAGCCATCGCCAACAGAAAAATATGAATCAAGTTTTGATCCAAGAAGCGCGTAAAAAAGGTGGCGAGTTAGTGGGTGTCAGTCCTGAGATTCAAAGCCTGCGTGATAACATCAGCATGGTTGCCTACTCTGATTATGCGGTACTCATCAGTGGTGAAACAGGTACAGGCAAAGAGCTTGTTGCTCATGCTGTACATTCAAATTCGTCACGCGCCACACAGCCGATGATTTATGTAAACTGCGCCGCACTTCCAGAGTCACTGGCTGAAAGTGAATTGTTTGGTCATGTTAAAGGTGCTTTTACTGGTGCAAACAGTCATCGTGCAGGTAAATTTGAATTGGCTGATGGCGGTACGATATTCTTAGATGAGATTGGTGAGTTACCTTTATTAATGCAAGCAAAGTTGCTACGCGTTATCCAGCAAGGTGAAGTGCAGCGTGTTGGTGCAGATAAGAACTTAATGGTTAATGTCCGCATTATCGCTGCCACTAACCGTGAATTAACCGAAGAAGTCGCGGCAGGTCGTTTTCGAAGTGACTTATTTCACCGCTTAAATGTATTCCCAATAAACGTACCACCACTGCGTCATCGACAAGGTGATATAGCGGTATTATCTGGGCATATACTTGACCGAGTTCGTACTCAATTCAATGTGACTAAATTACAATTACACCCGAAAGCCCTAACTGCACTAACTGGTTATAGTTGGCCTGGTAATGTTCGAGAATTAGAACACACCTTAATGCGTGCAGGCTTACGGGCTATTCAGGCACAGCAAAGCTTGATCTTACAGGAACACTTGTCTGATGAAGTGAGTCATACTTATTCTAATTCGGTAGATTCAGAAACTGATGATCTGCCCACGACATCGTTTGAACTACGCGGTGCCGTTGAAATTTATCAAACCAAGCTTATTTCCCATGCCTTACAGCAATCAAATTATGTGTGGGCGCAAGCAGCGGAGTTTTTACAGATGGATCGCGGGAATTTATACAAAATGGGAAAGAAGCTTGGTATTGAACCGAAAGAATTACGTACCGCAGAATTAGTATAAAAATTTAACATGATCGCAGTTGATGTGATAATCACATCGACTGCGTTGTAATAACCACATCAAGATAAATATTAATAAATAGAAAAAGCCTTAAAAATCAATAATATAAAAGTTGGCACGTTAAATGCTTTTAGAATCCGAAATCATCGTTAATTCGATATTAATAATATAATTATAACGGAGTCCTAAATGTTCTGTATTCAATGTGAGCAAACTGTCCAAACACCTACAGCTAAAGGTTGTTCTTATACTCAAGGTATGTGTGGTAAAACGGCTGATGTGTCTGACCTACAAGACGTATTAGTATTTAACTTGCAAGGCGTATCTTTTTGGGCAGAACTAGCGCGTAAATACAACATTATCGATGCTGAAATTGATGCTTGGGCACCACGTGCTTTTTCCTCAACATTAACTAACGTGAACTTTGTGCCAGAGCGTATTACTGAATACACTGAAATTGCCGAGCGTTATAAGATCCAATTAAGCACACAAGTAATGGCAGCAGCAGCAGCAGCTGGCGAAGCACTACCTGAACTATCACCAGCCGCGCAGTTTGTGTTACCAGCAACCGCTGAAGAGATCATGAACTTTGCACCTGAAGCAGCTGTAAACCGTGGTCACGAAGAACTGCACGAAGACATCATTGGTCTGCGTTTGTTATGTCTGTACGGCCTTAAAGGTGCTGCAGCATACATGGAACATGCGAATGTTCTGGGTCAAAGTGAAGAATCAATCTGCGCTGAATACCATCAAATCATGGCGTTTTTAGGTACTGATCCAACAGATGCAAATGCTCTGCTTGAAACATCAATGCAAATTGGTCTACTTAACTACCGCATTATGGAAATACTTGACCGAGGCGAAACAAATACCTTTGGTCACCCACAACCAACACAAGTAAATGTAAAACCTGTTGCTGGTAAGTGTATTCTTGTTTCTGGTCATGACTTACATGATTTAGAAAAAATTCTACAACAAACTGAAGGCAAAGGTATCAACGTTTACACCAATGGTGAAATGTTACCTGCACACGGTTACCCTGAATTAAACAAGTACCCACACTTAGTTGGTAACTTCGGTAGCGCTTGGCAGAATCAACAAAAAGAATTTGCTAACTTCCCTGGCGCAATTGTGATGACATCTAACTGTCTAATCAATCCAAACGTAGGTCAATATGCAGATCGTCTATTTACGCGTAGCATTGTTGGCTGGCCTGGTGTTGTTCATATTGAAGGGGATGATTTCTCGCAAGTTATCGAATGTGCATTAGCACAAGAAGGTATTGCGCATACTGAAATCGAACACATGATCACTGTTGGTTTTGGTCGCAACGCATTAATGGCTGCTGCACCTGCAGTTATCAATGAAGTTAAAGCGGGTAACATCAAGCACTTCTTCCTAATCGGCGGTTGTGACGGTGATAAAGAAGAGCGTAGTTACTTCTCTGACCTTGCTGTTAGCGCACCTGAAGATTCAGTTATCTTAACGCTAGCTTGTGGTAAATACCGTTTTAACAAGAAAGAATTTGGCGATATCAATGGTATTCCACGTCTATTAGACATCGGCCAATGTAACGATACTTACTCTGCAATTCAGTTAGTGTTAGCACTGGCAGAAGAGTTTGACTGCGGTGTGAACGAGCTTCCATTAAGCATCGTTTTATCTTGGTTCGAGCAAAAAGCGATCGTTGTATTACTAACGCTATTCGCTTTAGGCATCAAAGGTATTTATACCGGCCCAACGGCACCTGCATTCTTAACTGACAACCTAGTCAAAGCATTACAAGATAACTTTGATATGCGCAGCGTTGGCAATGTTGAAACAGATTTAGCAACTATGTTAGCGGGTAAATAGTACTGGCTAACAAATAGTGATCGTTAATAAATAGCGATCATATGCAGCATTGGTTAAAGGCGTTCGACCGTTATCAAACATCGTTCGACTTTAATCAATGCTCATTCCCTCCTTACATATTCAATCTTTAATTATTACAGCCATGGGTGCAAATAATGTCTTCTTCAAAAACGCCTTCATCTACACTATCAGCACCGGCTCTTAAGCCACTCAAACTAAATAGTTCAGGTCTTGGTCAATCAACAAAACCGTCATCACCAAAGTTATCCACACCTAAGCTTAGCTTTTCACTCGGTGGCGATTCACAGAATACAGCTAAATCAGACACCACAAAAACATTTGCAAAGCCGCAATTTAATAAACCAAAGTTGGCTACTCTCTCTCTTGGCGAATCAACCGCCAATACTATTAAAAAGCCAGCTGCATGGTCACCATCAACAACTGCGTTAATCTTAGTCAAACGTGAAATAGAAACACATGACTCGATGAGCTTTACCTTTGCAGCAGCAGATGAAACATTGTTTGATTTTAAGCCTGGTCAGTTCGTGACATTAGCCGTCAAAATAGATAACAAAACACATTATCGTGCTTATTCAATTAGTTCTGTACCGCAACAAAAACAATTACGCTTAACCATTAAACGCGTACCAGATGGTTTAGTGTCTAACTGGCTTGCCGACAATCTAAACATCGGCGATAGCTTGTCAGCATTAAACATCGCTGGTCAATTCAATAGTAGTGATTGCAAGCACAAACCTAAACTACTACTCATCAGTGCGGGTTGTGGTATCACCCCTGTTATGTCGATAGCCAAAACATTGTTAACGCATGATAGCGACACTGATATTGAATTCTTACATTGTGCCCGAGACAAAGACAACGTTATCTTCCATGATGAAATGAAGACGTTACTTGCTCAATATCGCAACTTTAACGTGCAGTTGCTGTTAGAAAATAGTGAAGGCTTTGCCAGTTTTAGTGCCGATGACAGTACTAATAAAAAGACGGGTAGCAGTGCTTTGTCACATCAAACTGGCATGGTGAGTTCAGACGTTATTCAACAGCTATATCCCGATCTGAAAGAACGCACTATCTTCCTGTGCGGTCCTGTTGGTTTTATGAAAGCGGTAGAGAATATTGCCCAAGAAAGTGATTTCGATATGGCTAACTTCTTCCAAGAAAGCTTTACTCCTGCTGCAAATAATGAGCAACAAGATCTGATCTCATCAGGCGCTGCAACAACCAGTGTTATGCTGCACGTTCCTGACTTTTCTGTAGAGAAAGAGGTAACACAAGGCTCATCATTATTAGAAGTATTAGAAAATAATGGTGTACCTATTATTGGTGCTTGTCGTGCGGGTGTTTGTGGCTCGTGTAAATGCAAAGTCACTAAAGGCTCAGTAAAATCGACCAGTACTGAAACGCTTACCGCAGAAGAAATTGCACAAGGGTATGTATTAGCCTGTTCAAGTACCGTTGAGGAAGATCTCGCTGTAGCACTCAACTAATACTCATTATTGCTTCATCATTTAATATAGTCTTCATGGCCAAACTATTAGTTTAGATTGGCTTTTTTATATGTCTCTTATGACACCCGCACTATTTTAAGAAGTGTATCTACGCGAGATCAATAACGACTGTTTGTACAACCTAGCTCTCTAACGGAATAGGTAGCACTGGTAGCGGTAGGGTTGTGTCGGTTTTAGTTAGGTATTGCTACTGCTTGCTTTATTGGCGGGTTGTGTACGTTGCTCTAAAAAGAATAGAACAAAAAGGAAAGTTGTCGTTAATTTCAGGGTTAGTGATTGATTTAATCGGGTGGTTCTACGTTATTTATAAGCGTGGAGGCTGTGTGAGATTACATGATGAATGTAATCTCATACAAAAAGCAGTTCATTTAACATAGCTTCATGTCTCCAATACTTTGTAGGGCTGTCTTTTATTGGCAGGGCTACATTTCTACATGTTGCGGTTATGAACGTATAGCAGGGTTGTTGTTTATGCTTTTAACAGTTCCGAAGCGATGATTGTGCTTACCGGAATAAGTAAGAGCATGAACGAGACTTCTATATCGGAAAACCAATTATGGTTAAGAGCATGAGTACCTAACGCGACAGCAGCGAATGCGACAAGTGGATACATGATTGATTTTTTCATTTTTCACCTTGCTGAGTATTGTCTCTAAAAAGAGAGGCGGACGAACTTTCGAGGCGTAATAATCAATCTGAATCGATAAAATAGATAGCTTTTTGAGTGAAAGCTCAATTTTCAAGAATGAAACGACGATCAATATTTCTATAAATATCAGCGAGGTATTACTCGAAATGAGGTTTTGTTCATAAGGCTGTCAGTCGTTTTATATCTTTATTATGAAGGGATATTCGTCACTAATAAACAGCCCGCATGTCGGGCTGTTTTTGCATTTTATCACTTTATTAATACCGCAGCTTTACGGTTTTATTGCCAGTTCAGGCAGTACTGATGGGAATCCCCAACCGTTTTCACCAACAACGACGTTTTCGCGTGTGATGTATTGATAAATTGTGGGAGCGAGTGAGCCATTAGCCACCGATTTTAGTTGTTCGCCATTACCAACTGGTGTGCCCCAAAATCCAATAAATGCATCTTTTTCAAGGTAGTGTTCACCAGCATGTCGTCCAGGCACTATGGTGTTATAACCAATGCCTTCTTTGGGGAATAGATTAACGGTGCCTGCACGATCTTCATCATAAAGATGGGCGAGCTGATTAACCGAATCAGGACGTGGTGTCATGCTGGTTAGCTGTCGCCATTGCTTTTGATTACACCAGGTATCAACATCATTTTCTTGTGCGTCGGTAATACACATCTTAATGAGTTTTTGTTTTTCGTAATGTTCTTGTGAGGTTAATGCTCGGCTATAAGGATTGGTAGACTCAATGTCGAGCAATTGCGGTATGTTGCGATTGTCGAATGAGGAATAAAAAGCCCGCTCTCCCTTACGCTGAATACTTTCGTCAATACGTTTACCATCGCGGTGAGCGACAAGACGAATAGCACAACGGGTGAGGTTACAGTTACTTTCACGCACAATCAGGTAGTCGAGAGTTTCACTTAAGCGATGACTGATCTCACTGATCATATCAATGGATTTCCCTTTAACGGTACTATCTAGCGGTCGCCATTGCGTTAATTCGTTGTAATGAGGTTGATATGACCAGCCTTGCGCTGAGTTAAAGAAATCCATCATGAAATTACCTCCAGCTGTCGAGGCAACCACAACATCGATACCTTTATTGCTTGGGTAGTTCAGTGCATTGGTTATCTTCGGTCCTTCGCCTTCATCTGATGATATTTTTTCTATTTTTAAGGTAATGCCATAGTCTTTTTCGAGTTGCTCTAGTACTTGTTTTTCAGGGTTTAACGCATAGAAAACGGGCGTTAATCCATGATCGCCCGCCATTCCCCACAATGTTTGATCATAAATGCCTGCATCTTTATAGGTTTGAGTAAATTGTGTTAACCAGTAATCGAGACGGTTTAATTCTCCTGTTGGAGCAATGACTTCGTCACTGAAAGGGCCGGTAAAGTGGGCAAAATGATCCGGCCATGGGTTATAGATTAAGACATAATCTGGCATGCCTTGTTCATCACGCTGTGCCAGTTGTGTAATCTGTTCATGGATGTATTTTTTCTTCGTAATACGGGTGAGTGGTGTCCAGAGACTAATGTTTTGGTAATTATTGATCTGCTTGATCAAGGCAGATCTTGCTACTTTTAACTCTTTCTCAACTTCTGAACGATTAGTGAGTTCACGTAAACAGCGTTGTTCGCCAAAATCACGAATAGCTTCACCGACGCCGAGGTTGATTAATCCGTCATAACTGACCTGTGCGTTCCAATCGTATTGTGCATTACAGTTCAAGGTTTTTAGGTAATTAAGACGATCAAACATTGTTTGTACATGGTTATCTTCTATTAGACGATCGAGTTGCAAAGCATCGTTGCCGAAGAAGTAGTAGGCACGATCTATTTTACGGTCAACAAAGTGAAAGTTAGGGATACCTGTTCCGCCATCGCCAGCCACATTTGCTCCTGTCATTATGATAGGAAGGTTTCGCACGCTGATCGTGGGTGTCGATGAAATACCGGCTTCAGCAATACTGCGAGAATAGTTTTTATAGAGGGATTTGAAGAACGGTAAGTAATGCGCATCGTTGACTGTTGATGGGCTATTTGTTGCTAACGATGTTAAATAATCTAACTGTTGTTGATGTTCAGGCTGGATCGTCTCTTCGTGTTTTGGTTGGTATTTAATCGCGTTAAGGTGCGTAGCGTAGGCATGATTAATAAATGGATTATACGATTGAGTCGGCGAGCTATTTCCTGCCAGCGCATTGATCATGCCTTGCTGTAAACCATCAACCGTTATTTGCACACCATAACGTTTATTATTTTGGCTCTGTAGAAATTGAATCAGTTCAGACGGATTTTGATTGAAGGTGCTTTCCATCCAATGGCTGAATGCATCGATACGGTGTTGTTCTAATGAGTATTGTCGGTAGCCTTTTAAAACATTTAAGCGAACGAAATCGACCAAGGTAATAGTGATTGCTTGAGCTTTATTATTCGGCTTATGGGCGTTTTCAGGCTTGGCGTCAGCAATAATAGCCATGATGGCAGCTTTAATTTCACCGTTTTCTATCGATTGGCTGTATTGCGTCATCAGTTCAATAACTAACGCTTGGATCGTATTAATCAGTTTTAGATCTTCAGGGCTTTTCGTTAGGTACGTATAGTGTTCTGGTAGATTGTTACCGAGTAGCCATTCATCGTTATTAAAAAGGGTATCGTAAATAGTGACCATTGAGGCGATGAACTGATTATTAAATGATAACCCTGTATTTTTAGCCGTATTATCGGATGTTGCTGTCGAATTTAGATCGGGTTCATCGTAGTTCAATAATGAGTGCTCGTACTGCTTTAGAGCTTGTTTTGTGTATACCGTTTGCAGATATTCTTTGAATATATCGGTGTTTTCTAACCCGGTATAGCGGTCGTAAAACATATACAAGAAGTGCCCAAGTTGTATTGAATACAAAGGGTTCGTTAAGCGGCTGATAACTCGAGCTTTCACTTTGGCATCAAGTGGAAGCGTTAATATGTAGGCGTCTAAAGTGGCACCACCAATCGTAAATAAGGTGGCATCACGGGTAGTGACTGCTGTCTTATTGATACCCGAATATATTTTTTCTTTAATGATCTGAGTGGAGTTATAGAAAGCACCGACAACAGGTGTACTACCAATATCAGCTTGTGCTGATGGATTGAACATACAGCTACTTATTAAAGCAGCAGAAAGCATGAGTCGATACGGTTTTCTTGGTTTTTTTGAGGCACGTGTTACTTCTACGTTGTTACGATAATCGAACATCATCATTTTTAGTACTCCACTCATGATGATTAATATACCCGAGAAAACTCGCCCATAAAGGGGGGATATCGGTTATACAATGACAAATTCCGTTTGCTTGATTTTATACCATTAATGATAAATACGTAGAAAAAACATGCAGTAAATAGAGCGGTAACAAATATTAACAATCACATTGGATATACACTATTTGTTACCACCAGCTATTCAGTGTGCGTTAAAAGCTGTAGCGATAACCGACTTGGTAATTGGTTTCATCTAGGTTATCCCAATGGCGGTAACCCGCATTCAATTCTAATGCAGAGTGTTGTGTGAACTCGATTAAGTTGGTGAGGCGCAACTCGTGTTGTCCTTTTTTACCAAAATCGGTATAGCGGTATGAGGGTTCCATTTGTAGCCAACGTAGTGGTTTAAAGCGTAGCCCTATCTCTCCAGATATTCCGCTACCATCCTCACTGAATGTACGTTTTTTGCACTCTTTATCGTTGTCTAAAAGACCACAGCCAGCATCAATATCTCGTTCCGCGTTGTAGCCTGAATAGCCCATCGATGCATATATGCTAGTGTCTGTAGCTAGTGGAATGTAGTAACCCATAGCGAGGTAGTCTTGAACAAGTGTTGACGAAGAGCGGGTAGTAGCGCCAGTGCGGTATTCAGCAAAGAAGTGATCATAAAAATTCCAGCTGCCGCGAAAGTACAGCCCATGTAAGTATTTGCTGTCTTCACTATTGTTGTATTTGTCAGCAAAATATTGTCCCATGCCATTTTCTGCTACACGAGTAAATTGATAACCACCAGAAAGGAAAGAGTAAGACTGAGTGGCATTGGCGGTAAGGCTAGTGAGTGCTATTGCTGCTAAAAGTAATCGTTTCATTGTCATTATTGTTATTTATTTAAAAGGTATAGGTATAATAAATATCAATAGAACAATATTCAATAAATAATTGCACGTTGTTTTATATTTTTTGTTGCGATGAAAGCATCTTTTTCAACAGAAATTGGTATTTAAGAAGAATTAGTCCAGTTTAATGTGAATTTTCTGGGTGAGTTCTCAGTATATTGAAGCGAAAAAAGAATATTCTTTTCCGTACAAGGAATAACCGCAAGCGTTTGCGCGGTAAAACAATATTGGCTATAGTGCCTGCGCCTCGCTGCTGCGGGGCATTTTTGTATATAAATCTTCTCAAACCGATTAAAAAGGAAAGTGAATGACGTTTTTCAAGCCACTTACAGCATTATCTGTTGCCTTGATTCTTGCTGGCTGCTCACAAAGTTCTCAACCTGACGCTGTATTTAATTTAACAGTGGCACATATTAACGATACTCACTCTAACTTTGATCCTGTTAAATCGAGTTTTGAAGCGAACGGCGATAAAGTTTATAACGAGTTCGGTGGATACCCACGCTTATTGACGATGGCAGATGAATACCAACAAGATGCAAAGCAAAAAAATGACAGTTTCTTGTTCTTACATGGTGGTGATGCATGGCAGGGCAGCGCTTACTTTAAGCTAAACCAAGGCGCGATGAATGCTGAATTGCTAAGTAAAATGGGCATTGATGCAATGGCATTGGGTAACCATGAATTTGATTTGAACAATAAGAAATTGAATGAATTCATTGGTAGTATTAATTTTCCTGTTTTAGCGGCAAACATTGATACAAGCGAAGATGCCGATCTAAAAGATCAAACTAACCTACGTCCATTTATGGTTTACGCATTTGATGGCAACCAGAAAACCGTTGTTGATGATCTCGATAATTTACCAACCGATAAAGATCTGGTAGCGGTATTCGGTATCGCACTCGATGATATGCCAAACCTTGCACCTAATACGGGTGATGTACAGTTCTTTAATATGGTTGAATCGGCGCAGACTACCGTTGATATGTTAAAAGCCAAAGGTATTAATAATATCGTTGCAGTGACACATATTGGTAATTCAATTGATGTCGATATCGCGTCAAAAGTGAATGGTATCGATCTGATTGTTGGTGGCCACTCGCATACATTACTGGGTGATTTTACCAATTTAGGCATGAACAATGACGGTATTTACGCACAATTGGTGAAAAACCCAAATGGTGTCGGTCAAACGTGTGTTGTTCAGGCGGGTCAATATGCGCAAGCGATTGGTCGTCTACAAGTCGGCTTTAATCAGCAAGGTGATGTCGTTAACTGTAATGGTAAGAACACATTATTAAGCAATGATGAATTTTATACTCAGCCAGCACGCCAAACGAGTGAAAAGTTTGACGCAGCAGCCACACAACGTGTTGTTGAGTTTATTGAGCAAGAAGATAACATCGAAATTACGGATGAAGATGCAAACATGCGTAATTTGATCAATGTTAAATACAAGCCAGCAGTTGATAAAGCATACGGAAAAAAAATTGCACAAGTACCTGTTGAGATTATTCATGAGCGTCGCCCAGGCGATCGTGGTACCGACAAACACGGTTCAGATGTTGCACCTTTAATTGCGGAAGGTCAGTACTATTGGGCGAATACAGCAGCAGTACAAAAAGTGACTGGCATGAAGGTGGATTTTTCACTGATTGGTGCTGGTGGCATTAGAACAAACATTGAAGCGGGCGAATACCGTGAAGGTAATGTGTCGTTAGAAATGCTGCCATTTTCTAACTTTATGTCGGTACTGCCCGTTAAAGGTAGTGCGATTAAGGCATTAATCGACAGTACAGTAACCGCGACCTTACCTGAAGGTTCACATGCGGGTAAGTTCCCTTATGGCGGTCATATTCGTTACAGCTTTACTGAAACGAAAGCGCAAGAAGCGGGTAAACTTGATGCTGTTGAAATAATGACAGGTACAGAAGCAAACCCAGTATGGACGAAAATTGAAAACAGCAAGGTGTACAACATTGCGCTGAATAATTACAACGCAACGGGTAACGATGGTTGGACACCACTGTATGAAGCACAGAAGAACAGCTCAGGCCGTGTCGATTTAGCTTACGTTGATGGTAAGTTAACAGGTTTTGATGTGAAAAATATCGCAAAAATAGGCAATAAATACAAAGTAAATTACCAAGGCGCAGCGCCTAATTGTAAAGCGGCAAATACCGTGTGTAATACCGATGCTCAAGCGATGATTGATTACATTGCGGCAGAGCGTCAAACCGTTACGCCATTAAGCTACGAAGTGGTTACGTTTAATCGCGCACAATAAACAGTTTTACATGTTGTTTTAGTATTGTTTAATATAGTGTAATGTTATTTGAGGCCATCAAAAATGATGGCCTTTTTTGATCGTGTTAGTTAGTGCTATCTGTTGGGGTCATTTGCGACAATTGCTGTTGAAGCCAGCTAATGAATGCAGTGTGTTGTGAATCATCGGTATGGCGTTCTTTGTATACCACATAATTATGGTGAGAAGGAATGAAACCGAAAGGAGCAATAAGCGCCCCACGCGCTAAATCATCTTTCACCAAGGGATATGATCCGATGGCAATACCTAACCCGTCGATAGCGGCTTGTAAGCAGAAGTAGAAATGATCAAAATAACGATGTTGCCCATCTAACAGTACCGTTTGTTTTGCGTCTGTTGCCCATGTTTGCCAAGCAGTTGCCCGAGTATGTGTATGTAGTAGCCGCAGGGATGAAGCTTTCAAGGAAGCATTTTCATTTGCTTCGCTAGGACAAATTGTTTGCCAATATTCCGGTGAACAGACGGGGCCGACCCATTCTTCCACTAAATGTACTTTGTCATAATCTTGATCAAGAGCGAAATCGTCACGGCGAATCGCAAGTGAAAAACCAGCCCGTTGTAGATCCACTGGTCCGCCTGCGGTTGATAGACGTACATCAATGTCGGGATGTTGATCTTGAAAGTCGACTAAACGGGGCATAAGCCAACGCATGGTCAGTGTTGGTTCACAAGACACATCAATGGCTGTATGCGACGACGTCATGACTTTATCTATACCTGCCTGTAGCGTGCGAAAAGCATCTTGGGTGTAGTGTGCCAAGGTTTCACCATCTGGCGTCAGGCTGACATGCCTTCCATGACGAACAAACAATGGTTTACCTACATAGTCTTCCAATACTTTAATTTGTTTACTGATGGCACCGTGTGTCAGGCACAACTTCGCTGCAGCCTCAGTAAAGCTTCTTGAGGTGGCGGCAGTATGAAAAATTTGAAATGCTTTTAAATGTCTAATGTGAATTAAACTCACAACAAAGGTGACTTTTATTCGATTTTAGCGAGTGGCGAAGTTACCTACAATAGCTATATGTTTTTATGAAGGAGTGAGCAATGGAAATTGTAGGTTTACTGTTGTTGGGTATCTTAATCGTTATAAGTCCAGGAGCTGATTTTGTTTTGGTGGTAAAAAACAGTTTAGCCAATGGTCGCCGTGCTGGCTTATTAACAGCGTGTGGCATTAGCACTGCGATTGGTATACATGTTGGTTATTCAATGCTGGGGATCGGTTACTTAATCTCACAGAATGCGGTGTTATTTTCACTGGTTAAATATGCAGGCGCGGGGTATCTGTTTTATTTGGGAATTACTGCATTGTTTGCCCGCACGTCAGTGATGTTAGAAAAAGGACATGCGACGGATCTGTCTGGTGCAGCATACTGGCGACAAGGCTTTTTTTGTAATTTGTTTAACCCAAAAACGATGTTGTTCTTCATAAGCTTATTCAGCCAGATTATTACTGCTGAAGGCAGCAGCCCTGTGTTGACAGTATTGTATGGTGGGTATCTTGCACTACTTCACTGTCTATGGTTCGGTCTTGTGGCTTATGCTTTATCTGCACCCGCATTTGAAGGTTATGTGAATCAATGGAAGCAACGAATTCAACAATTATGTGGTGTGGGGCTAATGGGATTAAGCGTAGCATTGGTATTAAAAAGTTAGGGTTATCGATATAGGATACAAAGGTCTGTTGTATTATCAGTAGACCTGCGTTAAACCGAAAAACAGCTGTCAGCTCACAAATTTATGTTGTTAGCTTATCCATATGAAAAAACATGCTTAATTACAAAAGGGGTGTATTTACGCCCCTTTTATCTGCGAGACCTCTCATCTTTCCTCTTTAGTTGCAAAATTGTTATTCTTTGTGTCAATTCGTCCTGTTCATTTTATCAATATTACGACCATAATTTAACGTAGATTTAACATTGCGTTTTAATCTCATGGTGTATTAGCCAATTCGACAAAGTAAATGTAATACCACTTATCGTTTGTTTAAGCATTTTTCAGGACATCCCACTTTCATAACAAGAAAAAGTAGTGGGTTTATTAAGGATAGAGGACATTGAAATGAAATATCTGAAGACGACCCTTACAGCGTTGACACTTGCGTTTGGCGTAGCGGGATTTGCACATGCTGCACCTATCGAAATCAAGTTCTCGCACGTTGTGGCAGAAAACACACCCAAAGGACAAATGGCGATTAAGTTTCAGCAATTAATTGCCGAGCGTATGCCAGATAAAGTCGAAGTTAAAGTGTATCCAAATTCACAGCTTTTTGGTGATAACAAAGTGCTAGAAGCTATGATTTTGGGTGACGTTGAAATGGCTGCACCATCGGTATCAAAGTTTAATAAATACACCAAAAAATTACAGATTTTTGATTTGCCTTTCTTGTTTAAAGATATGGATGCGGTCGATCGTTTCCAGCAAAGTGATTCAGGACAAGAATTACTGAATTCCTTAAAGAAAAAAGGCTATGTTGGTTTAGGTTATTTACATAATGGCATGAAACAAATTTCGGCAAGTAGCCCGTTACAAGTACCCGCTGATGCGAAAGGTAAGAAGTTCCGTATTATGAGTTCAGATGTACTAGCAGCTCAGTTTGAAGCGATTGATGCAGTTCCTTTGAAAAAACCATTTTCTGAAGTCTTTACGCTACTGCAAACCAGAGCCATTGATGGGCAAGAGAATACATGGTCTAACATTTATTCGAAAAAATTCTTCGAAGTTCAGCCTTATATTACTCAGTCAGATCATGGGGTATTGGATTACTTAGTGGTGACTTCTGCAGAATTCTGGATGGGATTGCCTGATGATGTACGTGCCGATGTGAAAACAACACTTGATGAGGCCATTGTTTACGGTAACAAAGTCGCGAATGATAAAGCCATGGCTGATAAGCAGGCGATTATTGATTCAGGGCGAAGCAAAGTCATTGTATTGTCTGATGACGATCGCCAGCAATGGATAGAGTCAATGAAACCTGTATGGAAGCAGTTTGAGAAAGAGATTGGTCCTGAGCTGATTCAAGCGGCCGTTGCCTCAAACCAGTAATACCGTTGTGAAAGGTGCCAGAGCTTGCTTTGGCACCTTTGCATTAGGAGCAAGGGAATGATTAAGTTTCTTCATAAGTTCGAAGAATCAGCAATTGGATTATTATTAGTCGCGACAACATTGTTGGTATTTATCGAAGTTGTTTTACGGTTTGTCTTTAATACGGGGTTGTTGTGGGCACAAGAGTTAACCCTTTATATGTCGGCGTGGATGGTATTAATGGGAGCCTCTTGGGGTATTCGAGAAGGAGCACACATTGGTGTCGATGCTTTTGTAAAAAAACTGCCTAAGTCAAGTCAAAAAGTCGTTACGTTAATTGCATTGGCAATGTGTCTCGCGTATTGCGGCATGTTTCTTTATGGCAGCTGGATTTACTTGAGTAAGATGCATTTGATTGGCATCGAAATGGAAGATTTTGCCATTGAAAAATGGAAAGCAATGAGTTGCTTATTGTTTGGCTTTTTATTACTGACATTACGTATTGTTGTTTTGGCGATTCAAGTAATTAAAGGTGAGCGGCTTGGTTTTGGCTTTGCTGATGAAGCCAAAGAAAGTATGCATCTCGCTGAAGGTAATGATCAAACGGAATTACCCCCTAGCAACAAGGAAGGGCAGTAGTTATGACTATTTTTGCATTATTCGGCTTACTGTTTTTCTGTATGTTTATTGGTATGCCCATCGCGATTGCGCTCGGGTTATCAAGTGTCGCAACTATCTTGCTATTCTCGAATGATTCACTGGCCTCTATTGCCCTAAAGTTATTTGAAGCAACCAGCGAACATTACACCTTATTAGCCATTCCATTTTTCATTTTATCTTCTGCTTTTCTATCAACAGGGGGAGTTGCCAAACGATTAATAAATTTTGCCATTGATGCTGTCGGTCATATTCGTGGTGGTCTTGCAATGGCATCGGTGATGGCGTGTATGTTGTTTGCAGCAGTGTCGGGGTCTTCCCCTGCGACGGTTGCGGCAATTGGCTCGATTGTTATCGTTGGTATGGTGAAGGCGGGTTACCCGAAAAGCTTTGCGGCAGGTGTCATTGCGAATGCGGGTACATTGGGCATTTTGATCCCTCCTTCTATTGTGATGCTGGTTTATGCGGCAGCAACTGAAGTATCGGCATCTCGTATGTTCATGGCGGGTTTTATTCCTGGCTTAATGATGGGCGGCATTTTGATGGTCGCCATCTACATCGTTGCCCGTATAAAAGGGCTGCCATCACAACCGTTTCCAGGTTTTAGTTCGTTGCTTATTTCGGGGCTGAAAGCGCTTGGCGGTTTAATGCTCATCGTGATTGTACTGGGGTCTATTTATGGTGGTATCGCAAGCCCAACTGAAGCGGCATCTGTTGCTGCGGTATATGCATGGTGTGTGAGTGTTTGGGGTTACCGCGATATTGGTCCGTTGAAAGGTGTACCATGGCGGTATGAAAATGAACACGTTGTAAAAGCAATCGTGCGCAATACCGCCAGCTTTCCATTGGCATTAATCCGCTCGTTTATCGATAAAGAAGTCAGCCATGTTGTGAAAGATGCGGCGAAAGTCAGTATTATGCTGTTGTTCATTATTGCGAATGCAATGCTGTTTGCACATGTGCTTACAACCGAACGTATTCCACATATGATCGCAGAAACTATTGTGAATATGGGTCTACCTGCATGGGGATTCCTGATTGTCGTGAATATCTTGCTGTTAATTGCAGGTAACTTCATGGAGCCATCAGCAATATTGTTAATAATGGCACCCATCTTATTTCCTATTGCTGTTCAACTTGGTATTGATCCTATTCATCTCGGTATCATTATGGTGGTCAATATGGAAATAGGCATGCTAACCCCGCCTGTTGGGCTTAATCTATTCGTGACGGCTGGAATAACAGGGGAAAGCATGGGGTGGGCAATTCGTGCTGCATTGCCATGGCTTGGCTTATTATTAATCTTCTTAATGTTGATTACTTATATTCCTCAGATCTCTTTGTTCTTGCCAGAATATATTGATAGCCTTCGGCTACCAATAAAGTAGCTAGACTGAAGCTGTTGAAAAATAAAAAAGAGCGCTGATAGAGCGCTCTTTTTTTATTGTGTATTATGCCAACCTAGACAATTACCTGAATACTCCGAATATTGGTTTACCAATGCCGCGTGAATGATAAACCTTCTGTGATCTATTTAACAAAAAAAGTATTGTTATAAAGTGTAAGTATATTTCTGGGAGCAATAAGGACTGTAAATTAAAATTGGTTGATCTAAATGGCACTTTTACCCTGTTTGGTTAACCAGTTTGTTTTTCTGCCTATATTATTAGGACTGTTGGATAGCAGTGGCACATAATAATAAGGATTCCTATGAACAGAAAACTCTTTACCTTAGCACCTATAGCAGTGGCGCTAGTACTCGCAGGTTGTAATTCATCAAATTCAAATGACGGCAAGGATGATCTTCTCCAACCAATTGTTCAATCAAAAGTTCACGACATTCTTAACGTTGATGGTTACCAATTCCGTGATGCTAATGGTGATGGCAAGCTCGCACCCTATGAGGATTGGCGTTTAACGTCGGCAGAACGTGCTGTAGACCTAGTCAGCCGTATGACTCTCGAAGAAAAAGTCGGCATGATGCTGATCGATACTTTGAATGCTGAAGCGTATGGATATATTGGTAGCGAACACCAAAATTTGGTCAATCGTCAGATGATGAATCGTTTTATCTTCCGCAATACGATTCTGACTCAAGACGAGATTAATGCACTGACTGATGAAGAGCGACAAGATGGTGGTGCAGGCGGGCCTATGGGGGCTAACTATAAAATCAGCCCGATGGAAGCTGCTCAGTATATGAATAGCATGCAGGAGTTGACTGAACGTACTCGTTTGGGTATCCCTGCGTTATTTAAATCGAATGCGCGTAACCATATCGACCCGAATGCTAAAGCGGGTATCAATGTTGATTCAGGTGCTTTCTCGTCATGGCCGAAAGAAGGTGGGCTTGCAGCTACGGGTGATATGGCGTTGATCGGTGAATTCGGTAATATTATGCGTGCAGAGTGGAATGCTATTGGTTTGCGTGGCATGTACGGTTATATGGCTGATCTCGCTACTGAACCGCGTTGGTATCGTGTGCATGAAACTTTTACAGAAGATGCAGATCTGGCTTCAGAAATTATGACATCTTTGGTTGGCAACCTACAAGGTAAAGACGTTTCCTCCGACAGTATAGTACTAACCATGAAGCACTTCCCTGGTGGCGGCCCGCAGTTCCTTGGGGCAGATCCACATTATATTGCTGGTCAACATCAGAGCTATCCGGCGGGTAATTTTGATTACCACGTCAAACCCTTCATTGCAGCGATTGATGCAGGTGTTGCTGCAATGATGCCTTACTACGGAATAGTCGGGGGCGGTGAGTGGTCAATCAACAACCCTGATATCACGGACTTGGATGCTGGTGGTATACCTCTAGGCGATCTTCTACATGACCGCGTGAAAAATACAGTCCGTGTACCGAACAATGATTACTCTACTAGCGTCGGTACGCCTGCAGGTAATGTTGGTGTCGCTTTTTCGAAAGGCATCGTAGATGGCCTTCTGCGTAAAGAGCTGGGCTTTAAAGGGGTTATTAATTCCGATACGGGTATCATCAATGATCAAAATGAAGTGCATACTGATTATGAGATGATGCACAATAATCGTGCTTGGGGTCTACAGGATAAAGACAAGACAGAGCAATTTGTTATCACCATTGAGGCAGGTACAGATGTATTTTCTGGGTTCAAGAATAATGCAGAAATCCGTACTGTGGTTGAGCAAGGATTAGTTTCTGAAGCACGTATTGATGAGTCAGTTAAACGTCTTCTGGAAGTACAATTTGACTTAGGGCTGTTTGAAAATGCTTATGTCGATGCCGACAAAGCGAACGCTATTGTGGGTAATGCTGAATTCCAAGAAAAAGCTCAGCTAGCACAGCGTAAGGCCGTTGTATTACTTGAAAATACAGATGCAACTTTACCATTACCGACTGCATCTAGCCTCTTTACTATGGGTATGGATGGCGAAATCGCAGAAGAGTACGGTTTCGATGTAACCATCGGTGATGACGATGAAGGTAATAAAGTAGCAGCTGCGACTGAAAGTGATTATGCATTAATCCGTGTGCGTGTTGATAATATTCCGGCAGTTATTACGGGTGATACTCCCACTAACCGTGCATTAGTATTTGGTGGTTCTGATTTTGACGAATTGTCAGTACTTGATTTCACTGGCATGGCTAAATCTGAGTCTTGGGTAATTACTCCGCCTCTAGACGATATCCAAGCTGTGATGGGGGAGGTTGGTGCTGAAAATACCGTCCTTTCTGTGTACTTCCGTCAGCCATACGTGCTGGATGATACCAGCGGTTTGAAGGGCGCTGGCGCGATACTAGCAACATTTGGTTCGGATGATCGTGCTGTGATGGATGTTATCAGCGGTGAGTTTAAACCTACCGGTAAACTACCATTTGCATTGGCTAACAGTGCCCAAGCGATTCTTGACCAAGATTCTGATGCTCCGGGTTACAAAGAAGGTGATGAGCTATATCCATTCGGTCACGGATTAAACTACAAGTAAATAAATGAGTTTAGTGATTTCAGCGAGATAAAATGCCAGATAACTATCTGGCATTTTTTATATACGAATACGGATCAAGATCAATAAATCAATGTTAACTGGTCAACCAATTGGTCGTAGTGGTATATAATGTTTGTATTCCATTCGTAAACATACTTTTGGTAATACTTTAATTTTTAAATCATTTAGATTGATAGAGGTTCTTTTGTTTAAAGGTAATTTAAATCAGTTACATTCAGTTTCAGGTTTACCTGAAAAAATATTGAAATGTATCAATAGCGTAAAAAACATTTTAGACCACAATGCAGAGGTGGGCACTTATCCATTGCTGGAAGATAAAGCATTTTTCTTTATTGTTAATGACCATACAGAACTATTAGAAAAAAGGCGTTCTGAATGTCACCAAAAATATATTGATGTGCAAATAGTATTAGAAGGTGAAGAAACCTTTGGTTATAGCGAACAGCCATTCTTATCGCTAGATGAAGACTTGCTTGAACAAAAAGATATTGCCTTTAGTGAAGATATTATCAATGAACAATTTGTAACGCTACAGTCTGGTGATTTTATTGTTTTCACTGCAGAACAGCCTCACCGCCCATTGATTGCGGTTAATGTCCCTGCTCCTGTTAAAAAAGTCGTTATTAAAATCGATAGAATGTTAGTTAACTAGGGTATCAACATGAATCAGTATATTAATGAACTTACTTGGAATGATAATAATATTCCTCATCGCCTATGGGTTGAAGAGTGCGAAATTGATGGTACTCGCTTATGTTTAAAAGTGATTAAAGATGTTGAACCTGAAATATTGTATTTAGACTTACCTGTTAATCAGCAGCAAGTAATGGGAGCATGGCAGGGGAAAGCATCACCAATATCGGATGAATTCAATGATGGAAAACTGTATTCTCAAGTAAGAAGCTTACTTAACTTACCGCAAGGTTGCGTTGTTTGGACTGTTAATCATATTCAGATGCCGAGTGGATTAAAAATGTCGGCAGATAAATTGGCATTTATACCAGAAATGAAACAAGAACATGGTTTGTTAGTTGCTATATAGTCAGTGTGATATTGTTTTTAATAAAAACATCCCCATCAATGATGGTGTTATATTATGGGGGTAATTATTTTAGGTAACTTGGGTATAACTCACTAGACAGTGAGTTGTTTGGAATTACGATACATTTTATAGATAGTCACTGCGTTCACGATAATAAACGTTGCTTCCATCATTGTGCCGCCAATCGAACCTAATAATAAATTATTTGTTAACCAACAAAATGAATTAAATAGAATTAATAAGCGCATATGAATACCTCGGGCTTTAAATAAGCCCCAAGTAGCAACTGACGCCCCAAATATAGTCAAAATTTCATAGCTATGTTCAACATTGAGTAATCCCATTACCCATAATAATCCAATAAAAAACCACATTACGAGGCTGGATTGCGTTCGGGTGGAGGCATAACTGCGTAGCGCGCTGATTCCACAGCCTACAGCGGCAGTAACCGCACCCATTAAAATGAAGTGAGAGCAAAGAACAATTTGAAATACGGTTAGATGAAGCCGAAACTTATGTCCATCTTGATGCAAAAATGCTGTCGCGCCGATTAAAAATGCAACTATACCAATAGTTTGTGGAAAATCTAATTCAGGCATGTGGCTTTACAGCCTCTGCAAGGTAACGAAGGCACAGTTCTGGGCTCGTTAATATTTCAAAGCTGCTTTCATTACAATACTGTGTTGCAGGTGCCATAGATGCTTGCGCTAATACAATAACAGTTGGTTTGGTCTTTACTGCATTAATATGTGCTGCGATTTTTCTGGCATACATTTCTGTATTTCCAGCGAAATAATAGGGCCTGGCTTTAGGTACTAATTCCGTTTGGATGAATGGCTGCTTTTTCCGTTGAGCTGTTGGTTGATCTAGATGCTTGCTCGTTTCCCCTTCGGTATTAACGGAATGCAATAATTCAACGGTAGGTGTTAATGTGCTAGAAAGTGCTGCAAGTACCAATATATTGTCATGTTGAATAGCAGCTTCGGCCATTGGGCGATCGACACGAATAACCTTCGCCGAAACATTAGGTGTTTTTTCAGCTAAATCACCAATAGTAGAACAGGTACAAATAATGATATCTACATTACTTTCTGCAATTTCTGTGATGGTTTGTTGTACGTCATTGGTTACTTGTTCGGTTAGGCCGTCTTCCATAGCGTTTTGTAATAAACGTTCATTAGTATGATGTGAAATCGTAACCGAATGTTCTTTAAGGTATTTATCGATATATGGCTTAAAGAGCGCTTCATTGGCTTTTAGGGTATAAAGAAAGCAGATATTCATTGGTGAAGTTCCCTTTATAAGTAGGTTTAAGCCATCTATTGGTATCGCGTATTTTCAGTAAAAGAAAGGCCTCCAGATGGAAGCCTTATCTTGTATAGCTGTTATATCTATTATTTTACTAAGTCAGCAGCTTCACGCGCTAAACGACCAATTTCATCCCAACGGCCTTCGTTGATCATCGTCCTATCGACCATCCAAGTACCACCACATGCGTAAACTCGGTCAATGGCGAGGTAGTCTTTTACATTGTTAATGTTGATGCCACCTGTCGGCATTAGCTGAATTTGAGTATACGGCGCAAGTAGAGATTTCAGCATATTAATGCCGCCAGATGCTTCAGCAGGGAAGAACTTTAATGTGGTTAGACCAAGTTCTAACGCGGCTTCAACTGCACTTGGGTTGTTAACACCAGGAACGATATCGATGCCAATTTCCTGACACGCTTTAACGGTTGTTGGGTTTAAGCCAGGAGAGACAACAAATGTTGCGCCCGCTTCTTTCGCTGCCAGTGCTTGTTCGCGGTTAAGTACCGTACCGGCACCGATTAGCATATCTGGCTGTGCTTCGCGAAGTAGACGAATTGCCTCTACTGCTGCATCTGAGCGGAAAGTGATCTCAGCGGCAGGTAGGCCATTTTCAGCCAATGCTTTGCCCAGAGGGATAATGTCTTCAGCGCGGTCGATAGCGATAACTGGAATAACTTTAATTTCGGCTAGTTGTTGTGCAATGGTGCTCATTGTCTGACTTCCTTTATAATTTTGTTGTTATGGTTGATGCGGTCGAGTGGATATTAAAATCCATCGCTTCGGTGGCATAGCATGGGATAATCGCCCCTTTGTGCTGGATCACCGTACCGGCTAACTGATGACCCTGAAGCGCCGCTTCTCGTGGCGTTTTATCGGTGAGGTAACCCGATAAAAAACCGGCATTAAATGAATCACCAGCCGATGTAGTATCAATAACAGTTTCTACTGGTGTTGTACTAATAAGTTCTGGTTTATCGGTAGTGTAATCAGTATATAAGCAGCCTTTAGACCCCATTTTAAGCACGACTTTTTTCACGCCAGCGCTCTGTAAACGATCCAATGTTACTTGCGATGAAGTATCTCCCCACAAGGTTTCTTCGTCGTCGTCAGTCACTAACGCAAGGTTGGTAAACGACAATATTTGCTTGTAGCACTTACGCGCTTCATCGGCATTTTCCCACAACGCAGGGCGATAGTTGGAATCAAAAGCAATCTCAACGCCATTGCTAGACAGTTGTCCAAGTAATGTGACTAATTGTTGACGATCTTCCGCGGGTAAAATCGCTAAGCTAATACCGCTGGCGTAGACCATATTAACGGTTTGTAAATGGTTTTCTACTTGCGAAAAATCAGGATGACGAACAAGATAGCGTGCCGCCGATTGGTTACGCCAATACAAGAATGTACGTTCACCTTGCTCATCAAGTTGGATCAAATATAAACCCGGCTGACGTGTTTTATCACGTAACACGTGTTCGGTATTGATCCCTTCTTGTTGCCAGCGAGAAAGCATACCGTCACTGATAGCATCGATACCTAGTGCGCTGATGTAATCAATTTCGACAGATTGCCCTGCGGTACGTGCCATATATACCGCAGTATTCAGCGAATCGCCGCCATAGGCTTGCTGCATGGTGCCAAAAGGGGCGCCATTGAGCTCGATCATGCATTCGCCGATAATTGCGATGCGTTTCATGCAAACTCTCCAGGTAATTTGAAGTAATTTTTCGCGTTGTTGAAAGCGATATCTTGAATAAGCTTGCCTAACATTGCCATGTCGTGAGGTGCTTCGCCATTTTGTACCCACTGACCAATCATGTTGCACAGAATACGACGGAAATATTCATGACGGGTATACGATAGGAAACTACGAGAATCCGTTAGCATACCCACAAACTGGCTTAACAGACCCAATTGAGATAGCTGTTCCATCTGGCGTTGCATGCCGTCTTTTTGATCGCTGAACCACCAACCCGAACCAAATTGTACTTTGCCAGCAATACCGCCACCTTGGAAGTTACCAATCATTGTTGCCATCATTTCGTTGTCACGAGGGTTCAGGCAATAAAGAATGGTTTTTGGTAGCTCATTTGTGATGTCCATGGCATTAAGTAACGAGGCCAGTTCTAACGCAAACGGACGATCACCAACAGAATCAAAGCCACTGTCAGCGCCTAATAGCTTGAACATGCGAGTACTATTATTACGCTGTGCACCAATATGAAGCTGCATTACCCAGCCACGCTTCGCGTATTGAGTTCCCAACCACACTTGAACAGCAGTACTGAATTGATCGACTTCTTGTTCAGTCAGCATTTCGTTATTAAGACGTCGTGCTAGCATGGTATCCAATACAGATTCTGCTGGTATTCTGCCGTAGCGAACAATCTCAATGCCGTGGTCAGCGGCACGGCAGCCATGCGCTGCAAAATGCTCAAGGCGACGATCCAATGCTGTGAGTAAATCTGCGAAACGGGTAATCTCAATATCAGCGACTTCACCTAAAAGTTGCATATATTCTGAAAAGCCGTCTAGCTCGATTTTGAAGGCACGATCAGGGCGCCAGCTTGGTGCCACTTCGATATCACAAGTCTCATCTTCAGCAATGGCTTTATGGTGCTCTAGTGTATGGATAGGATCATCGGTAGTGCCCGCCATGACCACGTTCATTTGCTTCATGATACCGCGAGCAGAAAATTCTGGGCTTGCTAGCATGTCGTTACATTCGTGCCAGATTTCTTCAGCTGTTTCGGGGCTGAATAGTTTGCCTGTGATACCAAATGGGCGGCGTAGTTCTAGGTGAGTCCAATGGTAGAGAGGGTTGCCCAGTGTCTGAGGAACTGTTTTTGCCCATGCCATGTATTTTTCAAAATCGGACGTTTCTTTACCCGTGATGAGCGACTCGCTAATACCAGCAGCTCGCATACCGCGCCACTTGTAGTGATCGCCTTCTAGCCACATTTGACCAAGATTGTCGAAACGACGGTTATCTGCGACTTCTTGCGCGTTAAGATGGCAATGGTAATCATAGATAGGCATGTCTTTCGCGAAGTCATGATATAAACGACGTGCAACCTCATTGGTTAGAAGAAAATCGTCACATAGAAAAGCTTTCATAGATGGCTCCAGAAAAGTATCCCCTCGAAAGGTGTTCATTCGAAGGGATAGGAATTAATTAAAGTGATGCAACCGCAGCACGCGCGCCGTCAGTAATAATGAGCTGATAAGCATTGGTTACAGCAGCAACAAATTCTTCGTTCTTAACCAGATCGGTGCCGAAGATAGCTTCAATACCCAGAAGTGCTTTAACCACAGAAGCATTAATACCGTGCTGCTGGTAGATCTCTTTAAATAGGTCAACCATTGGATCGCGAACATCAATAGGGTTCGCCTTTTCGTCAGAGCCGCTGATGTACATCATCCAACCCGCAATACCCATTGCCAGCCATTTGTAGTCAGTGCCTTTTTCTAAATGGAAGCGTAGTGAACCACCCATACGCTGAGGGATTTTTTGACTACCATCCATCGCGATCTGCCATGTTTGGTGCTTCAGGCTTGGGTTGGTAAAGCGGTTGATAAGTAGGTTTGCGTAATCTTCTAAATCTGTGCCTTCAGGCATGTTTAGGGTCGGCGCTTGTGCTTTCATCATCATGTCGAAAGCTGCTTTGCGGTAGCTTTCATTAGTCATGGTGTCAGAGATGTGCGCGTAGCCTCCTAAATAGCCAAGGTATGCCAAGAAAGAGTGGCTACCATTGAGCATACGCAGCTTCATTTCTTCGAAAGGCACAACATCAGCGACAAATTCAGCGCCGACGATATTCCACTCTGGACGACCATTTACGAAGTTATCTTCAATAACCCACTGTCTGAATGGTTCACAAGCAATACCGCATGGGTCTTCAACACCGACTAAGGTTGTGATTTCAGATAATGTTTCAGCGGTTGCTGCTGGCACTATGCGATCGACCATGGTACATGGGAAAGTCACGTTAGCTTCTATCCAACCTGCAAGGTCTTTATCTACTAGCATTGCAAAATCGAGTACTGCTGCGCGGGCAACATGACCATTTTCTTGCACGTTGTCGCAAGACATCACGGTGAAGGGTTTAATGTTTAGTTCACGGCGGATGCGCAAAGCTTCAACAATGTAACCAATGGCAGATTTTGGCTCGCTTGGGTTAGCTATATCGGCTTTAATTAGACTATTGTTTTTATCTAAACGACCAGTGGCAGGATCGGCACAATAGCCTTTTTCTGTTATCGTCATTGATACAATAGCAACCTGTTCTTCTGCCATTTTTTCAAGTACGGCACGTTGTCCGTCAAGTGCAGGATGCAGAGATTCAGTAACAGAACCGACCATTTTCACTGTTGTCGCATCGGCGCCTTTTTCTGCCACAGTGTATAAGTGGTCTTGCTCACGTAGCTGCTTGATAAGCTCTTCACCGCCGAACAAGTTAATTTCACAAATGCCCCAGTCACTATCGGTCTTTTCTAGCATTTCACTGGTAAATAACGCTTGGTGAGCCCGGTGGAAAGCACCAAAACCTAAATGAACAATACGGCTCTTAAGGGCTGTTCTATCGTAATTAGGACGGATGACTTGCGTATTGATTTCAATATTAGCAATATTTGACATGTTGTGTTTCCTTTATTTTCTCACCGGTATATTACCGGCGAGAAATATATTAGTTGAGATGTTCTAGTGAATTAATAATTGCTTAGTAACCTAAAACTAAACCGGGTAGAAATAGGCTTAATTGAGGAATAAAGGTTACAGCCATTAGCGCAATAACCAGTGCCGCATAGAAAGGTAATAAGGGTTTGATGATCTTATCAATCGATACATTTGCAACTGAACAACCAATAAATAACGCACTGCCTACTGGCGGAGTACAAATACCAATCGCAAGGTTAAACGTCATCATGATACCGAAGTGCACAGGGTCGACACCTAAATCTAATACGATAGGTAAGAAGATAGGCGTGAAGATCAGTACTGCTGGTGTCATGTCCATGAAGATACCAACGATTAATAAAATCAGGTTGATGATCAATAAGACAACGAGTGGATTTTCAGAAACAGCTAGTAGTGCATCAGCAATCATGTAAGGAATATCGGCGTTAGCCATTGCCCATGACATACCCATTGATGCCCCCACCAATAGTAGAACAATTGAAGTTGTCACCGCTGATTCTAGGATGATTGCTGGAAGCTGTTTTATTTTAACTTCACGGTAAACGACTACGGCCAGTATAAAGGTATATACCACTGCGATAGCCGATGCTTCTGTTGCGGTGAAGATACCGCCAATGATACCGCCCATAATAATGACAATAAGCATTAGAGATGGCAGTGCTTTTAATAATGTATCCCACACTACTGCTAGGCTTGGTTTTGGTGCGACAGGGTAGCCACGGCGCTTGGCAATAAAGCCAGCAACACACATTAAGCTTAAGCCCATAATCAGACCAGGGATGTAACCCGCTAGAAATAGTGCCGCAATCGATGTACCACCAGAAACCAGCGAGAACACGATTAAGGTATTACTCGGTGGAATCAATAAACCAGTAGGGCATGATGTAATGTTCACCGCCGCAGAGAAATGCTCATCATAGCCATCTTTCTTTTGCAAAGGAGACATCGTACCGCCAACTGCCGCCGCTGAAGCAACTGCTGAACCTGAAATTGAACCAAACATCATATTTGCCATGATATTTACATGCGCCAGAGAACCAGGTAGACGGCCGCCTAATACTTTTGCAAAATTAATAAGGCGAATCGCAATACCGCCTTGGTTCATAATATTACCCGCTAAAATAAAGAACGGGATCGCAAGTAGCGCAAAGTTATCAAGGCCTGCGGCCATACGCTGTGCTACCACGGCAATTGCAGGTTCAAGTGGCAGGCTTAGCATAATGGTTGCTAAAGATGATAGACCAATAGCAAATGAAACTGGGATCCCTAAGGTTAAGAGAACCGCAAAGCTACCAAATAAAGTAAGAATGACTTGCCATTCCATAATGAAATTCCTTTTTTATTAGTTTTATTGAGGATCTGCGGCTACTTGGGATTCACCAGATATCAGTTGTTTCACTTTTTCTAAGCCGAAAACAAAAGAATAAAAAATCATTAATGCACCGCTTAAGGGTAAGCAGAAATAGATGTAACCCATTTCCCAACCCAGTGCTGGTGTAACCTGACCTGTTGCTAACGTTTTAAGCGCGAGGTTAGTGCCACCGTAGATCAATACAATAAAGGCAAAAACAGCAATGGCGGCTTGAATAAAGATTTCGTTAATCAGTTTTCGTTTGCCCGTTAATTTCATTGTTAACAAATCGATAGCAAGATGACGTTTTTGACCTGTTGTATAAGCCGCACCAACAAGTGCAACCCACATAAATAGATAGCGTGCTAATTCATCCGTGATGGTGCTTGGTTTGCCAATAACATACCGTGATATCACCTGCCAGATGACACAGAAAACTAGGAAGGTAGAGAGAGAGACAGTAAATGTGGCTAACCCTCTATTTATATAACCAACCAATTTATTCATCTTTAATTCCTTAGTGTGTGGGAGTCTGTAAATTAACCTTTGGTTAACCAATGTAAGAAAGTGTTAATCAATATTATTTCTACACACTCGTTTCTAGTGGGGATTATAGGTAATGGTTAATAAATGTCATGTGAGCTACTTCACAATTGAATTGGTTGACCAATATTGCCGTTGTTATTGTGATATAGGTCAACCAATTGGTATTTTTGTTTTGACGGTTTACGTCTTTGACGCCAATATTAGTCCCGTATTCCAATATACCTTACGAAATGGACAACCAATCTCACGGAGATATAATAATGATGACACGTAAAAGTGTACTAACAGCTTTAATCGGTACTGCGCTAACAATTGGTGCTTCAGCTTCTGCTTTTGCTGCAACTACATTTAAGCTGAGCCATAACCACCCACGTGACCATGCCGTTCACCAAGCAATGGATTCAATGGCAAAAGAAGTACGTGAGCTGACGAATGGTGAAGTGCGTATTCGTATCTACCCTGATGCACAATTAGGTACGCAGCGTGAATCAATGGAGCTAATGCAGAATGGCGCACTTGATATGGTTAAAACAAATGCAGCTGAATTAGAAGCATTTGCCCCAGCTTATGCGGCCTTTAATCTACCGTACTTATTCCGTGATAAAGCACACTACTACAATGTACAAGAAGGTGCGGTTGGTGAAGAAATTTTAGCGTCTTCTCATGATAGTGGCTTCATTGGCGTAACGTATTACGATGCTGGTGCACGTAGCTTCTATACGTCTAAGCCTATTAACACACCGGAAGACCTTAAAGGCTTAAAAATCCGTGTACAACCAAGCCCTTCTGCAATCAGCATGGTTCAAGCGTTGGGTGGTAATGCGACACCTTTAGCTTACGGTGAGTTGTATACCGCTCTACAACAAGGTGTAGTTGATGCTGCAGAAAATAATATTCCTTCATTTAGCTTAAGCCGTCATGGTGAAGTATCTAAATACTTCAGCCTGGATGAACATACAATGGTACCGGACGTATTGGTTATCTCTAATAAAGCGTATGACGGCTTGTCTGAAGAAAACCGTGCTGCACTTAAAACGGCAGCTAATCATTCTATGGAGCTAATGAAAAAACTCTGGGCTGAATCAGAAGCAAAAGAACGTGCGAATGCTGAAAAGTTAGGTGTGAAATTTATTACGCCAAACAAAACTGCTTTTGTTGAGGCCGTTCAACCAATGTATGACGCTTTAGATGAAACAAACCCAGATCTAGCTGAAATTGTTGAACGGATTAAAGCTGTTCAATAATTGACAGATTAGTTATTAGTGAAAAATAACAAGGTGTTGCTACTCTTCACCATAAAGAGGTTGACCAATTTGTTCAGGTCTTTATGATGGCGTAGAGTGCAATGGAATATAGTGACAATATAAATATGATGCCTTTTGAAGCAAAAAGACCTTATCAAGAATTAGGGTTGATACTAAGACAAGAATTAATGAGCGGTCAGTATAGTGTGGGTGATCGCCTGCCACCTGAACGTGACATCGCCGAAAGGTTAGATGTGAGTCGTACAGTGGTGCGCGAAGCTATCATTATGCTTGAACTTGAAAATCTAGTTGAAGTTAAAAAAGGGTCAGGGGTATATGTCCTTAATATTCCTAGTGAAACGAATAGTCGCGAGAATGTGATTAGCGATGAAGCCGGTCCATTTGAAATGTTGCAAGCAAGGCAGTTACTAGAAAGTAACATTGCTGAGTTTGCCGCGATTCAAGTAACACCGAGTGATATTGTGAAAATGCGAGTCGCACTTGAGCTCGAGCGTAATGAAATCGCCAGTGAATCTGAAAATTGTAACGGTGATGAACAATTCCACCTTTGCATTGCTGAAGCAACTCAGAATTCTGTGCTGGTGGATATGCTTAAACATTCTTGGGCGCGACGTGAGCAAAGCCCTATGTGGAAAAAGCTTCACTCTCGTATAAATGATCAGGCTTATCGCGAAGAGTGGCTAGACGATCACGCAAAGATTCTTTCAGCGATGCAGCGAAAAGATCCTATTGCGGCAAAAAATGCCATGTGGCAACACCTTGAAAATGTAAAACAACGATTACTTGAGTTATCTGATATCGACGATCCTAATTTCGATGGGTATTTATTTAGCTCAAACCCTGTTGTCCTTCTTGGGGATGATAAATAAAGTCGAGACCTTAATCTTAATATAAGGCATCGATAAATAAGACCAGCGTCCTTGTTGGTCTTTATTTAGAACTGCTACTTCTAAGTGACAGTTAATTAAATTTTTAAATACTTTACTCGTCAATATTTTTCGAGCGGGTTAAGTGTGTCTGCAAAAGGTGATTGTCATGGAACAAACTTGGCGCTGGTATGGTCCTAATGACCCAGTTTCTTTAAACGATATTCGTCAGGCTGGAGCAACGGGTATTGTGAACGCGTTACACCATATTCCCAACGGAGAAGTGTGGACGAAAGAAGAAATCCTTATTCGTAAGGCTTTAATTGAAGAAAAAGGCCTTACATGGTCAGTGGTTGAAAGTGTTCCTGTACACGAAGAGATCAAAACTCAAACGGGTAATTACCAGCTGTGGATTGATAACTATAAACAAACATTACGTAACTTAGCGGAATGTGGCATTGATACGGTATGTTATAACTTTATGCCTGTTTTAGATTGGACGCGTACTGATCTTGAATTTGAAATGGCTGATGGTTCTAAAGCACTGCGCTTTGATCAAATTGCATTTGCCGCTTTTGAATTACATATTTTAAAACGCCCAAATGCAGAAGATGCTTATTCTGACGAAGAACAAGCACAAGCTAAAATCTATTTTGATAATATGTCTGATGCCGACATTACTAAACTCACAGGCAATATTATTGCAGGGCTACCTGGCGCAGAAGAAGGCTATACACTACAAGAATTCCAAGCCCAATTAGACCGTTATGACGGTATAACAAAAGATAAGCTTCGTGAACACATGGTGTACTTCCTAAAAGAATTAATGCCAATTTGTGATGCTAATGGTTTAAAAATGGCCGTACACCCAGATGATCCACCACGTCCAATTTTAGGTCTACCTCGCATTGTTTCAACAATTGAAGATATTGACTGGCTAACAGCTGAAGTACCAAGCCAAATGAATGGCATCACAATGTGTACAGGTTCGTATGGTGTACGTGGTGATAATGACTTAGTGAATATGATTAAGCAGCACGGCGATCGTATTTATTTCACTCATTTACGTTCGACGCAGCGCGAAGATAACCAGCTTAGCTTCCATGAAGCTGCACACCTTGATGGTGATGTTGATATGTATAATGTCGTGATGGAAATTCTGAAAGAAGAGCAACGCCGTGATGAAGCAGGTGAAGTACGGTTAATACCAATGCGACCAGATCATGGCCATCAGATGTTAGATGATTTGAATAAAAAAACCAATCCTGGTTATTCGGCTATAGGTCGCTTGAAAGGTCTTGCTGAAGTTCGAGGTTTGGAAATGGCATTAAAGCGGGCTTTCTTTACAAAATAAAAAATAGATTAAATCGTATAAAAGGTCCGAGCATCGGGCCTTTTTTGTTTCTTTATAGTCAGTGAATAGAGGTTTGTTGATTATCTCTCAAGAGGTACCTGAGTATACGTGAAAGATAATCATAGGCCATTATTTAATTTATTTTAAATACTTTACATGGGCTTCCATTTCTTCCCCTATTTCTTTACGCATATTCATTAATTTAATGGCTGAATCACGCAATTCAATATCTTCAGAGGTCTGCGGAATCCATTCTGGAATAGGCGTTGGTTTTCCTTCTTCATCAACAGCAACCATAATGACAATACAATGTGTAGTCAGACGGCGTTCTAATAGTTTAGGGTCGCTTGCTTGTACATCTATCGCGATATGCATTGAAGAGCGGCCTGTATAAATAACTTTAGCACTGACTTCGACAAGGTTACCGACTTGAATGGGGGCGACGAAACGAATTCCGCCAGCGTAAGCGGTAATACAGTATTTAGCACTCCATCCTGCAGAGCAGGCATAAGCCGCTAAATCGATCCATTTCATTACTGCCCCGCCATGGACTTTACCACCAAAGTTAACGTCACTCGGTTCAGCTAAAAAACGGAGTGTTACATCGCGCTGTCCACCTTTCATACAACTATTCCTCAGAGCAAAAGAGATACGATTTAATTTTATGTAAAAAACAGATGTATCAGTAGTGTTAATTAATTGTTTTGCTATTACACCCTTACAAAACCGATAGATCAAGCGCTTAGTGGCTATTTTCTGGTATTAATAGCCACAACAGCCTTTACTGCTCTTAGAATGTAATTTGAATGTAACAAGGTGTGGTTCTACTGGGATTGAAGGGTAAAGTGATGATCCTGCGGTTAAAATGGTTACGTTTACAGTGCTGTTATAAAGGGTTTTCAAAGGGTTGTATCTAGTCGATATGATGTCATTGCTAGTTGTGTCACAAATTTTACATTTTGTTATATGTGAATTTTTAATGAGTAGAGGAACAATAATAATAATTTATATTCAATAAAATCATGGGCTTTAAAGCTAATTGTTTCTTTATGATAGTATGGTCAATTAAATCGTTTGTAATGCTTATTTTTCGTTAACTCATCACTGTTTTTCTATAGAAGACAGCAGTGTTATTTATAGTATGAATGCATTTTGTTCATATGAATTGCAAATCTATCATTATGATTATTAGGAATAAATTCACAAATTCTATTCCAATTGGTAATTTATAGGTGCATGAATGTTAATCGGTTACAAAGTTGGCAAAACTAACTAACATTACCTGGTTGTAACCAATGTTACATTGGGAAAACGTTTACATTAACACCGTATCGATCACGTTAAACCTAATTCCAATCAATGTAGACTTCGCTTAGAAAGGTTAATCGAGCAGAGGATACTGCTCGAGCCTCTCCCTACAAAAGCAGTATAACTATAATAATTGACAGGATTAGTTCGATGAAAAAACTGACTATACTCGCTACTCTATGTGCTGGAATGTCTTTCGGTACTAGCGCACTTGCTGAAACGACGCTTGGTTTTACGGTTTACAAATATGATGACAACTTTATGGCCGTTGTTCGTCAAGCTATCGTGAAAGTTGCAGATGAAGACAAAGATGTTCGTTTGTTAATGAATGACTCGCAAAATAGCCAATCAATGCAAAATGATCAGATCGATATTATGCTTGCTCGTGGTGTGAAAGCCCTTGCAATAAACTTGGTTGATCCTGCGGCGGCTCCCGTTATTATTAAAAAAGCAAAAATGGATGATGTGCCAATTGTTTTTTATAACAAAGAACCATCAGCGGTTGCATTAGCAAGTTACGACAAAGCATATTATGTCGGAACTGATTCAAAAGAGTCAGGTATTATTCAAGGCGAACTGATTGCTAAGCAGTGGTCAGAAAATGCCGATTGGGATTTAAATAACGATGGTGTTATTCAGTATGTTTTACTTAAAGGTGAACCTGGACACCCAGATGCTGAAGCACGTTCGAGTTATGTAATCAAAACATTGAACGAAAAAGGATATAAAACAGAACAATTACATCTTGATACTGCCATGTGGGATACCGCAATGGCCAAGGATAAGATGGATGCATGGGTTTCAGGACCTAACGGCAGTAAGATTGAAGTTGTTATTGCTAACAACGATGGTATGGCAATGGGTGCTGTAGAATCATTGAAAGCGGCAGGTAAAACCGATCTCCCTGTATTCGGTGTTGATGCATTGAGTGAAGCATTAGCGATGGTACGTTCTGGCCAAATGGCTGGCACAGTATTGAATGATGCAAGTAACCAAGCAAAAGCAACATTTGAATTAACCCGTAACCTTGCAAATGGTCTTCCTGCAGGTGATGGAACAAATTGGAAAATAGAGAATAAAGTTGTACGTGTACCGTACGTTGGCGTTGATAAAAGTAACCTAAACTAATTTTCTGCCAACTAGAAGCGGGAGATGTTCTTTTCCCGCTTTTATAACCTTCTGGTTAATGCCGCTATGACTACAATAAATAAAAATGAATTTCTGTTAGAAATGACAGGAATAAGTAAAGAGTTCCCTGGGGTTAAAGCTCTCGATAAAGTGAACTTGAAGGTACGCCCTCATTCTATTCATGCATTAATGGGAGAGAATGGTGCAGGGAAGTCGACCTTATTAAAATGCTTATTTGGTATCTATGAAAAAAACGAAGGGGATATCGTTTTCTTAGGTAAAAGCATTAACTTTTCATCATCAAAAGAAGCGTTAGAAGCTGGTGTTTCTATGGTACACCAAGAACTAAATCAGGTTCTGCAGCGTACCGTTATGGATAATATTTGGCTTGGCCGTTATCCGACAAAAGGTTTCTTTGTTGATCAAAAGAAAATGTATGAAGAAACTAAAAAAGTATTTGAAGAACTCGATATTGATATCGACCCTAATGTAAAAGTCGCGACCTTATCTGTATCTCAAATGCAGATGTTAGAAATTGCAAAAGCATTTTCTTATGACGCAAAAATTGTGATTATGGATGAGCCAACATCGTCATTAACAGAAAAAGAAGTTAATCACCTATTCAAGATCATTAAAAAGCTAAAAGAGAAAGGCTGCGGCATTGTTTATATTTCTCATAAGATGGAAGAAATATTTGAAATCTGCGATGAAATTACCATTTTACGCGATGGTGTTTGGGTTGATACACGCCCGTTAGAAGGTTTAACCATGGATCAAATTATCGGTATGATGGTTGGACGTGAATTAACGCAGCGATTTCCTGAAAAAACAAATACGCCGAAAGAAACCATTTTAGATGTGAAAAATTTAACGGCGTTGAATCAGCCTTCTGTTAAAGATGTTAGCTTTGAACTCCGTAAAGGTGAAATTCTAGGCATTGCTGGATTAGTGGGGGCGAAGCGAACCGATATTGTCGAAGCCCTATTTGGTATTCGTGAGCGTAGCAGCGGCGATATTATTTTACATGGTAAACACCTAAAGAATAAAGATGCCCACGAAGCCATTAATAATGGTTTTGCGTTAGTGACAGAAGAGCGACGCTCTACAGGCATTTATAGCAACCTCGATATTACATTTAATTCTTTGGTAGCAAATGTTGAACAATATAAAGAAGGCTTAGGGCTGCTCAGTAACCGAAAAATGAAAAGCGATACCCAGTGGGTAATCGATGCAATGAGTGTGAAAACACCGTCGCATAAGACAATGATCGGTTCATTATCTGGTGGGAATCAGCAAAAAATCATTATTGGGCGTTGGTTATTAACTGGTCCTGAAATATTAATGTTAGATGAGCCAACGCGGGGTATTGATGTTGGTGCGAAATTTGAAATCTATCAACTGATATTAGAGTTGGCCAATAAAGATAAAGGGATAATTATTATCTCTTCTGAAATGCCTGAACTTTTAGGTATTACTGATCGCATACTCGTGATGAGTAATGGTCGTGCTGCTGGCATCGTAGAAACAAAAAATACCACACAGAATGAAATTCTCGGTTTGGCCTCTCGTTACCTTTAAGGATTAGGGTTAATGGAAACTTTAAAAAAACTCAGCATGATGCGCTACCTCAAAGAAGGGGGCATTTATGCGGTGCTATTTATTTTATTGGCAATTATTGTTATTCAAGAACCAAGCTTTTTAAGCTTAAGAAACCTGAGTAATATTCTTACCCAATCATCTGTACGTATTATTATTGCATTGGGTGTTGCGGGGCTTATTGTTACTCAAGGTACTGATTTATCGGCAGGTCGTCAGGTAGGTTTGGCTGCGGTATTATCGGCTACTTTGCTTCAAGCGGCAGATAACGTTAACAAGGTTTTTCCCAATGTTGGTGAAATTCCAATTGTTGGCGTTATTATCGTTGTGTGTGCCGTGGGTGCGCTAATCGGTTTGATCAATGGCATTATCGTAGCGTATTTACATGTAACCCCGTTTATAGCCACACTGGGTTCAATGATCATGGTATACGGTGTTAACTCGTTATACTTTGATTCAGTTGGGGCATCACCGGTTGCCGGTTTTGATGAGCGTTTTTCTGATTTTGCTCAAGGCTTTATTCGCTTTGGTGATTTTAGATTATCGTACCTTACGTTTTACGCCATTATTGCCATCATATTTGTCTGGATTCTATGGAATAAAACTGTTTTTGGTAAGAACATCTTTGCGATTGGTGGTAATCCAGAAGCGGCAAAAGTATCGGGTGTTAACGTACCGGTTACACTGCTTAAAATCTATGCCTTATCGGGTGTGTTCTACGCATTTGGCGGCATGTTAGAAGCGGGTCGAATTGGTAGTGCGACTAATAACCTTGGCTTCATGTACGAACTTGATGCCATTGCTGCCTGTGTTGTGGGGGGCGTGTCATTTGCGGGTGGCGTAGGTAGTGTTGCAGGTGTTGTAACAGGGGTATTAATCTTTACCGTGATTAACTACGGCATGACGTATATTGGTGTTAGCCCTTACTGGCAGTACATTATTAAAGGCGGCATTATTATTTTCGCAGTAGCACTTGATTCAATGAAGTATGCAAACAAAAAATAATAATAAGTAACGACAAAGGCAAAGAGCTAATCGCTCTTTGCCTTTTTTCGTTTAATTGAAATAGGAATTCAACGTATGTCTTTTAAAGGTAAAATATACGCATTATTTGGGTTTATTATTGCTCTTGCAGTATCAACGTCATATTTAAGCGTGAATTATTATATTAGTCAGTATATTAACGATAACAGCATTAACAATATAAACCATCAGCTTAATTTAGTGCGTGATAAGCTTTCTGGTGATATTACAAATAAAGTATTGCTCGCTGAAAATATAGATACAAGTTCATCTGGGTTAGCAGAGTTACAGGAGAAATCTGGGTTCTATCGTATCAATAAAATCATTCAAGGGATGGTTTTTACTGATATTGGCACGGTGACTGATCCTACGATTACTGAACCATTAGTGTCTATGGTGAAGGCCGCGGGTGATAAGGTAACCGTTAGTGACATCTTTACTGATCAAGGCAAGGCTGTGATTACAGTGACCAAGCCGGGGGCTAATGGGCGAGGTGATATCTTCTTCATTGATCTGGGTGATATTCAAACCTTGCTAGAAAGCTCGACGGCTAAAGGTAGCTATCTTGAGTTGACTGATCAGGCTGGCACATTACTATTCAGTAATAAAGTGTCAGGTGATTTAATTAAAGCGGAATACCCTGTGGCTGTGGGGGATAAGACGTGGTCATTAACAGGATATATTGATAAAGCCTTTATCGAACAAGATACGAGAGTGCTTAACAATGCGATTACTTTGGCATTGTTCATCGCTGGCGTGGCGATCATTATAATTAGTATTGTGCTAGTGAATATTGCCTATCGTCCGATTAGTAGTCTTCGTGACGTTGTCACTGATTTGGCTGGGGGAGAAGGGGATCTTACCAACCGATTAGATGTGTACAGCAAAGATGAACTTGGTCAGATAGCAGGAGCGATAAATCAATTTACGGAAAGCTTACAGAAGCTCATGCTGGGTGTATCAGATTCGACCAAAATATTGGGTGATGGGGTAGGGCAAATTTCTGCGCATGCAGAGCATAACCAATCTTTAATGGCGACGCATGTCGCTGAGACAGAGCAAGCCGTCGAGGCAATTACAGAAATGAGTGCAACGGCCGATTCTGTTGCTCAAAGTGCTTTATCAGCAGCGCAGTTAACAGAACAATCAACGCAGCAGGCTGAACAATGCAAAACGTTAGTTGGGCAGTCAGTACGGAGTGTCGAAGCTTTAGTGAATGAAGTGGAGCATATGTCTGGTTCTATCCATACCTTAAATATAGATATAGGTAAAATTGGTAGTGTGTTAGGGGTAATAGGTAGCATCGCTGAACAAACTAATTTACTGGCGTTAAATGCTGCGATTGAAGCCGCGAGGGCGGGTGAGCAAGGCAGAGGTTTTGCGGTTGTTGCCGATGAAGTACGAGCATTAGCTGATCAAACCCAAAAAAGCACTAAAGAAATTAATGAGATGCTAACGAAGTTGCAGTCAGGCACGAGCTCTGTTGTATCGGCAATGGAGAAAACGAAGCAAGGTTGCCAAGCCTCTGCCGTCGCGACAGCACAAAGCACTGTATCGTTAGATGCCATGACTGTGTCGATTGCTGATATTAACTCGCTTAATACCCAAATCGCTACTGCTGCTGAAGAACAAAGTGTCGTGACGAACGAGATTTCTCGTAATATGGAAGCGATTCAAACCATGATTGCAGAGCTAGATGAAAGCGGTAAAGCAACACGCTTGAGTACAGCTCAACTAGCGGAAACGAAAGCGCAATTAGTCGAGGTTGTTGAGCACTTTAAACTGGCATAATGTGTGAATCTAATTTTGAGGTAACAACCAGCTCACTCTTACTGAATTGTAGGAGTAGGGCTGGTTTTTATTTGTTTTGTAACTCGATATTAAGCCGATTTACACCGTAAATTTTGCCATTTCGTTATTTAAATCGACCACTTTATGTTTGATTTCTTGTGATGTGGTATTTGCGTCGTCACAATTATTGGAGACGTCATTAGCAGAATCTGATAGCTGATGAACGATATCTGCCAATGATTGTGAAACTGAAGATTGTTGTTCGGTAGCCACAGCAACATTACTGACTTTTTGCGAAACATCCTGCATTTGATTAATGGTTTCAAGCAGCATATTACTGGCTGTGGACGTTTGCTGCGCGCCTGTTTGTACTAACCTTTGACTCTCACCAATAACCTTAACTACTTGTACAGTTGAGCTTTGAATTGCTTCTACAATGCTATTAATTTCTGTGGTCGAGTCTGTTGTACGTTGTGCCAATAATCGAACCTCATCGGCAACAACGGCGAAGCCTCGGCCTTGCTCGCCAGCTCTTGCAGCTTCGATTGCTGCATTTAATGCTAATAGATTCGTTTGCTGTGCAAGGCTTTCTATTACCTCGGTCACTCGCTCTATACGGTTACTTTCTTCACTTAAACTGTGCACCATGCCACTGGCACTTTCAATTAACTGGTGAAGCTCTTCAGCGGTTAGCTTATTTTTAGTGAGTGCTTGCTCGCCACTGGTTAAATATTCTGTCGACGTTTGCAAACTTGCAGAGACATCTTGTGTGTTTTGAGCCGTTTCATTTGTCGTGACAGAAAGCTCTTCAATGGCTGTTGCCATAGATCCCACTTTATTTGTCTGGTTCTGTGTTTCATTCGCTGTTTTAGCATTAATGGTAAGTAAACTCGTCATACTTGAATCAACGTCATCGGCTTTGTTTGAAACGCCTTGAACTAAAGAAGAGAGCGAGCCTGTCATACGGTTTACTGTAACGATTAATGTGGCTAGTTCATCTGAGTCACTATTTTTCAGTGGGTGGCCTGAAAAGTCACCGAGGGAAATATCTTCTGCACGTTTAGCAATAATACTTAGCCGTAAGCCAATATTACGGCCTAACCATGTCGCAATAATAAAGGCGCTCAAGCTTGCAATAATGGCGGTAGCACCAAGCATCCATATAACATTGGCAACACTCGTGTTGATGGCGAAGCCGCTTGCCTGTGCGATTGTTTGTTGGTTTTGTACTATTTTCTCGAGTGATAATTCAAGTTGGGTGGCGATTGGAATGACGTTATTGGTCATCATGAAGTTCGCGTTGTTCCAATCTGGTGCTTGGCGCAATGCGATAACTTGATCTGCTAATGGGAGGTACATTTTCTGCATCTCTTCAAATAGTCGCCACAAATTCACATCACTTTCACTTAAGCGGTCGATTTTAGCGTTTATTTCAGCGACTGATTTTTTATGACTGATAATTAAATCATTGTATTTGTCTGAGTACTCTTGCTCGCCATACAATAAAAAATCACGCAGTACACTAAGGCTGTTCGCTAGCGAATTATAGCTATCGGCATAGACTTTAATTAAGCGCTTTCTATCACCGCCAAAAGGATTATTTTCTTCTTCATTTAACAAGCCTTTAAGTTGGTCAAGCGCGACTTCTGCAATAGGTGCCGCTTCATTTAATAACAAGGTGTGAGCGGGGAGATTATCTTCAGTATGACTGATGCGCATTATCTCGCTTTGCGCATTGACTAGGCTCTTCCACTGTCGGTTTATTTGGTCATAATTTTCTGATGTTAAATGTGCTTGTAGTGTCGGTAATAATACGTCAACCGAAGCAATTGTTTTTGCGAGTTCGCTTTGTAATTCAGCCGCGGTATTTTCATTTGCGCCAAGTAGCATGTATGCCCGAACTGATGACATTGAGGCTTGTACCGATTGCTGTAGAGAGCGACTAGCATCGACTGTGGGCAAGTCAACATTCAGTAAGGAATTGGCATTGGTTTCTACTTGGGATACCAAGTTATACAGTGCGACAGAAGAGAATAAAAAGAGGGCTGTAACCAACGAAAAGCTCAGTCTGAGTTTTCGTGCAATCGATAATTTCATAACATCGTAAATCCATTTACAGTAAAGTCATGGTTAATATAATGTTAAATTAGTCAATTAGGAATGACCGTTTTATCAAATACGATCTAAATGGCATATAGTTCTAAACGAGTGCGTATAAAAAGTTTTTGCTGCTTTATAGACCAAATAAGTTGATTGGATAGCCCGGTTAAGTGAATTATGATAACCATAGGTGTGGTTATTTATTGCTCACCTTTAGGTCTGCGGATGTAGAATACTTGGCTCATATGTATGATTCATATTGCGTGATTGGTAAAAGGCACAATTCAGGACTAGCCTCATCTTTATTAACAATCACAGGTATGCTTGTGATGTTTAACTAACGATATGAATTAACATAAGGATATGTGATGAGTGAGAAAGTGTATCGATTTAATACTCCGCAGCGACTTTTCGTGGGTTATACACTGGCTGTTTTGGTCGATCTGACCGTCCTTAATTTCTATGATGAGTATTGGGAATTCGTCAATATAGAGTCTTTTACGGTTTCATTTGCAGCAGCGTTATTATTGCAGTTGTTACTCAAGTTATCACTTGCCGCTGAACATAAGCTAGCAAATTATTTCAAACAAAAACCAGGTGCTGCCGCAAAATTTTATCGTGGTATGAGCACATATATCATCTTAGTGGGCTCAAAGTTCGTCATGCTTGAAGCAATTAATATTTTGTTTGGTGATAAAGTGCAATTTACGGGGCCACTGCATGGTGTTGTGGCATTCTTTGCTGTTGTGTTCACCATCTTAATCAGTGAAATTATTGTATCTAAAATCTATTTCGCGCTGGATAACGGTAAAGAGTAATGGTCACCTTTGTTTCCAACCTTTGTCCCCAATAAAAAAGCAGCGGCCTAGCCGCTGCTTTTGTTTAATATTTTTTAGTGCCGTTGTGGCGAATGATATTAATTGCGTCGTTAAACTTTAAGCCCTTTCATTAATCCTTCAAGAACATCAGCTTGATGATTCAGACGCTGTATTTCGCTGGTTGATTGAGTAACCATATCAGCCACGCGTTGCGACTGTTCACGTATTTGTTCAACGTCTGATGCGATATTATCTGCAACTGCACCTTGCTCTTCTGCTGCGGCTGCAATTTCAATACTACGATCTGCAATATATTGGTTTTGCTCAGAGATATGACTAATATCTTTACTGACTGACCCCATCATTTTTTCGCTTGATTCTGCATTATTAACGGTAAGGTGCATGACTTTCATCAAGCTCTGGCTATTGGTTTGTAGCGCCTCGATCATTGACTTAATTTCAACCGTTGCGGTTTGAGTTCTACCTGCAAGGGTACGTACTTCATCAGCAACAACAGCAAATCCACGGCCTTGTTCGCCTGCACGCGCCGCTTCGATGGCTGCATTCAATGCAAGTAGGTTTGTTTGTTCTGAAATAGCATTAATTGTTGTTACAACATCATCAATTTGGGCGGCGTTACTATCGAGTTCGGCAACGGCTTCTGCGGCAGAATTTATCTCTACTCCTAATTGATTTATAGAGTTAAGTGTTTGATTTACCTGAGTTAAACCCTTGGTTGTTGTTTCTGTCGCTTGGCCAGTTTGGCTTGATGTATCTTGTGCGTGACTAGCAACTTCACGAATTGAACCTGCCATTTGTTCTGTTGCACTGGCGAGAGAATCAATTCTATCTTGTTGCTCGTGTGTTAATTGCTCATTTTCAGAGCTTCGTTGGCGTAGCTCTGAGCTAATTTGCTGAATTAAAGCAATGGCTTCTTGTGTTGCTTTCACTAACTGTTGCTCTCGATCTGATACGCGATCGATTGTTTGTGCAATAAGGTTAAAATCGTTTCGTGCAGGAGAATACGCAATACGTGAGACTAAATCGCCATCAGCAAGACGTTGAACAGCATTATAGATATTATAAAGAGCCCCACCCATGAAAGTCATGATGTAGTAAAGGCACATAATAATGAAAAGGCATGAAGCTAAAATAATGCTTATGTGGCTGAATGCCAATGATGAGATTAAGCTCGGCTGCTCTTTTATCGCGAGGTTGTAAGAGGTATTGGGTACTGAAACGGTATCGATGCCATAGCCACCAACCTGAATATTACTGCCAGTCAGAATACGATTAACGTCATTTTCAGTCAGATTTGATTGGGCGATTAAGTTTGCAACAGTTCCCATGTTTTGTTGTAGCAATTGTTTTTGCTGGCTCTCTGATGCATTTATTAATGTCAAGCTGACAATCATTATTGCTAGAACAGGCGTGAAGAAGAGAATTAAAAAATTCTCTTTAAGAGTCACATTGACTAAATATTTATCAATCCAACGGAATGCAATTTCTTTCATTGTATTTATTCTCTAAGTACAGCTATGAATAGTCAGGGTTTTAAACTGCTCATATTATGTATGTAAATAATGTTCTAGTTCTGTTGAATTAAGTGATCCCAATCACGAATATAATGATAAAAGTTATTCAGCCACTCCGCCCTTCCAGAGAACCAATTGAAAACGAAAACTTGGTGTTCACGTAATGGCCTTTATTTAATTATCCTGCGGTTCAATACGTCGTGATCAATATTGATTCTTATCCAGCATAGGCGGCTTCAATTTTACGGTAACTCAATTTGAAAAAGAGATAGTTCTGACTCATTGAAGGATGATATCTGCTGGAAAATTGAAGCCAAAATTTGATGGCCATTCTACTGGGAGTAGAGAGTGGTGACGGAGATCATAACTTATTGATCCTGCTTGAGATATTACCCAAATTTGATACGTGCGTGGCAGTTTTAAACCTACTGAATGATATAGTCCTCGAAAATACCCATCTATAACAAAAGGTTATGATAATTCTATCAATAATTTAAAACATACAGTTTAGCGTAGATTTCACAGTTCTTACCTTATTAATATTATGAATAAATTGATAATGCCTAACTAATAAGGCACACAACCGACACAATTAAGCCCACATATTTGGAGTGAAACATGCAAGACCATAATTCAAGGTTCCCTACGATTTCTAAGATTCTTATCTTACGGCAACTTCTTTGGGGGGCTGCCTTCTACGGTACATACGTACTTTTAACTAAATTTTTTCTAAATGACTTAAATTACAGTGAAGCAGACACCATTATGATGATGGGTGCTTTCGGTGCGGTTGGTCCGGTCTTCTCGGCGGTTGGTGGGTTTGTTGCTGACAAATATATTGGTGCTTTTCGCGCTGTCTATATTGGCTACACAGCGTATTTAGCTGGATTTGTATTACTGGGAGTTGGTGCTAGCGATCTCAATGTAGCTTTAAGTATCTTTGCGATTGCATTAATCGGTTATGCACGCGGTTTATCGGCTACTTGCCCAACGGTGCTTTTGGGGAACTCCTATTCAGAGACCAATCGAGAGGCATTCCAACAGGGTCTGACGGTAAACTATTCAATCAACAATCTTGGTTCTTTTTCTGCTAAGTATCTATTTCCTTTCTTGATTGCTTACCTTGCGTATCAGGGGGTTTTCTTTATCTCTGGGCTGCTCATGGCTTGTATCTTGGTCATATTTTTCAAGTTTCGTAAAGATCTCGAGAGTGTGGGTAACGATTTAGATAAAACGCCACTGCCATTCATGACATGGGCACTCTTTTTTGTAGGTTCAATTGCGACGTTAGGTTTGGTATTTTGGATTTTCTCAAACCTAGATATGGGGAAATACATTCTTTACTCGCTAGGCTTTGGTGCTATTGGCTACTTTATTTATGAAATAACTAAAGCAACTCGTGCTTATCAATTCAAAATGGTCGCGGTACTGATCACTGTTTGTATTCTAATCGTGTTCTATTTTTTCTACGGCCAAATGTTCACATCAATGAATATGTACGCTATTAACCTGATGGGTGACAAGCTACTTGGTTTCATTCCAATTTATCCTGAATCCAATATGGCATTCAACCCACTATGGTGTTTTGTTCTGGGTGGGCCAATGATCCAGATATATGCTTGGTTAGATCGTAAAGGCTATTCTCCGACGATTCCAACTAAGATCGCAGGCGCATTTGTACTCAGTGCTATCGCGTTTACGTTATTGGGTCTATCTTCAGAAAACATGGGGCCGGATGGTAAAATCTCAGCAGACTGGATTCTATTAGTACATTTCTTTCAATCTGGAGCTGAGTTGATTGTAGGCGCATTAGGTGCTGGCTTTATTTTTGAGATGGTACCTCGCTATTTAGCTGCGTTCTCTATTGGTTTACGTGCTGTGGCGATTTCACTCAGTGGTATTTTGGCTGCGGTAATTGCAACTAAAATTGCATTGCCTAAAGACATTGTATTTACGCCAGAAGTGGTTGAAGCGGTCTATACGGGTTATTTTTATATGTTAGCCCAGATTGCTGCATTTATGTCTGTCTTGACCTTCGCTTTGTCACGCGTGATCCAAAAGTTGATTTTACGTGGGGAAGCGCTTGAAGCAGAAGAAAAAGGCGAAAAAGAAGCAGCTCTGTCGCATTAAGTATTGTGAGTCGCGAATGTAATGATGAAGCTTGTTCAGTAATCAAATAATCGTTCTTCATAGGTTTTGTATCATTTTACGGTAATACGAATTAGAATCATTATCTAAAATTTAAAGGTGTGTGACTTATGAAGACGATTGCTATTTTTGGTGCGAATCGAGGTTTAGGCTTAGCAATGGTTAAGCATTATATTCAACAAAACTATTCAGTGATTGCGATGGTACGGAACCCTGAAAAGGCAACCGAGCTGGCTGAATTGAACGTCAAAATCGTTCAGTGTGATGCTGTTAATCAAGCCGATGTTCAATATGCTGTGGGTTGTTTACCGAAAGATGCCATTGTGATTTCGGGGATGGGAAGTTTTCAAGCTCAGAAATCTGTCGACTATATCGGTCACCGTTATTTGATTGATGCGCTTGAAGAACAAGAAATACAACGCTTCTTAATGGTGACGTCGTTAGGGTGTGGTGATTCATGGCCGATGCTTTCTGATCGTGCAAAAGCTGTATTTGGTGCTGCTGTACGTGAAAAAAGCTTGGCGGAATCTTGGCTGCAAACTAGCCAACTGGCTTATACAATTGTAAGGCCTGGGGGTTTAAAAGACGGTGAATCAACAGGAAAGGCTGAAATTTACCAGAATGAAGAAGTGCATGGTTTGATTAATCGAAGTGATGTTGCTGTGATAACAGAAAGGTTGCTGAATGATGACACTTCTATTGGGCAAATTTACGCAAGTGTTGACCCTACATTAAACTATTAATTAATACTAATCTGGATAAGTAAATGATCAGCTACTTATTTAGGTTAGTATAACATGTGATAATTGTAAAAAGGAGAGCATCGCTCTCCTTTTTGTTCAATTATTGGAGTGAGATTAGTCACCGCTTCCATCATCGTTATCAGAAGAAGCTCCGTGAGCGTATTTTTTATTCCGTTCTTCCAATTCGAGTTGCTCTTCTTCTTCTTTTTGCTTATTGATAACAGCTTCTGCTTCATCATCTTTTGGCGTGAATAAACCTTTAGCCCATTCGAACATATACTGTTCCTTTGTTGCTTCATATTACGAAGCTTTATTTAAAGTTTAGTCTACATTAACAGCAACATTAGTTGTGCTTTGCTGGACTGACAACTTTCTGGTCTTTATAGGTTTGGCTAACCACACAATGGGGATTAAGCATAAGCATAAAATTCCCGTCATCCAGAATATGTCAGTAGTTGACATCATATAGGCTTGGCGAGTTAATTCGCCATTCACTGCGGTTAAGTTATTGCCCATTTGATGGATGAATTCCATTGCGCTTTGATTTGCATTGGTAAAACCTTCAGCTAGTCTGGCATGGTGAAACTCCATGCGTTCATCCCACATTGTTGTGACGATAGACGATGAAAAGCTGCCAAACAAGGTTCTAAAGAAGGTCGATAATGCGACGGCATTGGCTATTTGGTCACTGCTAACGCTCGTGACAACAAGGTTCTGTAGTGGCACAAAAAACGCTAAGGTGGCAGCTCCCAGTACGAATTGCGGCATCATAATGTAACTGTATGGTGCATCAAGGCTATAACTGGCTCGCCAAAATCCGACAATAGAAAACATGACGAAGGCATAGCTGAGTATGATCCGAAGGTCGATCTTTTGAACGAGTTTACCAATGATAGGAGCGCTGACTATCGCCAATATACCGATGGGTGCCACGGCATACCCAGACCAAGATGCGGTATAGCCCATCACACCTTGTAACCATAGAGGAAGCAAGACGGTTGACCCGAAATACATCATAAAACCTAAGCACATTACAACGACGGCAACGAGGAAGTTTCGTTGCTTGAAAAAGCGAAAATTGACTATTGGGTTATCATGATACCATTCCCAGATAATCATGATCCCCCATGATAAAATGGCAAGAAAGGTTAAACCAACAATGAGATTTGACTGAAACCAATCATTATTTTTACCTAAATCTAGCATCATTTGTAAGCTACCCGCCGCGATAACCAGTAAACCAATACCGATGTAATCGACGTTCTCACGCTGTGTTTTTGTATCTCGATCTTTAAGCAAAACATAAACTAAAATACTGGCAATAATACCGATGGGCACATTGATAAAAAATATCCATGACCAAGAGTAATTATCAGTCAGTACGCCGCCTAGAATAGGGCCCATAATGGGAGCTACCACTACCGTCATCGACCATAAAGCCATTGCCATCCCATGCTTTTCTTTGGGAAAGTTACGCAACAATATACTTTGTGATAGTGGGGCAATTGAACCTGAAACTGCCCCCTGAAGTACGCGGAAGAAGATCAGCGTCTCAATACTGTTAGACATGCCACACAGTATTGAAGTGACAACAAAACCCACAACTGCAAATGTGAATAAACGTACCTCACCAAATCGGCGGCTAAGGAAGCCAGTCATCGGCATTGATATCGCATTGGCGGCACCAAACGCGGTGATTACCCATATACCTTGGTCGGTAGAGATGCCTAAGTTACCCGCAATGGTGGGTATGGCGACATTGGCAATGGACGTATCCAAGACCATCATAAAGGTCGCCATCGATGTGGCGAGAGTGATCAATAAGAGGCGAACCCCTTTGATAGGTGCTAAATCATTCATATTAACACCTCATTACAAGGTGATTTGATGAACAAAGGTGTCAATATGTTGATCAACAGTTTGTAGGTGCTGTTGAGTAATATTGGCAAGGCTTTCATCAGTGGTAAAAACAGAGTAGTCAAATGGCTGATTAGTTGTCGATTCAGTATCAACCGTCACTTTCATTGACATACCAATACGCAGAGGATGGGTTGTGAATTGTACTGGGTCAACGTAAATGCGTACCGGTACACGCTGAATCACTTTGATCCAATTACCTGTCGCATTCTGTGCCGGAATCGCAGAGAACACACTTCCTGTTCCTGCACCTATACCTGCAACAACACCTGTGTAAGTATGTTTGCTACCATATAAATCAGAGGTAATCGTGACAGATTGTCCTGCTTGCATATTGGTGAGTTGCGTTTCTTTAAAGTTTGCATCAATCCACACTTTATTCAGTGGTACTAGCGTCATAAGTGCTTGTCCCGGTTGAATCAACTGACCAACTTGTACGGCGCGCTTGGCAATCATGCCGCCTTTCGGGGCAATAATTGTGCTATTTACTTGTGCTAAATAGACTTTACGTAATGTTGAAATTGCTGCTTCAATTTGTGGATTATCAAGCAGTTGTTCTTCAGGTAGTAATACTTCAGAAGCTTCAAGTTGTTTGTTCAATGCAAAAAGATTTTGCGCGCTGATGTTGACTGCGTTTTTAGCATGAGCAAGTACTTCAGGTAATACTGAACCATCTTTGTCACCGCCAATTCGACGATTGTAATCTTGTTTCGCTTGCTTATAGGCGATTTTTTCAGCTTGAATTTGTGCTTTTAGCTGTTCGATTTTGATGTAATTGCTTTGAACCTGACGAACGGTTGCTTTTAAGTTAGCTTCAGCAGACTGCTGCTCTAATGCTAATTTATTACGATTCAAAGTGAGTAGTTCACTACCTTGAGCAACCACTTGTGTATCTTCAACGTTAATTGAGTCTATTGTTCCGGGTTCTTGTGAAGTAATAATGACCTGCTGACCAGCCACATAGGCATCGTCTGTTTTCTGTTGCGTAGTCGGTAGTAACATGAACCAAATACCTGCAGCTACAGCAACAATAAAGGTGAAGCTGGTTAGAATAATATTGCGTTTTTTCTTTGATGAGTTTGATAGTGTTTGAGTTGTCATTATTATTCTCTTTACTCGTTATTGCTTGGGTGTTGTTGCCAAAACGGATTGTTCTTGCTGGTAATCACCACCAAGTGCCACAATTAACTGCAATTGATTTTGTAAAATAGCAGATTCAGTATTGGTGACTTTTACAACTTGTTGGTGCCATTGCATACGGGCAATGTTCATATCAGCAAAGCTTGATAAACCACGCTCATAACGATTATTTAAAATGTCATACGCTTGCTGATAATGCATAACTGAAGATTGTGCGAGTACTTGTTGTTTTTGTGCTTCTTGTAAGCTGATGATGGCATCAGAGCTTTGTTTAACCGCGTTAAGTACTGTTTGATTGTAATTTGTGACAGCTTGGTCAAATTGAATATTGGCTGATGCGTAGTTGGCATCGCGCACGCCACCGTCATAAAGCGGTAAGCTCGCAGCAACTGTTGCACCCCCTAAAAATAAGCTGGCAGGGTTCATACTTGAGAGCTTTTGAAATACCCCCATTACCATCAAGTTCACGTCTGGATAATATGAAGCTTTGGCTTGTTTAATGCCTTGCTCGTTAGCTTCTACCATCCATTTACTGGCAATAATGTCAGGACGACGACCGAGCAAATTCATAGGTATCGTATCGACTGCTGCCAATTGGTTGATCGCTTGCGCATTCGGTAAGGTTAATTGACCCAATTGGTCGGGTGTTTTAGCAAGATACAACGCGAGTTGGTTTTTTGCTAATTGCTGCTGGGTTTTTGCATCTGATAACTGAGCTGATAAGGTGTCTATATCACCTTGGTTTTGAAACGATTCCGCTTCACTGGCTAAACCACGTTTTACTTGCGCGGTAATCACTTTATTTTGATGATTAATTTCGTCTAATAACGTAGTTAAGTTTTGCTCTAGACGATAATTATTCTGTAAAGCAAAGTAACTGCTGGCAATAGATGCAGATATTACTAACCGAGCTTGTGCTTCTTGTGCTTGTAAAGACAGCTTTTGATCACTTGCTGCGGTAATTGTCGCTTCGTTCTTGCCCCAAAAATCAAACTGGTATGAAAAAGAGGGTAGGAGCATGCCCATTGCGGAGTAATCAGCATTAGACATATTGAACGATTGTGTATTAGCGCCAATACCACCGCCACTTACATTTAGGTTTAGTTTTGGTTTATCACCAGATTCAGCAAGAGCCACTTGTTGAGTGGCTAGAGCAATACGCTGTTTGGCTTGTTGTAATGTAAGATTATTAGTAAGCCCTAATTGAATTAGCTGTGTAAGCTGTTGGTCACCAAATTGATTCCACCATTGACGATGAATAGCTTGAATATCATGACTTTTTAGTTGAATTTGTTCATTTGTTAACATCGATTGATGTTGCGGTTCTTCTGGGGGAATCATGCTACATCCAGAAAGTACCGATAAGGATAATAATATCGGAATGGATGCATTTTTATGAAAACGGTTCATCGTCTGTCCTAATCTGTTTTATAGGGTAGAGTATAAATATGATCCGATTGTTGATATATACGCCATAAAGGGAAAGACTGTTGCAGACAAAAAACAATAAGATTGGTTTCGATCTGAATACGCTCGAGATGTTTGCGCGAGTAGTAGCATGCCATAGCTTCACAAAAGCTGCGGCAGAACTAGAAATAACGAAATCAACGATTAGTCGAAAAGTTGCGGAGTTAGAAAAGCACTTAGGAACACGTTTACTAACGCGATCAACACGAACCCTAGTATTAACGAAAGAAGGTGAAGCGTTTTATCAATCTTGTGTCCATATCATAGATCTTATTGAGCAAGCTGAATTGGAAGTTATGGCAAGCCATGATCTGGTTCGTGGACCATTGAACATCGTTATGCCAGTAGAAGTAGGGAATGGGTTATTAGGACGGTGCATGAAAGAGTTCATGAAATTGCATCCCCATGTAACAATTCATCTAGAACTTTCAAATCGAAAAGTTGATCTTATTTCTGAAGGTGTTGATTTAAAAGTACAAATAGGAGAGCTGGATGAGTCGTCGTTAATTGCACGAACATTCCACTATTCGACACGTATTCTTGTGGCTAGCCCCGAATACTTAGCAGAATACGGAACACCGCAATTACTCGAAGATCTAAAAGCGCCGCATCAGCAAATTAAAAATAGCAGCTCAATACGAACAGCAGATAAAAACGTATTAGCAGGCTTGCCTTACCGTTTTAAAGTGAACACGATTAATGCATCATTGGAAGCTTGCTTAGATGGTTTTGGTATCACTTTCATGCCGGAGTTTATTTGTAAAGAACACATAGACTCTGGGCAACTCGTACACGTTTTACCTGATGTATATTCAGCTCAGATACCGGTTAGTTTTGTTTATCCCGAGAGAAAATTGATCCCCAAACGGCTACGAGCGTTCATTGATTTTACTATCATGCGCTTCGAACAAGAGATAACGTTGCGGGAAGTGAATGCAATGTAGATCTCATTATGTATAACGTGTTTCGTGTGTTTAGAAACGACTCTGAGACTATAAAGGTGATGAAGATCGCATTTTAAGCTGCTAGATAAACGAAAGGGAAATGATAATGAAGCGATTAGCAAAAATAATAATTGTACTCTTTAGCTTTTTTCTTACTGCTTGTGCCAATACTGGCAGCTCTTCTGGATACAGTGCGAACTATTACACTGGGTCGTGGTGGTATGACGATTACTACTATTACTGGGCCGATAATTACCCTTGGTGCTGTGATTCGGATGGCGAGTGGGATAAAGTACTCAATAGCTGGTGGAATAACCTAGACGAAGATAAACAGCAACAAGTAAAAGATAATGTGGCGAATTGGCAAGAAAATGGAGAGAAACCAGATTTAACAACATTGAAGTCTGATTTTAAAACGCATTGGAACAGCCTACCAGAAGAAAAGCGCAACAAGGTACTTGATTCACGAGAAAAGCATCTGAAAAATCCATCGGCAGCTAAAGAACGTCTGGAAGGTGTAGATAAAGAGAAAGTTGCTCAGAAGGTAAATGATAGTGATAAATTGAGACCCAACCTAAATGCCGAGCATCGTTCCCAATTTCAGTCTCGTATGGGAAGCGCACCAGTAATGATGCGTGGACGTTTAGGTGGTGGTTTTAGGCATTAAAGAATGTCATTCCTACACATATTTCCCTTGAATTAAACACGCTGAGAACACTCTGAATTCTGCATCTTGAGGTGGTTTGGGTATAAATGGGCATCAGATTCTGCTGTGTTAGGTAGATTATATGGTGCAAAACAGGATTCTTACGTTATTTCACTTTTATTAACCAGAGAAATAAAGGTAAAAATGCTTAATAAAGAGACGAACAGTAAGTCCCTTATGTTTTCAGGTTCTTTATAGTTTTTTTTAAGTGTTTGTTATATATGCGTTTCCATAGGCGCGTATCAGAATGTGTGTGCTTTTTTTGATTTTTTGCCACATAAAAAACAAAAAAGACTACCCAAATCCTTTTAGGATGCTATTATTCTTTCCGGCTGTAATTCAGACCTATTTATATGCAATATTATGTTTTAGAAAACCTTTGCTGCACTGCTTTTCAAGTATGTTGTTTTTGAAGATTTCACTCATAAGTTATCATCACATAAATAATTCTATTCTGGCTAAAACCGCATTATTGCGAATTATTTCGAAAATTTAGGAGACTATCATGTCTAACACAACTGGTATCGTTAAGTGGTTCAACGAAGAGAAAGGTTTCGGTTTCATTACTCAAGATAACGGCGGCGCTGACGTATTCGTTCACTTCCGTGCTATCGCTTCTGAAGGCTTCAAAACTCTTGCTGAAGGTCAAAAAGTTTCTTTTGACGTTGAACAAGGCCAGAAAGGTCCTCAAGCTGCTAACGTAGTTGCTCTTTAATTTAGAGTCTATGTAACAGTATAAAATGTCGGCTTAGCCGGCATTTTTTTTACCTGCTATTTATCAATCTCGTAAACTCTCTTCTAACTTTTATAAATATCTTTCTGTACGTTTAATTATCGATCTGCTTTTGTTTTAATTCATCATTTAACTTCCTGATTTTAATGTAAAAAATACAGTTTTAACTGTTTTATTATGCACTTAATCACATTTATGGGATGTCCGGTAAATAAAGCTACCCAACCGTATATTCTGTGGTAGTATGTGTCTCGGCCTGTAATTCAGACCTTATTTATATGCAACATTATGTTTTAGAAAAGCTTCGCTGTACCGATTTACCCAGTAAGTTGTCATGAAGGTTTCCACTCATAAGTTTCGTTCACATAGATAATTCTTTTTTCGGCTACAAACGCATTTTTGCGAATTATTTTATTGAAAATTTTGGAGACTATTATGTCTAACACAACTGGTATCGTTAAGTGGTTCAACGAAGAGAAAGGTTTCGGTTTCATTACTCAAGATAACGGCGGCGCTGACGTATTCGTTCACTTCCGTGCTATCGCTTCTGAAGGCTTCAAAACTCTTGCTGAAGGTCAAAAAGTTTCTTTTGACGTTGAACAAGGCCAGAAAGGTCCTCAAGCTGCTAACGTAGTTGCTCTTTAATTTAGAGTCTATGTAACAGTATAAAAATGTCGGCTTAGCCGGCATTTTTTTTATCTAAAATTTGAGTTTTTCTTTTATACAACATCACCCATCACTTTCCTTCATGTTTGTAATGATTTCTATCAATTTGAGTCATAGCCTTCTATTTCGTACACTGTACCCAACAAAACGCGCTGAGATCACCCTTAATTCTACACCTTGAGGCTACTGGGTGTAATCGTATTGCGGAGGGGATATGACAAACAATTCAGATATCTTGCTATTAATTAATCAGTTAGGTTCTGGGCTTGAAACTAAAAACGGTATGTTACTGACGCAAACCGTTAAGTCTGGCGAACACCTTGCCATATCTGGATCATCAGGATGTGGAAAAACGAGCTTATTAATGGTCTTAGCTGGGTTGAAAGAACCTAATAGTGGAAGCTTTTCATGGCAAGGGCAACCAGTCTTAGTTGATGGACTCACTTGGTGGCGACAACAATTTTGCTATTTACCACAGCAACCTGTTATGGGGGCTGAAACCATTAGCCAAGTACTGCGGTTACCTTGGACACTAAATGCAATAAGAAACGTGCCTTCTCCTTTTTCTGAAACACCACTGTTGAATCAAGACGCTGCAACTGAACCAAGTGAACAAGCCTGTATTCATGCTTTGCGACAAGTAGGGCTGAAACAATCATTAGACACTGATGTTAATCTACTTTCTGGTGGTGAAAAGCAACGCATTGCTATTGCCCGTGCTGTATTAATGCAGCGACCATTATGGTTATTAGATGAGCCAACATCAGCATTAGATGGCACAAGTCGTGACATTATCATTGAACTACTAACCACGCTTGCCCCTACTAGAATATCTGTATCACACGACCCTGTGTGGTTGGCATCGAGTGATCATCTGTATCATATGGAATCAAAAAATGGATAGTGTAGCCAATATTCAGAATGTTGCCTTAGCGACATTCTACCTGTTGCTTTTATTGCCTTTATTTTTATTTCATCGTTGGCAGCTAGGTTTAACACGTACTGTTGTTGAAGCGGTATTAAGAATGACGTTACAGCTCACGATTGTTGGTATGTATTTACAAACGTTATTTACTTGGCAAAACCCAACATTGAATATTATTTGGCTATCTGTCATGGCGCTTGTTGCCAGTTATAGTATTTGTCGAAGAGCAGAAGTTAATCTACGAAAAATATTTCCAGCAGTATTGCTAGGGCTGGGTGTCGCATTATTGGTTGTCTTACCGGCTATGTTAGCGGGAGTGATACAAGCTGAACCGTGGTGGCAAGCGCAATATATGATTCCAGTGGCAGGAATGTTATTAGGTAATTGCTTAACTGCCAACGTATTAGCCTTGGAACGCTGGAATAGTAGCTTACGAGATAAACAAAATGAGTATCAATTTTATCTCACTTTAGGGGCGCCTAATCCGGTTCAACCTTTTATTCGTACGGCTGTAAAAGCAGCGCTTGCGCCGCAACTTGCATCGATGACAACATTGGGAATTGTGAGTTTGCCTGGCATGATGACAGGGCAAATTCTTGGCGGAACAGAACCACTGCTTGCAGTGAAATATCAGCTTGTCATTATGGTGGCGATTTTCATTGCCGGTGTATTATCGGTAACAACCTGTTTAGCACTTGTGAGCCGTTATGCTTTTAATCGCTATGGTCAATTGATGATATAGATGTTGAGTGCAGAGACTTCATTGATGAGTCGTTTAATTGAAACTCCTTGTTACATTTTATTGCTCTTAATCTTGTCTGAATCAGAGCTTTTTATAGTGTTTATAACTAGCCGTTTTTTATGATTAATTAGTAAGAAATGGAACTTTTTTGCTATATTTTTGTCCAGTTCTGTCGATCTCATAACACGGCACTGACTTTGGCATGACACTCGTTGAAGGTGTAAATGTACCATGTTCATAATAGAAATTATTTATGAGCATTGTATGAAATTACTAATTACTTTTTTCTTGATGATGTCATTCGCGGTTCCTTCGTACGCTTGGGCAGATAAGGGGCATGGCAAAGGACACGGAAAAGGACATAAAAAACACCACCATCATAATACTGTTGTAGTTGTAAAGCCGAAATATAAGAAGAAACATCATCATCATCACAATACTGTTGTGGTCGTTCAGCCGCCACGTAATCGCTATTATCACCGTTCTCGTTTACCTGAGATTGCAACTTTTGCAGTGATTGCTGGTATCTCTTACGCTATTGTCGATAACGTTTTTTATAAGAAATCGGGTGACCGATATGATTATGTAGACAGTCCACGTCGTTAATATGATATTCAGAGATGTATAAAGTAGGCATTAGACATGTACGTTTGATGCCTATTTTTTCCCTTCCTTCTTATTTATTCCACCTTCAATCTCATTACTTTTCATCGTAGATTCTGAAAAAAGCAAAAATGAGCGCTTGCTCACGAACAGCATAATCCACTGCTTTTTAGGCGATTAATACGGCATTATATCCTCAAGGTAATGACTTTTAGTTGTTAATTATTAATGGCTTACTGGTTTGTTGGTGATCCCATCTAGTTTTTCGTTAGCGGAGATGTTTAATTTGAAGTGTTAAGCTGGTTTGTTTTTGTATGGTAGCCTTTAGCTCTGTATTTGCGCTTTTATTTGAAATTTAAATTGTATTTACTTGGCTTTTGCAGTTTTTTGTTTAATTCTGATTGTAATCGAATTGTTACAAAGTGGCAGATGCCGAATAACATTCTTAAGCGTTAAACAGGATGTTGGTTTTTGCTAGGGACTTAAGCAAGCACCAGGACAAGATGATATGAATTCTACGCTAGATCGTACTCTTCAACTGACCCAATTAAGTGGGCAGGCAGTAAAAGATCTTTCTCCATCATTCGACCAATTACCTAAAACGGACCATGCTGATGGTGAATATCGATTACGTCGTTATTCAATTGTAAGAGTAAGTAATGGCGCACTGCAAGCCATGCCATCGCGTAGTTTTATGCAGTCTGATGAGGTAAATACCTTTCAAGGAAATGTTTGCCGAAGCTTTGAAGCATTAGATGAACGTATTCTTAGTAGCGCGGGTATGTTTGAGATGTGCGAAGTCTTTAAAAATGCCAACTTACTGTCTGATGAGCAAGAGATCGAAATTCATCAAATTCGTATTGCTGCAATCAATGGTGAAACACAAGTTGCACCAGAAGGAGTGCACCAAGATGGGTTTAACCATATTGCTGTGATTGGCATTGGTCGCCATAACATTGAAGGTGGCGAATTTATGGTTTATCGAGATAAAACAGATATCCCATTTTTGAGTATGGCGTTACAACAAGGCGAAGTTGCCATTTTGGCGGATAACCAGCTATGGCATAACGCTCGTCCGATTAAAGCGGTAAAACAAGATGAGCAAGGCTACCTTGATTTGTTTGTACTGACAGCAAAGGAGAAAGATCATGCTCTTCACGCCTAATGCTGTTCGTGCTGCGTTTCCTGCGTTAAACCAAAGCGTCAATAATAAGCCTGTATATTTTTTTGATGGTCCTGGTGGGTCGCAAGTACCTCAGCCCGTTTTAGATGCAATAACAGGGTATCTTGGACACTACAACTCTAACTTGGGAGGTTCTTTTTTCTCAAGTTCAGTAACCGTATCTTTGATGCAGGAAGCAAGAATATCGGCGCAAGCATTATTAGGTGCAGCGTCACCCAGCAATATTGTGTTTGGCGCAAACATGACCTCACTTACTTTCCAATTAAGTCGTGCGATTAGCCGCGATTGGCAAGCAGGTGATGAAGTAATTGTAACTGCATTGGATCACTATTCAAATGTGTCTAGCTGGCAACAAGCCGCTGAAGATAAAGGTGTGATTGTTCACCAAGTGCGAGTGAATGAAGAAGATTGCACGTTAGATTATGATCATTTTGAATCTTTGCTTAGTGATAAAACCCGTTTAGTGGCAGTGACATACGCCTCGAATACCACTGGCTCTTTAGTGGATGTAAAACGATTAATTGATGCTGCACATGCTGTTGACGCGCAAGTTTATGTTGATGCGGTGCACTATGCGCCACACGGCCTAGTGGATGTACAAGATCTTGATTGTGATTATTTAGTATGTTCAGCCTATAAGTTTTTTGGTCCGCATGTCGGTATTGCTTACATTGCTCCCCAATGGTTACAGACATTACAACCTTATAAAGTTGAACCTGCGACAGATGAAGGTCCTGGGCGGTTTGAAACTGGCACACAAAGCTTTGAGGCATTAGCTGGGTTTGTTGCTGCAGTTGATTACCTTGCACAGTGGGGCGATCCTGATGCCTCGTTGCGTCAACGCTTATTAACGAGTTTTGCTCAATATCAAGAGCATGAAAAAGCCCTTAGCCATCATTTTTTAAGCAAGCTTGCAGAGTTTAATAACGTTAGTTTGTATGGGATTAATAGCCCGCACCAGCTAAGTGAGCGCACACCAACCTTTGCAATACGAATTGATGATGTAATGCCATCAGATGTGGCGGCACATCTTGGGAAAAATAACATGTGTGTGTGGAATGGTCATTTCTACGCGCAAGGGTTATGTAAACAGTTAGGTGTAATGGATAAAGGTGGTGTTATTCGCATTGGTTTGATGCACTACAACACGATCGATGAAATTGATCTACTGTTTACTGAATTAGCGCCATTTCTAACAAAAAAATAAGTAACGTTTAGTAAGATAAATATAAAAACAATAAGATATAAATAGATTCAAACAATGTCACAGGCTTGAAATTTCTAAAATAACGATAAAGCCCTGCAAGTCTACCTCGTGAAGGTTTTACTTCAGGGCTGTTTTTGTTAGCAATGAGCTTCCTTTCTCTTGCTATATCATGGCAACTAAGTAGTCGCACAAATTGTGCGATTCGAGTCACTAATACTTGATTTGCTTTAAAAAGAGCAAAAAAATAACACCATTAGTCTGCTGTCGGTATAAAATTAACGGTAAGATGATTGAGTATATTATGTTGAAAGATACATAGACTCTAGAAATAGAAAAATAAATGGTGAGTAGCAAATGTTAAAATATATTGTATTGGCGTTAATTGGCTTTGGTATTTATATTGGTGTGACTTATCAAGACCAATTCTCTGATCTAACTAACTCCCGTTCATTTGAAGATGTTAAAGACGTTTATGAAGACGTTAAAGATCAAGCGATGGATGACTTTAGTACCATTTCTGACAAGGTCGAAGAGCTTCAGAACTAATATAAAACCTCGTTTGTAACTTGGGGCTGGATTCAAGCAAAAAGGTCGAGTCACTGAATAGTGACTCGACCTTTTGTTTTTTAGTGGCTAGCAACGATGTAGAAGCAGTAAATCATTGATGCTATTCATACAATCTCAAATGAACAGAACGTATATGACCTTTGACTTAAGAAATAATGGGACAAAACTGACTTCGAGAGTAATCACAACTTCGAGAGTAATCGTGTCATTACTGGGGGAACTTGACGGGATAAGTACCAATCGATTCTGTCATGCTCTTACATTCTAGTCATGATTGATACTTTTCACCTTACACGTCGATATTCATCGATTGTGATTTTTTGATCCTAA